>Ga0207644_10001583_pt1 | contig 14704 bp, 19 predicted proteins | sample KBSS73metaG_FD_184326 | JGI IMG/M metagenome (GOLD analysis project Ga0207644, IMG submission 184326) | Switchgrass rhizosphere microbial communities from Kellogg Biological Station, Michigan, USA - KBS S7-3 metaG (SPAdes) (version 2) | ecosystem: Host-associated > Plants > Roots > Rhizosphere... | reverse complement strand
ACTCCTGCCCCATCACGACGCTGACGCTGAACGACATCACGGTCACGAACCCGACCCCCGCCGCCGCTTGCAGCGTGGGCGGGCTCTCGAGCAGGTCCGCGCCGTATTCGGTCGCCAAGAGGACCGACTTGAGCTGCACCCCGACCTGCTTGAGGCCCGCGACGATCGCGAAAGCGGTCTGCGGGCCCACTGGCAGGTACAGAACGTCGGCACCGGAGTCCTTGATGCCCAGCACGACCGCACCGACATCGGTGGAGGCGACCGGCAGCTTGACGTTCGAGTAGCCGTCCTGCAGACCCGCCGCGATCGCCGACTGGCGAGCGACTTCGGCGCCTTGGGCCGAGCTGGGCGCGTCGACGCCGACCACGGCGACCTTCGTGCCGCCCAGCTCTTTCCAGTACTGGCCGTACGTGCTGGGGATGTTCTTGAAGTCCGAGGCACCGATGGTGCTGAAGAAGTTGGTGACCGACGGGTCGATCCACTGCGGGGACCCGTCGCCCGAGTTCCCGACCACGGGCGTGCCCTTGGCCTGCGTCGCCAGGTACTGGGCGGCACCGGTGAGGAACGAGCTCACCGGCAGGAGGGCGTACACGTTCTCCTGCTGGACGAGGCGCTGGGCGCCGGCGAGGGCGCCCTGGGGGGTCGACGCGTCGTCGCCCATGACGACCTCGAAGTTCTTGTTCGCGCAGCGCCCGCCCGCGGCCTTGTAGGCCTGGAGACGGGCGTCGACGCCGCTCTCGAGCTTGACGAATTGGCCACTGTTCTGTCCGCTCAGGCTGGTGAGAACACCGAGCTTGATCGTGTCGCCTGCGGCCTGCCCCCCGGCACTGCCTCCTCCGCCGCCCCCTCCGCCGCCCCCGCAGGCGGCGAGAGCGAGAGTGGCAGCGGTCACCGCGGACAAGATCACGCGACTGAACATGCGCATGGGGCATCTCCTCGGACCGGGGCACCGGTGCCCCTGGATGAGGCTCGGCGAGCAGGCGCCGAACCGGACGCCACGTTATGCCGGCTCACCCCGCCGAGCACCGGAAACTTTTGCTACTCGGAGGTTCGTTACCATTCTGTGACATCAGGGTCGGAGTTCCCGGCCGGCACACGCACGGTTGACGCCCGGGCGCCGTGGTTGCACTCTTTCGGGGCGGTTCCGGATCCCGTAGGCCCGGACCGGAAGTCGGTCCAGCGTTGTCCCGAACCCTCGGAGGCTCCGTGCTCTCCTATGTCCTCGCAGGTCTCTCGCTCGGCGCCATCTATGCGATCGCCTCTGCGTCGCTGGTGGTCACCTACGTTTCGTCGGGGGTGTTCAACTTCGCGTTCGGCGCGATGGCCTTCGCGGTGGCGCGGTTCTACTACTGGTTGAACACCCAGCAGGGTTGGTCGATCTGGCCTGCCGCCGCGGTGGCGTTGCTGGTGTTCGCCCCGCTCCTCGGCGCGGCGCTCTACGGTCTGCTCTTCCGGCACCTGCGGCTCGCCTCGGTGACGGTCAAGATCGTCGCCACGATCGGTCTGTCCGTAGCCCTGCCCGAGCTCGTGAAACTGGTACTCGGGGATCTGCCGGACTCCACGGCACCCGGTCTCGCCGAGCGTCCGTTGACGGTCTTTCACCCGTTCGGCGCCGCGGTCAACATGGACCAGGTCTTCACCTACGCGGGGTTGGTCCTCGTCCTCGTGATCGGGGTGGGGGTGCTGCGCTACACCGACGTGGGTCTCAAGCTCCGCGCCCTGGTCGACTCGGAGGCCCTGACCGCGCTCTCCGGCAGCGGCCCGGGGCGGATCTCGCTCGGCGTGTGGGCCGCGAGTGCCACCCTGGCCGGCCTCGCGGGGATCCTGTTGGCCCCCACCACCGGTATCTCGGTGGAGGGCATGACGTTCCTGATGGCGGCGGCCTTCGCCCCCGTGGTCGCCGCGCGGCTGCGCAGCCTGCCGCTCGCCGTGGGGGTGGCGTTGCTGATGGGTGTCGTCACGACGGTCATCCAGCGCTACCTCGATCCGTCCGACCCGCTGTCGGCGCAGATCGTGCCGAGCATCCCGTTCGCGTTCATGCTGCTGTTCCTGCTCTACTACGCCGCGCGCGGGCAGGCGGGTGACGACTCGCAGGGGGGTGCGCTCGACCGGGCGATACGCCCGGAGGCCCCGGAGGTCGCGGTCGCCGGACGGGCGCAGAGCCGCCGCGGGCTGCTCAGCCCGTCGGTGATCGGCCCGATCGTCACGGTCGCGATCGCGGCGGTCCTGCCGCTGGTCCTCGACTCGTACTGGTCCGGTCTCGCCGCCGCGGGCATCTGTCTGGGCATCGCGTTGCTGTCCTACACCCTCGTCACCGGCGAGGGCGGGATGATCTGGCTCTGCCAGATCACCTTCGCGGGCTTCGGCGCGATCGTCGCCGCCGAGCTGACCACGAGTGCCGGGTGGCCGCCGGTCGTGGCGGTGATCGTCGCCGGTGTCATCGTCGTCCCGATCGGTCTGCTCCTCGGTGCGCTCACGATCCGCCTCGGTGATCTCTACGTCGCGCTGGTGACCCTGACCTTCGGCCTGCTCGCCACGAACCTGCTGTTCACCCGGGACCCGTTCTACAGCTACGGGCAAGGCACCCTCATGACGCGCCCGGACTGGGCCTTCGAGAACGTGGTCTTCTGCTACCTCGCGCTGGCCGCCTTCGTCATCCTCGGACTGTTGATCGTCAACCTTCGCCGGTCGACGGCGGGGCTCGCGATGAGCGCGGTCCGCTGGAGCGAGAACGGGGCCCGCACGCTCGGGCTCAGCGTCGTCCAGACCAAGCTGCTCGTGTCCGGTGTGGCCACGTACGTCGCGGCCGTCGGCGGAGGCTTCCTGGCCCTGAACTACCAGTCGTCGCTGCCGGACTCCTTCAACCCGTTCCTCGGGCTCATCTGGCTGGCGGTGCTGGTCAGCATCGGGGCACGTTCGATCACCGCCGCGCTGGTGGCGGGACTGGTGTTCGCGCTGCTCCCCGCTGTGTTCCAGACCTATCTGCCCGCCGGTTGGACGCACCTGCCGACCATCCTGTTCGGTCTCGGAGCGATCATGCTGGCAAGGAACCCCGAGGGCGTCATCGCCATGTACGCCCGGCAGCTGGGTGATCTCTTGGGGAATCGGTCCGAGCGGCGTAGGCGATCGGGACGGGGATCCGGGTCCACCGGGCCCGGATCCCCGGACGAGACGACGGCACCGACCGCAGAGCGGGTCGCGAGCGGAGGCAACGCATGAGCACCTCGACGGACACCGTCCCGCCGACGGCGACCGCCCCGCCCCGTATCGAGGCCCGGGGCGTGACCATGCGGTTCGGTGGCCTCGTCGCGCTGTCCGATGTGGACATCGCAGTCCCCGCCGCGTCCATCGTCGGGCTCGTGGGGCCCAACGGCGCGGGTAAGAGCACTCTGTTCGGCGTGTTGTCGGGGCTGTTGCGGCCGACCGCGGGCAGCGTGCTGATGGACGGGGAGGACGTCACGCGGCGCAGCCCTCAGGACCGCGCTGGGCGCGGCCTGGCCCGCACGTTCCAGCATCCCGAGCTGTTCTCCGGGCTCACCGTGCGCGAACACCTCGTCCTCGCCTACCGGGTGCGCCACGCCAAGGGTCGCATCTGGAGTGACCTGGTCACCGGGCGCGGGCTGCGCCGGGCGCCCGCGGCGGAGGACGAGCGGGTGGACGGCCTGCTGGATGCGCTGCACCTGGGCGGGTTGCGGGACCGGCCCGTCGTCGGGTTGCCGTTGGGCACGAGCCGCCTGGTCGAGATCGGTCGGGCGCTCGCCGTCGACCCGAACGTCCTGCTGCTCGACGAGCCGTCCTCGGGTCTCGACACGCGGGAGACCGAGGACCTGGCCGCCACGCTCCGGCGGATCGTGACCGAGCACGGCGTGTCGCTGCTGCTCGTCGAGCACGACGTGGACCTCGTGCTCGGGATGTGCCACGAGGTCCATGTGCTCGACTTCGGCGCGAAGATCAGCGCAGGCAAGCCCGAGGCGATCCGGGCCGATCCCGCAGTGCGGGCGGCCTACCTCGGCGAGGCGACCGACCCGGCGGAGGAGACTGCATGACCACGACACCGTTGCTGGTGACCCGCGACCTCAGCGTGCGCTACGGGCGCGCACTGGCCCTGTCGGAGGTGTCGGTGCAGGTCCCGGCGGACAGCGCGGTCGCCGTGCTCGGTCCGAACGGCGCGGGCAAGAGCACCCTCGCCAGGGCACTGAGCGGGCTGGTGCGCGCGAGCTCGGGCACGCTCGAGTTCGCGGGGCAGGACGTCACGGCGGCGTCGCCGACTGCGATCCGCCGGGCGGGCATGGTCCACCTGCCCGAGGGGCGCGGTGTCTTCCGCACGCTGAACGTGCAGGAGAACCTCCGGATGGCGACGGTGCTCCACCGCAGGGAGCGGGAGCAGGCGATGGAGCGGGTCTTCGCGATCTTTCCCGTGCTGGCGGACCGCCGCAGGCAGGCGGCGGGGACCCTCTCGGGTGGGGAGCAGCAGATGCTCTCCCTGGCGCGGGCGCTGATGGTGTCACCCAAGCTCGTCATCGCCGACGAGATGTCCCTCGGCCTCGCCCCGCTCATGGTCGACACGGTCTTCGAGAGCCTGCAGCGCGCCCGGGCGGAGGGTGTCGCCGTCCTCATGATCGAGCAGTTCGCGAGCCGTGCGCTGGCCTTCGCCGACCACGCGGTGATCCTGCAGCGGGGCCGCGTCGCGTGGTCCGGTCGGGCCGCCGACGCGGGCGATGAGCTGCTGCACCGCTACCTGGGCGACGCCACGGCCGCCTGACCGCGGTGTCGGCGGGTCCCCGCGACGGGGTCCGCCGACACCGCGATGGTCGTGCTGATCACCAGCGGCCACCGGTTAGTGAACCCGCTGGAGGGTGTTCCACCACCGGCCCCGATCCTCGGTCGTGCTGCTCAGGGGGCATCCGCGTCCAGACGATCATCAACGGTGGTGCCTGTTCGTCAGGCTGATCTGTTGTAGGCGGCGAGCAATGCGGTGACTGCCGAGCGAGCGGCGGGCGCACCTCAGTGAGCAAAGCTCGACGGCTGGGTGTGGATGCCGCGCTCTCACTCGTAGTGGTATCGGCAGGCCGCGATCCTGACTTCGTCGTCCTCGATCCGGTAGACCAGCCGGTGCTCGTCGGTGGTCCGTCTAGACCAGTACCCGCGGAAGCCGTGCTTCAGTGGCTCGGGCTTGCCGATGCCTTCATCGCCGTTGCGGACGATGTCGCGGATCAGGTTGTTGATGCGGTTCAGAACCTTGCGGTCCTGGGTCTGCCACCACAGGTAGTCGTCCCATGCCCTGGTGGCGAAGACGATCTTCACGTCTCGTGTAGCTCCTGGGCCTGGCCGCCGCCGTGTTCCAGCTCCTCGATGGACGCCAGGAGCCTGCGGGCGTTGGCGGGCGAGCGCAGCAGGTAGGCGGTCTCCTTGAGCGATTCGTAGTCGGCGAGGGCGACCATCACCACGGGCTCGTGTCCGGCTCGAGTGATGACGACCTCCTCGCGATCGTCGGTGACCGAGTTGAGGGTCTCGGCATACCGGGCCCTCGACTCGGAGTAGGACATGGTCTTCATAGGGCAGCCTCCACTCGACGTACGTAATACTGTACGCCACCTAGCGGGGTGGTGATAGTGCACGTTCTGTTCGGCCGGTCGACGGGTGTAGGCCCTACGACCTGTTCCTCGGCGCCGTCATGGGATGGCCGGCTCACGGAAATGCAGAGCTCGGCGGAACTCGCCAGGTTGACCCCGCAGGCTGCGGCCGCTAACTTAACCAAGTCGGTAATTAACCAGAAGGTGAAGTTCATGTCCGACCGGCTCAGCGTGATCTTCGCGGCGCTCGCGGATCCCACGAGGCGCGCGATCCTCGCTCGGCTCGCGGAGGGTGACGCGACCGTCAACGAGCTCGCCGAGCCGTTCCCGATCTCCCTCCCGGCGGTGTCGCGCCACCTGAAGGTGCTCGAGCGCGCCGGGTTGATCGCCCGGACCCGCGACGCGCAGTACCGGTCGAGCAGCCTGCGACCGGAGACCTTCCGGGAGGCGGCGGAGTGGATGGAGTACTACCGCCGGTTCTGGGACGTCAAGCTCCATCGGCTCGACCAGCATCTCGCGACGATCCAGAAGGAGCAGGACGATGGCTGAGGACATGTTCGAGATCGTGCGGATCTTCGACGCGCCGCCCGCGCTGGTCTACCGGGCGTTCACCGACCCCGATCAGCTGGCGCAGTGGTTCGGCCCGGCCGGGATCAGTGTGCCGCGCGAGTCGGTGGACATGGATGTCCGGCCCGGCGGGCATCAGCGGCTGAGCATGACGGACGGCTCCGGCGCCGTGGTATCCAGAGTGGACGCCACCTTCGTGGAGGTCGTCGAGAACGAGCTGCTGGTCGGGCAGGAGGGCGGAATGACGCTGCGGATCGAGTTCCATCCCGAGGGAGACGACCGGACTCGTCTGGTGATCATCCAGGGCCCGCTGCCCACGGAGTACCTCGAAGGAGCACGCGCGGGATGGGGAACGTCCTGGGCGAAGCTGGAGAAGGTGCTCGCGGGCTGACGACCTGCGCCGCCCGCGAGCGGACGACTCATGCCCGCTCACTCGCCACGAGCAGCCTGAGCTGGTGGGCGGCCCGCACGCGACGGCCGACCGCACGGCTACGCTCGCTCGGGCTTACCGGGGGAGGGGGCGCGCATGGCCGTCGATGTGCTGTCGGAGCGGATCCTGGACCACCCGCGCGAGGTCGTCGCGGCCTTCGCGGGCGACCCGACCAACGCGCCGCGCTGGTACACGAACATCGACCGGGTGGAGTGGCTCACCGTGCCGCCACCCGCGGTGGGGTCGCGGGTGGCGTTCCGCGCCGGGTTCCTCGGGCGCGTCCTGGAGTACGTGTACGAGATCGTCGAGCTCGACCCGGGCAGGCGGCTGGTCATGCGGACCGAGCAGGGCCCCTTCCCGATGGAGACGACCTACGAGTGGCACGACGCCGGACCCGGTCGGACCCGGATGATTCTGCGCAACCGCGGCGAGCCCAGTGGGTTCGCCGCGGTGACGGGGCCGGTGATGGTCGCCGCAATGCGGCGCGCGACCCGCAAGGACCTCGCTCGCCTCGCCGAGGTGCTCGCCGACTGATCTCGCCGCCGACGGCGATCCAGCCTCGGCTCTCGGACGGGTAGCTCGTCTACCGCGCGAGCGTCCCGGAGAGTGCGCTCTGGGAACGCCGGCGACCGGGGCTCCATCGCGGTGTGCCCGTCGGCGGCGATGTCGGCGGCGATCGCCTCCAGCCGCAGGCCGTCCCGGATTCCCTCGGCCATGAACGGCTCGTCCTCGACGACCAGAACACGCATGCGCCACAGGGTGGCCCACCACGCAAGTCTGCGGCACCAGCCCCGACGCGACCGGTGCCGGCGTGCAGCGGATCCCGGCAGCACTCTGTGCCTCAGTGGACGCGGGTCGTCTGCTGCCGTGGTGCCGGCAAGGCCTCCGGGCCGAGGACGCGTCCCATTCGACGCCCGATCTGTGGCCGGCCTGTCATCGAAGCAACCGAACGGACCCGATGAGTTGGTGGCCCGCGGCCGGTCGAAGCTCGTGACAACCCAGGAAAGGACATCGTCATGGCAGAGCTTCTCGTCGACTTCATCACCTCCCTCGACGGTTACGCATCGGGAGAGGGCTGGCCCGGGTTCTGGGGCCTCGAGGGCCCGGAGTACCTCGCTTGGCTCGGCGAGCAGCCCGAGGTCACCTACCTCATGGGGGCGAACACATACCGCCTGATGTCGGGCTTCGCCGCCGGCGAGGTTCCGGATGGCCAAGCCGAGTTCAGGGCCGAGGAGGAGGCGTCCGTCGACGAGCTCACGCAAGCGTCCAAGGTGGTGTTCTCCTCCTCCCTCAAGGAGCCACTGAAGTGGGCCAACTCGACGCTCGTCCGCGACGACGCTGTCGAGACGGTCCGCACCATGAAGGAGACCGGCTCGGGGCTGCTCAGCACGATCGGCAGCCTCAGCCTGTGCCGGTCCCTGGTGAGGGCCGGACTCGTCGACCGCTTCCGGGTCGGGATCTTCCCGGTGATCACCGGGGCCACGGGCGCAGAACGCATCTACGACGGCTACCCGGACGTCGCCCTCGAGATGATCGAGCACCGGACCTTCGACGGCCGCATCCAGCTGGTCGAGTACACGCCGCGCGTGCTCGACCACCCGCCGCTCGGCGCCCCTGCGTGACGCCGCCCGCGTCACGACCAGCACCGGGCTCGACCAGGCGCTGTCCCGGTGGCGGCTGCCGTCGGCGAAATTGCTCGGTGTCGGTTTGGCAGGTCCGGGCTTAGCGTCGGGTGGTGGCGAACGAACTGACCATTCCGCTCCTGCCCTGTCCATCCATCGACGAGATCGCGTCGTTCTACGAGATGCTCGGCTTCGAGATCACCTATCGGCAGACGCGGCCGAACCCGCACGTCGCGGTGCGACGGGAAGACATCAATCTGCACTTCTTCGGGATGGACGACTACGACCCGGCGCAGTCGTACAGCACGTGCCTGGTCATCGTGGCGGACACCAGCGAGCTGTTCGAGGCCTTCGCGGCGGGGATGCGGTCCGTGCACGGAAGACTGCTCATCTCCGGCATCCCGCGCATGACCCGGCCGCGGTTGCGAAACGACCGGTACACCGGGTTCACCATCGTCGATCCGGGCGGCAACTGGATCCGGATCAACAAGGCCGCCAGAGAACCCGAGGCACAGACCACGCTCGCTAGGGCCATGGAGAACGCCGCGAGGCAGGCGGATGCGCGCGGCCACGAACACCAGGGGCTGAAGATCCTGGACGGGGCGTTGAAACGGGCGACCGGTGACGAACCGGAGCTTCAAGCGGCACGGGAGTACCGCGACGAGCTGGCCGAACGGATCAAGGGGTCTGCGCAGCGGCCGTCGCTTGAGCGCGGCCCTGACCACTTCGGGGTCGTAGGGCGTCCAGAACGGGAGAAGTGAGGGAGGCAGACACGGCAACTCCCGGTCATCATGCCGGCGTCGGAACGCGCGACGATGTTCCATGTTCTCCACGAGCGTCCGGATCATGCGCTCACCGACGCCGTCGAGGCCGCCGGAGGAGATCCGATGGCCGGTGGGACCTGAGCGGACATCTCGATCGCGGCGGCGAACAGGCCCTGCTTGTTGCCGAAGAAGGAGAACACCATCGCTGGGTGAACAGCATCAGGATCTCGACCGGTTCGCCGGACTCGTCGCCGAACGAGTGCAGGCCGCCCGCCGGTGTGGAGAAGTAGTCGCCCGTCGACGCATCGAACCACCGACGGTCATCCAGCCGCGCAAAGAGTGCCCGGCGAGCAGCGGCCGGCTACCCGGACCGATACGCCGGGCAACAGCAGGTCGGCCCGACTCGCGGAACGCATGACTGTGCCGCATGTGGCCGTGGCCGACGCCAGCCTGTACTGCGATTTCAGTACACAGGTGTCAGCAGGTGCATGACGACAGGGCTGTCCATCGCGGCGAGCCTGACGGGACACCCGACCCGATCTGGAGGACTCCGTCCCGTGGCTACGTTTCTCTACCGGCTGGGCCGGCTGGCATTCCGGCGGCGCTGGTACGTCGTGCTGGTGTGGGCGGCCGTGCTCGGCGCCGTCGGCTTCGCGTCGGCCACTTCATCCGGACTGTCTGATGAGACCGGGTCGACGCCCGGCATCGAGGCGGCGATGAGATGGCCCTTGGTCCAGCAGGTACTACAACTGCTCGTAGACGGATGCCTTCGCTGTCGATCGTGCCGTAGTCATGATCGGACCGTACGAGCTAAACGTCCAAAGTGGGAAGTACGCACAAAAGTACGTGTCGATACGGCCCCTGAACAGCGTCGACGCTGCATATGCTGGTGCGGTCTCCGCAGCGGTTCTCCGAGCTTGAGCGGGCCATACCGGGGATCACGCACAAGATCCTCGCCCAGCAGCTGCGGGCCCTCAACGCCCTCCATGACTGGGCGGCCGACGATCTGCCGTTCTCTCGCTGAGAGATCCGCGGGCCCGAGTCGTCGGCCCCTCGGGGCGGAGAGGACGTGACGACCTCAGACGATCCTCACGACCCGCTCGACGAGTGCCGGATGGATGCCGACCGAGGTGTCCCGCATGAAGGCCCGTCTGCGTTCGCGCGCAGTCACATAGGCCTCTGCCTCCAGCGCCTTCCGCATCTCCTCTCGGGAGTCGAAGCTGATGCGCACCACCGCGTCGATGGGATCCTCGGCGTCGTCCTGAGCGGCGTCGGACAGGTAGTACTGGACGTACTCTCGTGTCTCGGGGAGCTGTGCGTAGGTCGGGCCGTACTCCAGCTCCATGAAGCGCCGAAACTCCTCGGTGGAGACGTCCGGTCGCTTCCGAATGACCGTCAGCATCGTGAACATCGGGTCTCACCCTTCTGGATTCGTGATGATGTGACCAGCGACGATCAGGCTTCGCGGATCAACTCGAGGAGGTTGCCTTCGGGGTCCTTGACGTAGGCGAAGCGCACACCCGGCCGGGCGCCGTCCGCCGGCGGGGACACCACCCACCCACCGGCGTCGACGAGAGCACCGACGCTCTGCTCGAGGTCGTCGACGGTGAGCGCCCAGTGGAAGAAGCCCTGGGTGCCTGCGCCGTCCATCGGGTCGGAGAACTCCTGGGTGCTCGAACCGCAGCGCTCGATGAGCTCGATCCGGAGTCCGTTGTCGGCCTGCAGGATCGCCGTGCGCACTCCGGCCTCGGGGATCTCCACCCGTTCGACCACCTCGGTCATGCCCAGGGCGGTCCGGTAGAAGGTGCTGGTGCGGTCGAGGTCGGCGACCGAGAGGCCGACGTGGTTGACGGTCGGGAGTGGCATGACGACCTCCTGAGTTGGTTAAAGGCTCTCACCAAGGTTAGCAGCTTTCACCATGCGGCGTGTACTCGCTACGCTGACGTGGTGGGGAAGGCGGGAACGGCGCGGCGGTCGGGGCAGCACCACGGTGATCTGCGGCGGGCGATCGAGCAGGCGGCGCTGGTCCTGGTGGAGGAGCGGGGGGTGCAGGGTTTCTCGTTGGCGGAGGCCTCCCGACGGGCCGGAGTGAGTGTGGCCGCCCCGTACAAGCACTTCGCCGACCGGGACGCGTTGTTGGCGGACCTCGCACGCCGGGGCTACGAAGAGCAGCTCGAGCGCTTCGGTGCGGCGATGGCCACGGTGGAGGGCCCGGTAGCACAGATGGCGGAGTTCGCTTCGGCGTACGTGGAGTTCGCCGTCCACAGGAGGGCGCTGTTCGAGCTGATCTTCGCTGCCGGGCTGGACAAGCGGCGTTACCCGGAGCTGCTCGCGGCCGGGGCACGTGTGCAGGATCTGCTCGTCGCGCCGGCGGGCCGGTTGCGGTCCGACCCGGACGAGGCGGTGGACCTGGTGCATGCGGTCGCCGCGGCCGCGCACGGGCTGGCGGTCTTCCTGGGGCAGGGCGTGTTCGGTGATCCCGCGGCCCAGCTCGGGCCGACCAGGGAGCGTGCTCGGGCCGCGGCGCGGGCGCTGGCCTCGTACGAGGGCGACGACGTCGATGCCTGATCTGGTTCAGCGGGAGGAGCTCGCGGCGTTCCTGCGGGCGAAGCGGGAGGCGACGGACCCGGCGTCGGCGGGGTTCGCGCCGGGTCCTCGCCGCCGCACGCCGGGGCTCCGGAGAGAGGAGCTCGCGCAGCTCGCCGGGGTCAGCGTGACCTGGTACACCTGGCTCGAGCAGGCGCGGGAGATGTCGGTGAGCCGACAGGTGGTGGAGAGCCTGGCCCGGGAGCTGCGGATGTCGCAGACCGAGCGGGAACACCTGTTCACGCTGGCCGGGCTGGCGTTGCCTGCGGCCTCGCCGCACGCCTGGACGGTGAATCCGCTGCTGGAGCGGCTGGTGCGAGAGCTGCACCCGAAGCCGGCGTACGTGATGAGCCCGTGGTGGGACCTGCTGGTCTACAACAACGCCTACGCCAGCCTGCTCGGCGGGCTGGACCACCGTCCGGTGGGGGAGCGGAACATCCTCTGGATCACGTTCACCGAGTCGCGGGGGACAGGTCTGTTCGCCGACTGGGCCGCTGAGGCGCGGTCGCTGGTCGGGCAGCTGCGGACCCATCTCGCGCAGTACCCGGACGATCCACGGGGGACGAATCTCCGCGACGCCTTGTGGGCGGCGGACGACACCTTTCGGGAGCTGTGGGAGCAGCACTCGATCAGCGGCTTCGAGTCCTCCCGCAAGCGGCTTCGGCATCCCGAGTTCGGGCGCATGGAGCTGGACTACGTCAAGCTCGACGTGGCCGAGGACCCACAGCTCGCCGTGATCGTGTTCCAGCCGGTGGACGACGACAGTGCCGCGCGGTTGGCGTTGATCCCCGTCTGCTGAGGGTGGTAGTGGCGTAACCAGCATGATCGCTTGCCTGGTCGACACTGCTGTCCGGGTGCAGCCTGATCTCCAGAGGAAGTTCCGATATCCGAGGAGACGGACATGTTGGCATGGCGGTTGGAGATGACCGGGCCGTCGCTGCGGCTGGAGGACGTACCGGATCCCGTGCCCCGTCCCGGGTCGGTGACGATCAGGGTCGAGGCCTGCTCGCTGGTCAGCTACCAGCGGCGGTACGTCGAGGGCAAGCTGCCCGGCTACAACCCACCGGCGGGCACGTTCACACCCGGGACCAACGGTGTCGGTGTGATCGCCGAGGTGGGGGCGCAGGTGTACGGCTTGGCTGTCGGGCAGCGGGTGCTGACCACCGGCAGCGTGACGGCGGCGGAGAACGTGGCGGAGCCGGCGACGGCACTGCTGTCCATGACCGCCGCGCCCGCCGCGGCCGCCCTGTTGAACGACTGGCCCGAGGGCACGCTCGCCGAGCTGGCGGTCGCGCCGGTCTCCGTCGTGACCCCGATCCCCGCGGCCCTCGACGGTGTACCGAGTGAGCGGCTCTCCGTCGTCACACGGTGCCTCGTGCCCTACGGGGGGTTGACCCGCGGACGGCTCGCCGCAGGCGAGACCGTGATCATCAACGGTGCGACCGGCGACTTCGGTCAGGCCGCGGTTCAGGTCGCCTTGGCCATGGGCGCGGGCCTGGTCGTCGCGGCCGGCCGGAACCGGACCGTGCTCGACCGGCTCGCCTCCTTCGACCGCGTGGTGTCGGTGCGACTCACCGGTGATCTCGAGGCCGATACCGCGGCCCTGCGCGCCGCGACCGGCGGCGGCGCGGACCTCGGGTTCGACATGGTCGGCCAGGCCACCGACACCACCGCGACCCGGGCCACGCTCGATGCCCTGCGCCGTGGCGGGCGCCTGGTGCTGATGGGCAGCGCCCAGGTCCCGCTCACGATCGACTACACCGCGCTGATGATGACCAACCGCGAGATCCTCGGGCACTTCATGTATCCGGCGAGCGCCCCCGCGCACCTTCTGGACCTGGCGGCTGCGGGCCTGCTCGACCTCGACGCCATCGCGCTGACGACCTTCCCGCTCGCCGAGCTCGACCCTGCGATGGACGCAGCCGCAGAGCCTGGCGGCCCACTCGTCGTCATCACCCCCCAGCAGAACGGCAAGGAGAACTGACCATGACCAGCCTCATCGACTCCGTCTCGGTCCGCATCGAGGTCGACGACATCGACGCCGCGCTCCCGACCTACCAGGCCCTGGCAGGCACCGACCGGATCGGTCGCTACGAGTTCCCCGAGTTCACCCTCGCCGTGGTCGGGCCGTTCATGCTCCTCCGCGGCGAGCGGGAGGTCCTGGAGCGCTTCCGGCGGGCCGCGACGCTGCACGTCCCGGATCTCGACGCGGCCGTGGACGCCTTCACCGGCCACGGTGGGGCGGTGATCGACGGCCCGGTCGCCGCCGCGGGCGGCGCCCGCACGATCGTCCGTGACCGGGACGGCAACGTGTTCGAGTGCTTCGCCCACCCCGCCTGATCAGCCCCGACTCGAGGCCCGGAACACCCGGATGATCGAGCTTCGGCGGAGGAGGAGCCCCGCGATGGCCGCTGCAGCCGGCAGTGACTTGCTGATCAAGGTACTGGCCTGTGTGGAGGTCGATGACGTGCTCGAGGCGTCGTCCACCTATGTCGAGCTCGCCGGCGTAGCCGATCGCGACGGCAACCTGTTCGACTGTAGAGCGACCACGGCGTGACGCTAGGCCAACTGCCGCTCGACCTCGGCCCGCGGCAGGCAGGCGAGCAGCTCGCGGGCCAGGTCCTGGGGTACGTAGAAGACTCGGTAGTCCCAGCCAGCGCCGGTATTACACGCTCGCGGGCTCGAAGTACTCGACGAGCAGGCCGTCGGGGTGCCGGAAGTACGCGTTCCGGCCACCGGTGACCGTCCGTGGGGCCCCGGTCCGCTCGTCGGGGTCCTCGGGCAACCAGTCGGCGATGACGCGCTCGGCGCCGTTGTCGGTGAGCCACGGGATGTACTCGTCGAGCGAGTCCACGGAGATGACCGCACCCACCGATCGGGCGAGCTTCTCCTCGCCGGGCGCGGCGTGGATCAAGTAGCTGCCGACGACAGCGGCCTGCACCCCGGTCTCCTCGATGAGCACGCGCCGCTCACAGGCGACGCCCTGCAGACCCTCGAGGAAAGCGATCTCCGACTCCAGGTCGTCGACCGCGCAGTTGACGCGGAACTGCTGGCGAAGAACACGCATGACTACCTCCGTTGCCTCTGGTGCGATCACGTCGGCTCAGCTTCCGGCGACGACGTGGTGGGGTGGTAGCCGGCGATTCAACTAGTACCGCGACT
>Ga0207644_10001582_pt1 | contig 14706 bp, 12 predicted proteins | sample KBSS73metaG_FD_184326 | JGI IMG/M metagenome (GOLD analysis project Ga0207644, IMG submission 184326) | Switchgrass rhizosphere microbial communities from Kellogg Biological Station, Michigan, USA - KBS S7-3 metaG (SPAdes) (version 2) | ecosystem: Host-associated > Plants > Roots > Rhizosphere... | reverse complement strand
CGAAGCTTTAGGCCGCTGTCATGTCCTGCAGGTGCTGGCCAGCACTCTCGACGCCTGCGAGCGGAACGATCTGGCCCACCGCCTGAGTGACAACGCGCGCTCCCTGCTTGAGCGAGGCATGGACCGGACAGCGCTCTGCGATCTCGAGCAGTCGCGACCGCTCCTCGTTCGTCAGATCGCCTTCGAGGGCGACCTCGCGCATGAAGCCATCAGGCAGATCTTCTCCTTTCGTTCGGGCATGGCCGACACAGACGCGCACCCGGCGGAGCCGCAAGCCCTTGCGCCGTGCATACATCCGGACCGTCATCGCGGTGCACGCCCAGCGCGGCACACAGCAGGTCGTATGGGGTGGGCCCTGACCCCATCCCGCCGACCTCGACCGGCTCGTCGGCCAGGAAGCGCAGACCACCGGCCAGCACCTCGACCTGGAAGTTGCCTTCCCCGGTTTCCTCGACCACCACTTGCCCTGACTCGCCGATGCTTCGCGGAGAGGCCTTGCCGAGGTAGCGCGTGGCCCAGGCGCAGATGACTTCCGCCGCGGCGCCGAGTCCGCGGAACGCGTCAGCAGGTGGTCCGCGTCGTCGAGCGAGACGAAGCTCTTCGGGTGTTTCGCCGCCTGGAAGATCTGCGCCGCGTTGTCGATATCGACCGTGCGATCCGTCGGTGCATGCAGGACGAGGAGGGCGCGTCGCAGGCTGCCGATGCGATGCTTCTGGTCGTGCGAGCTCAGATCGTCGATGAACGAACGGCGCATCTTGAAGGGGCGGCCACCGAGCTTCACCTCCGCCTCGCCGTGCTCGAGCAGCGTCTTGAGGTCGTCGCCGAACAATCGCTTGACGTGCTGTACATCGCACGGCGCGCCGATGGTGGCGATCGCTTTCACGCCGGGCAAGCTGGCCGCCGCCGCCAGGACCGCGGCGCCGCCGAGGCTGTGGCCGATGAGAAGGGCGGGGGCCTTGCCGACGTCGCCCATGGCACGCGCCGCGGCGAGCAGATCCTGGACGCTGCCGCTGAAGGTGCTGTCAGCGAAGTCGCCGCCGCTTTGGCCGAGGCCGGTGAAGTCGAAACGCAAAACGCCGATGTCCTGACCCGCAAGCGCACGGCCGATGCGGACCGCGGCCAGCGACTCCTTGGTGCAGGTGAAGCAGTGAGCGAACAGGGCATGGGCGTGGACCGGTCCATCCGGGAGATCGAGCTTGCCGACCAGGCGCGGCCCGTGCTCGCCCTGGAATTCGAACGGTTCGGTGCGCATCAAGCGGCTCCGGCTCGCTGCAGAGTCGTCCGGACTGCGGCGCCGCCCTTCACCATCAGAGTCACGGGCGTCCGCTCGCTGATGTCGAGCAGGCGCGCCGTCTGCGACTCGTCGACCTCGCCGTGCAGCGAGATCCTCCGATCGATATGCGACTCGGCGCCTTCGCGAAAGAGCTGCGCCTCGACCTCGACCGCGGTGAGCTTCCAGCCCTTGCGCTGCGCGTACATCCGCAGGGTGATCGCGGTGCAGGCGGCCAGACCCGACAGTAGCAGCGAGATAGGGCTCGGGCCCGCATCGGGCCGCCGTGACCGGCCGCCTCGTCGGCAACGAGCCGGTGCTTGTCGGCGTGCAGATCGACGGCGTAGGCGACCTCTGCGATCCGAGCATGCGCACGGCCGAGAACGATGTGTCCCTCGCTCATTTCTCCAGACTACGCTCGTGCCGTCAGCAGGTCCACCGCGAAGCGACGAAACTGAGTCCAATCCTCGTCGGCGGCCCACGGATCGCCGACCATCAACGGCAGGTGGTGGTGGTCTCCTCGGCGGTCATCGAGGCTCGCAAAGCAACGGCCTGTCGCAGTCGCAGTTCGCAGCGCTACTGGTCGTCTCGGTGCGCACGCTCTCGGAGGTGGAAGCAGGGGCGCAAACAGCCCAGCGGCGCGGCGCGTACGTTACTCGGCCATCGCCAGCACCAACCCACAAGCGGTTCTTGCGGTGGCCTCAAGGTAGCGCTGGTGCAGCAGGTGCCTCATCCGAGAGCGCGGAAACCTTCGCCGATCCCGGCCCCGACTTGGACGAAGCAGTTCGCAAGGCGCGGACGACGACTACCGGGCCTGTGCCGGTGCGCGGCCGCCGACTGCATGCCGGAGGCGTTCCACCCGTTAAGCCCAGCCCGTTCAGACCCTCAGCTCGTCGCGGCGGGAAGCGAAGCGGAGTCGCGGATTGCTCTTTCATTGCGCCGACAGATTTCCCGAAAGTCCACGCTGATGCGTGCGTCGTTGCCCGCACAGCCCCAGAAGTCGACCGCCGCCCGAGCCGCCTGGTGCCAGAGTTCGCGCTCTGAAGGCAAGGGAAGGCGGGCAGCGAATTGCCTTTCCGGCAGCTCCACTCCGCGCTGCGGCGCGTACAGCATCGGCAGCATGTCGTACACCGGCGCCAGCCGCAGGCCGGGTTCGCCGGGCACGAAAGACAGGTTGCCGTCATGCATGTCGGTGTTGCCGATGAGCTGACCGAAGAGCCAGAGGCGCGTGATTGCGTCGCGCGTCTCGCTGGCGATGAGCCCACGTTCGAAAAGCCTCTCCGCGCCTTCGCTCCATGGGCGCCCACTCAGTCCGAACCAGGCGTTGTTGATTGCGGCCCAGGAGCACAGTGCCGAGCGCCCGTGCGCCCCGTGGCGGTCGAAGCGCTCGACTTCCAGGAAGGTCCGGCCGGAGAAGCGGTGGATGCTCGAGCGCGCGGCGGCGAGCCCCGGCAGGCTGGCAACGCATTGCGACGCGAGTTGTTCGCACACCAGGAGGTCTGCCCAGCGCTCCGTGCCGGGCGACTCGTCCGAGCCGGAGAACTTGACGATGACGTGGACCGGCTCGGCGCCTTGTTCGCGCACCGCGGTGAACTTGGGAAAATCGCCACCCGCAGACGAACCCTCGAAGCCTTGATGCATCGCGCGCTGGGCCAAGTCCGGATAGGTCTTCGCGAGCTGCGCGTCGTGCACGAGCTGCAACGGACGCTGGAGTTGCTCAAGCCACAACCGGTATGCCGTTTCGCCGACGATGTAGTTGCCGCCGAGGTCCGAGCCGAGCAACGTCAGTGCATGCAACACGTCGTCGTCCGACCATGCGCGCGGGTCCTCGCTCACTTGCAGAACCGCTGCGTGCGCGTGGGCGAAGGCGCGGCCGAGGAATCCCTCGGGGCGAAGATCCTGCAACGGGTAGGGGATGCCATCGAACCAGCCGTCTCGCATGTCCGCGTCGAGCGGCCACTCAAGCGCACTGCGGTATTCGAGCAAGCAGCCATCGGGATACGCCAGATGCAACTCTGCGGCTTGCTCCGCGCCGGCCTGCTGGTCGACGCGAAAAACGGGTAGCGGCGCGCCGCTGCCGCGAAGCAGCCGCCGAGCCGCGTAGGAGGTTCGGCGCGCGCGCCCAATGGTCAGCACAGAAGCTCCGGCCGCCCGGACCGCGCGCATCAGCGTCGCTCGGCTGACGCCGAACTCGGCAAGCAGTTGGGCGGTGGCTCGACGGCGATGCTGACGAAGAGTGAGGAGAAGGGAATCAGGTGACATTATGAAACGATAATCGACCCGATGTCTCTGGCCATGGACATAGCCTCTTGCCGCACTATGGCGGACAATATGTGAAACAATACATGAAACGATTATATAGCTTTTGATACCCTGAATGGGCATTCCCAGCCTCCGGGTCGCCACGAAGGTCGAACAGCTCCTTACGCCCTAGTAAGGAAAGACGGGATGGCCGGCCCTTCTGATGCCCACCGCCGTCGTCGCCAGCAAAAGCCAGATCACGATTCCGGCGAGCGTGCGCCGGGCGCTCCAACGTCGAAGCCGGCGCTCGGTTGGAGTTTGTCGAGATCGAGACCGGCCGCTTCGAGGTCGTCGCCGTCACCCGCTCTGTCGCGGAGCTCAAGGGCATGTTCGGTTCACCGCCAGGAACTGTCTCGATGGCTGAGATGAACGCGGCGATCACTTTGCGCGGCGCGTCGGCCCGATGATTGGCCTCGACACCGACGTGCTGGTGCGCTAACTCATGCGGGACGACGCGAACTCGGCAGCGAGTGCGACCCGCCTCATGGAGTTCTCGACGGTCGAGTCACCCGGTTTCGCCTCGATCGTCGCGGTCGGCGAGCTCGGCTGCGGACGCAGTCGGCGCCGGGCGTGAGCGGTGAAACCTGTCGACACCCGAGGGACTGCGCCGCAGCCGATGCTGCTGGCGAAGACCGACGTCGGCGAGTGCGGCGTCGTCCGCCCACGAACAGCGGACCGGGCCCGCTTCAATGTCGAGTCGGCGCCGATCAGGCGCGGCGGCGCGCGAGAAGGCCGACGATCCCGAGACCGGCAAGCAGCATGGCGTAGTTGTCGGGCTCGGCACTGCGGCGGGAAGGCCGGGCGTGAGCGCAAGGTTGCCGGCATCGCTGCCCATGCTGGCGCTGTTGGTTCCGATCAGCGTGAGCGTATAGACCCCAGGCGCCAGGCCAAAGCCGACAGCGGGCGTGGCCCACTCCTCGGCAGGATCGCCGAGGATCGATGTGAAAGCCAGCGCGCGTGGTGTGACAACGAGGCTCGTGAAATCGACGTCCTGCGTACCGTTCACCACGCTCGTGATGGTTGAGCGTCCGGTGCTACCGGGTTCGACGCGTTCCGAAGCAGCAGCGAGAACACATCGGAGCGGGGGCATCCAGGTCGTGCGAGGCGAACTGGACGACGCTGGCCGAAGGCCCTGATCCGCGCCCGCCGGACTACCAGGCCAGCTTGGCAAGCGCGCCAGCCGCGACGTCGCTGCGGAGATGTCCGTAATGACGCTCGATCATGGCCACACTGGTTCCGGAAATCTGCGCGACGGTGAGCAGGTCTAGGCCGTCGTGGACGAGGTCGCTGATCACGCTGTGGCGCAACGTGTACGCGGTCGTACCCACCGGCAGCTTCGCGGCCGCCGCCGCCGCCTTCACGGGCCATTTCCACGCGTCCTTGTCCCATGACTTGCCGTCGGCTCGCGACACGAGGGGATCGCCCGCGAGCTTGCTCTTCGAGACCTCTGCGAAGAACTTCGCGGTCGCCTCGGGCAGCTTGATCTTGCGCTCCTGCCCGTTCTTGTCCTTGCCGACCTTGAGCACCTTGAGGTGGGGGTCGTAGTCTGCGACCCGGAGGGCCGCGAGTGCGCCGGGCCGCAGCGGAACCAAGGCCAGGCCGCGCAGGAATTGCCCAAGGTCAGGCAATGCCTTCTCGATGAATTTCTTTCTCTGCGCCCGCTTGAGATAGAGCTCGCGTCGCCGGTCGGCGTTCTTGACCGGCACCAGCTTTCGGCGCCAAGCGAAATCGGACGTGACGAGGCCGTCGGCGTAGGCCAGGTTCAGCGCCGCGCGAAAGCACGTCATGTCCCGGTTGAGAGTGCTATCGGATCTTCGTTCGCCTCGATGGCCGCCGCTTCTGGTCGGCATCTCGCGCAGCCGGTTGCGCCAAGCCTCCACATGCGACGGCTTCAGCTTCGAAAGCTCGACGGCGGCCAGTCTCTCGTCGTTGAGAACGTAGTTCCTGAACCTGGCTTCCACATCGTTCGCCGCTCGCGCGGTCTTGACCGAACGCAAATATTCAACGTATTTGGCGCAGACCTGCCGCACCGTGGTGGCGCTGGCGCTGCCGCCGCGGTCAAGGTGATCGAACCAGGCCAGAGCCAGCTTGTGAGCCGCATCGAAACGCATGTGGCCCAGCGTGTCGGTCAATTCCCCGAGGACCTTGAACGCTTGCTTGCCAGTCGCGCCGTCGCGAGCTCGCGCCAGCCACGTCCCGTGGCTCTCGCTGCTCATCCGCCGAAAACCCAGGTAGCAGCCCTTCGTGACCCGCTGCCAGTAGGGGTCGCGGCGCGGCTTGAGCTTCTCGCGCGCCGACACGGCGTCCAGTCTGATGGCCATCGCGGGGTCTGAGTCTACCCGCTCTCACCCCTCGAGTATGAAAAAAGTATGAAAAAATTAGGCGGACATCAGCGGACTTCTACGGACGCAAGATGGTCGTTTTTCATAGGTAAAACAGGTTCATCGACGATCCATCAAAAATCCCCAAAACCCACCTTGACATGGTGGGGGTCGATGGTTCGAGTCCATTCGCGCCTACCAGCGAATTCAGTGGACAGGTCCCGAACGGTCGATCACCGCGAGCCTGATCCGCGCTTCCCCTCATCGGTGCCAGTCGCCGATGTCCCGTCTCGAAGCCCGGGCGTTCCGGAAGGCTCCGCGAGCGGGATTCCCGGCGCCACAGGCGCGCCGAATATCGGCATGCCGTCGCGCGTCCAGTCGAAGCGCTGGGCGCGGACGCTGCGACCCGACCAGCCGGCGCCCTCCCGCGATGTCGCGTGGTAGACGATCCAGTCCTCGCGTCCGTCGGGCGAGCGGACGAAGCTGGCGTGACCGACGCCGAACACTCCGGCGGCCGGGCTCTTCGTGAACACCGGACCCGCGAGCTTGCGCCACGATGCGGCCGAGCGCGGATCGCCGCCGGTGTGCATCAGCAGCCCGAGCCCGTAGTCGTCGCCCCAGCTCGCGCCGGCCGAGTAGACGATGAAGGTCCGGCCGCGATGTCGCAGCACTTCGGGCGCCTCGAGCAGCGCCGCGCCGGCGCTTTCCCAGCCCGGGTCGGGCGACGCCAGCAGATGTCGCTTGCCCTCGAGGCGCCATGGCGTCTTCATGCGCGCGATGTAAAGCCGTTGCGGAAAGCCGTCGTCCGTCTGTGCCCAGCCCGACCACACGAAGAACAGGCGGCCCCGCCATTGCAGCGCGACGCCGTCGATGGCCCATGTGTCCGGTGTCGTCTTCAGCGCTCCCATGAAGTCGTACGGCCCGCGCGGGTCGTCGCCGGCCGAGCGCAGGACGTGCATGCGGTGATGGGCGTTGTCACCGTCGCTCGCGGCGAAGTAGATGTACCAGCGCGCGCCGATCCGCTGCAGCTCGGGCGCCCAGAGCTGTCGGCTGTGCGGGCCGCTCGGCGGCGCGCGGAAGACGACCGTTCGCTCCGCGGCGCCGATGTCCTGCAGGCGGTGCGCCCGCGCGACGACGATCGCGGCGTCGTCGATCGATCGGCAGTAGTAGTACCAACCGCGATGGCGAACCACCGAAGGGTCGGCGGATCCGGTCGACGGCGCGGCATCGACGATCGGGTTGGAGAAATCCGCTGCGCCTGCAGGTTCCGCCGCGCCCGCGAGCGCCGCGATCGCGAGAGCGAGCGAAGCGGCCGAGCCTCGCAGACGGGGCATGCGGATGCAGAGAAAGCGGCGGGCGCCGATGGCTGCCGCCGAAGCGATCGCGATTGCCAACACGAGCAGTTCAGGGAGCGGGGGAGCCTCGCGGCGAACGCGGTGGATGGCATTTTCGGGCTCATCCTCGGCGCCCCGACGTCGCGTGAAGGCGAGCTAAGATGGGCCGGTCATGACCGCCTGCCGTCTTCGCGCAAAGCCGCAGCGCCGCTTCGCCTGGCTGCTCTGGTTCGGCCTGCTGTTCGCCGTCGCGCAGGATGCCGCAAGCGCGCACGCGATCTCGCACATCGCCGGCCCGGATTCGGGTCGGACGGGCGATGCCGGTCTGGTCCACGGCCAGTGCCAGCTGTGCCTGATCGGCGCGTCCATCGGCGGCGCCGCGCCGCTGCCTGCCGAGCCCTCGGCTCCGCAGCTGATGCGTGCTGCCGTTCCGCAGGAGTCAACGGTCTCGGCTCCGCCATCGGCGCGCGCCGCGATCCCCTACCGGAGCCGCGCTCCGCCCGTCGCCTCGCGCTGACCTTCGCCGCGTGGAGCCGCTTCGCCTCGTCGAAGCGCTGCGCCACACATCGCGTCGTCACCGGAGGACATGATGCTGAAGCTCTTGGGTGCGGCCGTCGCGGTCGCATTGACATTGCCCGTTCCAGCGCTGGCCGACAGCGCCGAAGAGATCGCCGCCATCCGCAGGGAAATGGAGGCGATGCGCGCCGCCTACGAGGCGCGCCTGCAGGCGCTCGAGCGTCGCTTGCAGAGCGCCGAGGCGGCCACGGCCGGAGCCGCGCAGACGGCCGCGTCGGCCGCGAGCCCGTCGCCGGCCGCAGCAGCCGCGGTGCCCGCGCCGGTGGCCGCGCCGGCGCCCGCATCGCTGGCACCCCCGGCCACGGCGGCGGGTGCCGGCGCGACCGCGTTCAATCCATCGATCTCGTTGATCCTCTCCGGCCTGTACACCCACACGTCGCGCGACCCGGCGCTCTACGGCATCGGCGGCTTTCCATTGCCACCGGGGTCGGAGATCGGACCGGGGACGCGCGGCTTCAGCCTCGCCGAATCCGAGCTCGGGTTCGCGGCGAGCATCGATCCCTGGCTGCGCGGCGCGGCCAACATCGCGATCGGCGCCGACAACAGCGTCTCGGTCGAGGAAGCGTACGTGCAGACGACGTCGCTCGGCGGCGGCCTGTCGCTCAAGGCCGGCCGCTTCTTCTCGGGAATCGGCTATCTCAACCCGCAGCACGCGCACACCTGGGACTTCGTCGACAGCCCGCTCGCCTACCAGGCGATGCTCGGCACGCAGTACGGCGACGACGGCGTGCAGGTGCGCTGGCTGCCGCCGATCGACCAGTTCGTCGAGCTCGGCGTCGAGGTCGGGCGCGGGCGCAGCTTCCCGGGCAGCGACACGAGCAGGAACGGCACCGGCATGTTCGCCTTGACGGCGCACGTGGGAGGCGACATCGGCGAGAGCCACAGCTGGCGCGCCGGCGTGTCGATGCTCGACGCCAAGGCGAGCGACCAGGCGCTGGTCGGCTTCGATCCCGCCGGAGTCTCGGTCGCGCAGTCGTTCAGCGGCAGGACGCGCGTCTGGGTCGCCGACGCGGTCTGGAAGTGGGCGCCGAACGGCAACGCGACGCGGACGAACTTCAAGCTGCAGGGCGAATACCTGCAAGGCACGCGCAGCGGCGACCTGGTCTACGACGTCGGCGGTGCCGACCTCGCCTCGACGTATCGCGTGCGCCAGTCGGGCTGGTACGTGCAGGGGGTCTACCAGTTCATGCCGCGCTGGCGCCTCGGCGCACGCGCCGAGCAGCTCGACTCCGGCACCCCCGACTACGGCATCAACACCGGCCTGATCCCGGTGCAGAGCGAGCGGCCGCGCAAGGGCTCGTTGATGCTCGACTTCAGCCCGAGCGAGTTCTCGCGAGTTCGCCTGCAGCTCGCGCGCGACCGCGCCCGCGGAGGCTTCACCGACACCCAGTGGTTCCTGCAATACCAGATGAGCCTCGGCGCGCACGGCGCGCACACCTACTGATCCTTTCGGAGGTTTCCATGCACCCCTTCCTTCATCGTTGGCCGGCGCTTCTGGCGTCCCTGCTCGCGCTCTCGGCCGTTCCCGCGCATGCCGCCGTGCGCGTCTTCGCGTGCGAGCCCGAGTGGGGCGCGCTCGCGCAGGAGCTCGGCGGCAAGCTCGTCGACGTCGCCGTTGCGACCAATGCGATGCAGGACCCGCACCAGATCCAGGCCAAGCCGAGCCTGATCGCGCGGGCGCGCAATGCCGACCTCGTCGCCTGCACCGGCGCCGAGCTCGAGATCGGCTGGCTGCCGGTGCTTCTGCAGCAGTCCGGCAACGCCAAGGTGCAGCCCGGTCAGCCCGGCAACTTCGCGGCCGCCGACTTCGTCCGCAAGCTCGAGGTGCCGACGCAGCTCGATCGCTCGCAAGGCGACGTGCACGCCGCCGGAAATCCGCACATCCAGACCGATCCGCGCAACATCGCGCTCGTCGCGACCGCGCTCGCCGCGCGGCTGGCGCAGATCGACCCGGCCAACTCGGCGCAGTACGCGAAGAACGAGGCCGAATTCGCGCGCAGGTGGCAGCAAGCGATCGCGCGCTGGAATGCACAGGCGGCGCCGCTGCGCGGCATCGCCGTCGTGTCGCAGCACAAGGCGTTCGTCTACCTCTACGACTGGCTCGGCCTGAAGGAGGTCGCGGTGCTGGAGCCCAAGCCCGGCGTCGAGCCGAGCCCATCGCACCTGCAAAGCGTCCTGGCGACGCTGAAGAGCACGCCGGCGAAGATGGTTCTGCATGCCGCGTACCAGGACGCGAAGCCTTCGGAATGGCTCGCCGGCAACGCCGGCATCGCCGTCGTCAAGCTGCCGTTCACCGTCGGCGGCAGCGACGCCGCCAAGGATCTGTTCGGCCTGTTCGACGACACCGTCGCGCGCCTGCTCGCCGGCGCCGCGAAGCCGTGAACTGGAGCGCGCTCGAGTGGGGAATCCTCGGCCCGGCGCTGGTCGCCGGGCTGCTCGTTCTCGCGACCCACGTTCCGCTCGGCATGCAGGTGCTCGTGCGCGGAATCGTCTTCATCGATCTCGCGATCGCGCAGATCGCCGGGCTCGGCGTGATCGCCGCCGATGCCGTCGGCCTGCCCGAGCACGGCATCGCCGTTCAGGCCGCAGCGGTCTCCGCGGCGCTGCTCGGGGCGTGGGTCCTGACCTGGACCGAGCGCCGTGCGCCGCAGCAGCAGGAGGCGCTGATCGGCGTGATGTTCATCCTCGCCGCGTGCGCCGGGCTGCTGCTGCTGGCCGGCAACCCGCATGGCGGCGAGCATCTCAAGGACCTGCTCGTCGGCCAGATCCTGTGGGTGAACACGACGCAGCTCGCCTGGCTCGCCGCGCTCACCGTGGTGCTGCTCGCCGCGATGGCGCTCGGCTGGATCGAGCGGCTCGGGCGCTTCGGCTTCTACGGCGCTTTCGCGCTCGCCGTCACCGCCTCGGTTCAGCTGGTCGGCGTCTACCTCGTGTTCTCGAGCCTGATCGTCCCGGCGCTGGCGACCAGCGCGACGCCGCGCCCGCGCCGCGTGCCGGTCGCCTACGCGATCGGCGCCGCCGGCTACGCCTTCGGCCTCGCGCTCTCGGCGCTGTTCGACCTGCCGTCAGGCGCGGTGATCGTCTGGACGCTCGCTGCCTGCGGGTTGGCGTGGCGCGCGTTCCTTCAGCGAAGCGTTCCGGGCTGACGAGTGCCGCGACCGAAGCGCCCGCGCATCGATCACGCTCACGCAGCAGGCATCTGGAAGCCGGGCGTCGAGCGCGACAGCGCTTCCTCCTCCGGCGTCATGTCGGTGGCGACGCCCTCGAACAGCGGCGTCGACAGGTAGCGCTCGCCGGTGTCGGGCAGCATGCAGCAGAGGACCGAGCCTTGCGGCGCGCGCTCGGCGACCTGGACCGCGACGGCGAGCGAAGCGCCGCCGGAGATGCCGGTGAAGATCCCCTCTTCGGCGGCGAGCCGCCGCGACCACGCGATCGCGTCGGGACCGGCGATCGGGATCAGCTCGTCGTAGTAGTGCTTGTCGACCGACTCCTGCAGGACGTAAGGGATGAAGTCGGGAGTCCAGCCCTGGATCGGATGCGGCGTGAAGGCCGAGTGGCTGCCCGCCGGTGAATGATTGGCGCCGCGCTCCTGCGCGACGCCGCTGCCCAGCAGCTGGGCGATCGAGGGCTCGCTGAGGATGATCTTCGTCTCCGGCCGCTCCTTGCGCAGAACGCGCGCGACGCCGGTGATCGTTCCGCCGGTGCCGTAGCCGGTGACCCAGTAGTCGAGGCGCTCGCCCTTGAAATCGGCGAGCAGCTCGCGCGCCGTCGTGTTCTCGTGGATGGTGGCGTTGTCCGGGGTCTCGAACTGGCGCGCGTAGAACCAGCCGTTGGCCTCGGCGAGCTCCTGCGCCTTGCGGTACATGCCCATGCCCTTGGCGGCGCGCGGCGTGAGGATCACCTTCGCGCCGAGGAATCGCATCATTCGTCGACGCTCGATCGAGAACGAATCGGCCATCGTCACGACCAGCGGATAGCCCTTCGCGGCGCAGACCATCGCCAGGCCGATCCCGGTGTTGCCGCTCGTCGCCTCGACGACCGTCTGACCCGGCTTGAGCTCGCCGCGCCGCTCGGCGCCTTCGATGATGCTGACCGCGAGGCGATCCTTGACCGACGACGCCGGGTTGAAGAACTCGGCCTTCACGTACAGCCGCACGTGCTTCGGCGCGATCCGGTTGAGGCGGATGCAGGGGGTGTTGCCGATGGTGTCGACGACGCTGTCGTAAAGGCGTCCGCGACCTTCGGTCGTGCGTGAGGCGTGCGAAGTCATGGGGGAGTTCCTGCCACGGTTGGGGAAACGAAGTCCACCGGTTCGGAGTCGAGTTGCTGCGTGCCGACCCCGCCAGCCGGAGAAGAATACGCTTGCCCGAAGCCGGGGCGCAAGCAGTCGGCGGCCTTGCCTGATCGCTCGAGCGCCTCTCTGAGAATGAGCCTGTGAAGACGGTCAGCCACGGCACCTTGGTGATGAACGGCGCCGCCGAGCTGCTGCTGTGCCACGCCACCGGCGCGAAGCACTGGGACATCCCGAAGGGCATGGCGATCGCCGACGAGAGCAGCGCGGCGGCGGCGGTGCGCGAAGCGCAAGAGGAGTGCGGCGTGAGGCTCGACCCCGAGCGGCTCGAGCCGCTCGGCCGGTTCGCTTACCGGCCCGACAAGGATCTCTGCCTGCACGCGGCGCTGATCGAGCGGATAGATCCCGCCGAATGCGTCTGCTCGACCTTCTTCATCGATCGATGGGGCCGGCGCCGTCCCGAGATGGACGCGTTCCGGTGGGCCGCCTTCGACGAGGTGCCGACGCTGTGCGCGCGCAGCATGGCGCTCGTGCTGACGCAAAGGCTGGCGCTCGCCGCGGTTCTCGCCCGGCTGCGCGGCATCCGCAGGATTGCGTAGGGGCAGTGGCGCGAGGATTGCGCCCGGCGAAGGTCGGTGTCAGGATCGTGGGCGTCGCTCGACCGACATCACGAAAGGAGGGCCGAAACGTGTCTCCACTTCCCACCTCTCGCTCCCTGCGCCGCCTGGCGCTCGCATTGGCCGGCGCCGGCTTGCTGCTGGCGGCGCTGTCGGTCACCGACCGCCAGGGCATCGGCGCTGCCGCGAAAGCCGATCCGACCTTCGATCCCCTGCTCAATGCCGCCGGCGGCGCGATGTGCGGGCCGGTCGCGTCGGCGCAGATGCCGAAGGTCTGGCTGCTCGCCGCGGCGGCGAAGACCGAGACCGCGCCGTTCCAGCCGCAGCCGATGCAGGCCGCCGGCGGCGAGGTGCCGGTCTACAACGACCTCGGCACGCTCGCGTTTCCGATCACGACAAAGAGCCCGCGCGCGCAGACCTACTTCAACCAGGGCCTTCGCCTCTCGTTCGCGTTCAACCACGCCGAAGCGCAGCGTGCGTTCCAGACCGCGCAGAAGCTCGATCCCGACTGCGCCGCCTGCTTCTGGGGCGAAGCGCTCATCCTCGGCCCGAACATCAACGTGCCGATGGCGCCGGAAGCGAACGCGCCCGCGGTCGCGGCGCTCGCCCGCGCCGTCGCGCTGAAGGACCGGGCCGGCGCCAAGGAGCGCGCCCTGATCGAGGCGCTCGAGAAGCGCTACTCGGCCGACCCGAAGATGGAGCGTCCGCCGCTCGACAACGCCTACGCCGACGCGATGAAGGCCGTCGCCGCGCGCTATCCGCAGGACGACACGATCCGCACGCTCTACGTCGAGAGCGCGATGGACACCCAGCCGTGGGACTACTGGGAGCCCGGCGGCGTCAAGGCGAAGGGCCGCGGCGACGAGATCATCTCGAATCTCGAGGCGGTGCTGAAGAGAAGCCCGAACCATGCCGGCGCGATCCACCTCTACATCCACGCGGTCGAGGCGTCGACGACGCCCGAACGCGCGCTCGCGCCCGCCGAGCGCCTCGGCGCGCTGATGCCGGGCGCGGGGCACATCGTCCACATGCCGGCGCACATCTACTACCGCGTCGGCCAGTACCGCCGCTCGCTCGACACCAACAAGCGCGCGGTGGCGATCGACGAGCAGTACTTCCAGCGCTCGCCTTCCGATCCGCTCTACAAGAGCGCGTACTACCCGCACAACATCCACTTCGTGATGGTCTCGGCGCAGATGGGCGGCGACGCGGCGACCGCCGTCGCCGCGGCGAAGAAGCTCGACGCCGCGGTTCCGGCCGAGCTGGCGAAGCTGTTCCAGATCATGGAGCCGGTGAAGGCCGCGCCCTACACGACGCAGGTCACCTTCGGCGATCCCGACACGGTGCTCGCGCTCGCCAAGCCCGACGACCAGCTCGTCCTCGTCAGGGCGATGTACCACTACGCTCGCGCCGTCGCGTTCGCGCGCAAGAACGACGCCGCGTCGGCGCGCGCCGAGACCGACGCGATCGCCGCGCTCGAGTCGAAGAGCGACTTCAAGGCCTACGACGCCTGGGGCGTTCCGGCCAAGGAGATCCTGCAGACGGCGCGCCTGGTCGCGACCGGCCGGATCGCCGACGCCGGCGGCGATCTCGACGGCGCCGCCAAGGCCTACGAGGAGGCCATCGCGCTCGAGGACAGCCTCAAGTACACCGAGCCGTCGTACTGGTACTACCCGGTGCGCCAGTCGCTCGGCAGCGTTCGCCTGCGCCAGAACCGGCTCGACGACGCCGAGCGCGCCTTCCGCGACTCGCTCGCGCGTGTCCGCAACAACGGCTGGGCGCTCGCCGGGCTGGCCGAGGTGTATCGCTTGAAGGGCGACCGCAACGGCGAGACGGCGGCGAGGCGCGCCTACGCGAGAACGTGGTTCGGACCGGCGGGCGGGCCCGACCTGGCGCGTCTCTGACCCACCGCGCGCGGACGCGCGCAAAGCGTCCACCGCGCACGAACGCGCGCAAAACGAGGGCCGCTCGACAGCCCCCGGGGCGCTTGTCACCC
>Ga0207644_10001580_pt1 | contig 14717 bp, 12 predicted proteins | sample KBSS73metaG_FD_184326 | JGI IMG/M metagenome (GOLD analysis project Ga0207644, IMG submission 184326) | Switchgrass rhizosphere microbial communities from Kellogg Biological Station, Michigan, USA - KBS S7-3 metaG (SPAdes) (version 2) | ecosystem: Host-associated > Plants > Roots > Rhizosphere... | reverse complement strand
CTTGTCAGGACCGATCCCAGAAGAGTTTGGCACGCTGAAGAAGCTAACTGATTTGCGACTCAACCGAAACGAACTGACTGGATCAATTCCGAAGAGTTTCGCCAACGCCGCCGCGCTCCAGGTACTGCGTTTGGACAACAATCGACTCACCGGATCGGTCCCAGCGGATCTTACGAAGCGACTGATGGTGTTTGATGCGTCAAAGAATCCGGGACTTGAACCGGCGCATTGATTTAGGTTGCCTCGTCGCATACTTAAGTAATCGCACGCCGCTGTGGATGACCAAACGCCGAAAGGCGTTTACTACCTTCAGCCCAGGGTTGCGTGCGACAGCGCGCTACCCTGGGTAATCAAGACAAAACAGATCCCAACCCTGAAAGGGTTGCGGATAGGCTCACTACGAACCATCCATATTTGTGAACACCAATTCAAGACCGGTTGGCTCTGTCTTCGGCAACCCCTTCAGGGTTGCGATTTCATATTCGCTCATTACCCAGGGTAGCCGCGCTACGCGCGTCAACCCTGGGCTGGAGGTGGTAAACGCCTTCGGCGTTCATGTTCGCGACGCTCAACCGGCTTGGATGACTCAATATGTCATCACCCTTGAATACGCGGGCTATTTTCATTCCGTCCGCTTCGCGGACGATACTTTGACAAAATCGTGCCCGTTGCTGCCACCTCTAACGATTCCCGCACAACCTCTCGTTCTCTGCGGGATCATCTCCACCGACTATCCGTCGACCCGCGCAAACCAACGATAACTTCCAACCTTCAACCGGTGTTCCTTCAACCGTCAAATGGCTGGTGAGATACGCGAGCCGTTGCGTCTCGGGCCCGCGACCAACCGTGAATCTCTGTTTCAGGTAATAGGGCGGGATTGACTGGTAGTTAAGCGTGACCCGGACGGCCACAATCGATCTGGTGCGATCGTTAAAAGGAATGCGATAAGTCAGAGTGTCCGTCCCTGAAGCTCCCGTCTTGCCGTCGTAGTCAGGATCACGCTCGGCCTCACCGTGCGGGCCGGTGAACTTCGCAAGCGGGCCATTGCTGCGCCAACCCTTCGGCAGCAGGCGATTGTTCTTCAGAGGTTCATCAAGTCCGACGAAACTCGTCGTGATCTTGCCTTCAGTGTCCGCGATCACTTCTTCATAAATCTGCGCCTGCGCTTCGTTGGTGATTGTCTGATAGTGCGGCTGATAAACCTGTTTGCCTGTGACTGGATCGAAGAAGAATTCGGTCGGCAGAACCTCTTCGGTTGTTCCCTTGACGATCGCGCCGGCGCTGTTGGTGCGACCGGACGCCCAAACGACATTCCCCTTGTCGTCTAAGCCTTCGAAAGTAAGAAAGGCGCGGCGAAACGCGACGCCGGATGGAAAGCTATGGCCGGCCAGATTTTCAATTCGCACCGTCGCCTCTAAGAAGAAATCCGTGCCCCGTTGCGTTCGATCGAACGAGGTGACTTCAACTTTCGCAGTTTGCTCACACGCCATTTCCGTGCTCGATCGCTGCGCGGTAATCAGACCGAGCACGCCATCACCGAACATATAATCCGAAGTGCGAATACCGAGGATCTGTGGAAACTGCTGAAACATCATCTGTCCGAACTGATTGAGCGCCACCAGCGTGTGTCGCGCGTACTGGTCGCGCACCTGCAGGCGAATGTCTTTGTTGGCAGCTCGGCCGTCGGTGAACGGATATGTGTCGTCTTCGACGTTCGCAATGCGAAACGCCAGGTTGAGATCGCCGAGCTTGGTCGACATATGACAATCCTGGCAAGTGCGCGCTTGCGCCCGATCGAACGGTTCACGCTCGTTCTGATAGACGCTGTTCTGCCATTCGGGATAAGTCATCTGCTCGTGAAATTCTTTCGGCTGGCCGGACTTGTCTTTCACTTGCCGCCCCTGCTTGTCGAAGACCGGAAGAATTACCGTGTGACAACTGCCGCACAGCGCTGACGTTTTCACGTGCGCGCTTTCGCGCGGCGTAATCCCCAACGCGTTTTTCATCGGCAGCTCAGTCGGCTTTTCGAAAGGCCCGTTGGTGACGTTCGGTGGGTCAACTTTGAATTTGCCGGTGAAAGTTGCCGCCGTGCCGATTTCGTCTTTCGAGATGCGGTGACATGCCGTGCACGACACGCCATCGCGCGCGAGCGCCCCGTACTTACCGTCCGGCTCGTTCGGCAGCGCGTAAACCATACTGTGTTTGAACGGCTGGCCCGTGTCGGCCTCGACTTGCCGCTGGCCCATCACGCCGTGACACCGATAGCATGTGTTATCGAAGAATCCCGTCTGTGACGGATACAAAGTTTTTTCCGATTCGAGCTGTGCATGAAAGATCGGATCGCGTCCGGCGAGGCCCATCAGGGATGCGCGCCACTCGGTGTATTCCGAAAGATTGATTGGTTTGTTGCCCAGCGCGCTGTACTGAAGAGACATGTTTTCGCCCGATGCGCCGTGACAGCCGAGGCACTGACTCGAAGTAAGAAAACCTTTCGGACCACCGGCCTCTGGAACGACGTTGTCGAGTGACTCACCGGGAAAACGCTTGACGTGCGACGAAGAAACGACAGACAAGTCATCGAACAGTTTGAGAAAATTTGGATCGGGCGTCTGCCGCGGCTTCGCAAACTGATTGAGGGCAAACGGTGTCTGCTCTGAAATCTGCTCGTGCTCGTCCTTCAGTGGTCGAGGAAGGGCGCCCGGAATCGCCGGCGGTGCCAGGATGCGAAAAGTGATCGGTTCGTGCTCGACATTTCTCAGATCGATGAAGGTCGACTCTTTCGCCGCCGATGCGTGACACCGGAGGCAGTACATGCCAAAACCCGAATCGTGGTAATCGATGTCGCCGGAGCTGGGCGGATACGCCTTAGAATGATAAGACCAGTACCAGCCATCGAATGACCCTTTGCTGTCCTTGATCATCACCGTCCAGCCGGTCAGCTTCGCATCCTGCTTCGCCGGATCGTGAAACATTTCTTTCACGATCATCGCGCCATCCGCAATCGAGCCTTCGCGATTTCGTTTTTTCAGCCAGTCCCAGGTTTCAGGTGAATAGAAAATCTTGACGGCGTTGTGCGTGCCAAACGAGACGCCGGCTATCACGGGGCCGGTGTTGCGAATTTCGCGATCGGTCACCCAGTTCTGATAGCAACGTTTTTCGAGAAACGTGTAGAGCAAGTCTTCAAACTTATCGCCCTGCATTTCACTCGGACGTGGCAGGGGAAAGTCGCAAGCCGCGCGAATTGTCTGCCGCGCATTACTGCGATAGGGAAGCAAGCAAGCGATGACGGTGAGTGCGCCGATTAAGCTCAAGCGCAGGGCGAGCCAGAGTTTCATAAGCAAGGGTTCCCGCGAACGGCGTAATACTAGATTAGATTGTCAGCAGGCGAAAGCGGATTTTCACAAAGCTCTTGCGCGCGAAAACTCCGAATGGCAAGATGGCCGCTGTTGTGCGCGTTCGCACAGTTCCAGCCGTGAATCCTGATGAATAGCACATTCATAATTGCAGTGGCGGCCCAGCAGCTCGCGTCGGTTTTGACGATGGTCGCCTATCTGCTGCGAGACATACTCTGGTTGCGGTTCCTCATGATCTTGTCGTGTTTTGCGGGAATTGTCTTTGGCTATCTGTGGCCGCCGAAACCTATATGGACGTTTATTGCGTGGAATTCTCTGTTCGCGATCATCAATATCGTGCAGATCGCCATCATTGTCAGAGAACGCAGCGGAGTTCGATTTACTGAAGAAGAGAAGGAACTGCATGAGACGCTCTTTAAAAAGTTCGCGCCATTCGAATTCATGAAGTTAATGCGGATCGCGGAGTGGCGACAGGTCGCGCCGGGAGAAATAGTAATGACCGAGGGTCAAGCGCTCGAAGAAATAATGATGATTTACAACGGGCTGCTTTCAGTCGAACGGGGCGGCAAACAGGTAGCCGAATTACAGGACGGTCACTTCATGGGTGAACTGAGTTTCATCAGTGGGGGCACGGCCACCGCGACGGTACGCGCGGTCGAGCCGACCCGTTACATCGCCTGGTCGAAGAAAGAAATCGATCGGCTGCTAACGCGAAACCCGACCATGCATATCGCCATGCAGGGAATGTTGACACTTGACCTCAGCAAGAAACTGACGCGCCGAGCGCCTTCGTTTACGGCGAAGCTGCCGGTCGTTTTGGGTGGAAAGCGAGGACAGTAGCGATCGAATTTAAATGAGCTCGTCGGGCTTTGTCTTAGACGTTGCTGGTCAAACGAGGGTGCCAAAAACGTGCCGTAGGCACTTAATGTTTATAGAACCGCGACCTTCTTCCTCGTCTTAAGCATCGAGCGAAATGCTGAGCATTTCGCTCGATGCTAATTTAGAAGGAAGCGCGCGCAGCTATAAACATTTCGCCGCTCCCCGGCGATGATTTAGTCCGAACCTCCAGGACACTAGTCAAATATCTTTTGGGCGATGCTAGTCCGCTGACTTAGACAGGATCTGTGTCGATCCGGTCGCTACCGCTCTCGGTTCTGACACCTTATTGTCCAAGTTTCTTGACGCGTGGCGGCTCGTACTGCTCGCCGTATTCCGGATACTCGATCGTAACGAACTCGCCTGGTCGCGTGTCCTGAGTTAGAAGGTTTAAGGCGTCGCGCAATACATTCTTCTGTAAGTCACGCATCCCCGGCCTTCCCAGGCTGTTGCCAATCTTAAATCCCTTCGGATAGAGCGCGCGCGGCGGACGCATCTGCGCGGACACTTCAGGGCTGACGGTAATCAGCACCGTGGGAATGCCTTTCATTTCGATTTCACGTTGGACCACTGAGATCGTGCGGTGACAGACGCTCGGACATCCGCCGGTCAATACGACAGCGTCGGCGCGTGAAGCCCTGTCGATCTGGTTTGCGATTTCACGCGCAGTGCCTTCGTACATTGCTTTGAGTTGCTGTGAATAACCGTAGCCAATGTGTTTCTTCGCGATCTCGCCGATGAAGCCCTCCGCTTGCAAATCACGCAACACGTCAATCGGAAATACGACATTGATGTCTTCGTCCGCATCCGCATGATCGTAGTGATGATGTGAGACCATCAGGTCTGATGAGTCAACGTCGGGTGGAATCTCTCGATACGTCAAATCACCGAGTTCATCCGCGATATTGAAAGCGTCCTGATTCTTCAGGTGCACGCCACCGGCAGTGACGATAGCGATTGTGCTCTTGGAAAGGTCGCGTTCAAAGGGAGTAAAGGGAACGCACTTGCGTGAAATTGTCATTCGGTTTTCTCTGTGACCTCTGTGGTCTGATTATACGCTACGAGATATTCATCACAGAGGACGGTGAGAGAAAACAAAAAGTCAGATGCCGAACTTTTCGAAAAGCTATCGCGCGGACTTTTTCAGCGGCTTGCGCGAGCGGAAACGATTGAATCACTCAACCTGAACACTCGAAGCGCGAGGGATAAGTGCGCTGGCAGGGGCTTGAGGTCGGCGTTCCGACGATAATCCAAGCCACTGTGTCGCGTGCGAAAGAGCGCGCATCGCGCGGGCTCAACTCAGGTGGATGTTGTGGATGTGTGTGCACGAAAGCGACGATTTTCCACCCGCGTTGCCCGGCCGCGTCGCGCGCGACTTCCACTTCCGAATGCGAGATTTCAAATGCGTCAGGCTCACCCGCATGATTCGCAAGTCGGAGCAAATGTTGCTCGCCGAATTTGTCAATCGCGCAAAAAGCGCAAACCTCCGCCGAACCAGCGGCGCGCTGCCAGACCACGACTTGGCTAAGCGCAGCATGATTCAGCACTAACAGCTCAGGTCTGATTGTTTGTTCCATAGGGAAATTGCTTTGCTGCCTTATCGGCGCCAACCGCGCCAGCAGTGAGCGCCGACGCGGCCGCGCTCATGAAACCCATGAGCTTACAGGCGCCTTCGCTGCCCGCCGCACAAAGGATCAAGCAAACGACAGATATACACGCTGCGATGGCCCCGGCGATGATGCAAGCGACCGCGATTGCTGCTGCGATTGGTCCACCGCCGGTGCGCTCGGGCGGGCCAACTTCCGCGGCGTATCGCGCGTGCCGGTGCATCCACTCGCGTGCAAAGGCAAAACCGTTGAGCATAGAGTCATAGACGGGGATCGGCTCGAGTTCTCCGTTTGTTCTTGATGCGAAGAGCGACGAAGTTGTCACATAGACGCGATCCTCGCCGCCGGAAAAGAATTGTCTCGTGCTAACGCGCTGCGGGGTCGCGCCGTAAACGACGTGGAAAGGTCTTTTTCTGCCTTTCATTTTTACGGCGCCGCGGAGGCCTTCTTCGTTCCGCTCGAAACCAATCTCAACGTCGCTGAAGGCGGCGCTGGCCTCTTCGAGCCAGTCCCAGTGCCCTTGCGGCATCTGCATCCGAAGCACATCTACCAATTCGCGCGCGGCTTTGCTCAAGTTAGTTGCGTTGTAGCTCTTAATCTCGTCATCGGTAGGGACGACATTCAGCAGTCCGAGATCGTTCATCTCGTTGAGCGCGTCCATGCCAGCACTCAAGAGCAACCGCGTTTGAAGTTCGGCCTCGAGCGCGCGTTCCGCAAAAGCCTCACGATTTAGTTCGCCGGCCTCCAGACGATCGAGCCTTTGGTAATAACGAAAGAGCGCTTCGCCCGACTGGCAAACCGTCATGGCCGTTTCCCTGATGCGGCTGACATCAGCCAAGTCTCCAAGCTGGGTCTTCATCTCTATCTGCATAAGTCCTCCGTTTAATCGACGAGCAAAGCGATTCGGCGTTGCGGCGCGGAAAGGCGGCTGGCGGTGACCACGGCGTTATCGGGTTCGGTGAACGGACGTCCCAAGCGGCTGGTGACGCCGTTGGTCATGGCCTTCAGCCAGGTGTATAGATCCGGGGCGCTGGCGAAAATCGGGTCTTCGGTCAAAGCACCGAAGGCGGACCAGCGCATGTTCTTCGAAGGTTTGAAAGCCTCATCGTTTTCATTCTTGGGAAGTAACTCGCGGCCATCGCGCAAGCGTATGAATTTCGGCACCACGCGCGCTGAGCCATTCGTGTAGAGCACGTCGCTGCCCCCGTTCGAATCGAACTCAAGTTGAATATCTGTAAGTTCCTCGAGCTGAAAGACTGAGATCGCCTCGGCGTCTTGGTCGACGTCTTCGAACTTGATGCGCACTGTTTGCGTCTGCACAATGCCGCGCGGAAAAGCTCCGGTCTCCCAACAATAGCGAACCAGAAGTCTCACCGCGTCGTCACTCCACACAACGCCGTAGCTTGACGATCCGATGAAATGATTCGCTGTGCGCACAGGTACGTGTCCAGCCGCAATTGTTGCGGCCACATTCAGCGACGAAGCGCCGCCTCGCGTCGGGAAAACATCCGCCGTCATTCCTCCCAGGTGACCCGCCTTAGCGTTCGCTACACCAACCAAAGACACGTCGCGAATCAAAGGCACGCTGCCTCGTTGCCTGAGACGGAAAGTGATCGTCTGCGCAATACCCAACGGATCCGAGGATGAAAGCAGGATGGCAGCATCTTCGGTTGCCTCGGTAAACTGAGCCGACGTTTGATGCAGATCCGCGGTGACCTTTATTGTTTTTGAGATGGGATCGCCGGTGGCAGCGAACGTCGCAGGAATCTCGAGTACGGCTTCGCCAAGCCACGCTGATACATCGAACGTTCCTTGTGCGCCCAAATCGATGCGCCGGTCGAGCGCCCGGAAACTGATAGCCGGGTCTATCTCAAACTGATCGCGCGTGGTCAGACCCATAAAACCGTCGCCGCCGAAAGTGCGCATCACCGGTGGCGGCGTTCCCGGCGTCATCGCTCCGAGAAGCGCCGGCGACATTTCGGCGACGCGATTTTCAAACCGAATCGGACTGATACGTTGCACCGCTTCGCCCGGCACGAGACTACGACCCAGGCCGGGCTCTTTCGGCATGACTAATGAGTTGCCAAGGGCGAGGCGAACACGCAGACGAATCCGGCACTTGTTATCGCCGTCGAACAAAATGTCATGCTGGCTAAAAAGAAACAGCAACTCGCTGGCGCTACTTCCCAACAGTGCCGTAACAGCCGCCCGCAAGGCAGGAGACCTGAGTGTTTCCAGAGTCCAGCGCAGATTGGCCACCGCCACCGGATCCAGTTGCGACACGAGCCACGGCATTTGAAGCGACTTGAATGCGACAGCCGCACACATCTCATTCGAAGCCTGCAGCAGAAAATCGTGGCCGCCGCTGATCTTGACCAGATCATGAGCCGTGAGAGGTGTGTTCACCGTTTCAAGGGTACGCAAGGCTTTCGGCAAAATGTTATAAGCGACCGAGCGAGCAGTTAACGGCATCACTTAATCTCCTTCGAAGGCATTTTGTTTTTCGTTCGTAACATCATTGCGTTCGGATGCGATGACTTCGGGACATCGTTAGTCAGCGGTGCAAGGCAAACGAACAGGGTGTCACTAGTCTCAGAGAAGTGAACAGCCTCTTCATCTATCCACCGAAAAATTGTTCGCTGACTGACCCCGGCTTGAACCGCAGCTTCTTGAAGCGTCAACATTGGCGACGCGCCGTCACAGGCTTCACAAACAGTCTTCGGCCCGTCTGATGCCGGCCTCTTGATAATCCATACTTCGTGACTTTCAATCGTCGTCACCCTATGTCGTCGTTTCTTACTCATTCGCTTCCTGTAAGCGTTGCGCCGCGGCCCAGGCGAAGACTAAAATGGGCGCCGTTCAAGCGGGTTTCCCCGACACCGCAACTTCAACCTCCACCGTGCCGGTGGAAACTACTCGCAAGGCAAAAAGAAAGTCCTAAGAGAAGTCTCTAAGAATTCTCGAAGATTTGTCAGAGCCACTATGGATAGAAATTCGCAGCAAATATTCGAGTTCGGCCCCTTTCGCCTGGACACGGCTGAGCGAATGCTGCTGCGCGATGGGCAGCGAGTGGCGCTAACGCCAAAGGTGTTTGAGACGCTGGCGGCGCTGGTCGAAAATCGCGGTCATCTGATTGCGAAGGAAGAATTGATGAAGCAGGTCTGGCCGGACAGCTTTGTCGAGGAATCGAATCTCACCAACAACATTTCGACTTTGCGCAAAGCCCTGGGCGATGGCGAAGATGGCGCGAACTACATCGAGACAATTCCGAAAATTGGCTATCGCTTCACCGCGCCGGTGCGAGAACTGCCTGGACTCGTGACTGAGCTGGTTGTTGAGAAGCACAGTTTGACGCGAATCGAAACTGAGGACTCTGAAGTTGAGATTCCCAGTACACGCGTGAATACACCTAAGTCAGCCACGAACATGATACCGAGTGAGCAAGTCAATCCTCGGCCACAACGTAAAGCAATCATCGCAGCGTTCGTAGTCGTTACCGCAACAGTCGTGGCCGCCGGCTACTGGCTGGTTTCTCAGCGACGAACAAACCGGCGATCTGTCCCCGTGCCCTTCAGCGCGATGGATGTTTCCAGAGTGACAACGTCCGGCAAGATTACGCACGCCGCGATCTCTTCCGACGGCAGGTATGTCGCTAGTGTGGTGAAAGATGCCGATGGCAACAGCATTTGGGTGAAGAATGTTGGCGCGCCCAGCAACGTGCGCATCGCCGGACCGGCTGGCACTGAGTACATCTCTGTCGCATTCATGCCGAACAGTACCAGCGTTTACTACATTGCCTTGGATCACGACAAAGGCGAGAGCACGCTTTATCGAGTGTCAGCACTGGGTGGCGCTTCAGAACTCGTAGCAAACGACATTTACCCGATTGGATTCGCGGCGGACGGAAAAAGGATCGCTTTTATCAGATTCCAGCAATCCGAAAGCCATCTGGTGGTGGCAGATGCCGATGGCTCAAATCAACGAGACATCGCCAAGCGGCACAAGCCCGATGCGTTTGAGTTGGAATGGAACGCGCCCGCGTGGTCACCCGATGGGAAGACGATTGCGGTTCCCGCGAGGCTAAATGATCCGCGAGGCCACTTTGGAACGATCATTGGGGTCAACCTCGCAGACAGCTCTCAAACACCGCTCACTTCGATGAGATGGAACTATGTGGGCCAGCCTATTTGGCTTTCGGACGGCAGTGGTTTGCTCTTACCGGCGAGTGATCGGCCAGGTTCTCCGATGGCGGTGTGGTATGTCAGTTTGCCGGAAGGCGAGGCGACGCGAATAACTCATGATCTGAACAACTATGAAGACCTCAGTATCACGACTGACATGCGCCATCTGTCTGCCGTACAGATCCTGGCGGTATCGAGCATCTGGGTTACCGATGCGGATGGGAGCAGTGTCAAGCAGGTCAAGTCGGAGACGGGATCGTTGGACGTGCTAGCATGGACCAACCAGGGACAAATCGTCTATCGATCGAGCGCCGGCGGCGTAGGAGCCGACATTTGGATCATGAATGCAGACGGCTCGGATGCGAGACAACTCACCGTTAACGCGCGTGTCAGTCGCGGGCTGGCAGTTACACCGGATGGACGTCACATTGTTTTCTCTTCGGACAGTGCAGGCCAGTTCAACCTGTGGCGCGTGGATACAGACGGCGGCAATCTTAGGCAATTGACTGCGGGCGATGGCGAGTTCTATCCCGATTGCACGCGTGATGGTCGATCGGTGGTGTACCAGGTCAACGAAGTAATCGACCCAAGAATTTGGAAGGCGCCCATCGACGGTGGCCAACCCGTCCAGTTAACAAATACCCGAGCGACGAAACCGGCGGTCTCGCCGGACGGGCAGATGATTGCTTATTCGTACCTCGATATCGACCTGAATCCATCGCGTTGGGGAATCGGGATCGTTTCGGCCGAAGGCGGCGCGCGGCTGCATCGATTTGATTTTCCATCAACGGTGGTTGAGCGTCGCGTGCGCTGGGCACCCGATGGCAAGTCGGTTGCCTTTCTCAACAGCCCTGGCGGGCTCTCTGACATTTGGCTTCAACCGTTGGACGGGACTGCACCCAGGCCAATCACCAACCTCAAATCCGAACGAATAATCGCCTTTGAATGGTCGCCGGACGGACGGTCACTGGCACTCATTCGGAACATCGAGACGAGCGACGTCGTGGCCATCGAGCGCTCCCATTGAAGTTGTTCAAAGCTACTGCTACCTAAATCAAAAGCCAGGTACCGGATTCCGAAAATGGACTCCGATACCTGGCTCGAATCGGTAATTCTCTCTAAAGCTTCCTCAGCACTTCAAACAACTCTTCGTTGTCGGGCTGATCGCCGATGTCGTGAATATCGACGAAAGCGAACTTGCCTTCCTTATCGACGACGAAGAGCGCGCGCTCGCTGATGCCATCGTTTTCACGATAGGCGCCGAACGCTTTGGCTACTTCGCCTTTGGGATGAAAGTCGCTGAGAAGATCGTAGGAAATTCCACCGAGGCTCTTGGCCCAGGCAGTGTTGCACGGAACGCTGTCGACTGAAATGCCCAGGACCTGGGCATCGTACTCGCGGAAGCGGTCTAGGTCCGCTTCATACGCGGGCATCTGCGCCGTTCAGACCGGCGTCCAGGCGAGCGGATAAAACGCGATGACTACATTTTTCTTGCCCCGAAAATCCGAGAGCTTCACCTTCTTGTCTTTCTCAAGGTGACTCTTCAGCTCGAAGTCCGGAGCCATATCGCCAACTTTTGGCATTCGATTCGATTCCTCCCAATCAGTAATTCAGTTGTGTTGTGTTAACGCGTCTAAGGTAACTTGTTTTTGCGCGTCATTCAAGACGTCGGAGAAACTGAGACGAGACACAATCACATCGTGTGGACTTCCAAATACCGCTGCGGTGGTTTGAAAGTTTCGCAACTCAATGTCGGGGCAGGCCGGCCAAATAAGTAACCCTGACCTTCGTCACATCGCAGTAAACGCAGGAATGCGAGTTGATCCTCGCGTTCGATCCCTTCGGCAATAACTTTCTTTCGCAGGTTGTGCGCGAGCGTGATGATCGCCATCACCAGGGCGGCATCATCCGGGTCGTTCGTTGCGTCTTTCACAAACGATGCGTCCAACTTCACGGTGTCAATCGGCAGACGTTTCAAGTATCCGAGCGACGAATAGCCCGTGCCGAAATCATCTATGGCGATTCGCACACCGATGTCGCGCAAGCGTTGTAACGTTTGAATTCCCGCGTCTACATTTTGCACCAGAGAAGTTTCGGTAACTTCGATCTCAAGACAGTCCGCCGAGAGCTTCGTCTCAGCCAACACTTGCGCCACTAAATCCGGAAACGCAGATTCGCGGAGCTGACGCGGTGACGCATTCACCGCGATGCGAAACGCATCAGCCCCTCCGTCCTGCCACAGGCGCAGCTGCGCGCAAGCATCACGCAGGACCACCTCGCCCATGCGGACTATCGAACCGGTTTCTTCGGCCAGCGGAATAAAGTCGCTCGGCGGCAGGAGTCCTAACTTGGGATGCTGCCATCGCACCAGCGCCTCAGCGCCGACCATCCGACGCGAATCAATTTCGAATTGCGGTTGATAAAAAACGACAAAATCATTGCGGTCGATCGCATCCTTCAATTCATTGGCGCGCGCGTCCGATGTGCTTCCCCCGGTGAGCATCTGCTGAATCTGTCGCGAACGTTCAAGTGCGCGCTCGATCACCGCATTGACCTCGGACAATTCAAACGGCTTGGTGATGTAATCAAAGGCGCCCGCGCGCATCGCGTCGATGGCAAAATCAATCGTCCGCTGGCCACTAATCATTACTACGACAGCTTCGGGCGCGACCGCGGCGATATGCGGCAACATCTCCAATCCGGTCATCTGAGACATCGTGATGTCGCTGATGATGACGTCGAACGGTTGGACCTTCAGCAGCGTCAGCGCCTGGTGCGCGGAATCCGAGGCCACACAAAAATGTTCTCTACCGAGAAACTCGCAGAGAATGTCTCTGATCTCACTGTCGTCGTCGACGATCAGAATTCGCTTGGCCTCGCCCGCCATGTTCTTCCTTCGATCGTTGAAACGGGAGATTGCTGGCTCGCAAGGCCGATGCCAACGCCGATGCCCGCAAACGTGCGCATGTCACCTCCTGGTGGGCAGTTTGCTGTGGTGGCCATCACCTGCCTGCTGAGTTTTGCAGCATGGTGACGATCTGATTCGTGAAGATCGAGTGCTTGCTGAGACCTGAGATCTGGATTTCTGAGCGGTAATTTCCCATCACGCCGGTCAACTTCGGCGCGGTACAAACTTTGCCCAGTGTCGATTGGCCGCAAAACCAAACTTAGCCCCGGTTTTGCCTTACGAGACTTAAAAGAGGTCGTCAATGGGTCGCCATAAACATTGGCTTGCTCTATTTCTAGCCATCGTCATCACGCCGCTGCTGCCGAGCACCGACTCGACCTTCGCGCAGTCACAATCAACAACAGTCAAAATATCGCAGGAGCTGTTGCAACTTGCTCAGAGCGCCAGTGGTCAACAGCGCGCGCGCGTGATCGTCCAGCTGAATTCGACGTCAGGTATTGATTCGCTCTTGGTGGCGGTGGGTGCGACCGTCACGCGGCAGCTCCGCAGGTTGAATATGCGCGCTGTGGAGCTGCCGTTACCTGCATTGGAAGAATTGGCGTCGCGAAAAGAGATTCGGTTTATTTCTCCCGATCGGCCGATATCGACGTTTGGTCACATCGAAACTACGACGGGAACTGCCGCGGTGCGCGAGCAAACGACGACGCTGCTCGGGTTGGTTCCGACGACTACGGTTTTCGATGGTCACGGAATCGGAATAGCCATTGTCGATTCGGGAATTGACAGCCGGCATCAGGTATTCGCGAACGATCTTGGGATCAGCCGAGTGATCGCCAGTCAGGATTTCACCGGCGAAGGTCGCGTTGACGATCCTTATGGTCACGGCACGCACGTGGCTTCAATCGCCGCCGGGAATAATCAGATTTCCAATGGCGTTTACACCGGCATTGCGCCGGGTGCGAACCTGATAAACCTCCGCATCCTGGACTCGCAGGGCACCGGCACGACTTCGAATTTGCTGGCCGCGCTTGACTGGATCATGACGTATCGCGGGCTCTACAACATCCGTGTCGTCAATATGAGTGTGGGCGCGGCGGCGATCGAATCCTACGTAAACGATCCGCTGTGCCAGGCTGTGCGGCAAGTTACCGATGCGGGAATTGTGATCGTCGCAGCAGCGGGAAACGGCGGCAAGTCCGCGGATGGTCAGAAGATCTATGGACGGATTCACTCGCCCGGGAATGAACCAGCAGCGATCACCGTGGGGGCGTCGAACAGCTTCGGCAGTGACGCGCGTTTTGATGATGTCGTGACGACGTACAGCTCGCGCGGACCGACGCGAAGTTTTTCAACAGACGCAAATGGCCTCAGACATTATGACAATGTCCTGAAGCCTGATGTCGTTGCGCCCGGAAACAAGATTGTGGGCGCGGCCGGCGCCGGCAATCTGCTGTTGGCAAGTCATCCGGAATTGAACGCAAACGTCAGCACGTGGCCAACACGACGCATGATGTACTTAAGCGGGTCATCGATGGCTACTCCCGTAGTCGCCGGCACGGCCGCCCTGATGTTCCAGGCAAATCCAAATCTAACGCCAAACTTAATCAAAGCGATTTTGATGTACACAGCGCAGCCGCTGGCCGGCACGAACACGCTCGAGCAAGGGGCCGGCGAAATCAATGTCGATGGCGCGTTGCGGCTGGCGCAACAAGTGCGAACTGATCTTTCGTCGTCGACTCCGCTCGGAGCGGAATTGCTTACCGGCGCTGCGCCAACCGCGCAATCTACAATC
>Ga0207644_10001579_pt1 | contig 14720 bp, 24 predicted proteins | sample KBSS73metaG_FD_184326 | JGI IMG/M metagenome (GOLD analysis project Ga0207644, IMG submission 184326) | Switchgrass rhizosphere microbial communities from Kellogg Biological Station, Michigan, USA - KBS S7-3 metaG (SPAdes) (version 2) | ecosystem: Host-associated > Plants > Roots > Rhizosphere... | reverse complement strand
CTGAACATATCCCCTACTGTTACCGAAAGTAACGTTGCGCGTTCGGGACGTTGTACCGGGATTAAGACGCTTGACAGTCGGGCGGGAGCAATGCTAGAATGCTTGACATTCGTTCGACGCATTTTTCACGGACGCGCACAATCTCTAAAGTTTCACCGTACACGGTGCGCAGGAAATCCAAGTGAAACAAAACAAGCGACAAACGTTTGTAAGCGCGTTCGGGCGGTTCATTCGGTAAGTCAATCAAAACGTACATGAAAAATTCTCCGCAAGAATTTTTGAGTATCGCCGTTTGGGGCAAGCGGCGTAACGCAGACGCCGGGAGACAACCATCGCAGGTACGCTCCCGGCGTTCGCGCGTTCGCGGGTTAGTCTTCGTCGGCGTAGATTTTCAGGTTGCCCTTAATCAACGTCGCGGAGAATTTGCCATCCTCAAGGCCTTTGCCTTTTTGGGCGGCGTTGCGAATCGCCTTCGTCAGAAATGCAACCGCCGCTTCCGGCGTGTGATTCACTTCGACGGCGGCCAACGGCTCGCGTTCCTTCGATGCGTTGTCAACGATTTTCGGAAGACGCTTCCGGGTTGTTTCAGTGTTTGGCATAGTGTAAGATTTTCTCCCTTCGATTTTGCCGGGGCGGTAAATCGTGCGCCCGGTCAACAACTATAATAAAGGATGTCTCCGCGCATGTCAACAAGAAAATCGAAAATTCCGGTCATCCGGTCAACAAGTATGAAGGAACGCGGTTACGCGACTTACATGCTTATTTGTCCGGTCTGTCAACGTACATACGAAAAATTGCAAGGCGACGAATTCCCGACAAAGTGTCAAGTTTGTTCGGATGTCGTTTGCATTTCTTGGGTGCGGTTTACCGCCGAAAAGAAAATGGCGGAAATTGATTTGATGCCAATGCAGATATTTTTTCGGTACGTGCAAAAGCTAGGGTTGGAAATGTTGAAACGTAACAACATCGAAACGGCGAAAGTTTTAGCCGCCGCGCTTGTAAACCTTAGCGATGTTCTGCATGTCCCTTACGAAATGACAAAAGAACAATCTTGGACATTGATAGAACTGCAACAATATTTTACGGCGAAATCATTATGACACTCGACGCATCTTGTACAAAGTCACTTTTTTTGTTTGCGCAAACCGATGCCGTTGCGCGTGTCGGAGCATTCAGCATTCAAATATCAACATGCCCTTGTTGGTTGTGTCGTCATCTGAATGCGTTGTTTGCGCAATTGCCGCGAGAAGTACCGGATGCGATTTTGTTGCATTATTCGTTTCATAACTATTTGCATTTCTGTTTGTATCCGTTCCCGGATTGTGACTTGAACTAATGGCAAACAAAACCGTCAGACTAATCGACATTCGTGGAGTATATGTTGCGGACGCAGACATTCGCAGCGAACCGCAAGCAATCGTGTACTCTAATTCGGTCTATGTCTCCGCATTCAGACAAGGAACAATAGACTATTTCCGCGAAATATCGGCGGAGCGTGTACGCGAAATCAAAGTGTTATCGCATCCCGATAGTTCAATCATTAACGAAAGGAAAGACAATGCAACCGATTGAAAAATGTCGCTCTGCAAGACATTGCGGCGGAAGCATTAAAGAGTCACAAGAACCGAAAGATTCTTGCGGTTCAAGATGCAATCCGCGATAAGATTGCAGAGTTAGAACAAAAGGAAAAAGTAGTAACGGACGCGCAAGCGAAATTAAACCGCGCAGTTCGTGACCGTGACCGTCTCCGCGACTTTTTGGCGGCTGTCAGGGATGGCAATTGGGAAGCTATCAATATTGATAGCAATTCAGATACGACTAATCAAATGATGGCCGTGTCAGACAGGGAGCGTTAATTTTGGCGAAAGAAACAGGAACAAAACAAGCGACGGATAACCGCACGGCAACCGCGCCGAAAAAGGCAGTCCGTTTGGGTGAACTAAACATGCCGCAACGAACCGATGCGGTTGACTACATTAAAGCGGAAGACTTGCAATTGATTGACCGCTTCACAATCTTTTCAGCATTCCCCGGAAAGAATTCGCGCGGCGAATATGTCCGGTTCGGCGTTGCTTGGAAAGAAGGTGACACGGTTATCAAGCGCGTGTTTACCGCGTCCGCCAATGACGAACGAAACGCATTGCTGCGCGAAGTCCGTCGCCACGGTGCAATCACAAATTGCCGATTGTACATTGTGAACATTGGCGGCGGTATGACATACAACAAGATTCAAGACGCCGATGCAATACCGCCCGAAGGTGTCTCCGAATCTTCACCGTCTGCGGGAGACGATGACATTCCGTTTTAGTGAGGGCGGAGACTCGCTTTAACGGGCAACGCGGCGGCGGTTCGCCAACGCTCCGCCGTCGCGTCTGTAAACTTTCAATGCTTTTCTACGTTCACAACTTAAACCATTGCGTTATTCGTCTGACGAAATCAAAGCCATTGTTCTGCATTATGGTTCGTATGAAAAGGCAGCTAAAAAACTCCGCATCGGCAAAGCCTCAATTGTAGATGCGGCCAACGCGGACATAAAGGGCAAAGCCTACCGGCTTTCGGAGAAAAATTACGACAAAATATATCGTCATATTAAACGCTTATCCCCGGCGAATAAAAAGGACATCAAGTCTTGGGAGAAGATATTAGAAGCAACACAAGGGCATATCGCAGTCAAGCGCGCGTTTATGAACGCGAAACATAGTGAGCGACTTTGGGCACAAAAGCAATTCACGAAATATTCCCGGCGAATGAAAGCACAAATATTGTGGCATAAGATTATGGAAAAGTTTTACGACAAATATCAATGGAAGCGGGGGCGTTGGCGATGAAAACAACGATTGTGCTATTGTGGTTTGCGTTTATCGGAAGCGGTTACGCATTCACGTGTTTTTGGTTTTATGTTTGCGGTTGGGATGCGGGATTCAAACGTGCGAAGGAATACCAACGCGCACGATATTATTTCTACTCAAAAGAAAGCGGAGAACGTGAAACGATTTAATCACAAGCGATTGCTCAAGGTTATTTACGCAACGCAACGAACCGACGCCGTTGACGGACGTGCAATGACGTTGCATGTCTTAGAAGAAATCGTTGAAATTGTCGCGGACTGTAATTGTCCGCAAGCGTGTGCGCAGCTAAAGCCGGGGTTTGAATTGGCGTTGACGTTCGCGCGAATGAATGACATTCCCGCATGTTCGGCGGCGTTAACTGTCACGCTTGAAAAGATACATCTAATCGAAATGGCGAACGCAAGTGTCAACTAACTTCACTCCGCCGTACATCGGAACGCTTGAATGCGAAATGACGCTTGACGAAATCGAAGCGCGAAATAATTCCCTGCGGAGACTTGGGGAATACAGTTTGCAAACGGTTTACGCGCAAATGCAAGCGCAACGTTGTCAATGTAAGTTTGACCGGACAATTGATTTAATACAATCACTTGCTCCGCCAATAATCGGAGCGTTCGGACAATTCCGCCGTCAATGAAACGAAAAGGAAAGCAAACTAAATACGCTTGCGGTTGTGTTGTCATTGAACGTTGGAAAGGCAACCGTCGCAAGTTGTCAATCTTCCCGGCGTGTGACTTGGAAAAATGCGCCGTGCGTGATGCGGTGAAACAAAATGCAATCAGTGATAAAATTCAGCGACGGGAATACGGAAGTCCTATGCGACTACCACAGAGCGCAGCTAAATCAGGCATTCAAATACAAAGGGCAAAGCGAGCGCGAGTGTAACCGATGTCCGCCCGTTGAATTGGTCAAAGTGTATGTCTATACCTTCTCGCATCCTGATAGGCCAAACAACGATATTTGTAAATCCTTCTGCGAACGACATGCCGAAATCTACGTTGACGGACATTCCTTCTCAATTAAGTACAAAACGGAAACGCGGTTTCCATGTTCCGGTTGTGACGGACAACGCGAAACCGTTAGCATCTAAAAACTTCATTTTTCTTGACGGCGAATCTATTGACGGAAAATATGTCTTGCTAGGGACTTCGCATCCGTCATACTGTTTAGAAAACCGTTCCGGGATAACAACACAAGAAGCCTTAGAATTCCTGTACAAGCTAGGCCATAATAGACATATCAGAAAACAAAGCACTACGTTTTGCGGATACTTCTTTTCGTATGACGTAGAAATGATATGCAAAGATTTGCCGAAAAATATCAAGCGACGTTTGTTCAATCCCCGTTTGATACTTGGTAAAAACGGTCACTTCTACAAAGACCGGGTCTTTTGGAAAGATTGGGAATTGACGTACATCAAGCGCAAATATTTTTCCGTGCGCCGAAAGGATACCCCGTCAAATGGAATCACTATTTACGATGTTTCAGGATTTTTTACTGGTTTTCCTTCTCGCAGTTTTATTAGCGTACTCCGACAATTACGAATCGAAGTCCCGGAAGAAATCGAAACCGGAAAGTCGGAACGGTCATATTTTGACTGGCAACAATACCAAAAAATAAAAGAATACAACCGTTTGGAATGCGTCAAAGGCGTCGAAATGATGCAAGCGATTTACGCGATGACAGAATCGCAAGGCTTGACGCCGCGACGTTGGTACGGGTCAAGTGCGGTTGGCAATCTTGCGTTGCGCAAATGGAAAGTCAGCGAATACATGCGGCGAACCGTCGAAGAAAATATGTCGCCGTATTTTTGGGAAGCAATCACACGCGCGTATTTTGGCGGACGTATCGAAGCATTCAAACTTGGGAGTTTTGAAAATGTACACGCGTATGATATATGCTCTGCTTATCCTCACGCAATTGCGGGTTTGCCATCTACTAGGGAGAATCATTTTATCTATACTCAAAAGTATAGACCGGGTTTCGCGGTTTGGCACGTCCGATATAATTTCCCCAAAAGTGTTAACATTGGAGTTTTCCCTTTTCGATTGGCTGACGGAAGTATCAAGTTTCCTTTGTGTGGTGAAGGTTGGTATTGGAATCCCGAAGTCGCGGTTGCGCTCAAACACTGGTCAAAATATGTCGATGTCATCGAAGGTTATTACATTGCGAACCCGAATAAGACAACGCCATTTCGCAAACTATTTCCCGCGCTTTACAAAAAGCGACAAGCGTACAAGCGAAAGGGAGACTTGAACCATTACATTTTGAAAATTGTTCTCAATTCGATTTACGGAAAGTTTGCGCAAAAGGTTGGCCGCGCGGACTTCAAAAACTTTTCTTGGGCGGGTTATATTACATCACACACGCGCGCACGTCTGCGCGAAGCGGTCATCGGGAAAGAAGACAAGATTATTGCGTTTTCAACAGACGGCATATATTCCCTTGTTCCCTTGCGCAATCTTAAATTGTCCGATGACTTGGGCGGTTGGGAGAAATCGCAATTCAACCGGGGAACGGTTTTGATGTCCGGCGTTTATTCGCTAGAAGGTGAGGGAAAACCAAAGCGCGGCGAGCGCGGTTATAAAACGCTATCAGACTGGCATGGAATTTTGGAGCAACTAAACACGCGCAAAAAACAAGGTGCGGAAGTGTTAGTAAGATTGTTTGTTGGTTTCAATATGGCGGACAATTTCCCCGAAGAATACGGCGACGATTATCTGAAATTCGTCGAACGAATTAAGACGCTTAATCCGTATGCGCTTTCCAAACGAAAGTATTTGACGCGGGAAATAAAAGACTGGACAACGGACTTTTGCAATTCTGAACCGATAGGCAAACTATCCGGCATGTCAGAGTCAATCAAAACCATTCCCGATTTTGTTGACGAAGGGGATTTGATTTTTACCGCAGACGAAGACGAATTGTTATTTACTATCCGGGAGTTTTAGACATGAGCAACGGGATTAGGCTACGCATTCGCACGTGCGGATTTTGTCAGCGTGATGTTTTTATAAACAAATACGGATACATCTATCCGCACAACCAACCTAACGGCGTTCATTGTCCGGGAACATATACGCACGGAGACTTGCAAACCGTTGTTGACACTCCCCGCAACGCTGATGTATCGCCACAATCAAAACCGCGCCAATTACGCAAGCGATAAAAACGTATTCCTTTTTAGTCATACGAAACGAACGCGACGAATAGCAAAACGCCGGCAATAAGCAAAACAATCATGCGCCGTTTTGCCGGGTCAAATACTTTGGAAAAAGTGTTTTTCTTTTGGTCTGCGCGTGAGGGAACGTTAAGCGGCGGGGCTTCGCCGGGTGACATGGTTGGAAAGCGCGGATAGTTTTTGTATGCGTCTTGCGCTTGTTGTTGCGCCGCACGTCGCGCGGCAACGTCACCTTCGGCTGCGCGTATCTGACTATCTAACGCCGCTTGTTCGTAACAATCGCAATAGGCAAGCGCGGGAGACTTCGGACACCGTTCGATTGCTGCGAAAAAAGCATCGTCATAAATCGGATGGTATTTTGATTGTGGGCATAATTGGTCTAGCACGTTTCCCCACTTAATGAAAACGTCCGCAATACTGGAAAATTGCGGTAGTCAGTTCCGCCGCCTACTCCGGGCGGTGAACCTGCGTACACGAAAACTGACGGCATTAAACCCGTTCCGGTGTCGTAAAAATCCCGGTCTGAATATGCCGGGGTCATTAAGATAACGTCACCTTCGCCCGGTTGCAAATCAACGTCATAGGTAAAGTTTTCGTCACGCGTGATAATTTTGTCGTAAAAAATGTCCGCGCTTGCCCACTTGAAAACACGGCCAACCGGGTTGCCATCCCAAGCGGCGGCGACTTCGTAATTGATGCCAGTCAACGCGGCAACGTTCGCGCGAATAATCGGGTCATCCTTGTCCAATTGCAACGGGTCAAAAATTGTGCGCACAAGCGTATCCATATTTTTCGCAACGCCACGCAATCCAACAATCCGGCAAAACAATCGCGTTGTTCCGCTTGTTCGTTCCGCTCCCGCTCCCGCTCCGACTTGTCCGCGAAAACATGAACCGTCAATGCGTCTAACTTTTGCCGATTGCTCGAAAACAAAAATCAAACTGATATGCGGACGCAATCCATAAACGTCATACGGAAATGCCGCGCCATTCGCGCCGATGTTCGCATCGCCTTGTTGTGACGGTGAAAAATTATTAAGCGACGAACCGAAGCCCGTTCGTATGCGGTTACCTTCTAGGTGCTGATTATATCCCGCCGTTGTGCAAAAGGGATTTGCGAGTGACATAATTATTTAGTGAGCGCGAAGACTCCAATTGCAAGTAAGATGACGCCAACGATTAAAACCGTCGCTTCACCTTTGACAGACTTAAACTTGCAGGGAAAATCATACCACGAACAAGTTGTCGTTTCTTCCGGCGTTGCTAAATCTTCCGGTGCGCCGTATGCCAACGGCATCGGGTCTGTGGGTTGTATGTACGCGCTCCCGCCGCTATAACCTAAACCTAACGGCGAATTGTTTGGGCTGCGAATGGTTGTCAATCCGTCCGTTGCATCATTAAGCAATGGAGTTGCGTCAACCGGAATTCCGGTCAAGTCCGTTCTGTCAACCGGGATTAAAGGTTTCTCAAAAACGCCGTAAGATGTTTTGTCCGTTGTCGAAATTCCCAACACGCCGGGAATATCCATTTCCGGGCGGAATTTTTGTCCGCCATCTTCTACGGGTTGCACAGAATAGGTGTCAACAATTTCTTGCGGTGCGCCTAAAACTTCGGTTGGGTCTGCGGAATCCCAAACGTCTCCGCCGCCAAGTTTCGGAGTCTTGGAAATAAACAACGGTTTTGTATTGAACAATTGCAACGGACTTTGGAAAACAGTTTGACCAACCGTTGCCGCATCTTGCGTAGCAATCAAGTCAAGCGCGTCCGTGTAATTGACTTTTTCAGTTAGCACGTTTCTTGCTCAGAAAATGAAAACCCCAAAAGATGATAGCAACCACAATCGCAACGATAACTCCCGTCATCGTATCCTTCGCCACTTCTTTCGGCAAACTTTCCGGTTCGGGAAGAAATGGCAACGGCGTTGGCGAAAACATGTTGCGCAGTCCATCGCCAAAGGATAGGATTGTCGGAGAACGTCCGGGAACGCCGGGGCTTCCGCTTGCGCCGGGAATTTGCATCGGCGTATAACTTAGCGTCGGAATTGGCGTCGGTTTGCTTCCGCAATCACAATCAGCGCATCCTTTGACTTTAATTGACGTGTCGTAATTCGCCGGGTTTGCCGTGCGTACTTTTGACATCAAATATTCGACGCTTCGCGCGTAACGCGGTTTTTCTTCCGCCCAACCACGCGCAACGGCGGGGTCATTTGAGCGTTCCGCGAACGATGCCAATTGTTGATAGTCCGTCCGCCATTCGTCAACGTCTTGTCGATAAATACCGCCCGGACGGTTGTACAGTTCCCAAAAACGCGATGCAACCGCCTTGTCAAGAATGACGAATTGATTTTGTTGTGCGCTTGCCATTATGGAATAAGGTGTGCGAGTCCGCCGCCCAACCCGCTCAAAAAACTTTCATACCATTTCGGTTTCGATGCTTTGATAGCGTCAACTTGTGATTGCCCTTGAATTTGTGCATACGTTAAAGCGCGTGACGAAGTAAAGTCCGCGACACGTTCCTGCGATTGCAATTGATTATTACGAAATGCAATTTCCCGCGCTTGTTGCGCTTCTTCACTGGCAATCGCTCGCTCGCCTAAATATCGTTGCGTGTCAAGCGTAGTGATGCCAAGTGTCAACCGGGTTTGGTTGTCTTGCGTCGAAAGCAAGCGTTTCGTGTCTTCTTGTGTCAGACCAAGAATACGATTGTTTTCAAGTTGACGGTTTGCAATGTCATACGAATAACTTGACGTTTGCAACGCGACGTTTTCATTCGTCGCAATTTGCGCCAACGAAACCCGTTCCGCTGAACCTAACCCTGATTGTTGTACTTGCGCTTGTAATTGCGCCTTTTGTAAGTCCGCATTGATTTGCGCAATTTGTATGTTGGCCGCTTGCGTTGCCGCTTGTTCGCTTGCGTAAACGTCAGAACCGGAAGACGCAGAGGATTGCGACTTGCGCGAGACAAGCAGAATGATAATGAATACGATTATGCCGCCGATAATAACCGGGGGCTTCTTGAGCGTTTCCGGTATCTGCATTTGTCAAATAACTTCGCCACGGTTTATTTTGGACTTAATCCATGTCCAATTTTTGTAAGCGAAAGCGGCGGCAACAATCACAATCACAACGATTGCAATTGTCTTCATTGTTTGTTTTGCCATAATTCTGTCACCTTCACAAGCCGGACAAAAACAAGCGGAATTGTAACCGCTTATCCTATCATTGCTGATTTGCGGACGCGTTCCCACGGCAACCCCTTATTAACGCTTGGAATGTCATCGTATGCCATTCGGGAGAATTCCTGCGTTTCAAGCGCAAGCGTTGGCGGAGTGTTGTATGCGCGAAACCCGCGCGGTTGAAACGGCGTCGGTAAATAGTTCTGCAACCCTAACATGGTTGGCATAATCCTATCGCGCGGCGGGTGAAAGTGGTTGTACACTTCGCCGTATTCGGTAAACCGCGTCACACGTGACGCCGCATTTGCGTCTAACTGTAAAAGCATTATCCCTGCAATTCGACGCCGAAAGCGTTGACCGCGCGTCCCTGCAACGTACCGAAAACGCCGATAGTTGCCCCGGCCAATGAATTGAAAATCGTATTAACGCTTGACGCGTTTTTGACAAGCAAATAAACGAGAATCAATCCAAGCATTGTACCGATGATTTTTTCTGCGACGTTCATACAATCCCCTTCTTGTGTCCAGTTAGTAAAAGCGAAAGGACAACGATTGCCAGTAACAACGCTCCCAACCGCTTTGACTTTTCAAAAGCAATTGAGACAACCAAAATTCCGACTAACAGAAAAATGATTTGCATTCATTCAGCAACCGCCCGGAGTAAAAAAGCAACGTACTTGGTCAAGAAAATCGCCATTGCCTAACGCGCTTGGTACTTTCGGGACTTGCGGAACATTCGTTGCCGGACTTCCCGCCGTGTATCCTTCGGGCGTTCTGAATTCCGTTCCCGTCAAACATTCAGCAAACATCGTGAAACACGAATATTTGTCTGACAAGACGATATATAGAAATATCAGACCAAGTGCAACAAGCAATATAGGTGCTGACTTCACGCCGCTAAAATAACAGTTCCCATGCCGAACGGCAATTTGTAACCGCGATTTGCTAACGCTTGGACTCCGACTTTTGCAATCGAACTACCGACGATTGCCAATGTCGGAATGGCAATCAGATTGAAAATCGAAAGCCTTGCGTTGGCGGCGGGTTTGCCGCCGCTAAAGCGCGTTGCAATCCAAAATCCCGCGAGCAACAAAATCAGCAATCCCAACCAACCGTAAACGGGATTGTCTCGCAACGAACTGGCAAACGTTTGCTCAATCGGATGCGGTGACGCCGAATCCGTTGGGTCATTTGTATTCGCCGGATTTTGTTCCGAACCTTGTTCCGCCGTGGTTGTTGACCGTTCGTCGGGATACAAGTTCGCCAACGAAATACGGTTCACGTTATCCTGTGGCATTCTTTTGTTACTCCGTTTCCCGCCGTCGCGCGTTAGCTTTGTTGTCCCGGCTGCGTCAATCCCAAGAATTCGTAAATCGAATCCGCGATAAGTCGCAGATACTTTTTGAACCCCTTATCGTCGCCGTTACCGAACGCGTTGATTGCGTTCCCGCCGATTTGCAGAATTTGTCCGGCAATGTCATCGTTGCCCTTATTGTCGGAATCGAGATTGCGTAATGACGTGCCGAACGCTTGCATTTGCGCGGCGATGATTAAAACTAACAGTTTGTTTTTCATGGTTGCGGATTAACCGCCCTTTCCTTCTGAATTTTCGTAAGACTTAACCGAGACGTTGCAACGTGCGCGTTATCAAACGGATGTTTGAATTCGCGGACGCTGACATTCCCGTTACTTTGGAAATGATTTTGAACGTCGAATATTGTTCAAGGTCAAACATGTCGCGCGGGTCACCTTCGCTAACCGCTTGCGTCGAATGGTAGAAGTCAAAACAATTGACTCCCGCCGGAAAATCGACGCCAAGATTCATGCGGTTAATGATGCGGTTTTCGTAACCCTTTTCGACGTAAGGCTTCGGGTTGAGATTCAATTCAACCTGTACTTCGTCAACCTTCGTCGAATCGTAAGCGTTATCAATGCGATTGACAACGATTGCTTGCATAAGCGTTCCCTGACGGCCAACCGTTATTTTGTTGTCGCCGTTGACAACCGCAAGTCCGGTGTCCGCGCCCAACGTGCGAACGAGAACCTTGCGCGGCAATGCAACGCGGTTCGGGTCAGGATGTTCGTACCACAGATAACCCACTTGCACGTTCATATTGGAGAACGTTGGCGCATTCGTCGCGTAAATCGCGGACGTTTGCGGCGCGTCCATTTCCAACGTAAACGTTGCGTCTTCCGCTTGGAAGTTTAGCAATCCGGTGTCGAAATCAAGTCCGTTGTTCGCTTGAAACGGAATGATGTACGTCAACGCGAAATCGTTGACAACTTGCGCCATTGTAGTCAACGGCGTCTTGATAAGCGTTGGGTCAACCGCAGACGAACCGACGCCGGGAGCGTCAAGTTTGAAACCGCGTTGAAAAAGATGCGAAAGCAAATAGGCATCCCAACCCGACATGTCAATTGCGTTAATGTTCCCGCCGTTCCCGTTCACGCGAAAACGCGAAATCAAATTAAACGCTTGCTCCGTCGAATTGACATACGTTGCCGTTCCCGCTCCGCCCGTCGCCGTTCCGAAAACACGCACGACAAGGAACGCCGCCCAACCGACTTGCGACAAAAGCAAGTTTTGCAATTTCGTGCCTGACGTGTAGGCAACGCTTCCGATAGGCGTGTAATGCTGACGCGCAGCTAAACGAAACGGAATAAGCGGCGGCGGTTGTTGTGGTTGCGGCATGATTGAGAATCCTTTCAGAGTTTAAGTTTCAGTTTCCCGGAAACGCGATTAAGATTCGCGTAAACGAATTCGTGATTTTCAAAGGAAAGCGAGTCAAGCAAGTCTTCGGAAATGCCGAACGTGTTTGCTAGTTTTTCCTTGTCTTGTAACATTTGATGATAAAAAATGTACTGATGTTTTGACTCGCTCATTAAAAATTGCGGAATAAGTTTCGGGCGTTGTGTTGCGCTCCAAACTTCTAACCGAATTTTTCTCCCGCGTGTCAACCCCGCCTTATAGTACGGCGGCAATTCCTGATTGCGTGTTACGGAGTAAACTTCGTCAACATAAACCGTGGTTGACAATTGCTTGCGCTGACGATAGTTTTTTCGTTGGCGGAGAAATGCAAACTTAAAAAATGCGTTGTGCGCTCCGGGGTCATCCAATTCTGCAATGCTTGGCGCATATATCGCATGTCGCGGATTTGCGGAAACTAACTTAATCCAAGAACTGTAACGCTTAAAACCTTTCCAATATAATTCGTCTTTCGGGTCATAGACAAGAATTAGATTGTCGCGTTTCGTCTCAATAAACTTTTCAGCAAGAAAAGTTTTCCCGCAACCGTTCATGCCTGAGAAAAAAGCATGATGCGTTGCTTGTGGCAATATCGCTGAAAAGTCAATTGACACACTACGCGATTTTCTCCGCTAACAATTTTTGCGAATCCGCATAAACATGCCCGGTCAATTGTTCGTCGGGAACGTTGCGAATTTTTTCCAATTCAACATACGCGCCCGCAAGAAACTGCAATGCGCCGTCAATGGTTTCGTCAACCTTATCGTCGGGAATTTGTTTGACAACCGAACGAATAAGCATCGGAACGCCTTTCGGCATTTTATCCGACACTTGATTGACGATGTCCGAAATCAGGAACTGCAACCGTTCCTTTTTCTCTTTGTTGGTTAACTGCAAGTCGTTTTTTCTCCGCCGCAATTGCGGACGTTTTTTCAAGACGCGGTTTGATTATCCCCCAACCAGTGATGCCAAGTGAAAGCAAAGGAATGTACTTTTCCAAAGCGCGTATAAATTGCGCGGTTGTTTCACTTGGAAATGCTTCAAGAACATCTTTGACGCACGTGGTAAGGTCTTCCGTTTCTTCGCTGGACAATTCCCAATGCTTACCCCAACCGAAGGAAACAGGAATGCTAAAAACGAAGTCAAGCGCAATACCAAGCGGAATAACAATATCCGAATAGTCAACGCCTTTTGTGTTGATACGAACAACATTCGTTTTGCTTCCCGGTTTACGTCCGCGTTTCTTTCGCGTTCCTTCGTCTGCAACAACATCGGTTATGCGAATGAGCGAAGGTTTCTCCGGGAACAAGTCAGGGTTTACAGAAGCAACCGTTGCAGAAAGTTCGGACGCGGTTCGTCCGTCACCGTCTCCGCTATCACTTCGGGAAGAACTATTTCCGTTGTCTCCGTTTCCGTTGTCTCCGGTATTTCTTCGGTTAGCATTTCCCGTAACGATGCGAAGTCCGTCCGCAATTCCGCTATGTCCGTTTTCACTTCCGCTAGGGTCTGCAATACTTCCGCGTTGGTTTGTCCCGGTGTCTCCGACTGCGACGTTGCTATTGTCTCCGCCGCTTCCGCGACTGTCTCCGCCGCTTCCGCGACTGTCTCCGCCGCTTCCGCTATTTGCGCGGTTTCGGATTCGCTCTGCGATGTCGGGGCGGACTCGCCGCCCGACGCTACCACGATTGTCGGTGTCGCTCCGTCCGGCATTGTTTTCGTTCTCCGTTGGCATTACGTCAACTTAAATTCGCCGCGTCGAAAACGTTGCGGCCATTGATGCGGTTGCAAGTCTTTTCTATCCCGCCATGTCCCGGCGACTTTCCGCCGTTCGTTGTACGGACGTTCTGCAACAACTACGCCTTTAGATTCGTGTTGTTGAAAATGCCGCCCTGCGGGATTTGATAAAAACCCACTTCTTCTCCGCGCGATGCGCGAACGTGATGTTGACGCGTTCCGTCATCGTCAGACGTTGGCGGTTTAATAAAATGCTGCGACTCCGGGTCATCGTTCGGATGCAACGCGGTTCGTTCGCGTTCACTTTGTCCGCCCGCTTTCACTCCCGCAACCGGAGCGTTGACAAGGTTTTCGTCACGCTCATGCGTCAACGCTTCGCTTGTTTTGTCCGTGCGAACGCCGTCTTTTGCTTTCGCGGTTTGTCGCTTCTTGGTTGCTGTCTTTTTAGTCGCCATCTTTTCTCCCGTCAGGGACAATTGGTTTCGTTGCTTCTTGTCCCTTCTGTATTAGTCGGTTTACGTCAATCGAACCGATGTCGATTGCTCCGGTTTTCAAACCGTAAATTGTCAAAAGTAATTCGTTCAAAACCCCGGCGGTATTGTGCTTTTCATCTGTCTTCGCTTGCACAATGTTTGTAAAAGTACGCAACAATTCGCGCTCACGTTCGGCTGCGATGGTTGCAACTTGTACCGCCGATGTTTTTGACTTGCTTGCATATTGAAAAAACTTTGCAACTAGAACCGTTCCAATTGCGGAAATCGCCGCCCACTTAGCGGAGTTTACTTCCGCGCTTGCGCCGATGATTGTACCGAAAATTGTTCCAAGAAACGCGATTGGTAAATCGCTGCGAAAGAAGGAGCTTATTTGTTGCAGCATTTTTCACGTGTACAAATGTTAGCGTTGCGGTTCGTGTCGGAGTGTTACCAAACGAAACGTTACCAAAAGTGACACCGCTTGTCAATAGTGAAACGTCAGTGAAACAAAATTTCATTTGTGAAACTGTTACGAAAGGTAACGGCGGGTGACATGTACAGGGG
>Ga0207644_10001578_pt1 | contig 14723 bp, 11 predicted proteins | sample KBSS73metaG_FD_184326 | JGI IMG/M metagenome (GOLD analysis project Ga0207644, IMG submission 184326) | Switchgrass rhizosphere microbial communities from Kellogg Biological Station, Michigan, USA - KBS S7-3 metaG (SPAdes) (version 2) | ecosystem: Host-associated > Plants > Roots > Rhizosphere... | reverse complement strand
GTTCGTGGTGCTGACCGGCCTGGTGTTCTTCGGCTGGGGCGAGATCTTCTCGCTCTTCCCGTCGACCCTGACCGACACGTTTGGACCGAAATTCGCCGCCACCAACTATGGGTTCCTCTATATCGCCCAAGGCGTCGGCTCGATCCTCGGCGGGCCGGCAGCGGCATTCCTCAAGCAGACGACCGGGAGCTGGACGGTGGTGTTCATGCTCGTCGCCTGCCTCGACGCCTTGACCGCGGTTCTCGCCATCACCGTACTCAAGACGATGCGCCGGCGGCATTTCGAAGCGGCACATTGAGCCGCGTCGGCGTATCGCATCCGCGTCGCGCTATCGGGAGATTGAACATGGATTGCTGCAGTCATGGTTATGCGGATCACGGTCATCTGGCTCAGGATCATTTCGGTCATGGTCCCGCGCTCACGCGCCGGCGCTGGATGTGGAGCACGCTGACCTCGGTTGCCGCGATGCTGGGCGGTGGCTTAGGACCGCGCGGCTCGACGGCCGCCGCGCAGGCGGCCGAAACTGCCGCGGCCGCGCTCGACGTTCTGCGCAAATCCATCTCGGTCGACGTCCACACGCACGGCGGAGCCACCGGCATCACGTCGCAAGCGCCTCCGAGCGATGACCTTGCCAAGGGGATGCGGGCGGGATCGCTGGCGGTCGCCTGCCTTGCCGATGTACCAGACGGTCCAATCCTTGCGCGCAACGAGGCCGGCGTCTTCACCGTCACCGGCACACCTAAGCCGGGCGCGCTCTACAAGCACCATCTCGAGCGGCTCGACTGGGTCGACGAGTTGGTCGCGAGCCACGGCGTGCGCCGTGCGCTTACCGCAGCCGATCTCGATGCGGCGCATGGCGCCGGGCAACCCGCGATCGTCGGTGATGTGGAAGGGCTCGATTTTCTCGAGAGGAAGCTTGAACGCCTCGAGGAGGCGCATCAGCGCGGCGTGCGGCATGTGCAGCTCGTGCACTATACCCCGAACGACATCGGTGACTTTCAGACCGGAGCCGTCACGCACCAAGGATTGACTCCATTCGGGGTCGAGGTGATCCAGGCGTGCCATCGCCTCGGATTCGTCTGCGACGTAGCGCACGCAACCGAAGACACGGTGAAGCAGGCAGTCAAAGTCGCAACCAAGCCGCTGCTGCTGTCGCACACCGCGCTCGCGGGGTCGCCGGCTATGGGCCCGACGCCGCTCACGGGCCGGCAGGTCAGCCGCGATCACGCCCGGCTGGTCGCCGAGACTGGAGGCTCGATCGGCATCTGGCACTTCTTCCCGAGCCTCGAAAAGTATGTCGAGGGTCTCAAGGAGATGGCCGACGTTGTCGGCGTGGAACACGTCAGCATCGGCACCGACCAGCAGGTCAGGCCGGGCAGCCTGCAGGACTACGCGCAGTGGGTAGACCTGGTCGCCGCGATGCTGCGCGGCGGCTTCACGCCGGAAGAGGCCGGCATGATCGCGGGCGGCAACTATATGCGCGTCTTTCGTGTTGCAGTGGGTTAAGCATATGCCGATCTCGTTGACTCGCCTTCCGCTCATTCCCGCGTAAGCGGGAATCCAGCGGGAGAGCGCCGACATCGCAATACATGTTAATTGGGTCCCCGCTTTCGCGGGGACGAGCGGGTGAGAGTACCGGTCTATCTCGACGAAACTTGCGCTAAGCTTGGGCAGCCCTCGGGTAGAAGGGTCGGGCAGCGACTGCAGGCGTCTCGTATTCAGCGAATGGGGACTTGTCTATGAATGTAGGAATCATTGGCGTCGGCCTGATGGGCCATGGAATCGCTCGCAACGTACTGATGCGGGGGCATTTTCCGCTTGTCTTTCTCGATCATCCCGGAAATCAGCCGGTCGATGATCTCGTCTCGCTCGGGGCAAAGTCCGCCAAGACAGCGGCCGAAGTGGCGTCGGCATCGGACGTCGTCATCCTCTGTGTCACCGGCTCCCCACAGGTCGAGGAAGTGCTCACCGGCAAGGACGGCGTCCTTGCGAAGCTGCGCCCCGGAGCCGTCGTTGTCGATTGCTCAACCTCGATGCCTGACTCGACCCTGCGCATGGCCGAGGCGGTGAAGAAAGCCGGCGGAGAATTTGTCGATGCACCGATGACGCGGCTTGCCAAGCAGGCGCACGAGGGAACCTTGAATCTGCTCGTCGGCGGCGATGAAGCGGTGCTCGCGAAGGTTCGGCCGGTGCTTGCCTCATTCACAGAGAACGTTACCCACGTCGGCCCAATCGGTTTCGGCCATCGCCTCAAGCTTCTGCACAATTTCGTATCGGTCGGCTTCATGGCACTCCTTGCCGAAGCCGCCGCCCACTCCGCCGACGCCGGCGTCGACCCGAGCGTCTTCGTCGACATTCTGGCCAAGGGAGGCGGGGCGGGCGTGGCGCTCGATCGAATGCGGCAAATGATCATCTCGGGCGACTCGAGCAACGTGCCGTTCTCGATCGACAACGCACGCAAGGATATCGACTACTACCGGGCGATGGCGAGCGCAGCCGGCGCGTCGAAGGCCATCGCCGATGGCGTCGCCCGCGTGATCTTGCCGGCCGCGAAGGAAGGGTACGGACAAGCCTACACCCCAGACCTCTTGCGGTTCCTCCGTCGCAAGGCGCCTGCCTAGAACGAGCGCGATCGTCGCTTTCTTGCGTAGGCAGCGCGCGCTAGGTGGCTGATCGCTGTGCCGCTTCGATTATGAGGACGAAGTCTTCGGCTCAAGCCGAACGACCGCATGTCGCCCGTCCCAGTCCTTTGCGGCTTGATACATCTGCCGGTATTGCTCCTCCACGCCAGCCGTCATCTCGATGACTTCGAGCATGCCGGGCAGATCGCGCGTGGTATCGAAATAGGTCTATCCAGAGCGCCCCGCCGTCGGATTTGTTGGCGACGGCTCGTTTCAGATGATGATGCACGTCCTGCCGGTGGCTGCCGAATATCGACATGGCGTCACCTGGTGTGTGCTCAACGACCGGGCGCTGGGCTCGATCCGCGATATCCAGGAATTCGGCATGAGCAATCGCATCATCGATACGGATTTCGGCGTGCAGCCGGACTTCGCAAAAATTGCGGAGGCTTGTGGTTGCTATGGCGAGCAGGTGGTCGATCCAAACGCGGTGGATGGCGCCATCGCGCGGGCGCTCGCCGCCAACGAAAGGGGCATTCCAGCGGTGCTCGATTTCATCGTCGCGCGCGCGGATGCAGCAGACCTACGAGCACTACACCTTCTACGGCAAAAGCTGAGCGGCGCCGCCCAAGCGGAATCGTTCATGGAGGGAATGATATGAAATTCGATGCCAAGATCGGCGAAACCGAGATGGAGAAGAAAATCCTCTTCGCCATCAACGAAGATTGGCTCGCCTTGCACCGCGAGGATGCAATGGAACCGGCGATGCCGATCGTCGACCCGCATCATCATCTCTGGGATCGCGGGTCGCGCTACCTGCTTGACGAACTCAAACGCGATATCGATGCCAGCGGCCACGACATTCGCGCCACCGTGTTCCTGCAGTGCGATTCGATGTATCGCGCCGGCGGCGATCCGAAATTCGCGCCGATCGGCGAAACCGAATTCGTCAACGGCATTGCGGCCATGAGCGCAAGCGGCGTCTACGGCGCCGCCCGCTTCTGCGCGGGCATCGTAGGGTTCGCCGATCTTTTTCTTGGCGCCGAGGTCGACGCTGTCCTCGAGGCGCACCTGCGGACGGCAGGCGATCGCTTCAAGGGGGTGCGTTACTGTGCGGTATGGGACGCCGACAAGTCCATCAAGTCGACGCCCATGGAACTGCCCCAAGGCGTACTGCTCGATTCCAAGTTCCGGGCCGGGTTCGCGCGCCTTTCGCGCTACGGACTGTCCTTTGATTCTTTGAACTATCACACGCAGCTCCCCGAGCTCACCGATCTGGCACGAACGTTTCCGGATACGGTCATCGTGCTCAATCACATCGGCCTGCCCCTTGGCATTGGCGTTTACGCGGGCCGGCGCGACGAAGTTTTTGCCGACTGGCAGCGCAACATTCGTGACTTGGCCAAATGTCCGAACGTGCGCATCAAGCTTGGCGGCATGGGTATGCACATGTTCGGCTTTGAGTTTGAAAAGCAGCCGGTGCCGCCGTCGTCGGAGGAGCTTGCGAACGCATGGAAGCCCTTTGTCGAGACTTGCATCGAAGCGTTCGGCCCCAAACGCGCGATGTTCGAAAGCAATTTCCCGGTCGACAAGCGCTATTACAGCTACGGCGTGATGTGGAACGCATACAAACGCCTGGCCGCGCAATACAGCGCCGACGACAAGCGCGGCCTGTTCGTCGACGCTGCGCGCGAGACATATCGCTTGCCCGTCAGCGTTTGAGCTGAACGCGACCTGGAAAGTCACGGCCGGCGCCTCACGCCCGTTCGGGGTTGAGCGCCTCCAGGCCGTAGAAGCGGCACAGCACCGCCTCGATATCGGCGGGAAAGAACGGCTTCTTTAGAAACTCGGCGCCTTGCGTGCGGGCGCGCGTCGCGATCGCATCGGTGGCAGTCGATGTCATCAGCACGAAGATCGGACGCCGGTTCTCGCGCCGGAACTCGGCCATTGTTTCCAGGCCGCTGAAGCCTGGCATGTTGTAATCGAGGAAGACGACGTTGAACTCGACCTGGCGCGCCAGCTCGATCGCCTCGCTGCCTTGCTCGGCCTCGAGCATTTCCAGCGGGAAGCGCGTCGCCACGAGGATCTTGCGCACGATGGCCCGCATGGTCGCCGAATCGTCGACGATCAACACACGGCTGGGCAGCCGTACGCGCGGCACGCTCTCTATCAGGAGGTCAGCGTGCGCGGGGCGCGAGGGCTTTGCGGCGCGCGCATCGGTCGGGAACGGCGCAGTGTCCGCGGTATCGGCGAGCAGTACCGTGAACGGCGGCTTGGCCGCGCCGCGCGCGGCCGCAACCACCCGCCCGATCTCCTCGCTTGCGAGCGCCGCGTCGAGCAGCACCAGATCGACGGCGCCGGTCAGGGAGCGGCACGCTGCAGCGGCGCCGTCCGCCTCGATGATCTCGATCGGCAACGCCGCTCCCGCAGCAGCCTGCCGCAACAGGTCGCGCTGTTCGCTCGAGGGCGAAACCACAATCGCCTGCAAGGAAAGCAGATCGTCCATCCGCCGCTTCCTAAGAACGCCACTTATTGTGCAAAGAAACGCCGGAAGTCGAGACGGAGTCAGCCGGGTCGGCGGCACGCCGGCCCAGCGGCAGGGCTTCAGCGTGCGGCTGCCTTTACGGTCAAGGCGGCGCAGCGAACACTTGAGGCGACGCGGCAGGAACCTTAGTTTCGCTCGGATGCCAGGAAAGTTGCTTGCATGAAGGCTGCCCACCTGCCGGACCGCGGCGTGATCAAGGTCGTCGGCGACGAAGCGCGGAACTTCCTTCACGGACTTGTGAGCGCCGACGTTCTCGGATTGAAGCCGGGCGCGGCGCGGTTCTGTGCGCTGCTGACGCCGCAGGGGAAGATCGTTGCCGATTTCTTCGTCGCCGAAGCGCCACCGGCGCAGGGCGGTGGGTTCTTCCTCGACGTGGCGCGATCACTGGCGACGCCACTGGTGTCCAAGCTCAACCTCTACAAGCTGCGTTCGCGCCTGGTCATCGAGGACCTGTCCGAGATCCTCGGCGTGCTCGCGGTTTGGGATGGCGAAGCCAAGACCGCGTACGGCCTCGCCTACGCCGACCCGCGGCTGCCGGCGCTTGGCGTGCGCGTGATGGTGGCGCCGCACCTTGCCGCCGCGGCGGCCGCCGATCTTGGCGCAAAGCTCGTCGACGCGGCCGAGTACGAGGCGCACCGCATCGCGCTCGGAGTGCCGAGTGGCGGCGTCGATTTCCGCTATGGCGATGCCTTCCCCCACGAAGCCGACATGGACCAGCTCCACGGCGTCGATTTCGCCAAAGGCTGCTATGTCGGCCAGGAAGTGGTCTCGCGCATGGAGCACCGCGGCAGCGCCCGCACGCGCGCGGTGCCGCTGCGCTACGACGGCGTGGCCCCCGCAGCGGGCAGCATGGTCACGGCGGGCGAGCGTCAGCTCGGCACCATGGGTTCGGCGACTGCGGGCCACGGGCTCGCGCTCCTGCGCCTCGATCGGGTCGCAGAGGCGCTGTCGAACGATCAGCCGCTCCTTGCCGGCGGCGTTCCGATCCGCCTGGTCAAGCCGGACTGGGCGCGTTTTGCTTTCCCCGGCGAGTCGAAGGCTGCCGAATGAAACCAATCACTCACGCCGATGGCATCGTGCGCTGCCCCTGGCCGAAGGAGGACGACGCGCTCTACGTCGCCTATCACGATAACGAATGGGGCGTGCCCGAATTCGACGACCGCGCGCTCTACGAGAAGCTCGTGCTCGACGGCTTCCAGGCCGGGCTGTCGTGGATCACCATCCTGCGCAAGCGTGAGAACTTCCGCCGCGCCTTCGACGGTTTCGAGCCGGAGAAAATCGCGCGCTATACGCCGAAGCGGGTCGAGCGGCTGATGCAGGATGCGGGGATCGTGCGCAACCGCGCCAAGATCGAGGGCACCGTGCTCTCGGCCCGCGCGTGGCTCGAAGTGATGGAAAAGGGACCGGGCTTCTCGAAGCTGTTGTGGGACTTCGTCGACGGCAAACCCAAGGTCAATCGGTTCCGCACCCTCCGTCAGATCCCGGCCGAGACCGCCACATCGCGTGCGATGTCGAAGGAATTGGCCGGCCGCGGCTTCAAGTTTTGCGGGCCGACCATCGTATACGCCTTCATGCAGGCGGTCGGCATGGTGAACGACCATCTGATTACCTGCTACCGCCATGAGGCGCTCCAGACACGCGGCCGCGCGTGAGCGGAAGGTCACGCCTCCCCTGCCCGTCAAGGATGTCACGTTTCGCTGCAATGAGGCCCCGCATATAGTCCGGGCGCCATGACTAAGATGCACCCGCCCTCGGCGAGCGACAGGAAACATTCCGGGATCGGCGCGCCGCTTCCTCGGCGCGAGGACCTGCGCCTGGTGCGCGGGGCCGGCCGCTACACCGCCGACGAGAACCTGCCCGATCAGGCCTACGCCGCGATGGTGCGCTCGCCGCACGCGCACGCGCTGATCCGCGCGATCACCGCAGAAAAAGCCTTGGCGTCACCGGGCGTACTCGCGGTGCTCACCGGCGCCGACTGTCTCGTCGACGGCCTAAAGCCAATTCCGCACAAGCCGTGGTCGCCGCATCCGGCTGAGATCATGCTGCACAACAGCGACGGCAGCGAGGCGTTCACCCCGCCGCACCATCCGCTGCCGGCCGACAAGACGCGTTTCGTCGGCGAGGCGGTGGCGATGGTGGTGGCCGAAACGCTGCTCGCCGCCAAGGACGGCGCCGAGGCGGTCGAAGTCGACTACGCGGTTCTGCCGGCCGTGACCGAGACGGCGGCGGCGGCGCGACAGGACGCGCCGCGCGTGCACGACGGAGCGCGCTCGAACGTCTGCATCGATGCGGAAATCGGCGACGCCGCAGCAACCGCAGCCGCCTTCGCGCGCGCCGCCCATGTCGCGCGCTTCGAGACCTGGGTGCGGCGCGTCACCGGCACGCCGATGGAGCCGCGCGCCGTGCTCGCCGCCTACGATCCGGACAGCGGGCGCTACACCGTCTACGCCGGCAACGGCGGCGCGGTGCGGTTGAAGAACGATGTCGCCGCGATCCTCGACGTACCCGCCGACAAGGTGCGGGTGCTGATGCAGGACGTCGGCGGCAATTTCGGCACGCGCGGAATGATCTATCCCGAGTTTGCGCTGGCGGCGTGGGCTGCACGCCGCGTGGGACGGCCGGTCAAATGGATCTGCGAACGCCATGAATCGTTCCTGAGCGACTACCAGGCGCGCGACCTCGCCGCCGAAGCCGAACTCGCGCTCGATGCACAGGGCAATTTCCTCGCCATGCGCGGCACAAATCTCGGCAATCTCGGCGCCCACAGCACCAGCTTCTCCATGGTGCAGAAGGGCGTCGAGATCATGTCGAGCATCTACCGCGTGCCCGCCGCGCATTTCCGCGCCCGCGCTGTGCTCAGCAACAGCGCGCCGACCCGGCCGTACCGCAGCGCCGGCAGGCCGGAGGTCATCTTCGTCGTCGAGCGGCTGATCGATGTCGCCGCGCGCGAATGCGGCTTCGACCGAGTCGCGCTGCGGCGGCGCAATCTCGTGACCGCAGCGGAGATGCCGTACAAGAATCCGTTCGGCATGGAATACGACAGCGGCGACTATCCCGCCGTCATGGCGAGCGCGCTCGCGCTCGCCGACTGGGCGGGCTTCCCGCGCCGCCGCGCCGAGGCGAAGAAGCGCGGAAAGCGACGCGGCATGGGCGTCGGCAACTACGTCGACACCGCGAGCGGCGTGCCCCGCGAAAAAGCCGAGATCACCGTTCTGCCAGAGGGCGTCGTCGAGGTGGTGATCGGCATCACCTCGCAGGGCCAGGGGCACGAGACGAGCTTTGCCCAACTGGTGACCGAGTGGCTCGGCGTGCCGATCGAAACCGTGCGCTTCGTGACCGGCGACACCGACCGCGTGTCGGTCGGCGGCGGCGCCCATTCGGGCCGCGGCATGCGGCTTGGCTCGATCGTGATCAAGAAATCGTCCGACGACGTCATCGCGAAAGCCGCACGCATCGCCGAGCAGCTTCTGGAAACCGCGGCCGCCGATATCGAGTTCAAGAACGGCCGCTTCACCGTCAAAGGCACCAATCATTCCGTCGGCCTGTTCGAGGTCGCGCGTGCCGCGCTCGAGCACACCGATCTACCGGCGGACCTGCAGGGCCCGCTCGCGGCGGCGTGTGACGAAACCGTGCCGCAGGCGAGCTTTCCCTACGGCTGTCACGTCTGCGAAGTCGAAGTCGACCTGGAAACCGGCGCGACCGCGCTCGTCGGCTATGCTGCGGTCGACGACGTTGGGCGCGCCGTCAACCCGCTGATCATTCACGGCCAGATTCATGGCGGCATCGCCCAGGGCGCCGGGCAGGCGCTGCTCGAGCACTGCCACTACGATCCGCGGGACGGCCAATTGCTCGCGGCCTCGTTCATGGACTACGCCGTCCCGCGCGCGTCAGACCTGCCGTTCTATGCGACCGACCTGAGCGAAGTGCCCTCGACCACGCACCCGCTCGGCATTCGTCCGGCCGGCGAAGGCGGCACCGTGCCGGCACTCGCGGTCATCATCAACGCCATCGTCGATGCGCTCTCGGAGTTCGGCGTGCGCCATATCGAAATGCCGGCGACGCCGGAGAACGTATGGCGGGCGATCAACGCCGCGCGCCCGTGACGTGACGCACGACGCGCTCAGCCGGCAGCGGCGCGGCGCCGCGCCACGCTGAAGAAGATGGCGGCCAGAAGCGTCAGCGTGCCGATGACCATGTAGTGCACGGAGGAATTGGCGTCGATGAAGGACGAGGCGCTCGAGGTCGCCTGCACCAGGGCCGCGCCGAACATCGTGCTGACAAAGGAGCCGCGCCCGCCGGCAACGCTGGCGCCGCCGAGCACGACGACGGTGATGCTCATCAGCGTATAGTCGGTCCCGGTCGAGGGCGAGCCGATGCCGACCTGGCCGGCCAGCATCAGCCCGCCGATGCCGGTCAGCAGTCCCGAGATCACGAAGGCGAGCACGGTGAGCCGCCGGCTGTCGATGCCGAGCCGATGGCTCGCAAGCGGATTGGAGCCGACGGCACGGAAGCTGCGGCCGAACCCGGTGCGGTAGAGTACCCATTCGGCGCCGGCCACCATGGCGAGCGTCAGCGCCACGCCGGCCGGCAGCAGCCAGAGCGGAAACTGCGCCCCGTCGGAGATGGCGTCGTCGATCATGCCGGCGGCGGTGGGGCGCAGCAGCAGCGACACGCCCTGCAGCCCGATGAAAGTCGCGATCGTCACCACGATCGCTGGGAGTCGCAGCGCGGTGATCAAGAGGCCCTGGAGCAGGCCGAACACGACGGTGAACAGCATGATGAGAATCAGCCCGCCGGCAAGCGAGAGTCCGTCGACGCCGTCGGGCGCGAGGAACGAGGCGAGGACCACGCAGAAGCCGGCGAGCGCGCCGACCGAAAGATCGATGGCGCCGACGAGAACGGTCGCGAGCTGGGCGCTGGAGAGAAAAGTAAGGATGCTGAAGAATGACAGCATGCTCTTGACGCTGACCGGCGACAGGAAATAGCCGTTGAGCGCCTGCGTGCCACCGATGATGATCGCGGTGAGGACCGCGAGCACCAGCGCGGGAAAATGGTCGCTCGACAGAAACTTGTACCCGCTGCGCCGACGGCCGCCGGTGGCCGCGCTCGCGCGCGACACGGTCGCGGTGAGATTGGCTTCTGTAATGGCCGCGTCGGTAACCGCTTGGCCAACGAGCTCATTGACGATGCGGCCGCGGGCGAAGATCAGAACCCGGTCGCAGAGGCCTTCGAGCTCTATGCCGTCCGAGGAGGAGACGAGCACCGCCATGCCCTGATCGGCAAGCGCGCGCAGGCGCTGGTAGATTTCGCTGCGGGCGCCAATGTCGACGCCCTTGGTCGGTTCGTCGACCAGAAGCACCGTCGGCTGCGCGGCGATCTCGCGACCGAACAGCGCCTTCTGCTGATTGCCGCCGGACAATTCGAACAGCTTCGATTCGATCGAAGCGGCGCGGATACGCAGATTCTCCGTGATCTTCTTGGCGCGCTCGATCTCTTTGGTCTGGTCGATCACGCCCGAGCGCGAGATCGCGTCGAGAAAACCGAGGCCGAGATTTTCCCGCAGCGTCAGGCTCAGAAACACGCCTTCGGTATGGCGGTCGTCGGAAATGAAGCCGATCCCGGCCTTGCGAAACGCACCGGGGCTGTCGCCCGGGATCGCCGCGTCGCGCACGCGCACTTCGCCGCCGTAGCGGCGGTCGATGCCGGCGGCGGCGCGAATGAATTCGCGTTGGCCTTCGCCTTCGATGCCGGCGAGCCCCACGATCTCACCGGCATGAACCTTGAGGTCCACCCCATCGAAGCCGTGCCCGCTCAATGCGGCGACCGTGAACAGCGGCGCCGCGACTGACTTCGCCTTGGCGGGGAAAATCTGCCCGAGGGGGCGGCCCGCGATCAGCGCCACGATTTCCGCCGGCGTGATCGACCGCGCCGGGCGGCTGTCGATGATCTCGCCGTCGCGCATCACCGAGATGCGGTCGGCGAGCTCATCGACCTCGTGCAGCCGGTGCGAGACATAGACGATGCCGACGCCGTCGCGCTTGAGCTCCTCGATCAGGCCAAATAGCTTGCGCACGTCCGCCTGTTGCAACGGCTCGGTCGGCTCGTCGAGGAACAGCACCTTGGGCCGGGTGGCGAGCGCGCGCGCGATCTCGACGACGTGGCGCTGGGCGAGCGACAGCTCGGCGACACGCCGGTTGACCGGCATGCGCAGTTCGTCGGTCGCGATCCGCGCCAGGATGCCTTCCGCTGCCGCGGCGCCGCCCGGTCCGGCGAGCGACGGCGCCGCGAGCTGAAGGTTTTCCAGCACTGTGAGGTCCGGCGCGAGCGCCGGGTGTTGATAAACCGCCGATACGCCATCCTCGCGCATCCGCCGCGGATCGGGCGCCTCTACATACTTGCCGTCGTAGTAGATGGCGCCGGCGTCGGCTGGCAGCACGCCGGCGGCGATGCCTATCAGCGTCGATTTGCCGGCGCCGTTCTCACCGACGATGGCGTGAACCTCGCCGGGCATGATCAGCACGTCGACGCCTTTTAGCGCCTGAACCGGGCCGAAGCTCTTGCGCAGGCTCGCAAGAGTCATCAGCGGCACGTGCGCCGTCACCGGCTGCGTGGCAGCGTATACGACGTCATGCATGACGCAGCCGCCGTGTGATCTCGGGAAGCGCCACGCCGCTCAGGACGATGATGGCATCGGCCAAATCTTCGGCCGAGCCGCCGAACCCGAGCGCGGTCACGAGCTGGGCAAGATAGGTCAAGAAGAACGCGCCGATCACGGTGGCGACCACGCTCCCCTTGGTGAGGCCGCCGAGCGGGTTGCCGCCGACCACGACGGCGGCGATCGTGCCAAGGAGGTAAGGCAGGCCGCACAGCACCGTGGGCGAGACGAGGTAGCCGGAAAGCATGATCGCTGCCGTTGCGTACATCAATCCGGCGAGCGCGTAGGTGACGACGCTGTAGGTCTTGAGCGCGATGCCTACGGCATGGGCGGCCGGTGGATTGACGCTCACCGCGATGAAACGACGCCCGACGGTGGTGAAGGTGAGCACGAAGACCGTTGCTCCGGCCACCAGCAGCAATACCCAGACCGTGGTCGGCACATAGAGAAAGCGGCCGACGAAGAAATTGACCATCATCATCGGGGATTGCACCGAGGCCCCGGTCGAGACGAAGTAGGTCAGCCCGAACAGAATGGCGTTGACGCCGATCGTGGTGACCAGCGGCGGCACTTCCAGGAGCGTGACGATGAGGCCGGTGATGGCGCCGATACCGGCACCGACGACAAGCGCAGCGGCGATAAAGAAAAGCACCACAGCGGGGTCGGTGCTGCCGTCCGGCAGCTTGGTGACGATCACCGCAGCGAACGACATGATGCCTGCGGTCGAGAGATCGAGGCCGCGCTGCTGGATCACCAGATGCTGGCCGATCGAGGCCACCGCGAGGATGGCGAAATACGGCAATGTCGAGAGGATTGCCGCCGAATTCACGGTGCTGGGCGCGGCGATGCCGCCGATCAAGATGAGAAGCGCCGTGGCGATGAAGGCCTTACCGGCGAGCGGAAGCTCGGTCAGGTCCTTGCCGAGCCGCGTTCTCAAAAGGTCGATGGTGTCTTTGCCGACGCGGGACATTCGCAGACGCGATGTTTGATCGTCCGCCATATCCCGAAACCCGCTCCCCTCGTCATCCCCGCTTGTCCGCGCCAAACGAGCATCCCGCTTCGACCCCGAAGGAATCAAGATCGGGTCTACGCTGGTGCGGAACGAGCAGAAAACGAACCGACCGCTCGACCCCGGAAGGGATCGAGCGATCGGATGTTAGCGGTCGGCCTACTTGCCGCCTAGAGCCTTGATCTGTTGCTCCTTGGTCAGCATCGAGGATGGGATCGAATCCATCGGCATCGACTTGTCGCACTTGACCGCGAGCTTCGCGTCCTTGGACGTGTTGTCCTCGGTGAAGGGCAGCGTGATCAGGCTCGGCTCGGTGTTGTCGATACCTTGCGCCGCCGCCACCGCCTTGCGCAGCGCGAGCCGCACCATCCAGGTGTGCGCGTCCATGCTCGCCATCTTGAAGTTCGGGTTGTCGGCGGCGAGACAGCTCAGATCCATGAGCGACTGCCCGACATAGGCCGGGACCGGCTTGCCGGCCGCGAGGAAGGCGCGGATCGGACCCGTGGTCTCGCTGTAGACGCCGTCGATCTGCGGATACTTGGCAATGAGCGCCGCCGTCTTCTGCTGCGCCATCGCCGGATCCCAGTTGGTCGGCACCGGTTCAGCTTCGAGCACCTTGATGCCAGGATACTTCGCGAAGGTCGGCTTCCAGCCGACGACTTGCGCCGCGGTCATCGGATTGCCCGGCGTGCCGCCATACATGATGACGTTGCCCTTGCCGTTGAGCGTCTTGCCCAGCCAGTCGGCGAACTGCTCGCCGACCTGACTCTGGCTCTCGGTGACGCGGTCGACATAGTCCTTGCCGACGGTGCCGGGGAAATTGTCGCCGGTGTCGTAGGGCACGACGGCGACGCCGGCCGCGGTTGCTTCGCGGGTTGCTTTCAGGATCGCCGGACCGCCGTCGAGGAATGCGACGATCACGTCGAACTTCTGGGCGATCAGGCCCTGGATGTCGGCGATCTGCTTCTCGGGCTTGAATTCACCGTCGGTGTAGCGCGTCTCGGTGATGTTCTTGCACTTCGAGGCTTCGTCTTCGAACTCGGCGCGGGTGATGTGGCGCCAGTAGTTGCCGCCCCAACCATCAGACAACGCGACCTTGATCGGCTTGGTGCCGCAGAATTTCGACATCGGCTGAAAGTCGGCGACGGTGCCTTTCTTGTCCGGATAGAGCTTGGCCTTGGTGATGTCGGCGGCGTGCCCCGACGAGGCCAGCGCAACCGCCAAACTCAGAGCGGCAACGCCGGCAGACAGACTGCGTGGTGAAACCATTTGTTCCTCCCTATGCATCCGGCGCAATCCGCCATGACCGCGAGACGCAAACAGGGCCACGGCGCAGCCGTGATTGTGCGTTCGTGCCAACCGGACTTTCCCAGATGACCTGTGCGGAGGAAGCATACTCTTTTTGCGCTTTGTGCCAAGGTCCGCAGCTCAAACGCGTGGCCCATGAGTACAAAAATGATTGGCTGTGGGATGCAGCCCGCAATGGTGGATGATGCCCACCTGCAAAACAGCGTTAATCTGGCCTTAGCTACGGCCTTGGCAGCAACGAAAAGGTCGGTATTGTGCGGGCCACGCCGCCGGGATCGCGGGAGCGACCGGCGGGCAGCTAAAAGTGAAAAGGGAGGATTATCGTGCACAAGAGCGTCGATCACATCATGATCACCCACACCGGCAGCCTGCCGCGTGGCCAAGAGCTCAATGACCTGTTGATCGCCGACGAGGCCGGCGAATCGGTCGACCAGCGCAAGCTCAGCGACATGGTCGACAAGCGCGTCGCTTATGTGATGCAGAAGCAGCGCGAGGCCGGAGTCGATGTCGCCAACGACGGCGAGCAGGGCCGGGTTGGTTTCCAGACCTACATCCCGAAGCGCATGTCTGGTTTCGGCGGCGAAT
>Ga0207644_10001574_pt1 | contig 14734 bp, 11 predicted proteins | sample KBSS73metaG_FD_184326 | JGI IMG/M metagenome (GOLD analysis project Ga0207644, IMG submission 184326) | Switchgrass rhizosphere microbial communities from Kellogg Biological Station, Michigan, USA - KBS S7-3 metaG (SPAdes) (version 2) | ecosystem: Host-associated > Plants > Roots > Rhizosphere... | reverse complement strand
GTGCGAGGCGATCAGGATTCGCCTGCAAAGCGAAGCCGTCGTTCTCGCGCCTGCCGATGTCGACTCGGCGGAGGCCACGCCGCGCGCCGCGACCGCGGACGGAAGCTGGCGTGTGGGCTCGCGATCCGGGCGGGGACGTTGGGCCGCAGGCGGCGCCGTCGCGGCCGGGTTGATCCTCGTCGCCGGAACGTTCGCCCTTCTCAGACCCGACGACCTCGCGGCGCCCGCCCTCCTGGCTTCGGGGGATGCCGCTCCTGCCCGCGTGGCGTCGAGGGATGCCGTACCCGCCCCCCTGTCACCCACCGCCGAGCCGTCGACGACGCCCGCCATGGCGGGCGCGCGAAGCCCGGGCGCGGAGACCGCCACGCCGCCGGCGCTGGTTGCCGACGGCAAGTGGATTCGCGATTCCCGGCTCGATCGATACCTCGAGGCCCACAAGCAGTTTGCGGGGACCTCCGCGCTCGGCGTTCCGTCGGCTTTCCTGCGCAGTGCGACGCTCGACACCGCGGCGCGCTGATCGCGCTCGAGCCGTGGTGCCGCGCGCTGCCTTTCTGCTCCTGACCTTCGTCTGGGCGCTCGCCCATGCGACGTCGGCGTCGAGCCAGGCGTCGACCCCGGCCGCGGCGCCGGCGCCGCCGAGCGAAGTCCGGGCGTGGCTTCTGCGGATCCACGACGCGGCGAGCCGGCGCAACTTCCAGGGCACTTTCGTCGTCAGCGGCGGCGGCATCGTCGCGAGCGCGCGAATCGCCCATTTCCATGACGGACCGAATCAGTACGAGCGCATCGAGTCGCTCGACGGCCGCCAGCGCAACGTCTATCGGCACAACGACGTCGTTCACACCTTGTGGCCGGCCAGCCGCGTCGCGATGGTCGAGCAGCGCGGCATGCTCAGCTCGTTCCCCGCGCTGCTCCACACCGGCGACGACGGCATCGCCGACTGGTACGAGGTGCGCGCCGAGGGCAGCGAGCGGGTGGCCGGACACGAAGCCACCGTCCTGGCGATTCGCGCCCGCGACGGCCTTCGCTACGGCTATCGCCTCTGGGCCGAGCGCCTGTCCGGACTGCTGCTGCGCGCCGAGGTCCTGGGCGAGCGCGGCGAGGTCCTCGAGACCTCTGCCTTTTCCGACGTCGTGATCGGCATCCGTCCCCAACCCGAGAGCGTATTGCTCGCCATGCGCAAGCTTGACGGCTACCGCGTCGTGCGGCCGGTGCTGATGCCGACGCGCCTCGAAGTCGAGGGCTGGACGATGCGCCAGCTCGCCCCCGGCTTTCGCGCCGTGAGCTGCGTCAGCCGCCAGATCGAGGCGCCGAGCGAGGTCGCCGGCGAAGCGGCGGCGCCGCCGGTGATCCAGAGCATCTATTCCGACGGTCTGACCTACGTCTCGGTGTTCATCGAGCCGTTTTCGCGCCGATCGCCATGTAAGCCGATGTCCGGGATGCGAGGAGCGACGTCGACCCTCGCGCAGCGCCAGGGCGACTGGTGGGTCACGGTCATCGGCGACACCCCGCCGGCGACGCTCAGAATGTTCGCCGCAGCGCTCGAGCGCAGAAAGCCCTAGGCTTTCGCCTTTCGCAGCGTTCCACGATCCCGCCAAACTCCGTCGTTTCGACGTCCTTCGCCATGCCCACCCTCCTGCTCTCGCCCCGCGCGCTCGCGAAGCGCCTCGCCCATGTGGCGCTCGCGCTTTCGTTCAGCGTGTTCGCCGCCACCGCCTCGACGGCGGTCGCCGCGCAAGGCCTTCCCGACTTCAGCGAGCTGGTCGAGAAGGTCGGCCCGGCGGTGGTCAACATCCGCACGACCGAGCGTGGCAGGAGCGCCCGCGGCGGCTCCGGCAACGAGCAGGAAGACGAGATGGCCGAGCTGCTGCGGCGCTTCTTCGGTCAGCCGAATCGGCCCGGTCCGCGCGGCGCCCCGCAGGCCCCGCCGGACGGCGAGCCGCAGCAGCGGGGTGTCGGCTCGGGCTTCATCCTCAATGCCGATGGCTACGTCCTCACCAACGCCCACGTGATCGAAGGCGCCGAAGAGGTGATCGTGACTCTCGCCGACAAGCGCGAGTTCAAGGCGAAGACGATCGGCGCCGACAAGCGCTCCGACGTCGCGCTCGTCAAGATCGAGGCGAGCGGCCTGCCGACCGTGCGGATCGGCGACGTCTCCAAGCTGAAGGTCGGCGAGTGGGTGATCGCGATCGGCTCGCCGTTCGGCCTCGAGAGCACCGTCACCGCAGGCATCGTCAGCGCCAAGTCGCGCGACACCGGCGACCTCCTGCCGCTGATCCAGACCGACGTCGCGATCAATCCCGGCAACTCGGGCGGGCCGCTGATCAACATGCGCGGCGAGGTCGTCGGCATCAACTCGCAGATCTACAGCCGCTCCGGCGGCTACATGGGGATCTCGTTCGCGATCCCGATCGACGAGGCGACGCGCGTCTCGGAACAGCTGCGGGTCGGCGGGCGCGTCATCCGGGGCCGGATCGGTGTCGTCATCGCCCGCCTGACGCGCGAGGTCGCCGAATCGATCGGCCTGGGCAAGCCCGTCGGCGCCCTCGTCCAGTCGGTCGAGGCGGGTGGCCCGGCCGACAAGGCCGGCGTCGAGCCCGGCGACGTCATCACCAAGGTCGATGGTCGATCGGTCGAGAGCTCGGTCGAGCTCCCCCGCATCGTCGGCAGCATCAAGCCCGGAACCAAGGCGGCATTGCAGGTGTTCCGGCGCGGTAGCACCCGCGACCTGAGCGTGGTCGTCGCCGAGTTCGAGCCGGAGCGCGTCGTCGCCCGCAAGTCGCCGGACCAGGACGGCGCGAAGCCGGCCGCCGTCAGCAGCGTCGGCATCGCCGTGTCCGAGCTGACCGACGTCCAGAAGCGCGAATTGAAGGTGAAGAACGGGGTCAGGGTCGAGAACTCGGAGGGAGCGGCCGCCCGCGCCGGGATCCGCGAGAACGACGTCATCCTCAGCGTCGACAACGTCGAGGTCACGGGCGCGAAGCAATTCGAGTCGGTGATGAGCAAACTCGACAAGTCGAAACCGGTGACGATGCTGATCCGTCAAGGCGACGGGGCGAAGTTCGTGATCGTTCGGCCAGTCAAATGACGAGGTGAGTGCCTGCTGACTTGAGCCGCGGGCTGGCGCTCTCATCGCCGAATTCGGCTGCTTCTATTAGTAGTCGAAGGGCGTCCCCGAAGCGGCTCCGTCGACCGTCAAACTACCCCCAATCCGTCCACAGGCAATTGTGGACAATGTGTGGATAGAATCTGTGTTGGCGCACTGCAACGACGATAAATCTAGGGCTGGCGCGGCGTGCGGAAGGGGGCTTTTGACTACAATGAAATCCCAACAAGCAGTTGCCATACGTTTTGTTGGAAGGCGCGTCATCAATTCGACGTGCCTTTTTTTTGGCCCTCCGCGGCGTGTGTCTGCGCCACCGAAAACGGCGCGCCGCCGACCTCCGCTCGCCTGAATTGCAAGCCGCGACGGCAGTGGCCCTCTTTCCCAGTCGTTGGCACTGAGCAATGGATCAGATTCGCAATTTTTCGATCATCGCTCACATCGACCATGGCAAATCGACCCTCGCCGATCGCCTGATCCAGCGTTGCGGCGGTCTCACCGACCGCGAGATGGAAGCTCAGGTGCTCGACTCGATGGAGATAGAGCGCGAGCGCGGCATCACGATCAAGGCGCAAACCGCGGCGCTGCAATACACCGCCCGCAACGGCCGCACCTACCAGCTCAACCTGATCGACACGCCCGGCCACGTCGACTTCTCTTACGAGGTCAGCCGGTCGCTGTCGGCGTGCGAAGGCGCGCTCCTCGTCGTCGACGCGAGCCAGGGCGTCGAGGCGCAGACGGTCGCCAACTGCTACACCGCGCTCGACCTCGGCGTCGAGGTCGTCCCGGTCCTCAACAAGATGGACCTGCCGCAGGCCGACCCCGACCGAGCCCGGGCCGAGATCGAGGACGTGATCGGCATCGACGCCGACGACGCGATCCCGTGCAGCGCCAAGACCGGCGAGGGGATCGACGAGATCCTCGAGGCGGTCGTGCACCGCATGCCGGCGCCGCGCGGCAACCCCGACGGCCCGTTGCGCGCGATGATCATCGACTCCTGGTTCGACAACTACGTCGGCGTCGTCATGCTGATTCGCGTCGTCGATGGCCAGCTCCTGCGCGGCGAGCGGATCCGTCTGATGGCCAGCGACGCGGTCTACGGCGCCGACCAGCTCGGCGTCTTCACCCCGAACTCGGTTCAGCGCGACAAGCTCTCGGCGGGCGAAGTCGGCTTTCTGATCGCCGGCATCAAGGAGCTGCAGGCGGCCAAGGTCGGCGACACGATCACGCTCGAAAAGAAGCTGCCCAACAACGCCGGTGTCGCGACCGAGCCGCTGCCCGGCTTCAAGGAGATCCAGCCGCAGGTCTTCGCCGGTCTCTACCCGACCGAGGCGAGCGAGTACGACCAGCTGCGCGACGCCCTCGAGAAGCTCAAGCTGAACGATTCCTCGCTGCGCTACGAGCCCGAGGTCAGCCAGGCGCTCGGCTTCGGCTTCCGCTGCGGCTTCCTCGGCCTGCTCCACATGGAGATCGTCCAGGAGCGTCTCGAGCGCGAGTTCGACCAGGACCTGATCACGACCGCGCCCTCGGTCGTCTACGAGGTCCAGCTCAACAGCGGCGAACTCGTCAAGATCGAGAATCCGTCGAAGATGCCCGACCTCGGCCGCATCGCCGAGATCCGGGAGCCCATCGTCACCGTCCAGCTCTACATGCCGCAGGAGCACGTCGGCCCGGTGATGACGCTCGCCAACCTGAAGCGCGGCGAGCAGAAGAACATGGCCTACCACGGCCGCCAGGTGCTGCTCACCTACGAGATGCCGCTGGCCGAGATCGTCCTCGACTTCTTCGACAAGCTGAAGAGTGTGTCGCGCGGTTATGCGTCGATGGACTACGAGTTCAAGGAATACCGGGCGGCCGACGTCGTCAAGGTCGACATCCTCCTGAACGGCGAGAAGGTCGACGCGCTCTCGATCATCGTCCACCGCAGCCAGAGCCAGTACCGGGCGCGCGCGGTCGTCTCCAAGATGCGCGAGCTCATCTCGAGGCAGATGTACGACGTCGCCGTGCAGGCCGCGATCGGCGCCAACATCATCGCGCGTGAGACAATAAAAGCGCTGCGCAAGAACGTGATCGCCAAGTGCTACGGCGGCGACATCACGCGCAAGAAGAAGCTGCTCGAAAAACAGAAGGCCGGCAAGAAGCGCATGAAGCAGATCGGCTCCGTCGAGGTGCCGCAGGAGGCGTTCCTGGCCATTCTCCAGGTGGACGATTGATGGGTTTGCTGACCGGCGTGCTCTACGCGTGCCTGGCCGTCTTCGGCCTGGGCTGGTACTTGAACTATTGGTCGGGCAACTTCTCGCTCCTCCTCTTCATCCTCACGGTCGTCACGTTCCTGTACTGGCTGGCCGAGCGCTTCTACTTCGCGCCGCGTCGGCAGGCGGCGGTCGCGACCTTCGAGCAGCAGGACGCGGCGCGCCGCGAGCAGCTCACGCGCCAAGGCATCGCCCGCGTCGACGACAACGTGGCCGCGACGCGTCAGGCGCTGCTGCTCCAGCCGTGGTGGCTCGACTGGACGGCGGGGCTCTTCCCGGTGATCCTGGTCGTCTTCCTGCTCCGCTCGTTCCTGTTCGAGCCGTTCAAGATCCCGTCCGGATCGATGATGCCGACCCTGCTCGTCGGCGACCTGATCCTGGTCAACAAATTCCACTACGGCGTGCGCCTGCCGGTGATCAACAAGAAGATCGTCGCCAACCACGATCCCGAGCGTGGCGACGTGATGGTGTTCCGCTTCCCCAAGGACCCGAGCATCGACTACATCAAGCGCGTCGTCGGCGTCCCGGGCGATCAGGTCGAGTTCCGCAACCAGCAGCTCTTCCTCAACGGCCAGCACGTGCCGGTCCAGCCGTTGCCGCCCCCCGGCTTCTACGACGAGGAAGCACGTCGTTACGCACCCGAGTTCAAGGAGAAGCTGGGCGCCGTCGAGCACGGTATCCTCATTAATCCTCAATCCGCGCCGTTTTGGAAAAGCCACGAAGACAATCAGTTTCCGTTCCGCGAGAACTGCCGCTACAGTGCCGAAGGCGTCGCCTGCAAGGTGCCGCCCGGCCACTATTTCATGATGGGCGACAACCGCGACAACTCGCTCGATTCGCGCTACTGGGGGTTCGTCCCAGACGAGAACATCGTCGGCCGGGCGTTCTTCATCTGGATGAATTTCGGCGATCTGAAGCGGATCGGGTCGTTCAACTGAGCGGCGAGGCCGGCGCCAAGGACGAGGGAGGGCGGATGATCGGACAAGTCGACAAAGCGAGCCGCCAGCGCGGCGTCACCCTGTTCGGCCTGATGTTCTGGGCCGTGGTCCTGGGCTTCGCGGCGCTGATCGGCATGCGCGTGCTGCCCGCGGTGAACGAGTACTTCACAGTCAAGCGCGCGGTCAACAAGATCGCCGCCGAGGGCAACGCCGGGGGCACCCCGACGGTCCCCGAGATTCGTGCCGCGTTCGAGAAGCAGAAGGACATCGAATACTCGATCACGACCATCAGCGCCAAGGACCTGATCATCACCAAGGAAAACGACAAGGTCGTCGTCGCCTTCGCCTACGACAAGGAAGTGGAACTTGTGAAGCCCGTCTTCCTTCTCATCAAGTTCGAGGGCCGCTCGAACTAGTCTCGCGGCCCGCCCATCGAACGGAGCCGCTTTCAGACATGGATTCCCGCCTCGACGCACTCCAGCAGCGGATCGGCCATCGCTTCGCCGACCCGGCGCTCATGGAACGAGCGCTCACTCATCGCAGCTACGGCTCGGACCACAACGAGCGCCTCGAATTTCTCGGCGACGCCGTCCTGAGCCTGGTGGTTTCGAGCATGCTGTTCGATCGCCTCGGCGACTCGGACGAGGGCGACCTGACCCGCGTTCGCGCCCACCTCGTCCGCGAGGACAGCCTCTATCGCGCCGCGCTGCAGCTCGGCCTGCCGGAATCGCTGCGCCTGGGCGAGGGCGAGGCGCGCGGCGGCGGCGCCTTGCGCTCGTCGATCCTGGCCGACGCGCTCGAGGCGCTGATCGGCGCGACCTTCCTCGACGGCGGCCTGCAGGCGGCGCGCACGCTGGTGCACAGCCTGTTCGGCGAGGTGATCGAGACCACCGAAGTCGCGAACTGGGCCAAGGACGCCAAGACCGAGCTGCAGGAGTGGCTCCAGGCGCGGCGCATCCCGGTGCCGACGTACCGGATCATCGCCACGCGCGGCCAGGCGCACGCGCAGACCTTCGAGGTCGAATGCGCCGTGCCGGCGCTCAGCTTGCAGGAGACCGGCGAAGGCAAGTCGCGGCGCACGGCCGAGCAGGAAGCGGCGCGCCGGATGCTCGATGCCCTGCGCGACAGCGACGAGCCCGGGAGCCCGCTCAGGTCATGAGGCCCGGTGGCGCCTCTCCTCGTTCGCTGCCCCCCGCGGGGGCGCGGCCGGGCTTGGGGCGGCCCGGCGCCCGGCCGGCCGCCCACGCATAGGTTGTCTCCTGTGCGCTGCGGCCTGGTCGCGATCGTCGGCCGGCCCAACGTCGGCAAGTCGACGCTGCTCAACGCGCTGGTCGCGCAGAAGATCAGCATCACCTCCAGCAAGGCGCAGACGACCCGGCACCGGATCACCGGCATCCGCACGCGCGGCGAGACGCAGTTCGTCTTCGTCGACACGCCGGGCTTCCAGACCCGCCACGTCGCCGCGCTGAACCGCTCGCTCAACCGCGCCGTCACCGGGACGATCGCCGATGTCGACGTCGCCGTCCTCGTCGTCGAGGCCGGCCGCTTCGGTGCCGACGACGCCGCGGTGCTCGCGCTTCTCGATCCGGCCAAGCCGGCGCTGCTGGTCGCCAACAAGCTCGATACCGTCACCCGCCGCGCCGATCTCGCGCCGTGGCTGCAGGAGATGCAGAAGCGCCACGCGTTCGCCGAATTCGTGCCGATGACGGCGACGCGGCCGGCCGACGCCGAGCGGCTGCTGACGATCGTCGAGCCCTACCTGCCCGAGCAGCCGTGGCTCTACGAAGAAGACGCGCTCACCGACCGCAGCGATCGCTTCCTCGCCGCCGAAGTCGTCCGCGAGAAGCTGTTCCGGCTCACCGGCGACGAGCTTCCCTACACCTCGACCGTCGTCATCGACCGCTACGAGGAGGAGGGGAATCTGCGCCGCATCGCCGCGACGATCGTCGTCGAGCGCGACGCCCACAAGGGAATGATCATCGGCGCCGGCGGCGAGAAGCTGAAAAGGATCGGCTCCGAGGCGCGCCAGGAGCTCGAGCGCCTGCTCGACGCGCGTGTCTTCCTCGAGCTCTGGGTCAAGGTCAGGAGCGGCTGGGCCGACGACGAAGCCCATCTGCGCTCGTACGGCTATGAATAGCGGCCGGCGGCGCGCCCGCGCCTCTCGCCCGGGCTGACGGTGGCGAGCCGCGGCGGTCGCCACGCGGCGCTGGCGTCGTACGTGCTTCACCATTACGACTGGAGCGAGTCGAGCGTCATCCTCGACCTCTTCACCCGCGAGCAGGGCCGGATCGCGGTCGTTGCGAAGGGCGCGAAGAAGCCCTTCTCGCAGCTGCGCAGCGTCCTGCTGCCGTTCCAGCGCCTGCAGGTGTCGCTCGGCCGGGAGCCGCCCGGCGACGACACGCGCGAGGTCCATAGCTTGCGTGCCGCCGACTGGGCCGGCGGCCATCCGATGCTGACCGGCGCGGCGCTGTTCAGCGGCTTCTACCTGAACGAGCTGCTGATGAAGCTGCTCGCCCGCCACGACCCGCACGCCGCGCTCTTCGACGCCTACGCCGGCACGGTCGAGGCGCTGACGCGCAGCGACGAGGCCGGCACGCAGGCAGCGTTGCGCGCGTTCGAGCTGATCCTGCTGCGCGAGATCGGTCTGCTCCCCGATCTCGGCACCGAGACCGCGTCGCACCGGTCGGTCCACGCCGAGCGACGCTACCTCGTCCTCGCCGATGCCGGCGTCGTCGAGACCGACCACGAGAACGAGGCGACCGTCAGCGGCGCGACGCTTTCGGCTCTCGAGATGGCGCTCGCCGTCGACCTCACATCGGTGCAGCAGGTCGCTGCGCGCGCGCTCGCCGAGCTGCGCCCGCTCCTGCGCGCGCAGCTTCACTATCATCTCGGCACTTCGCAGTTGCGCACGCGCCAGGTCATGATCGAAGCGCAGGCGCTCGACCGATGAATCCCCTCGTCACCACCGGACAGGACCGCCGCCGCGACGGCGCCGCGCTGTCGGTCAACGTCAACAAGATCGCCTTGCTGCGCAACCAGCGACCGCTGACGATCCCGAGCGTCGTCGGCCTGGCGCGAATCGCCCTGGAGGCGGGCGCGCACGGCATCACCGTCCATCCGCGGCCCGACGAGCGCCACATCCGCGCCGCCGACGTTCGCGACCTCGCCGCACTGCTGAAGGACTGGCCCGACGCCGAGCTCAACATCGAAGGCAATCCGTTCCAGAACCTCATGCCGCTGCTGCGCGAGCTGCACCCGCATCAGTGCACCTTCGTCCCCGACGACGCAGCGCAGGCGACGTCGGACCACGGCTGGGACCTGGGCGCCGACGCCGGTCGCCTCGCACCGCTCGTCGACGAGGCGCGCGCGCTCGGACTCCGGGTCAGTCTCTTCATGGACGCCGATCCCGCCGCGATGGCGCGAGCGCAGGCGATCGGCGCCGACCGCATCGAGCTCTACACCGAGCCGTACGCGCTAGCGTGGGCGACACCGGCGCAGGCGCGCGTCCTCGACGGATTTCGTGCCGCCGCCGAGGCGGCGCATCGCGTCGGCCTCGGCGTCAACGCCGGGCACGACCTGAACCGCGACAACCTCGGCGCGTTCCTCGCCGCCGTTCCGGGGGTGCGCGAGGTCTCCATCGGCCACGCCTTCGTCGCCGACGCGCTCGAGCTCGGCATGGCCGAGGCCGTGCGCGCCTATCGCCGCGTCATCTCGTCGGCCGTGGTCGGGTGATGCTCTCGATCACCGTCATCGTCCTGCGCCTCGCCGCAGCGCAGCCTCCGCTGCTCGGGGCGCGGCCGTCGCTGCGCGCAACCCGCGCGAACGGACGTCGATGATCTTCGGCATCGGCACCGACCTCTGCGACGTGCGCCGGATCCGCGCCGTCCTCTCGCGCCGCGGCGATCGCTTCGCCGAGCGCGTCCTCGGGCCGCACGAGATCGAGGTATTCCGCGCCCGCCGCGCCCAGTTCGACGAGCGCGGCGTCCGCTATCTCGCGACGCGTTTCTCGGCCAAGGAAGCGTTCTCGAAGGCGGTCGGGCTCGGCATGCGAATGCCGATGACCTGGCGTGCCTGCGAGATCGCGAAGCGGCCGGGCGGGAAGCCCGAAATCCGGCTGCACGGCGCCCTCGCCGACTGGTTCCTGACGCGGCGCTTGCGCGCCCACGTCAGCCTCACCGACGAAGCCGACTACGCGGCCAGCTTCGTCGTCGTCGAACACGAGCCCGAGCGATGAGCGCCTGCGCCGCACGGAATGGCCCGCGTCGTCCGATGGGCGCCTGCGCCGCTCGCGCGCGGGACTGCCGATTCGTCCGCCGCGCCCGGATCGCATCCGGCGCGAGGGAGCAGCGATGAAACACGACCATGCACCGGTGATCCTCGACCTCGCCGGGCTGGCGCTCGACGCCGACGATCGCCGGCGCCTCGCCCATCCGCTGACCGGCGGAATCGTCCTGTTCGCGCGCAACTGGCGCGACCGGCTGCAGCTCACCGAGCTCGTCGCCGACGCGAAGTCGATCCGGCCCGGTCTGCTCGTCTGCGTCGATCACGAGGGGGGCCGCGTCCAGCGCTTTCGCAGCGACGGCTTCACGGCGCTGCCGCCGATGAGGAGCCTCGGCACGATGTGGATGAACGACGGTGGCCAAGGCGCCGGCGCCGGCGCGATGCGCGCGCTCGAGGCGGCGCGTGCCACCGGCCACGTGCTCGGCGCCGAGCTGCGCGCGTGCGGCGTCGACCTCAGCTTCACGCCGGTGCTCGACCTCGACCACGGCGCCAGCGGAGTGATCGGCGATCGAGCGTTCCATCGCGATCCGCGCGTCGTCTCGACGCTGGCGCGAGGCCTGGCCTACGGCCTGCTGCAGGCGGGAATGCACAACTGCGGCAAGCATTTCCCCGGCCACGGCTTCGTTCGCGCCGACAGCCATCTCGAGATCCCGGTCGACGACCGGCCGCTGAAACGAATCCTCGCCGACGACGCGCGGCCCTACGAGTGGCTCGCCGGCACGCTGGCGAGCGTGATGCCGGCGCACGTGATCTATCCGCGGGTCGATTCGCGGCCGGCGGGTTTCTCGGCGCGCTGGCTGCGCGAGATCCTGCGCGTCGATCTCGGCTTCGACGGCGCGATCTTCAGCGACGACCTGAGCATGGCCGGCGCGCGCCGCATCGGCGGCGTCGAAGTCTCCTACGCGGAGGCCGCGGCGCTCGCGCTCGCTGCCGGCTGCGACATGGTGCTGTTGTGCAACCAGTCGCTCGACGGTGGCGCCGCGGTCGACTTGCTCCTCGACGAGCTGCTCGCCGCCGAGGCGGCGGGCGGCTGGGAGGCCGACCCCGACAGCGAGCGGCGCCGTCTCGACCTGCTGCCGCAGACCGCGCCGATCGGCTGGGACGATCTCATGCACCAGCCGGGCTACCAGCGCTCGCTCGAGCGGCTGCCGTAGCTCGAGCGGCGCCGTTGCGGCGCCGCGGACAAGAAAAAGCGCCGCGGGCGAACCCGCGGCGCTCTTCGCTCTTGCGGCGACGAGCTACAGGCCCTGCCTCTCGAGCGGAACCGTCTCGAACGGCAGCTTGACCTGGGCCAGGTCTTTCTTGGTCTCGACCAGGACGAGCGGACCTTCATCGACGGCGACCGGCGCGGGGATGTCGCGCGCGACGCGGATCGGCGCCGGCGCGGCGGCCATAGCCGCCTGCGCCGCCTCGATCTTGCCGGCGTCGGAGTTCACCCACTGCAAGCCCGCCGATTCGGCGATGGCGACGAGCGAGTCCATCGGCAAGGCGTACGACGCTGCGGGTGCCGCGATCGACGCCGGCGCGGCGCTCGACGAAGTCGCCGAGGCCGACGGAGTCGCCGAGCCCGAGGGAGGCGCTTCGCTCGTAGTCGTCCTCGCGCTACTCGCGTCCGGCGCGGTCGCTGTCTCGTCGCCGGAGACCGGCCACGCGGTCGCTGCGGCATGCGAATCGGGCGCGGATTGCGGCGCGCGCGACGCGCCGTCGTTCGGGGCGCGAGGCAACTGCTCGTGCGCTCGCCAGTGCGCCGCGGCAGCCGGTACCGGCTCGTCGCCTCGGCTCTCCCGGCTCGATGCAAAGCGGGCTCGCTCGTGTTCGCCGTACGGCGCCGACCTCGGCGTGTCGTCGGCAGCGACGGCGCTGCTTCGCGTCGAGCCGGCGTCGAGGTCGAGCGCCTCGCTGCCGGCCGCGGCGAAGGCGTCGCCGCTGCTCGCTGCATCGCGCGGAGCGCGGTCGCGGCCCCGACCGCCGCGGCCGCGTCGGCGACCGGCATCGCCTTGCGCCTCGCCGCTGCGGCCTTCGCCGACGCCTGCTCCGGAACGGACGTCGCCCGACGCGTCCGGCGCCTCGTCGCGCCACGCGCCCATGCCCTCGTCACTCTGCGCATCGACCGTTGCCGGCGATGGTTCGCTGCCGGAAACGTCATCCCTTGCCCGCCACGCTCCGCCGTCGACGGCACGTTCGCCGTGCGGCGTCATCGCATCGGCGGTGCCGCCGTGCCCGTTCGGTCCGGGGGTGGCGTCGCTGCGCTCGCCCGAGCGCGCGTCGTCGCGGTCGCGTCCGCGTCCGCCGCGGCGGTTGCGACGCCGCGCTCCCTGGCGCTCGCCGGTCGCCTCGGCAGTCTCGGATGCTTGGGCATTCGGCAAGGTGTCGACGAACATCGGTGCGGCGACTTGCTCGCCAGCGATCGCTTGCGCGCTGTCGCCTTCGCCGGGCGTGCCGAGGTGAGCGGCGCCGCCGTCACGGCGCGGCTCGCCGCGACCTTCGTCGCCGCGGGCCTCGTTGCGTGCGCCGCCGCGGTCACCTTGCGCGCCGCGTCCATCACGCGCTTCGCGGGGCTCGCGCGCTTCGCGTGACTCGCGCGGCTCACGGGGCTCGCGCGGCTCGCGCGTGTCACGCGGCTCGCGGATGTCGCGTGACTCGCGGGATTCACGCGACTCTCGTGGTTCGCGCGGCTCGCGCGATTCGCGCGATTCGCGGCTGTCGCGCCCTTCGCGCGGTTCCCGGTTGCCGCGCCCTTCGCGCGGCGGCCGTCCTTCGCCGGCCGTGCCCTCGCCGGCGCGCGCCGGATCGGCGGAACGCTCGCCCCGCCTGCCGCGTCCGGAGCCTTCGCCGCCCTCCGGCGAACGATCCGCCGAACGATCGGCGCCGCGCTCGCCGCGTTCGCTGCGACCGCGGCCGCCTCTGCCGCCGCGGCCACCGCGATCAGAACGATCGCCGCGATCACCGCGGTCGCCCTGATCGCTTCGACCCCGTCGCGGCGCTTCGCCCGGCGTCGCAGTCGGCGCCGGAAGTGCCTTCATCGTCGGTGCGGCGGGTGCCTCGGCCGGCGCCCCGAAGAGGCCCTTGACCCAAGCGAAGAAGCCGCCACCGGCCGGCGCCACCTCAGGCGCGGCCGACCTCGAGGCCGGCAGCCGCGCCGCGGCCGCCGGCGCCGCGGCAGCGGCGGGGGCGACCGGCTGCGGACGCTCGGCCGGCTTCGGCGCGGGGGTCTCGGGCAGCAGGCCCTTGATCACGGGTTCCTGCTTCGGCTTGGCCTTTTCGCGCCGCGTGATGCCGACTTCCTCCTCGGGCTCGTCGATCATCGTGTAGCTCGCCTGCAGGTTCTCGAGGCGCGGATCGTCATGGCGCAGGCGCTCGAGGCGGTAGTTCGGCGTCTCGAGCGCCTTGTTCGGCACCAGCAGCACGGTGACGCGCTGCTTCAGCTCGATCTTGGTGATCTCGGTGCGCTTCTCGTTGAGCAGGAACGACGTCACCTCGACCGGCACCTGAACGTGCACGGCGGCGGTGTTGTCCTTCATCGACTCTTCCTGGACCATGCGCAGGATCTGCAGCGCCGACGACTCCGTGTCGCGGATGTGGCCGGTGCCGTTGCAGCGCGGGCAGGTGATGTGACTGCCTTCGGAGAGGGCCGGGCGCAGGCGCTGACGGCTCATCTCGAGCAGGCCGAACTTCGAGATCGACGAGAACTGGACGCGGGCGCGGTCGGAGCGCAGCGCGTCGCGCAGCCGCGTCTCGACCTCGCGCCGGTTCTTCGACTCCTCCATGTCGATGAAGTCGACGACGATCAGGCCGCCCAGGTCGCGCAGTCGCATCTGGCGTGCGATCTCGTCGGCGGCCTCGAGGTTGGTGCGGGTCGCGGTCTCCTCGATGTCGGAGCCGCGCGTCGAGCGCGCCGAGTTGACGTCGACCGAGACCAGCGCCTCGGTGTGGTCGATGACGATCGCGCCGCCGGACGGCAGGTTGACCGTGCGCGCGAACGCGGTCTCGATCTGGTGCTCGATCTGGAAGCGCGAGAAGAGGGCGGCATCGTCCTTGTAGCGCTTGACCTTGTGCGCCGTCTCCGGCATCACGTGGGTCATGAACTGCTGCGCCTGCTCGTAGATGTCGTCGGTGTCGATCAGGATCTCGCCGACGTCGGCGGTGAAGTAGTCGCGGATCGC
>Ga0207644_10001570_pt1 | contig 14759 bp, 14 predicted proteins | sample KBSS73metaG_FD_184326 | JGI IMG/M metagenome (GOLD analysis project Ga0207644, IMG submission 184326) | Switchgrass rhizosphere microbial communities from Kellogg Biological Station, Michigan, USA - KBS S7-3 metaG (SPAdes) (version 2) | ecosystem: Host-associated > Plants > Roots > Rhizosphere... | reverse complement strand
GACAACGTGGCCCGATCCGAGTCTTTGATAGGCACCGGGATCCAGGACGCTCAGAAGGTTGCCGACGCAATGAGCGCGGCGTGGCTGGCCTTCGCCCGTACCGGGTCTCCGAACGCGCCCGGTTTGCCATCCTGGCCGCCCTTCAACCCTGAGCAACGTCCGACGATGGTCTTCAACACCGTCAGCCGCGCTGTAAACGATCCCCTATATCGCGAGCGGCAGTTGCTGGCGCCGGTCACCCCGCCGCCGGCCAGCCCATGAGCCAGGGTGGACGTCACACCCTGGTTGCGTGTTCGTCGGGCCGCACTGCCTCAGAAATTCAACCTCACACCTGCGCGATAAGCCCGACCCAGGGCATCGAACAGTAACATGTTCGTCGAGCCCTGACTGCTCGGGGCTACCGGCGGATCGCGGTTGAAGACATTCTGCACACCGAAGAACAGCTCCAGCGTGTTGTTCTTGACCTCCATCAGACGGTAGCGCGCGCCAAGATTGAAATACACCGCACCTGCCACGTGGTTGTCATTGATGCTGTTGGGAAGATTGACGTTGTACCCTGGCTGCTCGGGGCCGATCAACGTGGAGTCGAAGATACCGGCGCCGATCCAGCGGGTTTCCATGCTCACCGAGAGCGGACCGGTCGCGTACGTGAGCAGGCCGTCCATCTGCCAATACGGCAGTCCCGCGCCACCACCCGACACATTGTTGCCGCTGACACCTGCCCGGTCGATCGACAACCCGGTGATATCAGTTGTCTTCAGGTGCTCCAGGCGGGTTGCAAGCAAGTTGAAGTCGACCGTACCCGGCACTTTCGCAAACACGCGCGCAAGGGGCAGATGATAGCCCAGCTCGATGTCGAAGCCGCTCGTCTGCAACCGGTTCAGATTGAGAGAGAGTGTCCTGACCTGATCCACCGAGCCGCTGCTGCCGAACGTGACGAGGTTACAGTAGCTCCCCTGCAGGCGGCACCGATCGACAATGAGCTGCGCACTCAGCGTGGAAATCGCACTCTTCAGGTCGATGTCGTAATAATCTACGGAAGCGCGTAGTCCCTCGAACCGGCCGGAGCCATCCACGGTAAATCCCGCTGTCGTGGTCGTGGCGGACTCGGGCGTGAGCTGGGTGTTACCGCCGCTCACTGTCGGTGTCAAGACTCCGCTTACAGTTTGAAAACCACTGGTCAATGGACTGTAGAGCTCACTGACATTCGGCGCGCGGATATCGCGCGAGTGCGTCGCCCGCAGGCGCAACCAACTGACCGGCTCGTAAACAGCGCCATATTTCCACGTAGTCACGGTTCCGCTGGTGTCATAGTTGGTCAAGCGCACTGCGCCGTTCAGAGCCAATGAGTCGGCCCAGGGCACATTGCGGGCCAGCGGCACGTCGGTTTCCAGATAACCCTCCTTCACGCGAATCGTGCCTTTGGCAATTGAGCTGTTGAAAACATAAAAGCCACTCGTGGTGGAGATAGGATCCGCGATTGTGGATACCTGATTGGTACGATACTCGAGCCCCGCCGCCAGCGGGACGGTTCCCGCCCAGGTGTGAAACAGGTCGCCCTGTAAGTTCGCCGCAACCACGTGCTGTTTGAAATTCTGCACCTGGGTCGCCGTGCCATACAGGTAGTCTTTCGCTGCGGCCGAATAGTTATTCAGGCCGAACAGGTTCACCGGCTTACAGCCATTTGCCGGGTTCGTCACAGTGGAGCGGCAGACGACCTGGCCAGTGGCCGGATCGATGACTGCATCGGCTGCCAGCTGTATCCGCGTTGGCTGACCCGGTGCGAGCGGCGTGCCCTCGATCTGTTCCTGGATTCGATTATTCCCGACGACTTGCCGGTATTCTGTAGTCCCGAACTGATAGTAGGCATCCCATTTCCAGTTATCGCTGATCTGTCCCTTCAGTCCCGCCAGAACGCGGTAGAGATCCATGCTGGTGCGATTGTCCGTGTATCCGAAATCATCCCCCAGGCGCCCCAGCGTGAAGGTGGTGGCGCTCGTAAGTGGCGCGCCCGCGGCGGTCAGCGCAGAGCGAACACCATCTGGCAGGTACGGGTTATCTCCACGGATGGTGATAGTGCTGCCCGCACTGGTATCGCGTGTTTGCGCCCCGCGCCCGTCGGATGTGACCCGCCCGTAAGAGAATTGCATTGAGCCCTTGAGGTTGTCGGTGACGTCATAGTCGAGCCCGAGAAAGCTCACGTAGCGATCTGTCGGGACCACCATGAGCGGCGCCCCAATGAAGCCGTTGTAGCCCTGGCCACCCGCCATGAATGTGGAGTTGTTCGGAAACACGAGCCCGTACTGAAATGGGTATGGCGTGCCATCGGGCCGGAACGCTGTTCCCCGGAGCGGGCTGTTCACAACTGTTCCGTTCACACGCACCGGGCTCACGATGAGCCCACCCGGAACGGCGGTCACGGTGTGAGAGCCGGCCAGAATGTTGTTGGCGGGATAGCCGGCGAGCTTCGGTGTCGTTGGGGTGGAGGGATTGGTGATAACCTGGTATTCACGGGCGCACCACTCTCGCGTGTAGCAATCGCCGGTACCGCGATTGCTCTCGTACTCGAACGCCGCTGTAATGTGCCCACGCCCTCCGGCGAAATTCGTGCCGGCGGCGATGCTGGCCAGATAGTCCTTGCCGTCGCTTTCCTGCGTCTCGCCGTACTGTACCTGGCTGATCAGGCCCTGCAGGTTGGACTTGAGAATCAGATTCACCACACCCGCGACCGCATCCGAACCGTATGCCGCGGAGGCACCGCCGGTGACCACTTCCGAGCGATCGATGAGGATCGAGGGGATTTGGTTGAGGTCAATCGTCCCGTCCTGGGTGGAAGGGATGAAGCGGCGTCCGTCGACCAGCACAAGGGTGCGAGTGGGTCCCAGCCCACGAAGGTCCGCTTGTATGGTACCGGCCCCGCGAGGTGAAATGTTTGAGGTCTGTGGCGTCGTGGATGCCCTGAATGAAGGCAGCGTGTTCAAAACCTGGCCTATGTTGGTAGCCCCGAGGTTCTGCAGACGTTCTTGGCTCACCACGGTTACAGGTGTCGGGGTAGCTGTTCCATCACGCGAAATGCGCGACCCCGTCACGGTCACCTCTTCCAGGGTCGCTCGCTGTTGCGACTGGTCCTGCGCCTCGGAATACCCCCCCGTCAACGCGCAGCCCAGGCCGCACAAGGCGGCGAGACCGCTGACTCTGCTTTTTTGTTCGAATCTTCCCATACCTACCCCCCTCGGTATTCGATCCGAACTGGTTGAGCTCGTGCGACCTGTGGCACAGTCCGGCTTGCGGCCGGGACAGTAGACCCAAGGGGTCTGGGCAGGAAGGTCCGTTCTCTGAGAAGCGGTGTTCCAGTATTGAGACCTTCGCTTGCGCCGGCGGTCGTTCGATTCTCTATGGGGGGGAATTATGTTGCTCAAACCGATCCCGCAGCTGCAGACGGCTGACGCGCAACCCGGGGCACGGCTGGATTTGAATCTGCTGATGCTGTTTCTGGATATCGTCGATGCAGGCAGCATCAGTCAAACCGCTGCGCGGCTGCACGTTCCCAAGGCGACGTTGAGTCGCAAGCTGCGCCAGCTCGAGGAGCAGATCGGTGCGGTGCTGCTCAAGCGGGGACCACACCGGCTGGAGGTCACCGACATCGGGCGCGCGCTACTGCAGAAGTGCGAGCGGATTGCAGCGGAGGCTGGCGAGGCGAATCTCATCGCATCGGAGATGCAATCAAAGCTTCGGGGCACCATGCGTATCAGCATCCCCTTTGGGCTCAGCAATACCTGGATCAGCCAGGCGCTTGCACAGTTTGCTCTACGTTACCCCGATGTGAAGCTGACGATTCATGTGACAAACCGTTGGGTGGATGTCAGCGAAGAGCCCTACGACGTGGCCATCCACATCGGCCGGGTGCGCAACGAGAACCTCCCCGTCAGACGGCTTGCCGAGCTGCCGCGAGGCTTTTATGCAAGCCCCTCGTATTGCGAGCGCAAGGGAACCCCTCAGTCTGCGGCGGATCTGCTCCAGCACGATTGCATTCCGCTGGAGAGTCAGCTTACGGATGGTCTATGGACGATTGGCGAGCCCGAGCGACGCCAGGTAAATCCACGGATGACCACCACCGATATCATGGTAGCCCGGGAGATGGCGATATGCGGTTTGGGGATCGCCATGCTGACGCATGCAGTATCCGAGGCCGATGTAAAAGCCCGTCGCCTGATGCGGCTGCTACCGATGTGCGAATTGCCACCGGTCGTCATCGCGGCGATGTTTCTGGAGCGGCGGCATATGCCCATGCGCATTCGGGCGTTTATCGATCTCATTGCGCAAGCGATTCGGGCCGACCCTGCATACTCAGATGCCGGAGGCGGCTGAGGCGCCCAACGTCACGGTACCGGCCGACCGCGGCTAGCGCGTGTCAGCTGGCGGAACAGCTTGCTGTTGCTCTACGAGTGACCGTCTCAGGAGGTAGCGTCTCATTGCAAGAGACGGTGCGTCGCTGGCGATTGACCAGAGCGCGCGGCAAGCCCCGTCCTTCAGGGCGGGAAGGATAGCGCCGACAGCGAAGCTGTCGTGAATGTCAGTCTGGTATTCTCTGCAGCTCGATGTATTGGCGGACGATGCTGATGGGCGCTCCGCCGCAGGAGGATGCGAAGTAGCTGGGCGACCAGAGTCCGCCCCTCCAGTAGCGCTTGCGGATGTCAGGGCGCTGCTGGCGCAGCAAGCGACTGGAAACACTCTTCAGGCTGTTCACGAGCGAGGAAATAGCCAGCTTCGGAGGATACTCCACGTGCACGTGGTCGTCTTCGCCGTCCATTTCCACGAGCGTCGTTTGCGCGTCCGAGCAGACCTCGGCGAAGATGCCACGCAGGACGTCGATCGCACACGCATCGAACACACGGCGACGATACTTTGCTACGAAGACCCAAATGCACATGTAGCTGGAAAACACAGTGTCTGCCACGCCGAATATTGCTTTCATTGCTCATAGACCAACCATATCATGGGTTTGTGAAACGCTTGCAAGCCTTTAAGTTCGAACTGCGTCCCAATGACACGCAGCGCCGAGAAATGCGCTGCTTCGCCGGCTCGTGCCGCTTTGTCTACAACAAAGGGCTGGCGCTACAGAAGGCGCGTTTTGATGCAGGCGGGACGAAGCTCGGCTATGCCGGCTTGTGCCACCTCCTGACCCAGTGGCGCAGTGAGACAGCAACAGTATGGCTGAAGGATGCGCCAACGCATCCGCTACAACAGGCGCTCAAGGATCTGGAACGCGCGTACACTAACTTCTTTGCCGGGCGGGCCCACTTTCCGCGTTTCAAGAAGAAGGGGCGGCACGATAGCTTCCGTTATCCGGACCCGAAGCAGATCAAACTCGATCAACTGAACTCGCGGCTGTTCCTGCCCAAGCTCGGCTGGCTGCGCTATCGTAACAGCCGCCAAGTCCTTGGTCTGGTGAAGAACGTCACCGTCAGTCTGTCGTGTGGCCAGTGGTTCGTGAGTATCCAAACCGAGCGGGAGGTTGAGCAGCCCCTGCCGCGCGGCGGCGCGGTCGGTATCGACCTCGGCGTGGTCCGGTTCGCCACGCTGTCGGATGGCACGGTCTACCCCCCGCTCAACAGCTTCAAGCGGCATACAACCGCCCTACGCAAACGGCAGCAGGCGATGTGCCGCAAACAGAAATTCAGCCGCAATTGGAGGAAGGCGAAAGACCGTATCCAGCGTATCCATGCCCGTATCGGTCACGCGCGCCGCGACTACCTGCACAAGACCTCAACCGCGATCAGTCAAAACCACGCGATGGTGTGTATCGAGGACTTGCAGGTGCGGAACATGTCCCGCTCGGCGGCCGGTTCAATCGAAACCCCGGGCAAGCATGTGCGGGCCAAGGCCGGCCTGAACAAATCCATTCTCGATCAGGCTTGGTTCGAGTTCCGCCGGCAATTGCAGTACAAGCTGTCGTGGAACGGTGGTGAACTGATCGCCGTACCGCCGCAGAATACGAGCAGGAGATGTCCACAATGCGGCCATGTGTCAGCACAGAACCGCAGGACACAGGAACGGTTCGCCTGCATAGGATGCGGTTTCGAGGACAATGCCGACCTGGTCGGCGCGATCAACATTCTCAGGGCGGGACACGCCCGTTGCGCCTGTGAAGTGAGCGATGCAGTCAGATCGCCAGCAGCAGGAACCCACCGAAGCGATTCAGAAGCTGCACAATGCTGCGTCTGAACGCCGTAGGAATCCAGCGCCTTCAGGCGTGGGAGGATGTCAAGGTCACTACATGCAGGCCAGGAGTGACGAATTCAGACGTTGCGATACGCGCTGCCGCGTTATGCTCGAGGCCTGTTGGTTTTGCCCACACGGGGGGAAGCTTGGTCGGCATGACTGTGCGAGTGATTCGATACCGACCCTCTTCGAGATTCGATTCACACGGCGCGCCGGCGTAATCCGGCGTCCCGAAACTGCGAGCGTGCACATACGACAGATGGGTGAGATCCAGGAGGTTCTCATGCAGGCTTACGTAGTTAGCCGGTAGGTGAAAGTAACCTCGGGAGGAAACCCAGTCGGCGCCATCCAGCCACGGTGTGGCGGGAATGCGTGTCAGGTCAGGTGCGGACTCGCCGAGCCACGCCCACACAAACGGACCGCGTTCGACGAGCGGAAACGCGCGAACCCTATGCCTTTCGGGCAGCTCTTCTGCGAAGGCACTTGGATGCAATCGCCCGCCGCGTCGTAGCGCAGGCCATGGTATCCGCAGACGACCGCGTCTCCCTCTAGCGTGCCGGCCGATAGCGGAAACGACCGATGAGCACACCGATCGTCCAGCGCGACCGGGGCTCCTGCCTGCGTCCTAAAGAGCACGAGGCGCTGTCCGAGTACGGTACGCTTCAACAGCAATCGCTGCAGCTCGTCGCGCCGCAGCCCGCGATCGAACGGCTGCCGTTGCCTCCTTCGAGTCCATGCTTGAGTCGCTCAACGCGGGGCTCACGCGCCGCGAACGGCAGGTGTGCGCTCACGCGCTGGCAGGTCTAACGGTTGCCGGTATTGCAGTCACCCTCGGAGTCAAGGACTCAACCGTGGCAACACTGCGGCGTCGGGCATACGCAAAGCTTGGCGTCTTGAGTCTAAGCGCGCTGTTCGCAAGGTGTGTCGCGCACCTCACCGACAAGACCGCTATCAGGCCTTAGCGTCCCGAACGATAGCGGAAACCTACCCCAATCTGGCTCAGAGCGTGGTTCTTGCCCGTCCACCGACGTCCGCTGGCCGCGATTTGGCGACGGTCGGCGTTCCATTTTCGACATACCCCCTTTTCGCCTGAGTGACTCGCGGCGCTCGGGTCCTGACGTTTACGATGAGGTGACGTGCTTGGAATTCGAACAGCACGGATAGAATCTCACCGGACGGGAACCTCCATGTCGATGCACGCGACCCCTGAAGTGCAACTCATCATGCGCGAGGGCGTGCCGCCGGATCGCGTCATCGGAAAGAGAGTTCCGCCGCCTCCGTTATACACAGAGGCTCGTGAGAATGGCCTCTTCATCGAGCGCAATGTACCCGTGCGACTGCGGGACGGCACGGGGATTTTCGTGGACATTTACCGTCCAGACGGCACCGCCGGCAAGAGCGATCTACCGATCGTCCTCGGATGGAGCCCCTACGGCAAACACAACACCTCCGAACGTCTCCCGTGGCCACAGGCGGACGTCGCCGTTGGCTGGATCTCACCTTACACAGCGTTCGAGGCGCCTGACCCCTCGCACTGGTGTCGGCACGGTTATGCGATCGTCTACGCCGATCCGCGGGGAAGCTGGTATTCGGAAGGCGAGTTGCGCCACGGCGGCCGGGGTGAGGCGGAGGATTGTTTCGACCTGGTGGAATGGCTCGGACAGCAACCCTGGAGCAATGGCCGTGTGGGCATGACCGGAGTATCCTACCTCTCCGCAATCCAGTGGCAGGTAGCGCCTTTGCGTCCACCGCATCTGGCGGCGATCAATCCCTGGGAAGGGTTCACCGACTGGTACCGCGAGTTCGCCTATCACGGCGGTATTCCGGAAACCTCCTTTCTCGTGCGTGGCAGTGCCAACCTGCAATGGTCGACGACACGCACCGAAGACACTCCGCGCAATGCCCGGGCCCATCCGCTCTACGACGCCTATTGGAAAAGCAAGGAGTGTGACCTAGAGGCCATCGAGGTGCCCGCTTATGTCGTGGCCAGCTGGTCCGATCAGGGGCTGCATGCGCGCGGCACACTCGAAGGCTACAAGCGCATCGCCTCGAAGCAGAAGTGGCTCGAGGTGCACGGCAGGAAGAAGTGGCATTACTTCTACCGGCCGGAGAGTGTCCGCAAGCAGCTGGAATTCTTCGATCATTTCCTCAAGAAAGCGGGCAACACCGTGCCGAGTTGGCCCAAGGTTCTGTTGGAAGTTCGAGACGCCGCCAACGTCGGTGAGTTTCGCATCGAGAAGGAATGGCCGCTTGGAAAGACCCGGTTCAAGCCCATGTATCTTGATGCACGTACGCGCACGCTACATGACAACCCGGTTGACGACATCTCGGAGGCCCGTTACGAGCCGCTCGACCCCGATGGTGGCATGAGCTTCGATTACACATTCACACAAACTACCGAGCTGACCGGGCACATGAAGCTGCGCCTGTGGGTCGAAGCTGTGGGCGCGGATGATCTGGATCTGTTCGTGGCGATTCAGAAACTCGACCGCAATGGAGAGTTGGTTCCATTCGTTTTCTATTCGCTCAACGAGAACGGCCCGGCCGCTCTGGGGTGGCTGAGAGTGAGCCATCGAGAGCTGGATCTGCAGCGCTCGCGGCCGGAACAACCCGTGCACCTCCATCTTCGCGAGCAGAGACTCGCGCCAGGTCAACTCGTGCGGGTGGATATCGAGATCTGGCCCTCGTCGACCCGTTTTCTCGCAGGACAGACCTTGCGAGTGCGAATCCAGGGAAGTGATATTCCGATCGATTCCCTACCGAATGCGCCGTTTGCTCGACACGAAGAGACACGCAATGCCGGCATCCATGTCATCCATACGGGCGGACCTTATGACTCCCATCTGCTCGTGCCCGTGATTCCACCGTCGCCTCTTGTGCGGCCTGAAGCCGGAGGAGATTGAGATGGGCGAGCCCGGCTGCAACGACAGCGGTTTCGGGGAAGAAGCCTTCCGCAACTACATCTCGGCGTTCAACCGGAGCGATTTTGAAGGGTTCGCCCGATATTACGCGCAAGACATCGAGTTCCAAGGACGCGCCGCAACCTTGCGGGGTCGGGACGAGCTGCTCAGGTTCTATCGGGACGTCAAATCCCGCGTGCGTGAAACAATTGCGATCCAGGATATCGTCGCCGGTGAGCGCCAACTGGTTGGTGATCTGATTACCGAGCTGCATCCGCTCGAGGACTGGCCCGATTTTCCAACCGGTCCCCTTCGTAAGGGCGAAACGCGCTGCTCGCAGAATTTTGTGTGGTACGACATCGAAGGCAGCCGCTTTAAGCGAATTCGAGCGGCCCACTATCGCCGGGGCGCCATTCTTCCTGTTGAACAGGCCAGCCCCCTGGCAATCCGCCCGCAAAATATTGCCCCCCGCACGCCCGGCCGTAGCAGGCAGATGACCGTTGAGGAGTTTGAGGCATACATCGAGGCCTTCAATTGCGATGACTTCGACAGATTCTCAGCGTGCTATCACCCCGACGTCGTATTGATCATAGGCGGGCACCACGAACTGCGCGGCGCGCAGGAAATCTGCGATTTCTATCGGCGAGTCAAGAGTCAAACCCGCCGCACCATCCGCGTCAGGAATCTCGTCTGCTCAACCGACCGAATCGCGGCAGAGCTTGAATCCGAGTTTCTGGCTCTGGAGGATGTACCAGACTTCACGGCCGGCCCGCTGAAGAGAGGCGACCGTATGTTCCTGCACACCGTGGTCCTGTACGAGCTTCGTGACGGGCGATTCTTGAGAATCCGCTCCGCCGCGCTGCGCAAGCTTCGGCCCTGATGGAGAATAGACATGTGGCGTTTCGCACTACTGGTCTGCCTGCTATCGAGCGCTTGCTGGGCACAACAGCCCGGTGATTTCCTGCCGGCTGCAACCAATGTCTGGGGAGCAGATTATCCCAGCGTTGATAGGGCCGGGAGAGTGCAATTTCGCGTCAAGGCTCCCGCTGCCACGCAGGTGAAATTGAATTTCTGGAGTGGCCCCAAAGTAGATATGGTGAAGCAGCCCGACGGGTTCTGGACCGTTACCACGGCTGCGCTGGTTCCCGGTTTTCACTACTACACGTTGATCATCGACGGTGCGGAAGTCAGTGATACCAACAGTCAGGCGTTCTTTGGCGGCGGCAAATACGCGAGCGCGGTGGAGATCCCTGAACCTGGGACTACCTATTATTCAATCAACGATGTGCCCCATGGGCAGGTGCGCGAGGCCTGGTACCAGTCGCAGGTGACCGGGGGCTGGCGACACGCCCTGGTCTATCTGCCGCCCAACTACGACGCGCAGACCAAGCTGCGTTATCCAGTGCTCTATCTGCAGCACGGTGGCGGCGAGGATGAGACAGGTTGGATCAGGCAAGGGCATGCAAACTTCATTCTCGATAATCTCATCGCGGGCCGTGCCTGCAAGCCCATGATTCTTGTGATGGCCTATGGCTACGCCCGTCGCGCCGGCCAACCTCTACCGGACCTGATGGGGAAACCTTTTGGCTCTCCCGAAATGTTGCGGGCAGTGCAGGAGATGGCTTCGACGTTCGAAGACGACGTGACTCAGGCTCTGATTCCCTACATTGATTCGACATTCAGAACGATTCCGGATCGCGAGCACCGGGCGATGGCGGGCCTGTCGATGGGCGGAATGCAGACGTTCCAGGTTACCCTGAATCATCTCGGTCTGTTCTCGTATATCGGCGGGTTCAGCGGTGCTGCCAGCTTCGTGCTGGGGGACCGGAGACTCGATCCCAAGACCGACTACAACGGCGTGTTTGCAGATCCTGCGGTGTTCGCACAGAAAGTTCACTTGCTGTGGCTGGGCGTCGGAACCCAAGAACCGGAAAGAATGCGCACCGGACTGCAACGACTGCATGCTGCGCTCGACGACGCAAATATCAAGCACGTCTTCTACGAGTCACCGGGAACCGACCACGAGTGGCAGACTTGGCGTCGCGATCTGAAGGACTTTGTTCCCAGGCTCTTTTGAGACAGCTTCGCGGATCGATGGCGGTCGCCGTCTACTTGTTCGTCTCGGCCAGACGCGCGTTTACGCTCGAAGCCCAGCCGCTGGCGGCGAGTTCCTTTGCAAGCCACCGAAGCAACTGCACCTCCGCGTCAGGCGTGTCGACACGATCGAATGTGCCCTTGTCCCGTCGCAACAGACCTCCTTTGGCCAAGCGGAGCTTGTAGGTGCCCGCGTAGGCGGTACGACCGGGTTCCACCTGGAAGGTATTGTTTCGAAGGGCTTTCTCGAGCGCGAAGAACTTGCTTCCCGAGAAGAATCCCATAACAGAATAGAGGCCAGGCGCGAGGTTGGCCGAGTAGAACTCGCCATTGTTATAGGTCACCGTCGCTCTTTCCCCGGACGAGCCCATATAGAGCCTCGCGGGTTTGACGCGCATAAGGACCACATGCGTCACCGCCAAGTCCGATTCGGTGATATCGAACCCCCCGAATGCCAAACCTGTCCCCGGTTCAGCAGTGGGGACCAGGCTAGTGGCGAGAGCGGACCCGCCTAGAGCCAGCAGAATGACAGGAAGAAAGATCACGCAATAACGCACTCGTTTCATCGTGCTTGTCCCTCTGCGAATGCAGTGCTCCAATGTCCCCGCGCAGATTACAAGCCGCAAACCATGCGCCCTCATCACAACAAGCAAAATGAGACTTGCCTCTCAGGATTCGGGCTCTTGTGTCCGGGTAATCGATGGGGCGGGCACCCTGATTGCTGCCCTTCGACTGATCCAGACTCAATTGGGCGGGAGAGAGAAATGATCCGCAAGCTTCAATCTGGCGAGTACCGCCTCTATTCGCGCAAAATCAATCCAAAGACGGGTAAGCGGCGCAACCTGGGGACCTTCGGCACGCGCGCGGCTGCGGAAAAGCACGAGCGCGCTGTCCAGTATTTCAAACGGCACTGAACGACGAATGCCGTGCCATGGCACGGAGGTCGATGCGCCTATGCGACACCATTTCTGCTGGCAGCCCTTCCTGCTGGGAGCACTGTGCACGCTCCTGTTTGTGTTTCACACCTCGTGGACGATATCTGCCGCGGCGGCGAAGCCCTTAACCGCAATCCTCATCACTGCAAGGACTGAGCTACCCGACGACAACTTTGCCGATTCCGCGGTCCTGGTACTGAACAATCTGGGCCCCGCTCCGATCGGCCTGATTACCAACAGACCTACGAAATTTCACGTATCGCACCTCTTCCCGGATCTGCAAGGGCACCTTGCGCAAGTACGCGACAAGGTCTACTTCGGTGGACCGATTGAAGTGGACACCGTCTGGTTCCTGCTGCGTGCCTCGAAGGCGCCCGAATACGCGATCAAAGCGTTCGACGACGTTTACATCAGCGCCAATCGAGAACTGTTGCTGCACCTGCTGCGCCGCGACAAACCTATGGACGGACTGCGGATTTTCATCGGCCACTCAGGTTGGGCTCCAGGTCAACTCGAGGCGGAGATCTCGCGGGGCGATTGGGCTCTGGCCCAAGCCAACTCGGATGCAATCTTCAACGGGAAGTCCGACCACCCGTGGCCCTCGTCATCGGCACCAAAGCCCACTACGTAGCCGCAGAAGGTCCATCGAGACTGGCCGATGGTGCTTAGAACCCGAGCGTCATTTGCGGCCCATCGATGCCAGGGGGGCGAAACAAATCCGTGCGAAGCTCGTGGCGCTGACCGGCATCGTCAAGCCCGAATTTTCGCTTGGCGACCTCGAACCGTTTGCGCAGCAGCTGCGCGAATACTCCGGTGCCCACCATGCGCGTGCCGAATTCGGATTGATAATCTTTGCCGCCACGTGATTGGTTGATCAAAGACATCACGTGCTGTGCGCGATCCGGGTAGTGCTCCGCAAGCCACTCACGAAACAGATCCTTGACCTCATGAGGCAGCCGCAGAAGCGTGTATCCGGCGCTGCTGGCGCCTGCACTCTTCGCAGACTCGAGGATGCGCTCCATCTCATGATCCGTGAGTGCGGGAATGACGGGCGCCACCAATACACCGACCGGCACGCCGGCCGCTGCAAGCTGCTCGATCACTTTGAGCCGGGCTTGGGGGGAGGCGGTCCGCGGTTCCAACGTGCGCTTGATGTCGTTGTCCAAGGTCGTGACACTGACCATCACCGAGACCAGATGGTCGCGTGCCAATTCCTGCAACAGATCCAGGTCGCGCACCAACAGAGCGCTCTTCGTCACGATTGTCAACGGATGCCGGCATTCCGTGAGAACCGTCAGTATGCTGCGAGTCACCTGCATCTGCCTTTCAAGCGGCTGCCAACCGTCCGTGTTGATACCGAGCGCGATGGTCTTGCACTGGTAATTGCGTTTACTGAGCTCAGCGCGCAGCAGCTCGACTGCGTTGTCCTTGTAAAACAGCTTGGTCTCGAAGTCGAGACCCGGTGACAGGCCCAGATAGGCGTGCGTTGGTCGAGCGAAGCAGTAGACGCATCCGTGACTGCAACCGCGATAGGGATTGATGGACTGATCGAAGCCAACGTCCGGGGAACTGTTGGTCGTAATCACGCTTCTGGCGGCATCGGGAAGCACGGTCTGCGGCAATGAAGCCGTGCCCTCTTCCTCCTCACGAAGCCAGCCGTCGTCGATCTTTTCGACCGCAGTGGACTCGAAGCGGACGGGAGGATTGGACAGGGCACCACGTCCCTTGAAGGGTTGAGAACCCAGGAAACGGCGCGTCATACCCTCATGATACGGGCCAGGAAAGTTCGCGTAAATCCAGTAGACGCAGGACGCGACTACTGTATAGGGCAGTGCTACAGAAAACCGCCTGTGAGTACGTGCCGGGCGAGGGGTGGACACCCCTCGCCGCTTACACGACCGTTAGCGTTAAGCGCCTGACTTGTTTCGGTCGCCTGACTTGCTTCGGTCATTCTCCTTGTCCTGGCTCATTCCCGGATCGCTGTCGTGGGGCTTGTCCTGCCGTTTGGTGCTGCCGGGCTGATCGTGCCGCCCCGCCTGCTCCATCTGACCACTTCTGGTTTTGTCCTGAGAGCCGGGAGAGCTTGTGCCCTGTGGGCTCTGAGATTTCGGGCGCTGCTCGCTGCCCGGAGGCTGATTACCCATATCGGTATCCTTATGCACACGCGGTTTATACCGCATTGACAGCCTACCCAGCGCCGGTCATGCAGTATGTCCCATGAACTCCAAGCTACGCGTAGGCCAAGTCTTGCGCGACGCTCACGCCGTCGATCAGCCTATCAAGTTCCCGTAGAGCCAGGATGAACGGCGCCGGCCGACGTTTGCCATTCCCGCCGGCGCCGCTGAAGGATTCATCTGACAACTGAATCCGAAAGCACCGACAGCATCTGCAGCCCCCCAAACAACATGATCGTGTATTGCAGGCTTTCCACGAATATCTGATGTCTTCGCAAATCCATAGGGCCGCGAAGAGGATCGGCAGTTTGACCAGCTGCGCCGCCCGCTTTTGGAGCAGCGACAACGCCTCCACCACGGGAGCCGCCCTAGCCTTTTTCTGCGCGTTTTCCTTGGCGCCCCTGCTCGTCATTGTACTCACGATCGCCAGCGCC
>Ga0207644_10001563_pt1 | contig 14786 bp, 16 predicted proteins | sample KBSS73metaG_FD_184326 | JGI IMG/M metagenome (GOLD analysis project Ga0207644, IMG submission 184326) | Switchgrass rhizosphere microbial communities from Kellogg Biological Station, Michigan, USA - KBS S7-3 metaG (SPAdes) (version 2) | ecosystem: Host-associated > Plants > Roots > Rhizosphere... | reverse complement strand
CATGGTACCTGACCAGCGGATTCTCTGGCGGAGAGGGAGGGATTCGAACCCTCGGAGGACAGAGCCCTCAACGGTTTTCGAGACCGTCCCATTCGTCCGCTCTGGCACCTCTCCCGAACGGCGAGGGGCAAGACTACCGGTCGCGCCTGCCGGCGAAGAACGATGACAGCTGGGCCGCGCACTCCCCGGCGCGGACGCCGGCGACGACGTCCACCTCGTGGTTCAGCCGGGGGTCGGCGCAGAGGTTGTAGAGGGTGCCGGTGGCGCCGGCCTTGGGGTCGGCGGCGCCGAACACCACTCGCCCCACTCGGGCGGCGACCAGTGCCCCGGCACACATCGGGCACGGCTCGAGGGTCGCCACCACGGTGCAGTCCGTGAGTCGCCAGCGCCCGAGGACGGCGGCGGCGTCCTGGATGGCGAGCAGCTCGGCGTGGGCGACGGGGTCCTGGCGCAGCTCCCGCTCGTTGTGGCGACGGGCGACGATGGTGCCATCGGGGCCGAGCACGACCGCGCCCACGGGCACGTCGCCCGCCGTCGCGGCCGCCGCCGCCTCCTCGATCGCCACCTGCATCGCTTCCTCGGGGGACATCGCCGAGCACGGTAGACGGGAGGTGTCCGCCCGGCTGGCGTCGAACACCGCCGTGGAGGTGGTCATGGGTGTCGACCTGGCCACGTCCGCGCGGCGCTGGGGCCGCACGGGCGTGCTCACGCTGTTGCTCGTGGGCGCCTGCTCCCCGGCGGGTGGGGCGCGGTCCTCGTCCGCCGGTCGGGTCGACGCGTTCGGCCGCGGCCGCGCCGCTCGTGCCGCCCAGGCGTCGGCCGACATCCCGATCTCGCCCCCGCCGGCCGTCTTCACCGGTCCGGCGCCGAGCGCACCGCCTCCGGCGACGCTGTCCAGCCCGTCGTCGGCATCGGGCACCGGCATCTGGGCGGTGGTGATCGGCGTCGACGACTACCCGGGCAGCGGCCACGACCTCGAATACGCCCGCAACGACGCGTCCGACGTCGACGCCGTCCTCGCCGACGCCGGCCAGCCGGCCGGCCAGCGCGTCGACCTCGTGGACGGTCAGGCCTCGGCGGCGACGATCCGCCGGGCCATCGACTGGCTCGTCGCCCACGCCGGGCCCGACGCGACCGCCGTCTTCTTCTACGCCGGTCACGTCCGCAAGCTCGGACCGACCACCGAGGCCATGGTCGGAGCCGACGGCCAGCTGGTCACCGACGGCGACCTCGCCGGCCACCTCGCGCGCCTGGCCGCCGCCCGCACGTGGCTGGTGATCGCCGGGTGCTACGGCGGCGGCTTCACCGAGGCGCTCGCGCCCGGGCGCATCCTGACCGCCGCGGCGCCCGCCAACGCCCTCGCGTACGAGACCTCGACGTACCACCGCTCCTACCTCGACGAGTACCTCATCCGCCGCGGGATGCTCGAAGGGCTCGGCGGCCCGAGCGTGCAGTCGGCGTTCAGCTACGCCACCAACGCCCTTCGCCAGGAGCATCCCGATCGCATGCCCGTCGAGTACGACGACGCCTCCGGCCCCCTCGTGCTCGGCGTCGCCGGAAGCGTGCACCGTCCGCCACCACCACCGCCATCGACCACCACTACGACGGTCTCGCGGTCCGGATCGCCGCCGCGTCAGGCCTCGCCCCCGACGACGCAGCAGCCGACGCAGGAGCAGCACTGCATCGTCACGGCCGGGACGCTCGTCCGCTGTCTTGACTAGCTATTGCGAGCCATTTCCGTCATTGGTCATCGACCACACCGGCTCCGACTCGGACAATGGGACCGATGGAGGAACTTCTGTCCGACCATCGCCGAGCAGAAGCGATGTTCCGGGCGCAGGCCGAGCACCGGCTCAAGACGTCGCTGGCGTTGATCGGCGGCTGGGCGGCGACGCTCGACGACGAATGGGATCACCTGCCCGAGGTGCGCCGTCGCGAAGGCGTGGCGATCATCCGCCGCGCCAGCGAGGAGCTCAACGAGCAGACGACGCGCCTGCTCCACCAGACCCGCGCCGAGCTGCTCGCGCTCGAGCTCCACCCGGTGCAGCTCGATCTCTCGGCCGTGCTGGACGTGACCGCCCACGCGTTCGACGGGCTGTCGGACGGTCACCGCGTGGTCCACGCCACCTCGGGTGCCAGCGTGATCATCGAGGTCGACCCCACCGCGTTGCACGAGGTGCTCGCCCACCTCGTCGAGAACGCCATGAAGTACTCGCCGGTGGGCACCGACATCACCTTGCGCACCATCCTCGACGTCTGTCGGGGGTGGGTGGTGGTCGAGGTCGTCGACGAAGGCATCGGCATCCCCGAGGACATCGACGTGTTCGCCGCCTTCCAACGAGGCGTCGAGGGCGGTGCGCCCGGCGTGGGCCTCGGGCTCTACGTCGTGCGCAACCTGGTCCAGGCCATGGGCGGTGAGGTCCGGGCCCGCCGCAACGACGGACCCGGTTCGACGTTCTCGGTCCGCCTTCCGACCCAGCAGTAACGGTCGAAGGTCCCTGTCGTCGACGGCGCCGTTGTGCCGAACATGGTTGGGTGGAGATCGAGCGACGAGCGGTCGAGGTGCTGAGCGATGCGGAGTGCCTCGCGCTGCTCCGCGACGGTGCGGTGGGGCGGATCGGCCTCTCCGTCGACGCGCTGCCCGTCGTGCTGCCGGTGAACTACGTCGTCGACGGCGATCGGATCCTGCTGCGAAGCGGCTTCGGCACGAAGCTGGCGGCCGCGCTCCGCAACGCGGTCGTGTGCTTCGAGGTCGACGACATCGACGAGCGGCACCACATCGGCTGGAGCGTGCTGGCCACCGGCACGGCTCGTGAGCTCGTGGGCGGGGAAGCGGCCCGGGCGGCGACGTTGTCGCTGCGGCCGTGGGCGCCCGACGTGGGCGACCATCTCATCTCGATCGACGTCGAGCTGCTCTCCGGACGGCGCATCTGCGCCGCCCGGGCCGCGGCTACAGCGTGAGCGGCACCTGCCAGCGGGCCCGGGTGCCGACGGCGTCCTCACCGGGCCCGAGGGTGAACTCGCCGCCGAGCGCCTCGGCCCGCTGCACGAGGTTGCGCACGCCGTGGCCGACGGCCGTCGGCCCCACCGCGCCGCCCTTCCCGTCGTCGGTGACGACGAGGTCGAGCTCGTCACCGACCGTCACGTCGACGACGGCATGGCGCGCCTGCGCGTGGCGAGCGACGTTCGAGAGCATCTCGCGCAGCGCGATGAGAAGGTGCTCGGCGACATCGTCGGGCACGGCGGCGTCGATCGGTCCGTCGAAGCGGACCGCCGGCTCGAAGCCGAGGGCACGCGCCGCTTCGGCCGCGACGTCGAGGATCTCCCGGCGCAAGCTGCGCCCCGGCAGGCGACGCGTGTCGAGCTCGAAGATCGCCGATCGCACCTGACGCACGGTGAGGTCGAGATCGTCGACCGCCTTCTGGACGCGCTCCTGCACCTCGGGTTCGGACGCCAGCCGTTGGGCACCCTGCAGCGCGAGGCCGGTGGCGAAGAGTCGCTGGATCACCGTGTCGTGCAGATCGCGGGCGATGCGCTCGCGGTCCTCGAGCAACGTGAGCTCGCGCGTCCGCTCGTGGAGCCGGGCGTTCTCGATGGCGACCGCGGCGGCCGACGCGAGCGCCATCGAGAGCTCCTCGTCGATGTCGGTGAAGGGGTCGCCGTCGAGCTTGTCGGTGAGGTACAGGTTGCCGAACACCTCGCCCCGCACGAACAGGGGGACGCCGAGGAAGCTCGTCATCGGCGGGTGATGGGCCGGGAAGCCGAAGCTGTCGGCGTGGGCCGAGAGGTCGGGGAGCCGAATCGGCTTCGGCTCGATGATGAGCAGGCCCAGGATGCCGTGCCCCTTGGGCAGCTCGCCGATCGCGGCGCGGGTGTCGTCGTCGATGCCGACGGTGATGAACTCGGAGAGGTAGGTACGAGTCGGGTCGAGCACGCCGAGGGCGCAGTAGCGGGCGTTCACGAGCTCGCGAGCGGATTCGGCGATGCGCTCGAGCACCATGGGAAGGCTCAGGTCCGAGCTGACCGCCATCACTGCGGCGAGCAGTCGGCGGAGCTGACCGGCACCGACGTGCTCCATGCCCATCGGCGCAGCATACGGCGGGGGTTCTGTGGGCGAGACTGGTGGGATGACGCGCGTCTTCCTGCTCGACGACCACGAGATCGTGCGCCGAGGGCTGCGGGAGCTGCTCGAGACGGAGCCGACCTCGAGGTGGTGGGCGAGGCGTCGACCGCGGCCGAAGCCCTGGCGCGCCTGCCTGCGACCCTGCCCGATGTGGCCGTCCTCGACGTGCGCCTGCCCGACGGCAGCGGTGTCGAGGTGTGTCGCGACATCCGCTCGGCCCATCCCGAGGTGCGTTGCATCATGCTCACGTCGTACGCCGACGACGAGGCGCTGTTCGACGCGATCATGGCCGGCGCGTCCGGCTACGTCCTGAAGCAGGTGCGCGGCGCCGAGCTGATCGACGGCATCCGCCGCGTCGCCGAAGGCCAGTCGTTGCTGGACCCGACACTCACCTCACGGGTCCTCGAGCGCTTGCGGCACGCGCCCGAGGAGGACGAACGCTTCGCCTCGCTCACCGACCAGGAGAAGCGCATCCTCTCGCTCCTCGCCGAAGGCATGACGAACCGCCAGATCGCGGCGCAGATGTTCCTTGCCGAGAAGACGGTGAAGAACTACGTGTCGAACCTGCTCAGCAAGATGGGCATGCAGGGGCGCACCGAAGCGGCCGTGTACGCGGCGCGCCTCGACGAGCGACGCGCTCGTCCCTCTGACATGTGACGAAGGTCCCGACGGCCAGGGCCGGAACGCCCTGCTGCACGGCCCTGCCGAACCCGAAGATCGGTACGTACCGATCCCTGGGAGGAAGCAATGGCTGGAAGCAGCGAACGGCAAGACGGACTCGCCATCGTGGGCGTGTTCCTCGGCGTGCTTGCCGTGCTGGGCACCCTGTTCGGCGTCGGCCTCGGCCTGCGGGCCGTCGACAAGGCCGATGGCGTGCGGGCCTCGGCGGGGACCGGGTCGTCCGTCTCGGTGACGCTGTCGGAGTTCAAGATCGCACCGTCGATGGTGACGGTGGCCGTGGGTGGATCGCTCGACGTGACGAACAAGGGCACGGTCGTGCACAACCTGACGGTGAAGGGCAAGGGCCTCACCACGGGCGACATCAAGGCCGGCAGCAGCGCGTCGCTCGACGTCTCCTCGCTGGCGGCAGGTGACTACACGATCATCTGCTCGGTGCCGGGCCACGACGCCGCCGGCATGACCGCGATGCTCATGGTCACCGGCAACGGCGCGGCCGTGTCGTCGAGCACGCCCACCACGGCCATGTCGGCCGACGCCATGGACGCCGCCATGACGGCACGGACGAAGGAGTTCCCGGCCAAGACGGCCGGGCTGGGCGCCCAGGAGATGGCACCGAAGGTCCTCGCCGACGGGACGAAGGAGTTCGATCTCACCGCGAGCGTCTTCTCGTGGGAGGTGTCGCCCGGCAAGACGGTCGAGGCATGGGGCTACAACAACCAGGTCCCCGGTCCGACCATCCGGGTCAACGTGGGCGACAAGATCAAGATCGTCCTGAAGAACGAGCTGCCCGAGTCGACCGTGATCCACTTCCACGGCTTGACGGTCCCGAACGCGATGGACGGCGTGCCCGACATCACGCAACCGTCGGTGAAGCCCGGGTCGTCGTTCACCTACGAGTTCACGGCTTCAGGTCCCATGGTGGGCATGTACCACTCGCACTACGACGCGCAGAAGCAGGTCGCCAACGGCCTCCTCGGCGCCATCTACGTGGGTGATGTGGCGCTGCCTGCCGGCGTGCCGAGCCTGGCGGTGAACATGCCGATGGTCCTCAACGACAACGGCACGATCGGCTTCAGCCTCAACGGCAAGTCGTTCCCGGCGACCGCCCCGATCGTCGCCCAGCAGGGCGAGTGGATCAAGGTCGACTACCTCAACGAGGGTTCGCAGATCCACCCGATGCACCTGCACGGCATGCCGCAACTCGTGATCGCCCAGGACGGCTACCCCCTCGCGGCACCGCAGCTGGAGGACACCGTCACGGTCGCTCCCGGGCAGCGGGTGTCGGTGCTGGTGCACGCCACCGAGAAGGGCGCCTGGGCGTGGCACTGCCACATCCTCGCCCACGCCGAGACCGAGCAGGGGATGTACGGCATGGTGACCGCGCTCGTCGTCCAGTAGCTCTCCCGAGGCCCTCCCAGGGGCGGTTGCCGGCGGCTGGGCTCGCGAGAGCTCGGCCGCCGCACCGCGTCAGCAGCGGAGGGAATGGCGGAGGGGGTGGGATTCGAACCCACGGTGGGTTGCCCCACACACGCTTTCCAAGCGTGCCGATTCGGCCGCTCTCGCACCCCTCCCGGGAGTCGCTCAGGCTACTTGGCCGGTAGGCTCGTCCACGACGCGGCGGTCGGGCCCTGTGCAACGACTCCCGGTGAACCGAGTCAGGGGCGGAAGCCAGCAGCTCTCAGCCGAGCGAGACGTGTGCCGCAGACCGTCTGGCCGCCGTGTCACCCACCACCGTCTCGGCGTAGATCGGCGCCCGCCGCGGTCGCATTTCTACGCATGAAGCGCTCCCATAGAGTCACGGCGTGGCGTTCCAGTCCCTCTACCGGCGGTACCGGCCCCGGCGCTTCGAGGAGGTGCGGGGCCAGGAGCACGTCATGCGGGCGTTGCGCAACGCTGTCCGCGAGGGGACGGTGTCCCACGCCTACCTGTTCAGCGGTCCGCGCGGCACGGGCAAGACGTCCTCCGCGCGCATCCTCGCCAAGGCGCTCAACTGCGAAGCGCCGGTCGACGGTGAGCCGGACTGCACGTGCGAGTCGTGCCTCGCGGTCGAGGCCGGACGCTCGATGGACGTGGTCGAGCTCGACGCCGCCTCGAACAACGGTGTCGATGCCATGCGCGACCTCGTGGCTCGCGTCGCGCTCGGTTCGGGCGGGCGGGCGAAGGTGTACATCGTCGACGAGGTGCACATGCTCTCGCCGGCGGCCGCCAACGCGCTCCTGAAGACGCTGGAGGAGCCGCCGTCGCACGTGACGTTCGTGCTGGCGACCACCGACCCGCAGAAGGTGCTGCCGACCATCCGCAGCCGCACTCAGCACTTCGAGTTCCGGCTCCTGCCGGCCGAGGTGCTCGAGGAGCACCTGCGATGGGTGGTCCAGGACGCCGGCCTGTCGGTGGGCGACGATGCGATCGCGCAGGCGGTGCGGCGCGGCCGGGGCTCGGCGCGTGACGCCCTCTCGGCGCTCGACCAGATCGTCGCCGGCGGCATCGGCGAAGAGGATGCGTCGCTCGACGAGCTGATGGAGTCGCTGTGCGAGCGCGACACCGCCCGCGCCCTCGCCGCCGTCGCCATGGCCGCGAACACCGGTCGAGAGCCTCGGCAGCTGGCGGAGGCGCTCCTGGCGCACCTGCGCGACGCGCTGCTGTCGGTCCTCGCGCCCGACGTCGTGTCGCTGCCCGACGAGGCCAAGGAGCAGGTGGCCGACCAGGGCCGGCGCCTCGGTCCCGCCGCCGTCGTGCGCGCCCTCGACGCCGTCGGCGAGGCGCTCCTCGCCATGCGCGACGCGCCGGATCCGCGTGTCACCCTCGAGGTCGCCATCGTCCGCGTCACCCGCCCCGAGCTCGACACCTCGCCGGCCGCCCTCGTCGAGCGCGTCGAACGCCTCGAACGCGGCGCGTCCACCCCCCAACCCACGGGTTCTGGACAGTTGTCGCCGAATGCCGACGACAAGCGTCCACAACCCGAGGCGCGGGATGTGCCGGCGGGGGTGAAGCCGGCACTCGGGGCGATGAAGCGAGCTCGCCAGGCCTTGGAGCCCGAGGCACCGGCGGTCGCGACGGCACCGCTGGTCGAGCCGGTGCCGGAACCCGTCCTCACGCCGGCGCCGACCAGCCCGTCGTCGGTGACCGCGGCCGCCGTCACCGGGGCGTGGGAGACGATCGTCAAGGGCCTGCGCATGCGGGTGAAGGGCCTGCTCGCCAGTGGCCGCCTCGCCGGCGTCGAAGGCGGTGACGTGCTCTACGCGTTCACCAGCGAGACGCTGCGCGACATGGCCGAGGCGGCCCGGCCCGAGGTCGAGGCCGCGTTGGCCGCCCACTTCGGCGCGCCTGTCCGGTTGCGTCTCGTCGTCGACGGCAGCGCCACGCCGCCGCCCGTCGTCGTCGACGAGGAGCCACCCGACCTCTCGGGCCTCACCGACGCGCCTGCCGTCGAGGGCGCCACGCCGATCGACCACCTCACCAACGCGTTCCCGGGTGCCGAGGTCGTCGACGAAGACCGCCAGTAGCGTGATGGGCCATGGCTGACGCACCCGACCTCAGCGCGCTGCTGCAGCAGGCGCAGCAGATGCAGGAGCAGCTCCTCGCCGCCCAGGCCGAAGCGGCCGAGCAGGTGCACGAGGGTGTGGCGGGCGGCGGGGCGGTGCACATCAAGGTCACCGGCGGCATGGTGTTCCAGTCGGTGACGATCCGCCCGGACGCCGTCGATCCGAACGACGTCGAGATGCTCGAAGACCTCGTGCTCGCCGCTCTGCACGAGGCCGTCGGCAAGGTGAACGCCGCCCAGCAGCAGGCCCTCGGTGGCCTGGGCGGGCTGCTCGGCTGAGCCACTTGTACGCCGGCCCGGTCCAGGACCTCATCGACGAGCTCGGCCGCATGCCGGGCGTCGGTCCGAAGTCCGCCCAGCGCATCGCCTTCCACCTGCTGAAGCTCTCGCGCGAGGACGCCCTGCGCCTGGCCCGCGCCATCACCGAGGTGAAGGACAAGGTGGCGTTCTGCGAGCGCTGTTGGAACGTGGCGGAAGGGCCGCTGTGCGGTATCTGCGCCGACGAGCGGCGCGACGCCCACCTCCTGTGCGTCGTCGAGGAGCCCCGCGACATCGTGGCCGTCGAGAAGACGCACGAGTTCACGGGCCGCTACCACGTGCTGCAGGGCGCCATCAGCCCGATCGAGGGCATCGGACCCGATCAGCTGAAGGTCAAGGAGCTGCTCGCCCGTCTCGATCCCGAGGGCGTCACCGAGGTCATCCTCTGCACGAACCCCAACATCGAGGGCGAGGCGACGGCGATGTACCTCGCCCGCCTCCTGAAGCCGCTCGGCATCAAGGTGACGCGGATCGCCAGTGGTCTCCCGGTCGGTGGCGACCTCGAGTACGCGGACGAGCTCACGCTCGGGCGCGCCCTCGAAGGCCGCCGCGAGGTCGAGTAGGAACGACTACAGCGTGCGCAGGATGATAGCGTCGCCCTGACCGCCGCCGCCGCACAACGCGGCCGCGCCGGTGCCACCGCCGCGGCGCCGCAGCTCGAGCAGCAACGTGAGCGCCACTCGCGTCCCTGACATGCCGACCGGGTGACCCAGCGCGATCGCCCCACCGTTCACGTTCACGATGTCGTCGCTCACCCCGAGGTCGGCCATCGATGCCAGGCCGACGGCCGCGAACGCCTCGTTGAACTCGATGAGGTCGAGGTCGCCCACCGACAGCTTGGCCTTGGCGAGCGCCTGCGCGGTCGACTGCGACGGCTGCAGCAGCAGCGACGGGTCGGGCCCGGCCACCATGCCGTAGGACACCACCTCACCGAGCGGCTGGATCCCGAGGGCGTCGGCCTTGGCCCTCGACATGACGACGACCGCGGCACCACCGTCGGAGATCTGCGACGCGTTGCCCGCCGTGATGGTGCCCGTCTTCACGAACGCCGGCTTGAGGCTGCCGAGGCTCTCGGCCGTGGTGCCGGGGCGCACGCCTTCGTCGGTCTCGACGAGGATCGGGTCGCCCTTCCGCTGCGGGACCGCGACCGGCACGATCTCCTCGGCGAGCCTGCCCTCCTTCGTGGCGGTGGCGGCGCGGTCGTGCGACTTGGCCGCCACTGCGTCCTGGGCGTCACGGGTGATGGCCGGGAAGCCCGGCAGGTACTTCTCGACGCTCTCGCCCATCGCGCACTGGTCGAAGCCGCACGTGAGGGCGTCGTGCATCATCGAGTCGATCACCGTCGCGTCGCCGAGGCGGTACCCGGCGCGGGCGCCCGGCAGCAGGTAGGGCGCGTTCGTCATCGACTCCATGCCACCGGCCACCACGATGTCGGCGTCGCCGGCCTGGATCATCTGGTCGGCGAGGTAGATGGCGTTGAGGCCCGACAGGCACACCTTGTTCACGGTGGACGACGGCACGCTCATCGGGATGCCGGCCTTGACCGCGGCCTGGCGGGCGTTCTGCTGGCCGCCGCCGGCCTGGATGACCTGGCCCATGTAGACGTACTCGACCTGCTCGGGGGCGATGCCGGCGCGCTCGAGCGCGGCCTTGATGGCGAGCCCGCCGAGGTCCGACGCCGAGAACGACGCCAAGGCGCCGGACAGCTTCCCGATGGGGGTCCGAGCCCCCGCGACGATCACCGAACCCGGCATTGGCCCTCCACTCACTCGTGAGGGACCAATCGTACGGACCTGCTGCCGTCAGCTACCAACCGGTAGCGATCTACTCGCTGGCGACGGTGTCCTCGAGCACGATCACGGAACGGGCGGCGTCGTCGAGGACCTTGGCCGGGTCGGTGACGGGGTCGCCGAGCGCCATGAGCGCGAGCTGGATCTCGTCGCTGGCCTCGGTGAGTCGGGCCCGGAGCGCCTCCTGCTGGCGCGTGGCGTCGGTGAGTCGGGCCACCAGGTGGTCCACGGCGGCGCCGGCCCGCGCTCGCCCCGCCTCCTCGGCGGCGGCCTCGATGGCGGGGATCCGCGCTTCGGCCTCGGCGATCAGCTCGCTCGCCCGACGCTCGCCCTCTTGGCGAAGCACGTCGGCCTGGTCGCGGGCGGCTTCGATGAAGTGCCGCGACGTTTCGGTCTCGGACGCAACCTCGTCGCGGACGCGCCCGGCGTACTCGTCGGCGTCGCGTCGCACCTGCTCGGCGGCCGCCTCGGCGCGGGCACGGATCTGGTCGGCGTCCTCGTTGGCCGTCGAGGTGATCATGGCGGCGGTCTCGTTGGCCGACCGCAGGATCGCGGCGACGTTCGCACCGAGGTGCTCGAAGGGATCGGCTGTCGGCTGGCGAGTGCGGAGCATCTCGAGCTCGGACAGGACCGCCCGGTGTTCGGCCGCCACCTCCCGCAGGAACTGGTGCACCTCGTCCCGGTCGTACCCGCGCAGACCGACGAAGAAGTCGCGACCTTCGATGTCTTCGGGACCCATGACACGCTCCTGTCGTGGTGCGGCGACGCGCTGCGGCTCACTGGCACGATTCGTCGCCTGCGCTCGCCGTTCCTGCCGCTTGGCGCTAGGGCGCGGCACCCACTTACCGTTGGGTAATGCGTCAGATCCTCGAAGCCATCCGAGCGGGGGCGAGCGGCGACGAGCTCGCTGCGCTCCCGCTGCCCGAGTCGTACCGCGCCGCGGTGGTGCGGCGTGACGACGTCGAGATGTTCGAGGGCCTGGAGTCGGCCGACAAGGACCCCCGCAAGTCGCTGCACCTGCAGGACGTCGCCGTGCCCGAGCTGGCGCCCGACGAGGCGTACGTGGCGGTCATGGCCAGCTCGATCAACTTCAACACGGTGTGGACGTCGATCTTCGAGCCGCTGCCCACGTTCGGCTTCCTCGACCGGCTCGGCAAGGAGTCGATGTGGGGCGCCCGTCACGCGCTGCCGTACCACGTGGTCGGCTCCGACGGTGCCGGCGTCGTGCTGCGCGTCGGTTCGGCGGTGCGCAACTGGAAGCCGGGCGATCGAGTGGTCATCCACTGCAACTACGTGGACGACCAGGACCCCTCTGCCCATGACGACTCGATGCTCGCCGCCAACCAGCGGATCTGGGGCTTCGAGACGAACTTCGGTGGTCTCGCCGACCTCGCCGTCGTGAAGGCCAACCAGCTGATGCCCAAGCCGGCGCACCTCTCGTGGGAGGAGTCCGCAGTCAACGCGCTGTGCAACTCGACGTCGTACCGCATGCTCGTCAGCAAGAACGGCGCGGCGATGAAGCAAGGCGACGTCGTGTTCGTGTGGGGCGCCACCGGCGGGCTCGGCGGCTACGCGTGCCAGTACGTGCTCAACGGTGGCGGCACGCCCGTCGGCGTCGTCTCCTCTCCTGACAAGGTCGAGCTGCTGCACGAGCTCGGGGTCGACGCGGTGATCGACCGCAAGGCCGCCAACTACCGCTTCTGGTCCGACGAGCACACCCAGGACGAGTCGGAGTGGCGTCGGCTCGGCAAGCACGTGCGGTCTCTCGTCGGGGAGGACCCGAACATCGTCTTCGAGCACCCGGGCCGCCAGACGATGGGCGCGTCGGTCTTCATCTGCGCGCGCGGCGGCACGATCGTCACCTGCGCGGCCACGTCCGGCTTCCTGATCGAGTACGACAACCGCCACCTCTGGATGAAGCTGAAGAGCATCAAGTCGAGCCACTTCGCCAACTATCGAGAGGCGTGGGACGCCAACAAGCTCATCGGCCAGGGCCGGATCCAACCGATCCTGTCGGCGGTCCACCCGCTCGACGACGTGGGCGAGGCCGCTTTCCAGGTCCACCGCAACCTGCACGAGGGCAAGATCGGCGTGCTGTGCCTGGCGCCCGAAGAGGGTCTGGGGATCGACGACCCCGAGTTCCGTGCCAAGGTGGGCGAGGACAAGATCACCCTCTTCCGGAGACATCCATGAGCTTCGTGAACATGCAGGACGATGCAGGGCAGGGCTACGGCAGCCTCCTGACCGAGATCGACCACGTGGCGATCGCGGTCAACGACCTCGACGCCGCCATCCAGTGGTACCGCGAGGCGTTCGGCGCGGTCGTCGCCCACCGCGAGGTGGTGCAGAGCGACGGCGTCGAGGAGGCGCTGCTCGCCGTCGCCGAGTCGTACGTGCAGCTGCTGACGCCGACGCGCGACGACTCGACGGTCGCGAAGTACCTGGAGAAGAAGGGCGAGGGCATCCACCACGTGGGCTACCGCGTCGACGACTGCGCCAAGGCGCTCGAAGCGATCAAGGCGATCGGGGGGCGGGTCCTCGACGAGGCGCCTCGGCCGGGCTCACGGGGCACGACCGTGGCGTTCGTCCACCCGAAGACCAGCTTCGGCACCCTGATCGAGCTCGTGCAGGAGTGAGCTGGCGCGGGCCCGGTTTCGTCGACCACCACGCCCGCCTGCTCCAGAAGTCGGTGGGCCGCGGTCTGCACGTCGACGACGTCGCCGCGTGGCACCACCTGGTGCTCGATCGGTGGTCGACGCCGCTGGACGAGCCGGTCGAGCCGCTGCCGTTGCACGACGGCACGCGCGGCGCGATCGAACGCGGCCTGCATCAGGCGCGAGAGGTGGGGATCGTCGAGCTCACCGAAGCCGGCATGGACGACTGGAACTACCTCGAAGCGCTGCTGCAGCTGCGGGCCCGGCTCGGCGAGCTGCCGGTGCGCGTGCGGATCCTGGTGGCGAGCGGCATCGCCGACGTGAAGCGCATGGCGCGCACGGGCGACCCGTGGGTCGAGGTCGAGGGTGTCGTGTTCGCCGCCGACGGGTGGTTGGGTGCCCGCACCTGCGCGATGGAGCGTCCGTTCGAGGACGACGACGATGCCGGCCGCGGGGTGCTGTTCCTCGACGCCGACGCGCTGGCGCGACGGATCGATCCGTTCGCCGAGGCGGGGTGGACGATCGCCACCCACGCCATCGGCGACCGTGCCATCGGCGCGGTGCTCGACGCCTACGAGAAGGTCTACGGCCGCGACTGCGCGGCCGCCGCGCCGCGGATCGAGCACGCCCAGGTCCTCACCAGCGAGCTGGTCAAGCGCATGGCCGACCTGGGTGTGGTCGCGTGCGTGCAGCCGAGCGCCGCGGTGTCGGACGTGGCCGACGCGCGCCGGGCGCTCGGCAACCGGGTCGACGAGGCCTATCGCTGGGACCTCCTGCTCGACGCCGGCGTGCGGGTGATCACCGGCTCCGACCATCCGACCGAGGCTCTGGCGCCACTGGTGGGCCTCGAACGCCTCGCCGCCGGCGGCAACGGCGCGCCGACCTACCCGCTCGAAGTGGCCCTCGCGCTCATGACGGACGCGCGCGCCGGCGAGGTCGTGCTCTCCGAGGATCCGCACAACGTCGCCGAGGACGATCTGGCGCAGATCGAGATCGAGGAGACCCGCCCTAGCGCCTCGTGAGGGTGCCGGACGCGTCGAACACGAGGTCGCACGCCTGGTCGAGGCCGAGCACCTGCGAGAACCGGCCGAGGGCGAGGTACTTCCCGGTGACGAGCGTGAGATCGACGATCATCCCCGGGTCGAAGTGGTCGCCGAGCCGGCGGAAGAGGTCGTCGTCGATGTTGGTGGAGTCGACGCAGAAGCGCTCGGCGTACTCGAGCGCGACACGCTCGGCATCGGTGTAGCCGGGCGTGGTGGCCCACGCGTCCACACCGGCGAGCAGCGCCTCGTCGTCGCACCAGGTCGGGTTGCGCCACGACATGCACACGGTGCACTGGTTGATCTTGGCGACCCGCATCCGTACCAGCTCGTGCAGCCGCCGCGGCAGCTCGCTGCGCCACACGGCGCGCTCGAGCTGGTCGAGCGCCTCCTTGAACGCCGGGCGCAGCAGCATCGCCCGCGTGTTCTCGGGCTCGTCGCCCGGAGGCAGCGGGATCCGGCTCACGAGTCGAGCCGCACGCAGTCGGAGCCGGGACCGTCGGCCCGCTGTCGGTGCAGCACGGCGCGCGCCGGCGTCACCATGACCTTCTCGCCGTCGACCGATGCCGTCCCGTCGACGATCAGGCTGAAGCCGCCGTCCTCGAACGGCGCCCACAGCAGGCTCACCTCGGGGCGGTC
>Ga0207644_10001559_pt1 | contig 14794 bp, 15 predicted proteins | sample KBSS73metaG_FD_184326 | JGI IMG/M metagenome (GOLD analysis project Ga0207644, IMG submission 184326) | Switchgrass rhizosphere microbial communities from Kellogg Biological Station, Michigan, USA - KBS S7-3 metaG (SPAdes) (version 2) | ecosystem: Host-associated > Plants > Roots > Rhizosphere... | reverse complement strand
CATGACCCCGATCGAGACGCGCGACGAGCTTGTCGCGTGGCTTGAAGCGGGCTGCAAGCCGAAAGAGCAGTTCCGCGTCGGCACCGAGCACGAAAAATTCGCCTTCACCGTGGCCGATCACCGTCCAGTCCCTTACTCGGGCAAGCGCAGCATTCATGCCTTGCTTGAGGGAATGCATGGCCTGCTTGGCTGGGATCCGATCATGGAAGGCGACAACATCATCGGCATGTTCGATGTCACCGGTGGCGGCGCGATCTCGCTTGAACCGGGCGGACAGTTCGAGCTTTCCGGCGCACCGCTCGACAACGTGCATCAGACGGCGGCCGAACTGATGGCGCATCTCGCGCAGCTGAGAGAAGTGGCCAAGCCCCTCGGCATTGGCTTTCTCGGCATCGGCATGACGCCGAACTGGACGCGGGCCGATATGCCGAAAATGCCCAAAGGCCGATACAAGATCATGACGGCCTACATGCCCAAGGTCGGCAAATACGGCCTCGACATGATGTATCGCACGTGCACCGTGCAGGCGAACCTCGACTTCGCCAGTGAAGCCGACATGGTGAAGAAGCTGCGGGTCTCGCTCGCACTGCAGCCCGTCGCGACCGCGCTGTTTGCCAATTCACCGTTTACCGAAGGCAAGCCGAACGGATTTCTCTCGTTCCGCTCCGAGATCTGGCGCGACACAGACAATCAGCGCGCCGGAATGCTGCCCTGGGCTTTCGAAGATGGGATGGGATTCGAGCGCTGGACCGACTACGCCCTGAATGTGCCCATGTACTTTGTAAAGCGAGGCGACAAATACATCGACGTATCCGGAAAGTCTTTCCGCGATTTTTTCGCCGGCAAACTTCCTGAGCTGCCAGGCGAGCGTCCGACGATTTCCGATTGGGCGAACCATCTGAGCACCATTTTTCCCGAGGTGCGGCTCAAACGTTACCTCGAAATGCGTGGGGCCGACGGTGGGCCATGGCGACGGCTGCCTTCGCTTACGGCGTACTGGGTGGGGCTGCTCTACGACGACGATGCGCTCAATGCCTGTTGGGACATGGTCAAATCGTGGACGGCAGAGGAGCGGCAAAAGCTGCGTGACGATGTGCCACGACTGGGATTCAAGGCTGAAATTCGCGACCGCAACGTGTTCACACTGGCGCAGGAAACATTGAGGCTTTGCTCACGCGGTTTGGCCCGGCGCAAGCGTTTCGACCGCAATGGTCGCGACGAGACGCGCTATCTGCGGCCGCTTGAGGAATCCATCGCGCGCGGCATCACGCCGGCCGAAGAACTGCTGGAAAAATTCCACGGCGAGTGGAACGATTCGGTCGAACCGATCTTCAACGAATACGCTTATTGATTTTCCGGCTGGCGAATTACTCCGCCGCCTGCGCGGCCTCCGACAGGTTGTCGAGGGACGAAATAATGTGCTCGGCAAGCGCATCGGCTAGCGCCGAGCTTTCGTGGGCATTGCGGACAAGGCCGATGCGGCAACTCGGCAGATCCGGGAATCCATCGGAGGCCGAAAGCACGCGCATGCCCGGACGAAGCCCGGACTCCGGCAGCACCGATACGGCTAGACCGGCGAGCACGGCGGCCGCGACGGCACCCGCATTCGAACTCGAATAGAGTACGCGGAAGGGGCGGCCGATCGATTCCAGGCGATCGATGGCGATTCGTCGCCACGTACAGCTTGGTCTGCCGAGGGCCAGTGGCATGCGCTCCTCGAGATGAGTCGAATGCCGGTTTGACGTGACCCACAGCAGGCGCTCGCTGCGGAATGTTTCCGAGGCCCGCTTCGACTCGCAGTTGGTGACGATGGCGAGATCGATCTCGTTCGCGTCGATGCGCTCAAGCAGATCGACCGAAGGTTCGCAGATCACGCTCAGTTCGACAGCAGGGTAGCTGTGCGAAAAGCGGGCCATGATCTCGGGCAGATAGCGGTCGGCGTAGTCGTCGGGCACGCCCAGGCGCACGCGGCCGGACAGTTCGCCGTCGGAAAACGCAGCCAGCGTTTCGATGTTGAGCTTGACGATGCGCCGCGCGTAGTCGAGCAGACGCTGCCCATCGTCGGTCAGCTTCGATGCACGGCCATCGCGCGCGAAGATCGGGCGCTCCAGCCGTTCTTCCAGCCGCTTCATCTGCATTGAAACGGCGGACTGGGTTTTGTTCACGACCTCGGCAGCCTTGGTGAAACTGCCGGTTTCGGAAATGGCGATGAAGGTGCGCAGTTGGTCGATATCGAGCATTGCCGTCATTGGCGCGGTCCTGGATAGGCCGGGAGAGCCGGCGGAGCTATATCACTATTCCTGATCAGTCAGATTAAAAACATTCGTTTCACTAATCAATCCCCGCAGTGCAATATTCCCGGGCTTCCAGAGGAATCGGGTGGGGATTTCGGGTGGTTCTGGGCGGCGCCAGAGCTGATTTTGGCGCTGTAACCCGCGAACTGAATGGAGACTGATATGAGCGCTAAATATGTTGTTTTGCCTGTGGCCGGCAGCGCTCTGGTACGAGCTTTGGCTTCGTTGCTGGCCTTGGTGTCCTACTGGCTCAAAGAAATTGCCCGGGCGCGCCGCCACCGGCGCGAGGCTCACTTATTGACCGGGCTGGACCGCCGAATGCTCGCCGATATCGGCATCACGCGCTCCGATCTGCGCGACGCATTCTCTGAGCCGTTCTGGGACGACCCCACGGCCCTCCTGCGTGAGCGTGCTCTCGAGCGGCGCCTGAACCACTCGATCAGGCGCGCAGAGTTCGACCTGGCCGCGCGTCGTCCTGTGCCGGCGAACCGGCAGGCAACGTAACGAGAAAGAAAACGGCCGATCCCTCTCGTCGGCCGCTCGATCCGACCTCCGCGAACATCCCCTCTCGCGGCCGGATCCGCGCCCGTCGGCCCCTCCGGCGGGCGCTTACATTTGTTGGGCAAGGACGCTGCCCTGTGTCCCAGAACTCCTGCACAATTCTTCGGCGGTGCGTTAACATGCGGGTGGGGCAAAGCTACCGATTCTCAAATTCGAGCGGGCGCGCATGCGATTTCCACTCTGGCTGTCGGCCGCGCTCGTTTTGGCGATTTGCGCGCCAACTCACGCGGCGCATGCTCAAACCGGGTTCGACCGTCGCGGTGGCGATTACACGAATTTCCCGATCCGGACCGGCGATCCGGCGGTCTGCGCCGCTCGCTGCGAACGCGAGCCACGCTGCCGTGCCTGGAGCTTCTCGTATCCACGGACGGCCAACGCGATTGCCACCTGCTGGTTAAAGAGCCAGGTGCCCGCCCGCACGGAAGACAAGTGTTGTGTTTCCGGCGTTCGCGGCGCCGGCGTCATCGAGCCGCGCAAGGGTCCGATTGAATACTCCATCGACCGCGTCGGCGGCGATTACCGCAATCTCGACGTTACGGCTGATTCGGGGGGGGCGCCCTGCAAGGCAGCGTGCGAAGCCGACAACAAATGCCGCGCGTGGACCTATGTGCGACCAGGTTACATCGGCGCGTCCGCGCGATGCTACCTCAAGGATCACATCACGCGGCCGAAGAGCAAGCCGTGCTGCATTTCCGGTGTTGTGCGATAGCGGCCGCGATCAACGCACTGCGGTAAAAAATCGCGACAGACGCAAGGCGGACGGCCACTCGCTCAGCGGGCGATCCTTGGCAGCGAGATCCCAGGAACCAACGACGGCGTCCACGCGACCCACCAGATTCTCCACGGGCAACATGCCGACGCCCCCGGCGCGCACGGGCACGCGACTGTCGGAGGAGTTGTCGCGGTTATCGCCCATGACGAACAGATGGCCGGGAGGTACGACGACCTCAGCCATCTCGTCGTATACGGCGCGCGGCACCATCTTGAAGATCGAGTGCTCGTATCCACCTGGCAGCGTCTCGATATAGCGCACGGCTGACACTGCGCCGCCATCCTCGACTTCCACCTGGTCTTCGCCGGCGGATCGCACACCGACAGGCGCGCCGTCTATCCACACCTGCCCGCGGCGGACTGCGATGTGGTCACCGGGCAAGCCGATGACTCGTTTCACCCAGACCTGCGACCGGTCGCCGGGCCAACGAAATACGACGACATCACCGCGCTTGGGCAGTGTCGCGAAAACTCGCGAAGTGTTCGGCAGCGTCAAAAACGCGGGCAGGGACGCCGCGCTGTAGCCGTAGGGAAACTTTGTCGCCAGCAGCTCATCGCCGATCAGAAGCGTGGGCTCCATCGAGCCGGATGGCACGTAGAACGGCTCAGCGATGGCGGTTTTCGCGGCAACCACGATCAGCACGATAACGGCGATGTCGGCGATATTCTTGATCCATCGGGCAGGGCGCGAGTTTTCCTGCATTCGGCTTACTCCGTCACTATGCGGTGCCGCCCACCGTGATCTTGTCCATGCGCAGGCTCGGTTGACCGACGCCGACCGGCACGCCCTGGCCATTCTTGCCGCACGTGCCGATCCCCGGATCGAGTGCGAAATCGTTGCCGATCATGCTGATGCGATGCAGATCGGTGGGGCCGTTGCCGATCAGCATCGCGCCCTTGACCGGTGCACCGACTTTGCCGTTCTCGATCCGGTAAGCCTCAGTGCATTGGAAAACGTATTTGCCTGACGTGATGTCAACCTGACCGCCGCCAAAGCTCACCGCGTAAAGTCCGTTCTTGACCGAGGCAAGGATCTCGTTCGGATCGCGATCGCCGGCGAGCATGTAGGTGTTGGTCATGCGTGGCATAGGCACGTGGGCGTGTGATTCACGCCGGCCGTTGCCGGTTGGCGCCATTCCCATCAACCGCGCGTTTTGCCTGTCCTGCATATAACCGACGAGAATACCGTCTTCGATCAGCACGGTGCGGTTTGTGGGTGTGCCTTCATCGTCAATGGACAATGATCCGCGGCGCGCCTGTATGGTGCCGTCATCAACGACGGTGACGCCCTTCGCCGCGACACGCTGGCCCATAAGTCCGGCAAAGGCCGACGTCTTCTTGCGATTGAAGTCGCCTTCGAGTCCGTGCCCCACCGCCTCGTGCAACATCACGCCCGGCCAGCCCGAGCCGAGCACGACATCCATCTCGCCGGCCGGTGCCGGAATGGCCTGAAGGTTGACCAAAGCCTGCCTTATTGCTTCGTCCACCGCGCCTTGCCAGGCATGTGGCTCTATCAGTCGCTGGAAACCTTCGCGGCCGCCACATCCGTAGCTGCCGGATTCCTGACGTTCGCCATCGCCGGCAACGATCGATACATTCATCCGCACCATCGGACGGATGTCGCGATAGGTTTCCCCGTCAGCGCGCAGGATCTCGACGACCTGCCAGCTTGCCGCGACGCTGGCTGATACTTGCCGCACGCGAGCATCTTTCTCGCGCGCATAGGCGTCGATGGATTCGAGCAGTTTGACCTTCGCTTCAAAGGCCGGGAAGCCCAGCGGGTTTTCGTCGCCATAAAGCTTGCGATTGGTGCGTGCCGGAGCCTCGGCATAGGTGCCGCTGTGTCCGCCTTTGACGGCACGGACCGCTTCGGCCGCGCGTCCGAGCGCGCCTTCGGACAGGTCCGAGGCGTGCGCATAGCCGACGGCTTCATCCTTCACGGCCCGCAGTCCGAATCCCTGGACCGTGTCGTACGTCGCCTGCTTGAGGCGCCCGTTATCGAATGTCAGGGCTTCGGCCTGGCGATACTCGAGGAACAGTTCCCCGTCATCGGCGCCATCAAGCCCGCGTCCGATGATCTGGCGCACTTTGCCGCGATCAAGTCCGGCACGGTCGATAAGAGAGGAGGGTGATGTCATGCTTGGCTCCGCCACGCGATAAACGAAAGATAATGTCGCGGAAGCCGGGCCGCGAGGGGGCTCACGGCAGCTTGTCGTAGCCCTCACCAAAGCCGGCAAGGCTCATTGGGAAGCCGATTCCTTCTTCCGGAGTCTGGAAAATGATGAAGGTTGCGCTCTTGCCGGTACGAAGTTTCTTGATCAGTTCGTCGTCCATGACCACTTCGGCTATGCACCCATTGGGCAGACAACGCACGAAGCCAGCCCGTCCGATATCCGCCTGGTCTATTTTTAGCCCCAGGCCTGACGGCAGCAGCACGCCGAGCGGGGCGACTACCCGCATCAGGCGACTTTTCTGGTCGGCTGTCTTGAGCACGATGACGGTCAAGCCGACATTGGCGCGGTCTTCTGCCGTTACACTCTGAATGAGGGCGCACTGCTCGGATTTGGCTCCCGGCGGCGTATCGCAGCGAATCTGCCAGTCCCTGTGCACCGACTTGACCGCGCCTTGCGCCAAGGCATGTCCGGTGGCCGCGAGAGTCAGCAACGCGCCCAGCAAGATTGCTTTGCGTCGCGTCGCGCCGCTCAAAGCCCGCCCGCCAAGCTCGAAAATTCCCATGATCAATCCTTTGCCATCCAGAGCGCGCCCGCCTTGAAATCCCAAAGCACAGGCGAATCGCGGCCCGGACAGCATTCTATTCGCCCTCGTTGGGTCATGCCCGGGGTCCTGTCAAGCAACTATGGCCGTTGGGGGGCGGCGCTATTAGGCGGACCCCAAAGCTCTTTTTGGATAAGCTTGGATAAGCCGTTTGTCGCATGCGGCTCCTTATAAGGCGCATTGCGGGAGGGCTGGAATTGTGGTTTGAGAGGCCGGGATTTCCCCCCGTCCCGTTGCGCCGCCCAAGCTGCCACGCCCGTGGCAATGCCGTGCTCAGCGGGTCGCGCCGAACATCATGCCTGTGGTGGGCGGCAAAAAGGGGCCTGAGCAAGGCCGTTTTTCGTCGAAGGAGCGCATTGGACAATGCTGGTGCTCAAGCGGTTGATCACATTCATCGGCACAAGCGTGCCCCTCGTGACCGCGGGGGCGGCCCTCGCCGCGTCAGGCCAGCCGGAGCCGTGGCAACTCGGCATGCAGAAGGGCGCGACCCCGGTGATGAATGACATCATCTGGTTCCATGACTTCCTGCTGTGGGTGATTTCGGCAATCGCGCTGTTCGTGTTGGCGCTGCTGATTATGGTGGTGGTGAAATTCAATTCGCGCAGCAACCCGGTACCCTCACGCACGACCCACAACACGACCATCGAAGTGTTGTGGACAGTCGTACCGGTCCTCATCCTTGTGACGATCGCGGTGCCATCATTCCGCTTGCTGTTCTTCCAGCTCAATGTCCCGAAGGCGGACGTGACGGTGAAGGCCACCGGCAAGCAATGGTTCTGGAGTTACAGCTACCCGGACAGCAAATTCGAGTTCGACTCGCTTCTGGCCTGCGACCCGGAACGCACCAAGTGCGAACAGCCGCGCCTGCTCGCGGTGGACAACGAGATGGTCGTGCCGGTGAACAAGGTCGTGCACGTGCTCACCACGGGGAGCGACGTGATCCACGCCTTCGCGGTCCCTGCCTTCGGCATCAAGATCGACGCGATCCCGGGCCGCATCAACGAGACCTGGTTCAAGGCCGAGCGTGAAGGCAAATACTACGGACAATGCTCCGAGCTTTGCGGCAAGGACCACGCCTTCATGCCGATCGTAGTGCGCGTGGTGAACGAGAAGGACTACAGCGCCTGGCTCGAGGACGCGAAGAAGAAATACGCAACTGACGGCAGCCGTGCGACTACAGTGGCCGCGGCCGGTGGTGCGGACTGAAGACTACGCGGGCGACAATGACGAGGTCGAAGGACAATAACGATGGCTAGCAATACGGCTGCTCCACACGCCACACGCGATGCGCACGCACACGATGCGCACGAAGCGCATGAGCACCACCCCACCGGCTGGCGCCGCTTCGTTTATTCGACGAACCACAAGGACATCGGAACGATGTACCTGGTGTTCGCGCTCGTCGCCGGCGTGATCGGTGGCATGATGTCGATCGCCATTCGGATGGAGTTGCAGAACCCCGGCATTCAGATTTTCCCGACACCGCACGAGTTCAACGTGTTCGTGACGGCGCATGGCCTGATCATGATCTTCTTCATGGTGATGCCGGCAATGATCGGCGGCTTCGGTAACTGGTTCGTGCCGCTGATGATCGGTGCGCCGGACATGGCCTTTCCGCGCATGAACAATATTTCTTTCTGGCTGCTGCCGGCGTCCTTTGCGCTGTTGCTCACGTCGGCGTTTGTCGAAGGGGAGCCGGGCTCAAACGGTGTAGGCGCCGGATGGACACTCTATGCGCCGCTATCGACGAGCGGGCATCCGGGGCCGGCGGTCGATTTCGGCATTCTGGCGCTGCATCTTGCCGGCGCCTCCTCGATCCTAGGCGCCATCAACTTCATCACGACCATTTTCAATATGCGCGCCCCGGGCATGACCTTGCATAAGATGCCGCTGTTCGTGTGGTCGATCCTGGTGACGGTGTTCCTGTTGCTGCTGGCGCTGCCGGTGCTCGCCGGCGCAATCACGATGCTGCTCACCGATCGCAATTTCGGAACGACGTTCTTTTCCGGCGATAACGGCGGTGATCCGATCCTGTACCAGCATCTGTTCTGGTTCTTCGGGCATCCTGAGGTTTACATCCTGATCCTGCCGGGCTTCGGCATGATCAGCCAGATCGTCGCAACGTTTAGCCGCAAGCCTGTGTTCGGCTATCTCGGCATGGCCTACGCGATGGTCGCCATCGGCGGCATCGGCTTCGTGGTGTGGGCGCATCATATGTACACGGTCGGCATGTCGACCGGTGCGCAGGCCTACTTCATCGCGGCGACGATGGTGATCGCCGTGCCGACAGGCGTGAAGATATTCTCCTGGATCGCGACCATGTGGGGCGGTTCGATCGAATTCCGCACGCCCATGCTATGGGCGCTCGGGTTCATTTTCCTGTTCACGGTCGGTGGTGTCACCGGCGTCGTGCTTGCGAACGCGGGCGTCGACCGCGTGCTGCAGGATACCTATTACGTTGTGGCGCACTTCCACTACGTGCTTTCGCTCGGCGCTGTCTTCGCGATTTTCGGCGGCTGGTACTACTGGTTCCCGAAGATGAGCGGCTACATGTACAACGAGACCATCGGCAAGCTGCACTTCTGGGTGACCTTCGTCGGTGTGAACCTCGTCTTCTTTCCGCAGCACTTCCTCGGCCTCGCCGGAATGCCGCGCCGTTATGTCGACTATCCGGATGCGTTCCACGGCTGGAACATGGTCTCATCGTACGGGTCGTATATTTCCGGCTTCGGCGTGATCATCTTCTTCTTCGGCCTGATCGAGGCGTTCGTCAAAAAGCGTGTGGCCGGAAACAATCCGTGGGGTCCGGGTGCCACCACGTTGGAGTGGACACTCTCATCGCCGCCGCCGTTCCATCAGTTTGAAACGCTGCCGCGGATCAAATAGGGCATCGGCCTAGCTCATGTCACTTGTCAGCGAAGGTGTAGAAGTTCGCAGTCCGCTCGTCGCCGGCGTCGGTGAGCCGAGCCTGGCGACAGTCGGCGACTACATCGCGCTGATGAAGCCACGGGTCATGTCACTCGTGGTGTTCACCGCCTTGGTGGGTCTTGCGGTTGCTCCCGGATCGCTGCATCCGGTCGCTGCCTTTACCGCATTGCTCTGCATTGCTGTCGGCGCTGGCGCCGCTGGCGCGCTCAACATGTGGTACGACGCCGATGTCGACGCGCTCATGACGCGTACTGCACGCCGTCCCGTGCCGATGGGTCGTGTGCGTCCAGGCGAAGCGCTGGCATTCGGCCTGACACTCGGTTCGTTCGCCGTCGTCACCCTCGGTCTGCTGGTGAGCTGGGTGGCATCGGCACTCCTCGCTTTCACCATCTTCTTCTATGTCGTGATCTACACGATGTGGCTCAAGCGTTCGACGCCGCAGAACATCGTCATCGGCGGCGCCGCCGGAGCGTTCCCGCCAATGATCGGCTGGGCCGCGGTCACCGGCTCGCTAAGCTCCGAGCCGGTCTTGTTGTTCCTGATCATCTTCTTCTGGACGCCGCCGCATTTCTGGGCGCTCGCGCTTTATCGCACCGAAGATTACGCGCGGGCGCGTATCCCGATGCTGCCCGTGGTTTCGGGCGATGCCAGCACGCGGCGTCAGATCATGTTCTACACGCTGATCCTTGTGCCGCTCGGCGTTGCACCTTGGGCTCTCGGCTATACCGGCGCACTGTATGGCGTCACGGCCATCGTGACGGGCGCCATCATGGTGGTGCTCGGCTGGCAGGTTTTCCGTGAAAGCCGTCCGGCGGAACGTGCTAGCCGTAATCTTTTCGCCTTCTCGATCCTGTATCTGTTTCTTCTGTTTGCGGTGCTGCTGGTCGAACGCGGATGGGGCGGGCTGATCGCCCGATTGGCAGCGTGAGCATGGACATCGCCATGAGCGAGAATCCTGACGACGACGGAATCGTGCTCACCGAAGCGCAGAAGCGCGCGCGGCGATCCCGTTCGATTGCCATTGCTCTGGCACTGGCAGCTCTGGTTGTGTTGTTCTACGCAATGACCTTGGTGAAAGGGCCGGGCGTTCTGATCCGCCCGATCTAGCGCGATGACCGAATTGCCTCGCAAAACCGATCAACGAGCGCTGCGACGCGATGTTTTCGTCGCCTCTTGTTGCGGAGCGCTGGTCGTCGGCATGGTCGGCGCGGCCTATGCGGCGGTGCCTCTCTACACCTGGTTTTGCAAGACCACCGGCTTCGGCGGCACCACCCAGGTTTCGGAAAAAGCGCCAGATAACGTGCTCGATCGCAAGCTCACCATCCGTTTCGATTCCAATGTCGCACCCGGGCTGCCGTGGAAATTTGTACCGGAGCAGAATGAAATCCAGGTGCGCATCGGCGAGGTGGCGACCGTCCGCTACAAAGTCGTCAACGAGGCCGCGCGGGAAATCGCCGGGCAGGCCGGTTACAACGTTTCACCGCCCACGGTCGGCGCGTATTTCAGCAAGATAAACTGCTTCTGCTTCACCGAGCAGCGTCTGAAAGCCGGCGAGACCCGCGAAATGACCGTGGTGTTCTATGTCGACCCCGCTCTCGTCAAGGACAGCGATCAGGACGACCTGAACACAATTACGCTGTCATATACGTTCTACCGGCTGCGCGAGCCGGATCAGCCGGTGGCTGAAGCGCCCAAGAAAAATCTGAGCAAGCTCTAACGGAGACTGAGACGATGGCCGACGTTCACGCCAAACAACACGACTATCATCTGGTCGATCCGAGCCCATGGCCGGCCGTGGGCTCCGTGTCCGCCTTTGTCATGGCGGTCGGCGCCATCAGCTGGATGCATCACATGTACCCCGCGGCGCCGCTTGTATTCGGCGCGGGCGTGCTTGGCGTGCTCTACACATTTGTCGTCTGGTGGCGCGACGTCATCCGCGAAGCCCAATACGAGGGCTTTCACACACGCGTTGTGCAGATATCGCACCGCTACGGGATGATCCTCTTCATCGCCTCGGAAGTGATGTTTTTCGTCGCCTGGTTCTGGGCCTATTTCAACACTGCGCTGTTCCCGGGCGAAGCCAACGATATCGGCCGCCTCGCGGCCACCGGCGGTGTCTGGCCTCCGAAGGGCATCGAGACGTTCGATCCCTGGCACCTGCCGCTGCTCAACACGCTGATCCTGCTCACGTCGGGCACCACCGTGACCTGGGCGCACCATGCGCTGCTTGAAAACGATCGGAAGGGCCTGAAGTGGGGTTTGATCCTCACGATCCTTCTTGGCCTGACCTTCACGTGCGTGCAGGCTTACGAATACTCACATGCGCATTTCCATTTCAGTGGAAACATCTACGGCGCCACCTTCTTCATGGCGACCGGATTCCACGGCGCGCATGTGATCATCGGTTCGATCTTCCTGATCGTCTGCCTGTTTCGTGCAATGGCCGGGCACTTCACGCCGAAGCAGCATCTCGGCTTCGAATTCGCCGCGTGGTACTGGCATTTCGTCGACGTCGTATGGCTGTTCCTGTTCGCGTGCATATATGTCTGGGGATCAGGCGCCGCGCACGAGTAGCCGACGATGGATGGTTGCTGAAAGGGCGGCGTTATCTCGCCGCCCTTTTATTTTGAATCAGAAACGCATGACCGAACAAACGCTGCACGGCCACCTTCCGATCGGCCGCGGTCTTCGCGGTCGCTGTCCGCGCTGCGGTGACGGCCATTTGTTCAAGGGATTTCTCTCGTTGCGTCCAAAGTGCGAACACTGCGGTCTCGACTATGGCTTTGCCGATTCCGGCGATGGCCCGGCGGTGTTTGTGATTCTCATTGCAGGCTTTGTTGTTGTCTTTGCCGCGTTGATCACCGAAGTCCTCTATCAGCCGCCGTATTGGGTGCATGCTGTTCTGTGGCTGCCGCTGATCCTGATCGTGACGCTTGCGCCGCTTCGCATGATCAAAGGTCTGCTGATAGCGCTGCAATATCATCACAAGGCGGCGGAAGGCCGTCTCGATCGCCGGGGTGAGACGTGAGCAAGCCTCGCCGCGAGCGTAAAAGCAGCATCCTCGATGCAACGCTCATGACGTTGGCCGGCCTCGTGATTCTGATCGGGCTCGGCGTCTGGCAACTCGACCGAAAGGTCTGGAAGGAAAACCTCATTACCACGCTCAATACCCGGCTGGGTCGTGCGCCCGAAGATCTCCCGCCGCGTGCGAGTTGGGCGCAGCTTCGTGAAGACAAGGAGGAATTCCGCCGCGTTGTTTTTCCGGCTGAATTCCTCGACGGAGAAGAAGCGCTGGTGTACACGGCTGGGTCTCCATTGCGTCCCGATGTCAAAGGTCCGGGCTACTGGGTCTTCGCGCCGGCTCGCCTTGCCGGTGGCAGCATCATTCTCGTCAATCGCGGGTTTGTGCCTGCCGATCGCAAGGACCCGGGGACGCGCACCGAAGGCACGCCGCACGGCATAGTCGACATCGTCGGCGTGTTGCGCTGGCCGGAGACGCGCAATTCCTTCACTCCGGCTGACGATCCCAAAAACAATGTCTGGTTCCTGCGCGATTCAAATTCGATCGCCAAATTCAAGACGTGGCTGACCGCTGCGCCTTTTTACATTGATCAGGAGGGACCGGTGCCTCCCGGCGCCCTGCCGAAACCAGGCAAGCTCGAGGTGCGGTTGCCTGACAATCACCTGCAATACGCGATCACCTGGTTCGGTCTCGCACTCGCTCTTGCCGGCGTCTTCATCGTCTGGCTCGCGCGCCGCCTCGTTGGACGGAACTGAGCGTTTTCTTGTGCAAGCGCGCGGCCGGGGCTACTGTGCAACTGCCGAGCGTGGTCGGACCACAAACTTAAGCTAAATCAATGCGTTACATCTCCACCAGGGGCGAGGCTCCCTCGCTCGATTTTGTCGATGTGATGCTCGCGGGCCTCGCTCGCGACGGCGGCCTTTATGTGCCCGAACGCTGGCCCACGATTGATCGCGCGACCGTCGGGAACCTTGCCGGAAAGCCCTATGCCGAAGTTGCCGTTGAGGTGATCCGACCCTTCGTCGGGGATGGCATAGCGGAGGCCGACCTGGCGCGCATGGCGCGCGAGGCTTACGGCAGTTTTCGCCATCCTGCGGTGGCGCCTTTGACCCAACTCGACCCGAGCCTGTTTGTGCTGGAGCTTTTTCACGGTCCGACGCTCGCCTTCAAGGATCTGGCGATGCAGTTTGTCGCGCGGCTGATGGATCACGTGCTGCATCAGCGCGCCGAACGCACCACCATCGTGGTCGCGACGTCCGGTGACACCGGCGGTGCCGCAGTCGAAGCGTTTCGCGGCCGTGCGCAGGTCGACGTCGTTGTCCTTTTTCCGCAAGGACGCATCTCGGAGGTGCAACGCAGGATGATGAGCACAGTGCCGGACTCGAACGTGCACGCGCTCGCCATTGAAGGGACGTTCGATGACTGTCAGGCCCTGGTAAAGGCCATGTTCAATCACCACGCGTTCCGCGACCGCGTGCGGCTCTCCGGAGTGAATTCAATCAACTGGGCGCGGGTCGCCATTCAGGTGGTTTATTATTTTACGGCAGCGGTCGCGCTTGGTGCTCCGCACCGAAGAATCGCGTTTACCGTGCCGACCGGAAATTTTGGCGACGTCTACGCCGGCTATGTCGCCTCGCGCATGGGCTTGCCGATTGATCGCCTCGTAGTGGCGACCAATGTCAACGATATCCTTGTGCGCACCTTTGCGACCGGCACCTATGAGATCCGCGACGTGATCGCGACGACATCGCCGTCGATGGACATCCAGGTTTCGTCCAATTTCGAACGCCTGTTGTTCGACGCTTATGGACGGGATGCGCAAGCCGTGCGTGCGTCGATGGCTTCCTTGGCCCAGCACCGGCGCTTTGCCCTGTCCGCATCGGCGATCAAGGAACTGCGATCGCTATTCACCGCCGATCGCGCTGACGAGCAGGAGAGCGCTGCTGAGATTCGTGCCTGGGTCCGCGAGGCCGACTATTGCGTCGATCCGCACACTGCCGTTGCCCTTGCCGTGGCAGAGAAGGAGAAGCGAGATCCTTCGGTCCCGATGGTCGTCCTGTCGACGGCGCATCCGGCGAAATTTCCCGATGCGGTCAAGGCGGCCTGCGGTGTGACGCCGGCGCTTCCTGACACCTTCGCCGATCTGGGGCGCCGGAATGAACGGATCGTTGTTTTACCGGCAGACCAGACGGCCGTAGAGCGGTATGTAACATCTGTGTCGCGCGCGGCGCGTGAAGGAGCAGCTGCATGAGTGTTGAAGTTACCCGTCTTCCCTCGGGTCTTTCGGTGGTGACTGATCGGATGCCGCATCTTGAAACGGCGTCCCTCGGCGTGTGGATCGGTTCGGGGAGCCGCAACGAGAAACCGGATGAACACGGTATCTCGCATTTGCTTGAGCATATGGCGTTCAAGGGGACCAAGCGCCGCACCGCGCGACAAATCG
>Ga0207644_10001557_pt1 | contig 14800 bp, 12 predicted proteins | sample KBSS73metaG_FD_184326 | JGI IMG/M metagenome (GOLD analysis project Ga0207644, IMG submission 184326) | Switchgrass rhizosphere microbial communities from Kellogg Biological Station, Michigan, USA - KBS S7-3 metaG (SPAdes) (version 2) | ecosystem: Host-associated > Plants > Roots > Rhizosphere... | reverse complement strand
GCCGTCCTTGTGCAGGCGACGCACGAGCTGCGTTATCTCATAGGTCTCCTGGTCGCCCATGCCGGCGGTCGGCTCGTCGAGCAGGAGGAGGCGCGGCTTGAGCGCGAGCGCCATCGCGATCTCGGCAGCACGCTGGTCACCGTGCGCCAGTTCGCCGACGAGGCGGTTCGCTTTGCTGGAGAGCGCTGCGAGCGCGAGCGTCTCCTCGACGCGGTGGCGCACTTCGGCGGTATCCGCGCGACTGAGCCACGGACGCAGCCGATAGCCGGCCGCCACCTCGGTGGCGATCCTGACGTTCTCGAACACGGTGAGTTCGGGAAAGATCTCGGTGATCTGGAAGGTGCGCGCCATGCCCAGTCCGACCCGCTCTTGCGGGGTGAAGGCGGCGACGTCGCGGCCCTCGAACAGGATCGAGCCCGCCGTCGGCGCGAAGAACCCGCTGACCAGATTGAAGAAGGTGGTCTTGCCGGCGCCGTTCGGCCCGATCACTGCGCGCAATTCGCCCTTGGCGACAGTCATCGAGACATCGCGAACGGCGACCAGGCTGCCGAAACGCTTGGTCACGTTCTTGACCTCGAGCGTGCTCATGCTGCTCTCCTCTGCTCGATCAGACCAAGAATGCCGCGCGGGAAGAACAACACGATGAGCACGATCAGAATGCCGATGAAAGACATCCAATTGACGGTAACACTCGAAATGTAGTCCTGCAGAACAACGAACACGATGGCGCCGAGCAGCGGACCCCAGAAGGTGCGCATGCCGCCCATCACCGCCATGATGACGAAATCGCCGGACAGGCTGTAGTGGAATACGCGCGGATCGGCGAAATTGTTGAGCAACGCATAGAGCGCGCCGGCGAGCGCCATGAAGAAGCACGACAGCGAGAAGGCGGCCCAGATGTGAAACTCGATCGGTATGCCGAGGAAACGGGCGCGGCGCTCATTCTCGCGGATGGCGATCATGGTGCGGCCGAACGGCGAGCGCAAAATCAACGCCATCAGCGTGACGGCGACGGCGAAGCAGAACAGCGCGAAGTAGAAGAAGTAGACATCGTTGTGCAGAAGGTCGAGGCTGAACGCGCCGAAATCGAGTGGCTGGCGCTCGAACCCGCGCAGCCCATCGTCGCCGCCAGTCACCGAACTCCACTGGAACGCGATGTAGTAGAACACCTGGCCGAACGCGATGGTCACCATGGCGAAATAGACGCCGCGGCGGCGCACCAGCAGGGCGCCGAGAAGGGCGCCGGCAATACCGCCGAGGAGCGTGCCGGCAATGACCGCCACGGGCGTGCTCAACACCGCCCATTTGAGAACGAACCCGGCGCCGTAGGCGCCAAGCCCGAACCAGGCGGCGTGGCCGAACGACAGCACGCCAGTGAAGCCGAGCAAAAAATTGACCGACATCGCGGCGAGGCCGAGCACCAGCACCCGGGTGCCGAGCGCAGTGTAACCGCCGAACAGCGGCATCCAAAACGGCGCCGAGATGAGCGCAGCCCAGATTGCCGCGACCCCGGCGGCACGCACCCACTGCTTCGTCTGTTTCTGCAATTCCGGCTTCACGACATCATGCCTTCTTCGCCGAGCAGACCGCGCGGGCGGACCAGCAGCACGATCGCCATCATCACGTAGATGATCGCTTCGCTCGCGGAGGGAAAAACCACGGCGGTGAGGCCGGAAGCGACGCCGATCAGCAGTCCGCCGAGCAGCGTGCCGGTGAGCGAGCCGACACCGCCGACGATGATGGCGATGAAACTCGGCATCAGCAGGCTGTCGCCCATGGTCGGCTCAAGCCCGATCTGGCCGGCGGCAAGCACGCCGGCGAGCCCGGCGAGGAAAATGCCGACCGCGAAATTGAGCGAGCGCAGCGCCCGCACATTGACGCCAAGCGCGGCGACGGTCTCAAGGTCGAGCGTACCGGCGCGGATGCGCACGCCGATCCGGGTATAGCGCAGCAGCACGAACAGCACGCCGACCACGATCGCGACCATCGCCACCATGAACATGCGGTAGCCGGTGATGAAGAAGAACTGGGTGCTCAGCGGCGACATCAGCGCCTCCGGGACCGAGAACGGCAGTCCGTTGGCGCCCCAGATCTGCCGAGTGCCGTCCTCGATGATGAAGGCGAGGCCGAAAGTGAGCAGCAGGCTGTAGAGCGGGTCGCGGCCATAGAGGCGGCGGATCAGCAGGCGCTCAACCACGAAACCGATGATCGCGGTGAGGAATGGCGCGACGAGCAACGCACCCCAGAAGCCGATATAGGGCCGCAGCGTAAAGGCGAGGTAGCCGCCGATGACCAGAAACCCGCCGTGCGCGAAGTTGATGACGCCCGACAGGTTGAGGATCAGCGACAGGCCGATCGCCATGAGCGCGTAGAACGCGCCGATGATCAGTCCGTTGGTGACGTTGAAGAAGGTGAGTTCGAGCATCGGGGAGCGGTCACTATAAAGCCCCTCACCGCGACCGCACCGGCGACCGAAGTGAGGGGCGTTGCGAAAACGGGATCAGGCCGGAATCTGCATGGTGCATCCGGTCTCGGATACCGGCGGAGCGCTGCTGTCGCCAGCGATAATGTGATTGACCTTGAACAGGTTTTCCGGATCGCCGTCGCCCTTATGCAGCAGTTCGCCGATGAAGGCCGACAGCATGAGCTGATGATCGCCGCCGCGGAAATACACCTTGTTGGGCTGCATCTTGATCTCCGGCGGCATTTCCAGGTCGGCGAGCGCCTTGGCGGCCGCCTTGGCTTCGATCGTCTTCGCCTTCTCGCAAGCGAGCGCATAGGCGTGGATGGTGAGGTAGCCGAACCAGGTGCGCGCGGTCGGCACCTTGCCGTCGGCGCGCTTGCGGATATCGGCGATGAACTGATCGAGGCCGGGCGTGGTCCCCGGCTGCTTCCAGTACCACTCGAACATCCAGATGCCGACCCGCGCCTCGGGCGGCATCGCCTCGACCGACTCCAGCTCCTGCTGGGTCCCGGCGACGTGAAGCTGCTTCTCGATGCCGAACTGGGAGATCTGCTTGAGGCAGTTCACCATGTCGTTGCCTTGCACCAGCACGATCAGCACGTCCGGGTTCGCCGCCCGCGCCTTGATGAGGTAGGCGGAGAAGTCGGTGACGCCGAGCGGGGTGAGCTCGTTGCCGGTGATGGTGCCGCCAAGCTTCTTCAGGTCCGCCTCGCAGCCCTCATAGAGGGTGTGGCCGAACGCATAGTCCGGCGTGATGAAATGCCATTTCTTGCCGTAGGTGTTGAACAGCAGCGGAACGATCGAGTTCGCTTCCATGCGCGTCGTGTTGCAGACGCGAAACACGTTCCATTTACAGTTGACGCCGGTGATGCCGTCGGTGTGGCCGCCGGGCACGATGTGCAGGATGCCCTTCTCGTTCGACACCTGGGCCATGGCCTGGGCGAGCGCCGAGTTCACGTTGCCGACCAGGAAGTCGACATTGTCGCGCTCGATCAGCTTGCGCGCCTTCTGCACCGCCGTGCCGGCGTCGCCGCTGGTGGAGTCCTCGATGAGGAGCTCGACCTTGCGGCCGAGGATGCCGTTCTTGGCATTGAGCTGGTCGACGGCGAGCTGCATGCCGGTGTTCTCGTTCTTGCCCGGCGCCGCGTACGTACCAGTCAGCGGATTGTCGACACCGATCTTGATGGGCGTCTCGCCGCGCGCGGAGATGACGAAGGGGGCGGCGATTTGCGTAACACCAAGGGCGGCGCCGGCCTTGATCACAGTACGGCGATCAAGGGCAGCGAAAGGTCGGATCATTCATTCCTCCCAGGATGGGATTGTTTTCTGTGCGCGATTTTGACTTGGCTGTCCAGCGCCGACAAGAGCCTACGACACCGGGCGTGGCCGTCCGTCGAGCCGTTCGATCACTGCGGCGCGATCTGCGGCGCGCGCGGGAAGAAATCATCCCATACGCGGCCAAGCTCGACGAGGGCCGCATCGAGCGGTGAGACAAAGAGCCGCCCTCCCCGGCTTGTGAGCAGCCCGAGCCGTTCGAGCCGCGCCGCCGCCTCGGCGACGTTGAAGGCGACATTGACGCCGAAGGTTGAACGCAGCCAGTCGTCGACGCTGTGGGCCAGCTCCTGGGCCGTCGGCGGCGCCGACGCTGTACGCAGGAAATGGTAGGCGAGAAACGCCTCCTTGCATTCCTGCTCCTCGGCGGCCCCGATCAGGTAATCGAAGACCCCGGAATTGTTGTTGATGTTGCGATAGTAGATGTTGTCGGTGAGTTCCATCTGATACTGGAGCGACCGGCGCTGGTATTTCACCCACTGCCGCAGTGCGAAGCCGCCGAGCGCGACCATCCCGCTCAAGGCGGCGAGCGCCGCCTTCATGTCCTTGTCTTCGACCGAGGCGCTGACGCCGAGGTAGAAGCCGAGCACCAGGAACAGCACGGTGATAGTGGTGTAGATGTTGATGAGGATCGGAATGCCGCCGGCGATCGCCGGAACGCCGAGGTAGAGCTTGTCGGCGTTGCTCATCACCACGCGCACATTGGGAAACAGCGCATTAAGGTCGGCGCTCGCGACATTGCGGAAGCATTTGAGCAGCACCGAACCGGGCCGCATCTTGCGCCGCTCCAGCGCTTTAAGCTCGCGCCGCGAGACGATCTCAACTTGCGGCTTCATCGCCGCGATCATGACGACGTCGTCGTAGACCTCGGCCTCGACCTTGCGCCGGCGCAACCCGAGCCACTCGGCGACCTCGAATTGCTCGACATGCCGCCCGCGCCGGTAGAACCGAACGTCGCGGAAATCGTCGAGCGGCGCCTTGATCTCGACGCGCAGCACGGTGCGCCCGCCATGGGCGGCGCCGATTTCCGCGTGCGGCAGCTCGACGAAGTTCGCGTCCTTGAGCACTTTGTCGAGCGTGGCGATGAGATCGGCGTAGGAGCGATCGAGCGCCACATTGTCGAGCGCCGCGTGCGGCGCGGCCTCCGGGTTGAAATAATAGTAGTCGTTGCGCAGCCGCTCGAGCGCCGCGAAATACTCGTAGTGATAGATCGACGCGAGCAGCGCGCACAGCCGGCGGAATTTTTCCCGCTCGGTATCGTCGGCAAAGCCGCCGCCCGCTGCCAGCGCGTCGACGATATCGCTCTTGCGCACGGGGACGGCCCGCTCGGCGGCGTCGCCTCCGGGCTGTCGCACGGCGTCGCTAGCGTCGCTCATGGCGACGGATACATCGTGCGCGCGTCGGTGGTGAAAGCCTTGCGCGATTGCGGATCGATGTAGAACATGTGGCCGCCGCGATAGAGCTTAAGCTCGGCGCGCTCCTCCTCGACCGACGCCGGCAGGTGCTCGAGCACGTAGCGCGAGACCGCGTAGGGCGTCGCCATGTCGCTGTAGCCGTGGGCGATCATCAGGCGGAACGACGGGGTGAGCGCGAACAGTTCGCGCAAATCGTCGGCGACGCTCGGCGGCGCGCGGCCGCCGTCATGCCAGTCCCACTTGCCGGAAATATCCGAGGCGAGCAGGTGGTAGGTTATCTCGGTCTTGAAGCCGAGCTCGTCGCGCGCATAGCCGACGAAAGCGCCGCCATAGGCGCGCACCACGCCGTCGAGCAGCGGGTCGGGCCCGCGCGGGTATGACGTCTCCGGATGGGGATCGTCGGCGGCGAACGTCGCGTCGTAGTGGCTGACGATCTTGTGCTCGTGCCCCCGCAGGTTCTTGACGTAGGCGTCGCGGATGAAGCCGCGCGCTCGGGCGACGACGTCCTCCGGCAATCCGGTCATCTGCGCGACGCGCGCGTAAAACACCTTGGCGGCATCGCCGTGGGGCGCCGGCCCGGCGAGCGTGGTCAGATAGTCGGTCAGCGCGAAATGTTCAGCCTGCGCCAGTGCCTCTTTGCTGAAGGTGCCGGTGCGCTCAAGCTCGGTCGCGACCAGGGATGGTAGTTGCAGCGCGGCGCCGAGTGCGAACCGGTCGCCGCCGAACTGGAAGGCGCCTTCGAGCATCGGCGACACCATGAGGATGCCGGTCACGGCGATCCCCTGGCCGCTCTGCAGATCATCGGCGACCTTGGCGGCGCGGAAGCCGCCGTAGCTTTCGCCGAGAATGTATTTGGGCGAGCTGGCGCGGCCATTCTTGGCGACGTAAAGCGCGATCACCTTGGCCATGGATTCGGAATCGCGGCGCACGCCCCAGAAGGCGTTGGCGCCGTCCGGCTTGGCCGCCCGGCTCCACCCGGTGCCGACCGGATCGATCAGCACGAGATCGGTGAAAGCGAGCCAGGTATCCGGGTTGTCGATCAGGCGGACATCGGCGCCATCGTGCCCGGCCATGCCGAACTCGGCGATCCGCGGACCGACAAGCCCGAGATTGAGAAAGGCCGACGCGGCGCCTGGTCCGCCATTGAAAACGAAGGTGAGCGGCCGCCGCTCGGCGTTCGATTTGGCGACATACGCCGTGTAGAAGACCGCGGCCGAACGCTCGCCCGACTGGTCGAACAGCGACAAGGTGCCGGCGGTCGCGGTGTAGGTGAGCTTCCCTTGCGGCGTGTCGATGCTGTGCTCGGTGACCGAGTCGGACGGCAACAGCGACAGCACTCCCGGCCCGTTCTGCTCTTGTCGCCCCTGTTCTGCACGGCCGGGGTGGCCGGCGTGCTCCTGCGCGAATGCCGCCGTCACCGCGAACGCGGTCAGCAGGACGAGAAGGGAGGAGCGGCGGAGACCGATCATCTTTTTGTTCCTTATGAACCTGAAGTGCATGCACATCGTCCCGCGAAAGTGCCGGAAAGATGGCTCGCGGCCGCACCATTCCGCAAGATTGAGTGAGAGCGTAAGCCGCGCGAACCGGTAGACAACCGCGACAGGATCGGGGAAGTTCACCGCCCCAATGGCCCCGTGCCGGTCATCTCGAGGCGCCCGCCCGCAATGCGGGCCGCGAAGGACCGGCCGCGGAAGCCCCAAGGCCACCGCCCTTGCATGGGCGCCGGGTGCTGGAGTTGTCAAATGCCCTTCCCGCGTGCGTCGAAAGCCCTGACGCGCTTCACCGTCCTCGACCTCACCCGCGTGCGCGCGGGGCCGACTTGCGCGCGGCAACTCGCCGACTGGGGCGCCAACGTCATCAAGGTCGAGGCGCCGCCCGGCCCGGAAGAACCGATGGGCGGCCCGCGCGAAGGCTCCGACTTCCAGAACCTGCACCGTAACAAGCGCAGCATCACGCTGAACCTGAAGGCGCCGGAAGGCCTCGCCACGTTCAAACGCCTGGTGAAGAAGGCGGACGTGGTGGTGGAGAATTTCCGCCCCGGCGTGAAGAAGCGCCTGGGCATCGACTACAGGGCGCTGTCACGCATCAATCCGCGGCTCGTCTATGCCAGCATCTCCGGCTTCGGCCAGGAGGGGCCGTACGCCGACCGGCCCGGCTTCGATCAGATCGCGCAGGGCATGGGCGGGCTGATGTCGATCACCGGCCTGCCCGGCCACGGACCGGTGCGTGTCGGCATCCCAGTCGCCGACTTGACCGCCGGCCTGTTCGCGGCGCTCGGCATCCTCGTCGCGCTGCTCGAGCGGGAAAAATCCGGCAAGGGCCAGCAGATCGCGACCTCGCTGCTGCAAGCGCAAATCTTCATGCTCGATTTCCAGGCCGCGCGCTTTCTGGTGGAAGGCGAAGTCGCGCAGCAGGCCGGCAACAATCATCCGACCAACATCCCGACCGGCGTGTTCAAGACCCGCGACGGCTACATCAACATCGCCGCCAGCGGCCAGAGAATGTGGGAGCGGCTCTGCCGCGCGATCGACGCCGAACCGCTGCTGCACAAGCCGGAGTATCGCAGCGCCGCCTCCCGCTCCGACAACCGCGACGCGCTCACCGCCGACATGGAAGTCCACCTGAAAGACCGCAGCAGCGCCGAATGGGTCGATCGCCTGAACGAAGCGGGCGTGCCGAGCGGCCCGATCTACTCCATCGCCGAGGTCTTTGCCGATCCGCAGGTGAAGCATCTCGGCATGGCGCAGAGCGTGGGCGGTAACGGCAAAGCTAAGGGCAACGGCCGGGGCAATAACAAGCTGCGCCTGGTCGGCCAGCCGGTGTCGCTCTCGCGTACGCCGTCGCGCCTTGCCGCGCGGCCGCCGGAGGCCGGCGAGCACACCGATTCCGTGCTTAAGGAATTCGGTTTCTCCGCGCGCGAAATCGCGGCGCTGCACAAGGCCGGCGCAGTGTAGGGCGTACCGTCACCCCCGGCGCCGGGCCTGGCGACTTGGCGGCGTGGCAAGACACGGATCGATGCGGCAAGCGCGGCCGCCGGAAAATGAAGCAGGAGTACGGGATGACGCAAACCGACAAGATGCTCGCGCGCAAGGAAGGCGGCGTCGGCATCATGACCTTCAACAATCCCGAGCGGCACAATGCGGTGTCGCTGGAGATGTGGGAGGTAGCCAAGCGCATCCTCGACGATTTCGCCGCCGACGACGCGGTGCGGGTGGTGGTACTTACCGGCGCTGGCGGCAAGGCGTTCGTCTCCGGCGCCGACATCTCCAAATTCGCCAGCGAGCGCGCCTCGCTGGAGGATACGCGCAGCTACAACATCAAGACCGAGGCGACGTTCGTCGGCATCTACGAATTCCCCAAGCCGACGATCGCAATGATCCGCGGCTATTGCATCGGCGGCGGCCTCGGTCTCGCCAGCTGCTGCGACCTGCGCATCTGCTCCGACAATTCGCGCTTTGCGGTGCCGGCGGCGCGGCTCGGGCTCGGCTACGGCTATGGCGGGCTCAAGCGCCTCATCGACATCGTCGGTCATTCCTTTGCCAAGGAAATCTTCTATACCGCACGCCAGTTCAGCGCCCAGGAGGCCTACGACATGGGCCTGGTCAACCGCGTCGTGCCCGCAGCCGAGCTCGAAAGCGCGGTGAAGAACATCACCGACATGATCTGCGCCAATGCGCCGCTCACCATCAAGGCGGTGAAGTTCACCGCCGGCGAAATCCTCAAGGATGAATCGAAGCGCAACGTCGCACGCGTGAACGAGATGGTTGAGCAGTGCTTTGTCAGCCGCGACTATACCGAAGGCCGCACCGCCTTCATGGAGAAGCGCAAGCCGGCATTTACCGGCAGCTGAAGGCATTTACTCTTAAGGACCCGCGAGCGCGAAGATGACCAGCCTGAGACTTTCCGCCGCCTTACTCTTTGCCTTGTTTGCCACGGCCACGCAGGCGGCCCCACCGGTCAGCCCGAACGGTACGAGCGCCAGCGCGTATTTGCGCGGCTGCAAGGACTTCGTCGCCGGCCGATCCAATTTCTTCAGCGGACGCTGCGTCGGCGCGATCGAAACTCTCGATGCGGCGAATGCCGACACCAGGGCATTCTGTGCTCCGCCAAAAACCAACAACCTGGAACGGGTGCGGATCGTCGTCACTTACATCGAAGCTCAGCCGAATCGCGGGGGCGAAGATTTCAGGATCCTGGCCAACGAAGCCATGGTCAAAGCCTGGCCGTGCAAGAGCTAGCGGCACGTTCTGATCTGAGTTGACTCACCTTGCTCATTCCCGCGCACGCGGGAAGTACGGGAGCACGGACGTCCCGCTATGTGTCAACTGGGTCCCCGCGTTCGCGGGATGAGCGGGTGAGAGCACGCTTGCCCCCGTCCTCGCTGCGTTGGCTCCGCAAGTGTACTATGGCGGCGCCCCTTCGCTCTGGGCCGTAGGCGCGGCGGCAACGAGCGTTTAAGAATGCAAGGCAGTATTTAATTTACCCACGCCGGCCCAGGGCTGGTCTTCCGAGGGACCGAAACCCTACGCCGACAGACGACCGGGAGCGGCGCCTATGCCACTGCCGAGGACCGCGCTCTTAAGGCGGCCGGGCGCCGCGCTTCTTCCGACCCGGTTTGACTATCTCCCGCAGCCATACCCTTTTCTGAATTGAGGTGCTCCGGGCATAAGGTCGCTTCTCCATCCTGGAATTGCTGAGCACTCTCACAGGTGGTATACAATCTGACGCCACACTTTCTCGTTCCCATGTGAATATGGGAGAAGACCGTGCCCGCGAAGTCTCATGTGGATTTTTGTTTGTTCGTTCAGATCCTAGAGGTGGAAGAGGATCGAATTCCGCCTGAGTTAGTTGCGGCAATACAATCTCGCAACCCGGCGGAAATAGCCCGTACGCTCGATTCTTTGCCCACTCTTCGGAATATTGTTGACGATCAAACAAACCTCCATGAGTCGATTCACATCGTGCAAGGCGTCATTTATCGCTTTCTGCGATGGTACTCCCTTGCGGCATTTCAATACGTCTCAGACACTTTCAAGCAAATGGACGAGCTCACCGCGGCTGCACAATCTGTAAACGCTACTTCATTGCACAGCCCTATTTTCTCCCTATTAGATATGGAGTGGCACATTTACGATATGAGCAAGCGCTTTTTGTTCTGGAAATACAAACCGGCACTTGGAATATCAATCACGGACCAAGTTCCAAAAGGAGTCAAGGCAAAACCACTGATCACCCTCAACACAATCGATCTAATTGAGAACGCGGCTTCGCTGCTTCAATACAAAATCAGCACCGGAAACGACTTTCCTACTTGGATAGAATTTAGTAGGTGGGCAAAAAGAAATCCCGCGTACACTCGGATATTAGAATTCGTGCGCGACTATCTCGGTGATGGAAATGTGGCTGTTAGAATATTCCTGGACTTAGTGCAAGTCGCTTTTGACACCAACAGACCGGTGCAAGCCTTTGCGATACTCCTTGCTGCGTTCAAGTACAATTACGACAAGGGTTATTTAGATCCTATTTTGGCGCAACGCGGCCATTGCCGCTGGATTGAGATATTTGATCACTATGCGGGTAAGATGCCACTTGAGAAGCCGGAATACGGAAATTTGCTCTCAAAGCGATTCTTTCGAATTGAAAGCGATTTGGGGCTTCGACTCGGAGGGAAGATGACGCATCCGATTCTGGGTCATTTTGTTACCAAGTGGGAGAAGCTTGAGGCGAACGATATTGCTTATAGGTATGCTTTCGGCGCGCCAAATGGTTACAGTAAGCACATTAGTGAAATCTCTGAACTATTTCACGCGCCGATTACGTTGTTAAAATTGACCAACGAAGAGCAGAATTTTGTCTCGGTAATCGGTAATTTGCGGAATACTGGAGTCGCCGATGCTGATATTGATGGAACTGAAATCACCGACATTCATTTAAAAGGGGTTCTTGTTGGTTTTATGATGATGTTTGGCGTGGTCCGGCGGCTTGTAGGGGCTCTCATGGATCCGGATTTTCGTTTTTGTCATCACATCGACTGCCCCTTTTACGCACAAAACTACTGCAATATGTGGCTTTTTATTCCTAAGAAGTATGATGATTGTGGGTTTCCCAGACGGTTTACTGAGTTGCGGGGCGAGTGGTTTGGTCGTCCTGGTACGTCGAGTGAATTCGTATTGGTTGTCGGGAATGGTCCAAACGCAACGGCTGACTTTCAGGAGAGAATGGGATGGGCAAAACTGAGCAATTAACGCTGTCCGCAGGGCCGGAAACGGAAGCTCTCGTCAATTTTATATTCAAAGAATTAAGCGACCAGCTAGTCGATCAGATCGACCTTAAGCGGGTGACTCCAGCGACTGGGGGCGTAGCTAGAGAGTTCATCACAACTGGAGCGCTTCTGACACTCGCACCGGCGCTGGCGCTCCCTGTTTTTCGCTTAATTGAACGCTGGATGGAAACGAATAGGCAGCGCGAGGCAGTGAACGTTATTTACCAGGCAAGCAAACAAGACAAAGAACTTATGAAGACACTTGCTGAATTGGAAAAGAGGCATTCAGACCTAATGATCAAATATGCAGGGCGAGTGGGGAGCTTTCAACAGAGGAACAAAGCGTAGTTTAGGCGCTTGGAAAAAGGGTGGGGTTGACAACATAACTTGCCCGACTAACGAGAACCTAGTCGGAAATCGTCCGCGGGAACCGCAGCGTCACCTTCGTGCCGGTGCCGGGCGTGGACGCGACTTCGATCTGCCCCTTGAGCGCCGTGGTGACGATATTCTGCACGATCGCCATGCCGAGGCCGGTACCGCCCTTGCTGCGCCCGGTGGTGAAGAACGGTTCGAAGATCCGCTGCAAGTCGTCGGCGGCGATGCCGCGTCCGAAGTCGCTGACGGTGATGACGAACCATTCGTCTGCCCGCCGGCCCTCGGCGGCAACGAGGATCTCGACCCTGCCGCCCTTCCCGTCCGGATAGGCATAGCGCTCGATATTGGTCATGAGGTTGAGCAGGACCTGGCTGAGAAAACCACGATAGCCAAGCCACGCGTGCGAAGCGGCGTCGGGCAGGTCGTTGCGCACCTCGATGGTCAGCCTGGCCTGCCGCGCGTTGATCTTGAACAGGCCGACCACCTCGTCGACCACGGCGACCAGGTCGAGCGTCTCCTTGGTGTCGCGGATCTGCCCGACGGAGAGCTGCTTGAAGTCCTGGACCAGCTTGTGCGCGCGGCGAATGTTGCCCTCGATCAGGTCGATGGCCTCGCGGACGTCCTCGATGGCGCCGCGAGCCTTGGGATCGTCGGCGAGCGGCGCGAACACCGGCGCATTGAGGCGCCCCTTGACCACGCTCGTCGCCGTGTTGACGGTGCCGAGCGGCGTGTTGATCTCGTGCGCGACGCCCGCGACCATCTGCGCGAGCGAGCGGTAGCGCGCCAACTCCATCTCCGTGCGGATCGCCTGCTGCTGCAAGGCTTCGCGGAACACGCGCTCGCTGGTCGCGCGCACGGTCTGGCTCAGGTTCGCCAGCGTCGTTCCCAAGAGCTGCGGCGATTTCGTGAGCAGTGCCAGAAAAGTTTCGCGCTCCAGAACGAAGAACTCGCACGGCGTGAGACTCGCGACACTCGCCGAACGCGTTCCGCCATCGATGAGCGCGAGTTCGCCGAAATACTCGCCCGCGGCCCCGGTCGCGAGCTCGACCTCGTTGCCGTCGTCGTTCTGTTTGTAGATGCGGACTTTGCCCGCAAGGACGACGTAAAGGCCGTCGGAAACGTCGCCCTCGCGAAAGACGGTCTCGCCCGGCCCCACATTCTTGGTGCGGCCGGCGGCGGCGATCGATGCGAGATGGTCCGCCGGCAGTTCGGCGAACAGAGGAACCGTCGCCAGGAAGGTTTCCGCGGTCATGGCACACGGCTCCCTGGCGAATCGGCACCGATCAGCCCGCCGCCGTTGAGCGGATGCCCGCGGCATGGCCGACGCTGCGCTCCACGCGACGCTGCGGGCCGATCAGTTGACCGGCACGACCTCAGGCGGCCGCTCTGGCGCCGGCGCGATGGAAGATTGTCGCCAGCGCCTTGGTGAAGTTCAATAGGATCAAGGTGTCGCCCGGGCTCGGCACGCCCGGGAAACGGCCGAGATGCCAGACGTCGCCGTGCGTGTCGGTCGCCGCGGCCTTGACGAGATGGTGGTGCCCGTCCTGGACGTAGCCGTCTCCCGACTTGTTCAACGGCTTCAGCCCGAGCCGGATCAACCGATCCCTTTCGGCAACCGCCGCCTTGGGCTCGTAATTGCCGCCGAGCAGGCGGTCCCCTTCGAACAGGCCGACGCGAATGTCGTAGCCGCCCACTCGGCTTGGCGCACCGGTCGGATCGACGGGGATTTGTCCGAGCACTTCGCCGATAGCGCGCTGCAAGCCTTCGACCGAGCCGCCGGCCGCCATGGCGCGGCCAATCACCTGGAACTCGAGCACCGTCATGCTGGCGAAGTCGAACTGCCTGATGCCCGCCTTGACCAGCGAGTAGAGCTTGTCCTCGGTCGTCTCGACCTTGGAGAAATAGCCGTTGATGTCGTAGCGGTCGATGACGTCGCGCTCCGGCGCAATGCCAGGCTGGCCGGTGCGCACGTAGATCGTCGTTATGCGGTTCATCTGCGTCTCGCGGATGTACCGGCAGAGGTCGAGCCCGGCGTGGTCGGTTTCCATCACCACGTCGATGAAGGCGACGCTGATGTAAGGAAGCGCCGTGGTGCCGAGCGGCCCGCTGAGCAGTTTCACCGCCTCCTCCTTGCTGGTAGCGGTGAACAGTCTGATCGGAACGCCGTCAATCTCGAAGCTCTTCATCGCCAGTTTCGAGACCGCGAGCACATCCGGATCGTCGTCGACAAGCAGCACTGGCCATTCGGTCTGGAACATGCCTGTTTCCTCCGCTATCGGGGCTAAGTAGGTGATCCGCGTTCAAAACATGCAGCGGCAACTCCTGGACGAAAGCGCTCGCCGCGTCGCGCTTGCCCCCGTCGTCGCTGCGTTGGCGCGGCAAGTGTACTACAATCGCGCCCCTTGGCTCCAGGTGCGACGGCAACCTCCCGGCGCGGAGCGCAAGGCACTATTTACCAACGCCGAGCGCTGCCCCTTTTACCGGCCCATGACACCCGGTAGCTGACACGACGTACCTTGCGCGACGATCGACGATCGCGCTCCGCGCGGCGGCCGCGGACCAAGCTTTGATGCGTCCGGACGGCGATCGCAATCACCGATACGCGGACTGCGCTGCCAGGGACGCGAATAAAACGCCGTGCTGGACCGTCGCGCGTAACCCGGGCCGGACTGGCGCGCTCACACGGGCGCGAACAAGACGCCTCGCTCGACGAGTGCGGTTGGTCCTTCGCCTGGCGCTTGTTTCCACCGCCGCCCGCCGCTAAATACGAGGCGCGACGCTCATCCATCGCCTTGTCGACTTGCCGGCCTGCGGAGAGGTGGCTGAGTGGTTGAAAGCACCGCACTCGAAATGCGGCATACGGGCAACCGTATCGGGGGTTCGAATCCCTCCCTCTCCGCCAACGATACAGCTAACATCTTGACATAACGGCAATATATAATTGCCTTTCAT
>Ga0207644_10001554_pt1 | contig 14807 bp, 11 predicted proteins | sample KBSS73metaG_FD_184326 | JGI IMG/M metagenome (GOLD analysis project Ga0207644, IMG submission 184326) | Switchgrass rhizosphere microbial communities from Kellogg Biological Station, Michigan, USA - KBS S7-3 metaG (SPAdes) (version 2) | ecosystem: Host-associated > Plants > Roots > Rhizosphere... | reverse complement strand
CATCGTGGCGCTGGCACTCGTCGCCGTGCTCGCGTATCGGGTTCTGCCGCCGTATTGGCAGGTGCGACAGAATCCGGAGCCGGCGGTAATCCGGCGGGCGGTCAAAGCGGGCGTGCTGTCGCTGGTCTATCCGGCGGTGATGATCGCGACCCTGTTCGGCCGCTGGCTGGCCGGCCTGATCACGCTGATCCTGTCGTTCGCCTATACGGTCGCTTTCGGCTGGACCAACCTGCTCATCCTGATCGCGCTCCCGTTTGCCGTGAGCGGCTACGTCTCCGCCGTCGCGTTCGTCCCCAACCACCGCGGCATGCCGCCTCTCACCGAAGAGCAGGGACGCCGCGCATCGCGCTTCACGCACCTCAACTCCCGGACCGTCCTCTATCCGCCCTATCTTCCCGGCAACTACTTCATGAACTACGTGCCGTGGCAGATCGAGCATCACGTGTTCCCGACCCTCCCCGGGTACAAGCTCTCGCGATTCTCGCCCTACCTGCGCGCCTACGCCGCGAAGGAAGGTCTTCCCCTGCAGTACGAGACCGTCTTCGAGGCGATGCCCCGCATGCTCCGCCGCGAGTGGCTCTGGGGGAGCGGCGACGGCAAGCTCTACACGTACGCCGAGGCCGAGGTGATCCGCCGCGAGCGCATGGCGGCGGCGGCGCGCGCCGGTGCGGCCGCGTCCCAGCCGATCCGCGTGACGGCCACCGCGCCCGAGGCCTAGCTCCCGCTCGCGGGTCCGGCCGTGTGGATCGCCATCACGCGGCCGGTCAGCGCCTCTCTCGCCCGCTGCGAGCTGACGCACCTCTCGCGCGAGCCCATCGACGTCCCCAGGGCGCGCGCGCAGCACGCGTCCTACGAGAGGCTCCTCGGCTCCCTGGGCGTCTCCGTCGTGCGCGCCGACTCCGCTCCCGAGCTCCCCGACGCGGTCTTCATCGAGGACACGGCGATCGTGCTCGACGAGATCGCCGTTCTCACGCGGCCCGGAGCGGTCTCGCGCCGGGAGGAGACGGCCTCCGTCGCCGCGCTCCTCGAGTCCTATCGGACGCTGCGCGCGATGACGGCGCCCGCCACGCTGGACGGCGGCGACGTCCTGCGCTGCGGGCGCACGCTCTATGCGGGGAGGTCGGGCCGCACGAACGACGCCGGCATCGCGCAGCTCGGAAGCCTCGTGGCGCCCTTCGGATACGAGGTCGTGCCCGTCTCGTTCTCGGGGTGCCTGCATCTGAAGAGCGCGGTGACCGCGCTCGCCGATGACCTGCTGCTCGTGAACCCGGAGTGGGTGTCGCCGGACGCGTTCCCAGCCCAGCAAGCGCTCTTCGTCGATGATGGCGAGCCCTACGCCGCCAACGCGCTCAGGGTGGGGGATGCGGTCGTCTTCCCCGCCCGGTTCCCGCGGACGCGCGCGCGTCTCATCGAGCGCGGACTGCGCGTGGCCGAGATCGCGTGCGACGAGCTCGCGAAGGCCGAGGGCGCCCTGACCTGCTGCAGCCTCCTCTTCGAGAAGGCCCCGGCCGAACCGGGCTAGGCCTCTTCCTCCTCGTACTTCTGCTTCAGCGCGTCGACGACGTTGGGATCGGCGAGGGTGGTCGTGTCGCCCAGCGCGCGCCCCTCCGCGATGTCGCGCAGGAGGCGCCGCATGATCTTCCCCGAGCGGGTCTTGGGGAGGTCGGCGGAGAAGAGGATGTGATCCGGGCGCGCGATCGCGCCGATCTTGTTGGTGACGTGGCCCTTCAGCTCGCTGGCCAGGGCCGGGCTCGCCTTGCGCCCGTCCTTGAGCGTCACGAAGGCGGCGATCGCGGTCCCCTTGATCTCGTGCGCGACGCCGACGACGGCGGCCTCGGCGACCGACTGGTGGTCGACGAGCGCCGACTCGACCTCCATGGTGCCGATCCGGTGCCCCGCGACGTTGAGGACGTCGTCCACGCGCCCGAGAAGCCAGAAGTAGCCGTCCGCATCGCGCCGCGCGCCGTCGCCGGTGAAGTAGACTCCGGGGAACTTGCTGAAGTAGGTCGCGATGAACCGCTCGCGATCGCCCCAGAGACCGCGCAGCATGGCGGGCCAGGGGCGTGTCAGCGCCAGATAGCCGCCGCCGGTCTCCACCCGCGCGCCCTTGTCGTTCAGGATCTCGGGCGTGGCGCCGGGGAAAGGGCGCGTCGCCGACCCGGGCCGCAGGGACGTCACTCCCGGAAGGGGCGTGATGAGGATCATCCCCGTCTCCGTCTGCCACCAGGTGTCGACGACCGGGCACTTCTCCCCGCCGATGTACTTGTAGTACCAGACCCACGCCTCGGGATTGATCGGCTCGCCGACGGTCCCGAGCAGGCGCAGCGTGGAGAGGTCGTACTTGCCGGGCCACTCCGCGCCCCACTTCATGAAGGCGCGGATCGCGGTCGGGGCCGTGTAGAACACGGTCACGCCGAGCCGCGCGACGATCTCCCAGAAGCGGCCGCGGTCGGGCCAGTCCGGCGCGCCCTCGTACATGACGACGGTCGCCCCGCACGCCAGCGGGCCGTATACCACGTAGGAGTGCCCCGTCACCCACCCTACGTCCGCGGTGCACCAGTAGACGTCGTCCTCGCGCAGGTCGAAGACCCACTTCGTCGTCGCGTGGACCCCTGTGAGGTAGCCCCCGGTGGTATGGACGATCCCCTTGGGCTTTCCCGTCGTTCCCGACGTGTAGAGGATGTAGAGCGGGTCCTCCGAGTCCATGGGCTCCGGCTCGCAGTGGGCCGGGGCGGCCGCGACGAGATCGTGGTACCAGACGTCGAATCCCTCCTTCATCCGGATCGGGAAACCGCCGCGCTTGACCACCACGACGTGCTCGATCGACGGGCACTCGCGCACCGCGTACTCGGCGTCGTGCTTGAGAGGGAGGTAGGCCCCGCGCCGGTAGCCGCCGTCGGCCGTGACGAGGACCTTCGCCTGCGCGTCGTTGATGCGGTCGCGCAGGGACTCGGACGAGAACCCGCCGAAGACGACCGTGTGGATCGCACCGATGCGCGTGCACGCCAGCATCGCGACGGCCGCCTCCGGGATCAGGGGCAGGTAGATGGCGACCCGGTCGCCCTTCTGGACGCCGAGCTTCTTGAGGCCGTTCGCGAACTGGTTGACCTCGCGGTGCAGGTCCCAGTAGGTGAGCGTACGCCGGTCGCCGGGCTCACCCTCCCAGATGATCGCGGCCTTGTTGCGGCGCTCGCCGCGGACGTGCCGGTCGAGACAGTTCGCGGAGACGTTCAAACGACCGTCGAGGAACCACTTGGCGTCGGGAGGGGACCACTCGAGCACGCGGCTCCAGGGCGCGATCCACTCCAGCTCCTGCGCCCGTCGCGCCCAGAATCCTTCGAGATCCGTCTCGGCCTCATGCCAGGGGGATGCGTCCCTGACGTGGGCCCGCGCTCGGAAGGCGGCGGGCGGATCGAAGGTGCGGCTTTCGCTGAGCAGGCTCTCGAGCGCCGCGTCGGCCGGTCTCTTCTCCTTGTCGCCGTCGCTCCGCGGCCCCTTCGGGTCGGTCATGCCGTCTCCTCCGATCGTGTGAGAGGGGTGACGAGGGCATTCTATGTCCTCGGCCGAGGCCAGGCATCTCCCGCCACGTCGCGCGATCCGTCCAGCCTTGCGAGGTGGGCGGAATCCGCTATTCTTGGGGGCGCTCGGACCGCGGCGAGGGACGCGGCGGGCCGTCCAGGTCGCCTGATCCGGCGCCCCCCGATGAAGGAGGAGTGCGTGATCCGATCCATGAGAGCCATCACCCGGGGAGGCGCGATGCTGATCCTCTTCGGTCTTCTCGCGCAGCGCAGCGCGGGGGCCGCGACCCATCAGGATCCTAAGGCCCTCGCGGTCGTGGAGGCGCTCGAGAAAACCGTCGCGCCCGACAACGGCTGGAGCAAGGTGGGCGGACTGCGTTTCACCTTCAGCGTGATCGAGGATGGAGCGCCCCAAAACGTGGTCCACCACTCCTGGAACGTCTCCACCGGGCAGTACCGCGTCGATTGGACCCAGGACGGAGGCCAGCGCATGGCGATTTTCAACGTCGGCGCGAAGGGCAAGCAGGGCGAGGCCTACATCCGTCTGGGCACGGCGACTACGACGGAATCGGCCGCGCAGACGTCCCAGGAGGGAAAGCCCGCGAAGAAGCCCCGTGCGGACATGGCGGAATGGTCGAGGACGCCTCCCGTGCTGGAACGGCAGATCCTCGCGGCGAGCTACGACCGCTTCCTCAATGAAACCTATTGGCTCCTGATGCCGCTCAAGATGAGGGACCCCGGCGTCAACCTCGATTACGACGGCGAGAAGAAGATCGACAGGCAGATCTACGACGTCCTGAAGCTCACCTTCGAGAACGTGGGCCTGACCCCGGGCGATACCTACTGGGCCTACGTCAACCGCGAGACGCATCTCATCGATCGCTGGGAGTACATCCTGGAAGACGGGGCGCCGAGACCCGACGATAGAGCCGTCGAGAAGGACAACGAGCTGAGCGACGGGGAGAAGGGAAAGACGGAGCCCGCGGCGTCGAAGAGCGCCTCACCGGCGAGCCCGGTGCGGTCCGTCTGGATCTGGAAGGATTGGCAGAGCTACGGTCCGGTGAAGCTCGCGACCACGAAGACGATGCCGAACCGATCCCTGTCGATCGTCCTCAAGAACATCGAGGTCCTCTCCTCGATGCCCGAGTCCGAGTTCCAACCGCCGACGAAGCCCCTCGTGCCGCACGTGAAACCGGCGGCCGCGACGAAGACGAAGTAGGGATCTCTAGAACAGGTTCAGCTGGAGCTTCGCGGCGTCCGACATCATCGCAGGGCTCCAGGGCGGCTCCCAGACCACGTCCACCTTGGCGTCGGTGACGCCGGGCAGGCCCAGGATCTTGGCTTCGACCTCGGGGGGAAGGCTCCCCGCGACGGGGCATGCGGGGGACGTCAGCGTCATGCGGACGGCCACCCCTCCCGGCGGATTCACCTGGATGCTGTAGATGAGGCCGAGCTCGTAGATGTTGACGGGGATCTCGGGGTCGAAGCAGGTCTTGAGTACCTCGACGACACGCTCCTGAAGATCTCCGCCGGGCTCGGCGGTCTGAGGGATGGGATCCTGCGGGACGGGCTCGTTCATGGTCATCTGCTACGTATTATCGCACGGGCGGCTGGGGGACGACCCCGGATGTCGGTTCGTTCATCCAAGAAATCATTGTTTCTCATGTATTTCCGGCGTACATCACCCGGCTCAACCGAGCAAGGAACCTTCGGCGGCCCAGCCACCGGGAAGAGCGCTCGAGGAGGATGGACGCGTGGATAGGAATCGGCTCGGTCGCAATGACCTCGGATTTCCCGAGAACCGCCGCACGGCCCTGGGGCTCGTGGGGGCGCTGCTGCTGCTTCTGCCTGGATCGGGAGTCCTGCCGGGGATCGCGCGGGCGGATGCGCCCGCCGCCGCTGCGGCGGACGCACCGTCGCAATCGCAGGCGGAATCGCTAGGGGCCGTCGTGGGCGTCCCCTGGTCGGGCGGGGCAGGGATCACCGAGACGGTCGAGCAGATCATGGCGCGGCAGAAGGCGCAGGAGCTGTCGGGCAAGTGGCGGGGTCGCGAGCAGGAGTCCGACAGGGGCTGGCGGAACAACAACCCCAACCGCCGGCCGAATCCGGACGCGCCCGCGGTCTCCGCGTGGCCCGCCGCAGACAAGACCGTCGACGACGCGGCGAGTCTCCTCTTCAGCCCTCAGGTTGTGGGCACGACCTTCCAGACGATGCACGTCGCCGATACGCCCGGCTACACACCGCCCGACACCATGGGCGATGTCGGTCCGACGCAGATCCTCTCGATCTCGAACGGGCGCATCCGCGTCTTCAACAAGACGGGCGCCCTGGGAGGTCTCAACGCGGACGAGGACACGTTCTTCTTCTCGGTCGGCGGCGCGACCGGCGTCACCGACGCGCACATCCGCTACGACCGGCTCACGCAGCGCTGGTTCATCGTGTGCGTGAACCTGGACGCCGTGAACAAGGTCCTGATCGCGGTCAGCAGCGGCCCGACGATCACCAACAGCGCGAGCTTCACCTTCTACCAGTTCCGCCACGACCTCGTCGGAACCACGCCCAATACGGACACGAACGGCTTCCTGGACTATCCCACCCTGGGCGTGGACAAGTTCGCGCTCTACATCGGCGGCGACGTCATCAACTCCGCCGGCACGGCCCTGGTCGGGACGACGGGCTTCGTCGTCAACAAGGCGAACCTCATCGCAGGCTCGCTCACGGTGACCGCCTTCCGCCAGCTCGCCGCAGGAGGCGCGGGGGCGGGGCCGGAGAGTCCCCAGGGTGTGGACAACGACGATCCGGGAGCGACGGAGGGGTACTTCGCCGGACCCGACCTGGCGACGTTCGGAACGATCATGTTCCGCCGCGTGAGCACCCCCGGCGGAACGCCGTCGATCTCGGCGAACATCGCCGTCACGGTGCCGGCGACGTATTTTCCGCTCGCGAACGGTCAGCCCGCACGGGGCTCGACCACCCTCGATGGCATCGATGACCGCTTCTTCGCCGCGGCCATCCACAAGAACAAGATCACGGGCGTGAGCAGCCTCTGGGCCGCGCACAACATGCGCGTGAGCACGACCGGGGTGGCGAGCTCGACGGGCACGCGCAACGGCTCGCGCTGGTACGAGTTCGGGAACCTCACGACGACGCCGGCCCTGGTCCAGTCGGGGACGCTCTTCGATGCGGCGGCGTCGAACCCGCGGGGCTACTGGGTCCCCTCCGTGATCGCCTCAGGGCAGGGGCACATGGCGCTCGGCTGCAGCTACGCGAACGCGACCGTGGACTTCGCCGGCGCTGCGGCCTCCGGCAGGCTGCGGACGGACACCGCGGGCACGATCCAGGCGCCCACGCTCGCTCAGGTCAGCGCCACGGCCTACACCTTCGAGGGGGGCGCGAACCAGCGCTGGGGCGACTACTCCCAGACCGACGTCGATCCCAACGACGACATGACGATCTGGACGTTCCAGGAATACTGCGATACGACGAACTCCTGGGCGATCCGTGCGATCCAGCTGAAGGCGCCGCCTCCGGCCCTTCCCACGAGCGCCACCGGCGCCTGCACGGGGCAAGCCGCGGCGAGCACCACGATCACCGGCACGTCGAGCGCGGGATCGGAGTTCTTCGATCCGGGCTCCGATGCGGGCGGCCCGGGCTTCGCCAACCACATCGCCGCCGCGGTGACGGGCGGCGCCACGGTCAACAGCGTGACCTTCACCGATCCCACGCACGTGACCTTGAGCCTCAATACGATCGGAGCCGTGCCCGGCGCGCAGAACGTGACGATCACCAATCCCGACGGGCAGAGCGCGATCGGGTCGAGCATCCTGACGCTCTCGAGCGCGCCCGTTGCGCCGACCGCCACCAACGGCGGCACCGTCTGCGCCGGCGCCACGCTGCAGCTCTTCGCCTCCACGATCGCAGGCGCGACGTACGCCTGGACGGGGCCGAACGGCTTCACGTCGGCCGTGCAGAATCCGACGATCCCCGGCGCGACGACGGCGGCGACGGGAACGTACACCGTGAAGGCCTCCGTGGGGGGCTGTCAGGGACCCGGAGGGACCACCTCGGTGACCGTGACTCCCGACGGCGGGTCCTGCAGCGACGGAAACGCCTGCACCGTGGCCGACACGTGCCAGGCGGGAGCCTGCGCTTCCGGCGCTCCGGTGACGTGCACGGCGTCCGATGCGTGCCACGTGGCGGGCATCTGCAACCCGGGCACCGGGGTCTGCTCCAACCCGGCGGCGACGAACGGCTCGCCCTGCAGCGACGGGAACGCGTGCACGCAGTCCGATTCCTGCCAGGCGGGCCTGTGCACCGGTAGCAATCCCGTCACGTGCACGGCGTCCGACCCGTGCCACGTCGCCGGCGCATGCAGCCCGGGGACGGGTCTGTGCTCGAACCCGGCGGCCTCGGACGGGACGCCCTGCAGCGACGGGAACGGGTGCACGCAGTCCGATTCCTGCCAGGCGGGCCTGTGCACCGGTAGCAATCCGGTCACGTGCACGGCATCCGACCAGTGCCACGTCGCCGGCGCATGCAGCCCGGGGACGGGTCTGTGCTCGAACCCGGCGGCTTCGGACGGGACGCCCTGCAGCGACGGGGACGCCTGCACCGCAAACGACGCCTGCAGCGCCGGTGCCTGCGGCGGCGCTCCTCTTCTGGTTCCGTCCGAGGTGGCGGATCTGGGCTTCACCGACGCCACCACCCTCGTCTGGACTTCGGCGGGATCTGCTGGGCCGGGAACGGTGCACGACGTCCCCCGCGGGCTCGTGAGCCAGCTTCCCGTGGGAAGCGGGGCCGCGGAGGTGTGCATCGCGTCGGGGCCGGCCGCAACGGCCACGGACACGGCGACACCCGGCGCCGGCGAGGCCTTCTGGTACCTCGTGCGGGGACGCAACGCGTGCGGGACGGGAAGCTACGGCACGGACAGCCTGGGCGGCCCCCGAGTCACCGGAGTCTGTCCGTAGGATCAGGCTTCCCGACGGGGGCGGAAGGGGCGGCTTTCGGAAGGGCGCGCGGCGCGCGCGCACTCCGGGCCCCTGCTACTCCGTCGAGACGGGCTCGTGCTTGTCTTCGAGCGCCGCGCGCAGGGTGTGCCACGCGAGCGTGGCGCACTTCACCCGCATCGGGAACTCGCTGACACCCGAGAAGACGGAGAGCTTTCCGAGCTGGGTCGGCGCCGCATCGGGCTGGCCGGTCACGAGGGCGTGGAAGCTCCGGAACAGCGCCTCCGCCTCGGCCTGTGACTTCCCCTTGAGCGTCTCCGTCATCATCGACGCGGACGCCTTGGAGACGGCGCACCCCGAGCCCGTGAAGCCGACGTCGCGGATCGTATCGCCGTCGAGGGTCAGGTCGACCGTGATGTGGTCCCCGCAGAGCGGGTTGAAGCCCTCGGCCGTGTGGTTCGCCTCGGGGAGACGATGGAAGTTCCGCGGCCGCTTGTTGTGGTCGAGGATCACTTCCTGGTAGAGGTCGCTCAGATCGGACATGGGCTGGTTCCTAGCGGAACATCTCGATGACGCGGTGGAGCCCCCTGCCGACGGCGTCGATCTCCTCGCGCGTGTTGTAGAACGCGGGCGAGACGCGCGTGGTCGCGGGGACCTGGTAGCGGGCCATCAGCGGCTGCGTGCAATGGTGGCCGGCGCGCACGGCGATGCCGTCCTGATCGAGGATGCTGCCGACGTCATGGGGATGGATCCCCGCGAGCTCGAACGCCACGACGCTCGACTTCTCGCGCGCCGTGCCGATCATGCGCACGCCCGGCACCGCGGTGAGGACCTCGATGGCCCGCTCCATCAGCGCCCGCTCGTGCGCGGAGGCCGCCGGACGATTCAGCGCCTCCAAATAATCGACCGCGGCGCCCAGGCCGATCACGCCGGCGATGTTCGGGGTCCCGGCCTCGAACTTCTGCGGGACCTTGTTGTAGGTGGTCTTCTTGAAGCTCACCGAGCTGATCATGTCGCCGCCCCCCTGATAGGGAGGCATGGCCTCGAGACGCGCCTGGCGCCCGTAGAGGACGCCGGTCCCCGTGGGGCCGTACATCTTGTGCGCGGAGAAGGCGTAGAAGTCGACTCCGAGGTCCCGCACGTCCACGGGGAGGTGGGAGATCGCCTGCGCCCCGTCCACGACGACGATCGCGCCGTGCGCGCGCGCGGCGGCGGCCATCCGCTTGATCGGGTTGATCGTCCCCAGGGAGTTGGACAGGTGGACGAACGAGACGATCTTCGTCCGGGACGTGAGCAGCGTCTCGTACTCCTCGAGGAGCAGCTCGCCCGCGTCGTTGATCGGGACGACCTTGAGGACCGCGCCCTTTTCCTCGCAGAGCATCTGCCACGGCACGATGTTGGAGTGGTGCTCCATCGTGGAGATGACCACCTCGTCGCCCGCGCCGACGATCGCGCGCCCCAAGGACTGCGCGACGAGGTTGATCCCCTCCGTCGTTCCGCGCGTGAAGACGATCTCGGAATCGAGCTCGGCGTTGATCAGGCGCCGCAGCTTCCCGCGCACGCCCTCGTAGGCCGCCGTCGCCCGCTCGCTCAGCGCGTGCAGCCCGCGGTGGATGTTCGAGTTGTCGTGCTCGTAGAACCGGCTCGTCGCGTCGATGACGGCCCGGGGCTTCTGGGTCGTGGCGGCGTTGTCGAGATAGATGAGCGGCTTGCCGTGGACCTTCTGGTGAAGGATCGGGAAGTCGCGCCGGACCGCCTCGACGTCGAAGGCCGCGCCGGCCCCTCGCGCGTCCGTCCGGGCCGCGGGGGATGCCTTGGGAACCGTCATGCCGCCTCCCCGATCCCGCCCGCCGCCTCGGACACGGCGAGCGCGTGCACCATCCGCCCGATCCGGAGCCGCAGGGAGTCCAGTGTGATCCGGCCGACGACCTCGCCGGCGAAGGCCTCGATGAGCAGCGCCCGGGCATGACCGTATCCCAGCCCGCGCGAGCGCAGATAGAAGAGCGAGGCCTCGTCGAGCCGTCCGATGGTCGCGGCGTGCGCGCACTTCACGTCGTCGGCGTTGATCTCGAGCTGCGGCTTCGTGTTGATGAGCGCCGCGTCCGAGAGCAGGAGATTCCGGTTGACCTGGCGCGAATCGGTCTTCTGCGCGTCGGCCCTGACGATGATCTTTCCGTCGAAGACGCCGCGCGCCCGCCCGCCGAGGATCCCCTTGTAGGTCTCGCGGCTCGTGCCGTGGGGCTTCGCGTGGTCGATCGTCGTGTGGTTGTCGACGTGCTGCGCGCCGGTGGCCAGGAACAGACCGTCGAGGCTGCACTCGGCCCCTTCCCCGCCCAGGACGGCGATGAGATCGTTGCGCACGATCGCGCCGCCCGCCGAGATCGACCGGGAGGTGTAGCGGCTGTCCTTGGCCAGCCTCGCCGCCGTGGCGGCGAGATGGAAGGCCCCGTCGCTTTCGAGCTGGAGCTTGACGTGATCGACGATCGCGCCCTCGCCGAGGGCGACCTCCGTGACCGCGTTGGTGAAGTAGCCGTTCCCGTCGGCGCCGCCGGCTTCCTCCGCGAGCGGGCCATAGCACTCCACGACTGTCGCCTGCGCGCCCGCTTCGGCGATCACCAGCACGCGCGGGCTCGTCATGGCCCCGGCGCCCGGGGTCGTCAGGAACACGATGCGAATCGGGTCCGGGACGTGCGTTCCCGCGGCCAGATGGAGACAGGCCCCGTCTTCCCAGAGCGCGCTGTTGAGGGCCGCGAAGGGGTGCTCCTGGATCTCGATCTGGCGTCCGAGGTGCGCCTCGAGCAGCGGGCCGCCGCTCGCAAGAGCCTCGCGCAGTCCGGACAGATGGACGCCCGCGGGAAGCCCGGTCGTCACGGAGAGGTCCTTGGACCAGCGCCCGTTCAGGAAGACGAGGTGCGGACCTCCGGCGAGGCCCAGGGACGCCTCCTCGACCGCGCGCACGGCGGCGCCGTCGGCGACGGCGCCTGGCGCGGGTGTATAGGTCGCGCGCGCGATGGGGTCCACGCGCGTGAACCGCCATTCCTCGTTCTCGTGCGTCGGGATGCCGGCGGCGCGGAAGGCGGCCAGCGCGTCGGCGCGGCGCGCGGCGAGCCAGGGCGCGCGCGCCTGCGCCGGATCGGCCGGCCTGGGAGCGAACGCAGCGAGGGTGGCTTCGAACGGCGCCGGGAGCGCGGTCATCGTCAGCGGCTCCCCGCGGCAGAGCCGGGGCGCGCGGCGGATGCGGCCGGATCCTCCAGCCACCCATACCCCTTCGCCTCGAGCTCGTGCGCGAGCTCCTTGCCTCCCGACTTCACGATCTTCCCGCCCGAAAGGACGTGGACCTTGTCGGGGACGACGTAGTTCAGCAGGCGCTGATAGTGGGTCACGAGGACGATCGCCCGGTCCGGCCCGCGCAGGGCGTTGATGCCGCCCGCGACGACGCGCAGCGCGTCGATGTCGAGCCCGGAGTCGGTCTCGTCGAGGATCGCGAGCCTCGGATCGAGGACCGCCATCTGGAGGATCTCGTTGCGCTTCTTCTCGCCGCCCGAGAAGCCCTCGTTGACCGAGCGGTTCATGAAGGACTCGTCCATCTCCACGAGCCTCATCTTCGCGCGCGCCAGCTCGAGGAAGTCCATGGCGTCGACCTCCTCGAGGCCGCGGTGCTTGCGGATCGCGTTGAGGCCGGCCTTGAGCAGGTACATGTTGCTCACGCCGGGGATCTCGACCGGGTACTGGAACGCGAGGAACACGCCCTCGCGAGCCCGCTCTTCCGGTGCCATGGCGAGCAGGTCCTTCCCGTCGTAGGTGACGGTCCCGTCCGTCACCTCGTAGGACTCGCGTCCCGCCAGGATGTGGGCGAGAGTGCTCTTGCCGGAGCCGTTCGGCCCCATGATCGCGTGCACTTCGCCCGCCCCGACGGACAGGTCGATGCCGCGCAGCACGGGCTTACCGCCCGCCTTCACACACAGATTCTTGATTTCGAGGAGCATGCGGATCGCGTCTTCCTTTCCTTGCGGCGCCGGCCTAGCCGACGCTCCCTTCGAGGCTCACGCCGAGCAGCTTCTGCGCCTCCACGGCGAACTCCATCGGGAGCTCGCGGAAGACCTCCTTGCAGAATCCGTTGACGATCATCGACACGGCGTCTTCGGTGGAGAGGCCCCGCTGGCGGCAGTAGAAGAGCTGGTCCTCGCCGACCTTGGAGGTCGACGCCTCGTGCTCGAGCTGGGCCGTGGGGTTCTGCACCTCGACGTAGGGGAACGTGTGAGCGCCGCACTTGTCGCCCATCAGGAGCGAATCGCACTGCGAGTAGTTGCGCGCCCCGTCCGCGCCCTTGAGGATCTTCACCATGCCGCGGTAGGTGTTCTGTCCGTGCCCCGCCGAGATGCCCTTCGAGATGATGGTGCTGCGCGTGTTCTTCCCGATGTGGATCATCTTGGTGCCGGTATCGGCCTGCTGGCGGTTGTTGGCGACGGCGACCGAGTAGAACTCCCCGATCGAATCGTCCCCCGCGAGGATGCAGCTCGGGTACTTCCAGGTGATCGCCGAGCCGGTCTCCACCTGCGTCCACGAGATCTTCGACCTCGCGCCGGCGCACTTGCCGCGCTTGGTGACGAAGTTGTAGATCCCGCCGCGGCCTTCCTTGTCGCCGGGATACCAGTTCTGGACGGTCGAGTACTTGATCTGCGAGCCCTCGAGCGCGACCAGCTCGACCACGGCCGCGTGGAGCTGGTTCTCGTCGCGCATCGGAGCGGTGCAGCCTTCGAGGTAGCTCACGTACGCGGCGTCGTCCGCGATGATCAGCGTGCGCTCGAACTGCCCCGTGTTGGACGCGTTGATCCGGAAATAGGTGGACAGCTCCATCGGGCAGCGCACGCCCTTGGGAATGTAGACGAAGGACCCGTCCGAGAAGACCGCGGAGTTGAGGGCGGCGAAGTAGTTGTCGGAGTAGGGGACCACCGTGCCGAGGTACTTCTTGATCAGGTCCGGGTGCTCGCGCACGGCCTCGGAGAACGAGCAGAAGACGATGCCGAGCTCGCCCAGCTTCGCCTTGAAGGTCGTCGCCACCGAGACGCTGTCGAAGACCGCGTCGACGGCGACCCCCGCCAGCAGCGCCCGCTCCTGCAGCGGAATGCCGAGCTTCTCGTAGGTCTTCAGGATCTCGGGATCCACCTCGTCGAGGCTCTTGGGCCCCTTGCCCGACTTGGGCGCGGAGTAGTAGCTGATCTTCTGATAGTCGATCGGCGCGTAGTGGACGTTCGCCCAGGCCGGCTCCTTCATGGTGAGCCAATGGCGGTAGGCCTTGAGGCGCCACTCGAGCATGAAGTCCGGCTCGTTCTTCTTGGCGGAGATGATCCGGATCACGTCCTCGGAGAGGCCGGGAGGGACCGTGTCCGCGCCGACGTCCGTGACGAAGCCGTACTTGTATTCGCGGGACGTGAGATCGTCGATGGTCTTCTGGGAGCTCATGGGTTCGTCGTTCCGGACCTTCGTGCGGGCCGCGCGCGCGGCGTTCATATCGGCCATGGGTTACTCCGTCCTCGGCGGCACGGTGCCGCCGGAGGCGGCGTTCCCGCCGCTTCCACCGGAGCCCAGATGCAGCAGGACGGGCTCCATGGTGTCCTTGATGTCCTTGAAATGGCTCGTGAGGCGCTGCTCCTGCAGGCACAGGTCGGCGAGCGAGGTGCCGCGCAGGACCCGTTGGATCACGTCGCCGAGAACCTGCCAGACGGAGCGGATGGAGCAGTCGCTCTGGTGCGAGCAGACCTGGAGGTTGCCGGGGTGCGAGTCGCAGTAGTTCGAGGCGAAGAGGGGCTCGCCGAGCGAACTCAGGACCTCCTCGACGGTGATCTGGGCGGCGGGCCGGGAGAGAACGTAGCCTCCGCTGCGTCCCCGGACGCTCTCGATGAGGCCCGTCTGGCGCAGGATGGACATGAGCTTGCCGACGTAGGGGACCGTGAGGCCCTCCTTTTCGGCGATCTCGCTGACCGTGACGGGCTGGCCCCCCGGGGCCATGGCCAGCCGGATGGCGCAGCGAAGGCCGTATTCCTCGAGGGCGGTGATCTTCACTGGACGACCTCCTGGGGCCGGCCCCTCTGCCTCAGGGGCCGTGATGAAAATCTACCAAATCAATACACTACTGTCAAGTATGAATTACCCCCCCTCCCCCCCGGGGGGCGCGCACTCGAGGAAGGGCACCGGTCAGGGCAGGCCTAGAAGAACGCGCGCTGGAGGGTCCAGTAGAGGCCGATGGCGGCGATGCAGAGGCTGGCGGGACGGGTGATGCGGGTCCGGTACCAGGGCTTCCTGCCGAACCACACACCGACCAGCAGGAACGCGGCGGTGATGA
>Ga0207644_10001551_pt1 | contig 14827 bp, 12 predicted proteins | sample KBSS73metaG_FD_184326 | JGI IMG/M metagenome (GOLD analysis project Ga0207644, IMG submission 184326) | Switchgrass rhizosphere microbial communities from Kellogg Biological Station, Michigan, USA - KBS S7-3 metaG (SPAdes) (version 2) | ecosystem: Host-associated > Plants > Roots > Rhizosphere... | reverse complement strand
CATCGCACGACGATCGTGATTGCGCACCGCCTTGCAACCGTGCGCGCCGCCGACCGGATCGTGGTGATGGATGGCGGACGCATCGTCGAGGAAGGAACCCACACGACGCTCAGCCGGCGCGGCGGCCTCTACGCCCGCCTTGCGCGGCTGCAGTTCGAGGATCGCGCCGCTTAGGCGTTGGCTCCGCCGCCAGCGCCGCCGGACGGCGGTGTTGACTTGCCCCCGCCGCCGCGCCGCGTCGAACCTCCGCGCGAACGCGTCGCCGGTTTGCGCGCGCGCGATGCCGTGCTGCGCGTCTTGGCGGCTCCGCCGGAGCGCTTCGCGGCCGGCTTGGCCGCCGACGAGGTACGGGCCGCGCCCGTCGACGACTTTGCGCGTGAAGAGGTCGCTTTTCTCGCGGCGGGACGCTTCGCCGTGGAGCGTTTTGCAGTCGAGCGCTTCGCCGCGGCTTTGCGGGTGCCGCCGGAACGCGCGGCGCCGGCGCTGCCGGTGCTTGCGGTTGCGCTGCCCTCCATCGTCCACTTCCCGCTCATCACGCGTTGCGCGGCTTCGGCGACCGCTTCTGCGATCAGCGAGCCGAGCTTGGTCGCGCTGGCCACCACGTTGCTCGCCGCCTGGCTGGCGGTGTCGGCTGCGTCGAGTCCTGCATCGCGGATCGCGCGGCGCGCTTTCGGGCTGGCGCTGATCGCCGCTGCGGCAGCAGCAAGGCCCGCAGCCAGCATTTCCTTGCTCATCGCGCCCTTGGCGAGCTTGTCGACCGTTGCGTTGCCCGACGAAGAACCCTTGCGTGGTGATTTGGCCATCGCGTCATCTCCCTCCGTTTGCCAGCAAAGACACTTCACGGCTGTAACGGTTCCCGAACGAAGCCGGAAGCGGGAGAATCCGGATATGTTAAAGGGCACCGCCGCGTCACGCAGCGATGCCCTTCGACATGGTCAGCGGCCGGAGATGTGGCCGTTCGTCAGCTTTTAGGGCCTACGAACACCCCTTTCCGACCTCCCTGCTGAACCATGAGACATCGGATCACCTCCTTTCGCTGCGTTGAAGCTAAGCAGAAGATGATTCATGACGAGCCCAAGTGCAAGACTTGCGTTCGAGTGAAATATCGTCACACTTCTGCGCTTCGTGCCGGTCAGGCGCGGCAATCCTCGATCACGCGAGCAACTTCCGCCCAGGGCGGGACGACGAGCGCCGGTTGCGTGCCGACACTGAATGCGATGCGGCCGCGGCTCGAAACCATTGCGTCGAGCAGCGGGTCGTAGTTCGCGAGATCGATCGTCAGGCGACCAGTCGCCGCATTGTAGCTGGACGTGACGCTTCGCTCCAGTGAGCTCGTCCAGACGCCGATGCTGGGCGCCGCGGCGCTCGCTGGCCTCAATATGGAAACGCGACGGCTCGCGCGCGCGCAATGAACAAACAGCTGTGGGCTACCGGCGCTGTTCGCGAACACCGCCTGGCTGCCATCCGGCGCCGCGGCGTAGCTCCAGCTGCCCGCGATTGGCGTGGCAGTGCTCAGGTCCTGCGCAACGGATGAGGTGGCAAAGAGCAGCGCGAGCGCCGCGGTAATCCGCAATGGCATGAGGCTCAGCGGCTCAGCTTGTCGACCTTGGCCTGGAGAGCCGCAAGCTCGGCTTTCAACTGGTCCATGTCGGATGCGCCAGCTCCGCCGGCTTCTGCGCCGGGTTTTGCGTCCGATTTCTTGCCTGAAAAGGCGCGGCTGGCACCTTCGAACATCGCCATGTTGCGCTTGGCCATGTCGGCGAAGACGTTACCGCTGAAGGCGTCCTTGACCGCGCTCTGGTTCCGCTGGAACGCATCCATCGCCGCCTCGAGATAGGAGGGCACGAAGTTCTGCATCGAATTACCGTAGAGGCCGATCAGCTGCTTCAGGAAATTGATCGGAAGCATCGTCGTCCCGCGCGATTCCTCATCGACGATGATCTGGGTAAGCACCTGGCGCGTGATGTCCTCGCCGCTCTTGGCGTCCACCACTTCGAACTCGCGACCTTCGCGCACCATTTGCGCGAGCCGGTCGAGCGTGATGTAGGTTGAGCTTTCGGTGTCATAAAGCCGCCGGTTCGCGTACTTCTTGATCGTCACCTTGCCCGATGATTTCGACATGAACAGCTCCCGAGACGCGGATCGCGCCTTACTACCGCAGCATAGTGCGCTGCAACATGAACCCGTCGCGCAGAGAGCGCCACGCCCATTACCGCTGTTTCTCGAATTGGTACGAGAGGTGTCGCTGCGTGACGCAAAACTGGCATCGGATGCATTGGCAGGGCTGCGCGCCTACGAACAGGCACCGCGGCGTGAACGGGCTGGGGTAAAGCCCGAAATCGCCTGCGTTCGTGGTGCTTGCCTGCGGCATCAAGGCGGCGACGGAGCGCCAGTCGTCCTGGTGCCGTCGCTGATCAACCCGCCGCGAATTCTCGATCTCGACGCTGAAGTGTCGTTAACCGCCGCGATCGCCGCCATGGGGCGCAGAGTGTTACTGCTCGACTGGGGGCCGGCGGACCGCCGTTCCGAGCTTTCGGTCGCGGGACATGTCGAGCAATTGCTGCTGCCCTTGCTGCGCAGCATAGATGAGCCGATTTCGCTGATCGGCTACTGCCTCGGGGGCACGATGGCGATGGCCGCGGCAAACCTCGCGCCTGTCGAACGGGTCGTGACCCTCGCCGCGCCGTGGACGTTCGCGCGTTACCCTGACTCCTCGAAGCAGGCGCTGCAGGGCATGTGGCAACATTCGAAAGGTGCGGCCGAAACCCTGGGCGCGCTACCGATGGAGGTACTGCAGGCCGCATTTTGGTCGCTTGATCCCGAGCGAACGGTGCGCAAGTTCGCCGAGTTCGGGCGGCTGGATTTGGGCAGCGCCGAATCCCGCCGCTTCATCGAGCTCGAGGAATGGGCGAATCAGGGCGAGCCGCTCCCCTTTCCCGCGGCGAGGGAACTGGTCGAAGACCTGTTCGGCCGCGATTTGCCGGGATGCGGCGAGTGGCGGGTCGGAGGGCAAACGGTTATCGACCGACTCTCGGCACCCACGCTTCATCTCACCGCTGAGCGCGACCTCATTGCCCCGCCGCAAACTGCGGCTGCGGGCAATGTCGTGGCAATTCCGTCAGGACATGTCGGGATGATCGTTGGCTCGGCGCGAGCGCAGCTCCACGAGGAACTCAAGCATTTTCTCGGAGAATCCGCATGAAACGATGCGATTGGGTCAGTGGCGCCGACGCGCTGATGACCAAATATCACGACCGCGAATGGGGCGTGCCGGTCCACGACGACCGAAAGCATTTCGAATTCCTGGTGCTGGAGGGCGCGCAGGCGGGCCTGAGCTGGTCGACGATCCTCAAGCGGCGCGAAGGCTACCGCCACGCCTTCGCCGACTTCGACCCGGAGAAGGTCGCGCGGTTCAGCGAGAAGAAGGTGGAGGAACTGCTCCAGGATTCGACCATCATCCGCAATCGTCAGAAGATCGCGGCGGCGGTGCGCAATGCACGACACTTCCTCGATATCCAGGAGGAGTTCGGTAGCTTCGATGCCTATGCGTGGCGCTTCGTCGACGGGCAGCCGATCGTGAATCGCCGGAAGCATACGATGGACATTCCGGCAACCACGCCTCAGTCGGACGCCTTCAGCAAGGATTTGAAAAACCGTGGTTTCAGCTTCGTCGGTTCGACCATCATCTATGCTCACATGCAGGCGGTCGGGATGGTCAACGACCATCTCGTCGACTGCTTCCGCTACCTCGAACTGGCTCCTTGATGGGCCTTTTTGCTGAGGGCAGCCGCCGCGCAATATAAAAGAGGCGGACCGTTTCCGGCCCGCCTCCAATCTTCAGTTCACTCGCTACCGTTTAGTAGCCGCGCTCCGGCGCCGGCGGAGGCGGTGGAGGCGGTGGTGGCGGCGCCGGACAGGTCGCCGCGGCGTCGATCACACTGCCGTCCGGGCAAGTCTGCGTCGCTGGCGGCGGCGGAGGCGGCGGAGGCGGCGGTGGTGGCGGAGGCGGCGGAGCCGGACGCGCCCCGAACGAGTAGCTCAAACCCGCCGAGAAGCCATGATTGTTCAGGTCCTTCCTGAACGTCCCTTGGTAACCCGCGAACAATGCGAAGTTGGGGCTGGCCTGGAAGTTGATACCGGCATCAACATCGATCTGATCGTCCTTCGGAGTCACCGCCGAAACCACGAAGTGGCTCGCCGGATTGCCGTTGAACATCGCGCCGATGTTACCGTTCTGGTCGTTCAGATTATGCCGCCAGACGATCGACCCATACGGTGAGATCGAAGTGTGCGAGTTCGCCTTCAGGTCGAGGCCCACCAGCAAGTCCGTCCGATCCGCGTCGATCCGATCGACCGTCAGGCTGGCCGCACTCGCCCCCGTCTCGGTGAAGGCATCCAGCGCACCGGTCGTATAATCGATACCAATGAACGGACGGAGGCCCATTGACGCGAGGTTGAAGGTGTAGCCCGCCGTCGCAATGAACTTCCACTCATGACCTTGCGTGTCGGCAGCGGCCGTGCGGTTGATCGACGTGACGTTGATGGTCCGCGTCGCCTTGATGCTGCCATGGATATAATCCACCTGCGCATCGATATCGAAGGCACCAGCCTGATAGCCCGCGAAGATGCCGCCCTGCCATCCGTTGTTACGGCCGTTACTGTTGCCGAGCTTATAATGGACATGGTCCTTCGAAATGCCCGCAGCGGCCCCGAGGTAGAAGCCTGCCCACCGGTAGGTCACGCCTAGAGTGCCGCCCCAGGTGTCGATGTCGGAGCCGAAGCGATAGCTTTGCGGATCACCATGACCCCACAAGCCGTAGCCCCTGAACCAGACGTCGAAGCCGGGCAGGACATTCGGCGTATTCTGCGTTTGCAGGTGGATCTGACGGGAGAAGAGGTCCCCCTGATTCAGGATCGACCGGGCATAGGCGCCGTACGGTTCCGGGCTGGCTTGGTCGAAGAACGCCCGCGCTTGGTCGGCGGTCATGTTGTCGACCGCAACCACCAGGGTTGCTGCGTCGCCGCTCGCGCCCGTGACCAAGCCCTGGAAGCCGTTGGCAACCGCAACCTGGTTCGGGGTCGCTCCAGTACCAATGCCGATCGCATAGGGCGTCCGCGCAACTGTGATCCGATAGACCTGGTTGGTCCCGGCGATCGTCACGATGCCCGTGTTCGAGAAGCTCAGGAACGGCGAGATCGTTCCACCGGTCGTCGAAGAGAAGGCTCCGGTGATTCCGCCTGAGGCATTGACCACGTCGTAGTTGGTTCCGGCAACGTAGAGCACGCCCGTCTGCGGATGCAGCGCGAGGGTGCCGCCGAGGACCGCCGTTCCGGGTACGCCCGTGATCAGCACCTGGTCATAACCCGTGCCCGCGACATTGCTGGGCGTGAGGTCGATATTGAGCGTGCCGGTCGAGGTCTGTGTGAACGGGCCATTCACGACGTGGAAAATGCCCGTGGTTCCGTTGGTACCCGGATACAGCTGTCCGCTGTTCGAGAAGGCGCCGGTGACGGTGCCGGTGCCCGACGCGGTGCCCGCGTTGGTCACGGCGCCGACTTCGTTGCCATTGATGATCAGCGTCGAGCCCGCGGCGCCAGTGATGCCGCCAGTCAGCGTGCCGCCGGTCGCGACGTTAAGCGTTCCGCCGCTTGCAACCGTCGAGGGCGCAGCGGTCGTTGTCGCGCCGCCAATCGCAACCGTGCCCCCGTTGACCGCCAAGGTGGCCAAGGCGTCCGTTCCCGAAAGTGTGAACGTGCCGGTGCCAACCTTCGTGATTCCAGTGCCGGTGATCGGGCCGGAGAAGGTCGTCGACGTGTTGTTGCCGCCGGTCGTCAGCGTGAACGGACCAGTGAGCGTTCCGGCGCCAGCAAGGCTGCCGATCGTCTCGTTCGCAGCGAGCTGCAGCGTCGCGCCCGATGCTACAGTGGTGGCCGATGAATCGCCGATGCCGGTCGGACCGACAACCAACGTTCCTGCGCCGACGTTGGTGGCGCCGCTGTACGTGTTGTTGCCCGTCAGCGTCGTCGTGCCGGCGTTGATCGTGCTGACCGACCCAGTGCCGCTGATGTTGCCGGAGAGCGTCCCGTTGGCCGAGTTGTCGATCACGAGCGCCGCATTGTCGAGAATGTTGCCGCCAGCCGGCAGGGTCGCAGTTGTGCCCTGCAACGTTCCGGCGCTGATCGTCGTGCCACCAGTGTAGGTGTTGGCGCCGGTCAAGATCAGCGTTGCGGCGCCGGTCTTGGTCAGGCCGCCTGGACCAGAGATGACACCCGAAAGTGTCGTGGCCGCGTCGGTCTGCACCGTGCCGCCAACCGGATTCAACGTGATCAGATTCGCTAGCGTTAGCGCGCCTGTCGTCTGCAAGGTGCCCCCGTTGAACAGCAGGCCGCCGGTGGCCATGTTGTTCGCGGCGCCGATCGCGACCGTGCCCCCGTTGAGCTCTAGAACGTATGGGGCGTTGGAGAAGCCGGTGTTGTTGCCCGAGAGGGTTAAAGTCCCCGCGCCATTCTTGAAGATTGTACCGGTGCCGACGAGGTTGCTGATCGTATCGGTCCCACCGCCGAGGGCGATGTTGCCGTTAATTACGCCGGTTGCGAGCGTGTTGCTCAGCGTGTCGTTTCCGGCGCCCCCAGTGATGTTTCCGGTGATCAGGCCGCTGTTGGTCAGCGTGTTGTTGCCGTCGCCGAGCGCCACCGAGCCGGCTATTCCACCGAAAGTGCCGCCGCCGTTATTTATCACGGTGTCGTTGCCGGCACCCAGCGTGATCGTGCCCTTGATCAGCGAATCGATCGTCGCATTGTTGACCGTGTTGTTGCCGTCGCCGAGCGATACGTTGCCGATTATGGCACCGTCGGTGTTAGTAAGCGTGTCATTGCCAGCGCCGGCGCTGACATTACCGATGACAGACGAGAACCTGCCGGTGTTGGTCAGCGTGTTGTTGCCGGCACCTAGGTCGACGTTGCCGCTGATGTTTGCGGCCGTTGTAAGGCCGCTACCGTTGTTGTTGACGACGTCATCGCTGCCACCAAGCGTGACATTGCCCGTGATGTAGGCCGAGTTACCCGGCGCGGTCGGATTATTGTTAATCGTCGTCTGGCCCGACGACGTGATGTTGCCTTGAATGCCGCCATTGTTGGTGACGAGGAAGGCACCGCCGGCCGACGAAATGTTTCCGAAGATCGACGCGGGGCCGGGAGAAAAGGTCGCGTTTGGCGCTGGATTTCCAGACCGGGAGGCACCGCTGTTGGTGACTTTCAGGTTCTCGAGCGTGTTGGTCTGGCCGGTTGCGGCCGCTCCGAACTGGATATCGCCGGCAATGCCGCCGGTGGCGGTTGAAGCTTCGGTAACTCGGCTGCCGCCGCCGAGCGAGATGGCGATGCTGCCCGCGGGCGCGCCGCCGTTGCTGATTGCGCCTTCATTGTTGACGACGCTCTGGTTGCCCGCCGAGAGAATCGGGGCCGGCGCCGCGAGAGTGCCGCCGGTGACGTTCACGCCAGGAAGGACATTGATCGTCAGCAGATTGAACGACGACTGGAAGCCGTTGGTGTCCGCTGTCGAGCAGGTGACCGTCGTGTTGGTTGCGTTGATGAGACAGTCGGCAAGCGCCGGTGTCGGCAACATGATACCGAAGCCCGTCAGCGCAGTACCCAGCTTCAGACCTTGCTTTGCAGAAAAGCGCGTGAGCATCCTATTAACCCCTGTTAAAGTTGCCGAACCGACCTTCCCCTCCTGCTCTGCTTAGCCAAGAGCAAGATTGGAAACAAGTTCGCTTGTCGCTTTGCTTGAAATCACACAGTTGCAGCGAAGTTACATCCGCGTCTACCCTGATTAACAAAAGTAAAGGTCGTGATAGTGTCATCAGACTGTCGCGGACGGTTAAGCTGGCTCATCTCGCTCGAGCACAGTGCACGCCCTTCTCGATCAAGCGGTTTTCGGTAAGTACCCGGCGTGCAGCGACAAGAGTATTTTAAGCCGCGCTTTGTCACGATCGGGTAAACTGCCTCGCGGCGGCTTGCCCAAAGCATCTGCGCGCGGCTAAGCGGAGCCCCACGCACCCGTAGCTCAGCTGGATAGAGCGCTGCCCTCCGAAGGCAGAGGTCACAGGTTCGAATCCTGTCGGGTGCGCCATCACGCGGTTTGACCCTCGCCCCCACGCATGGCAACGCGCCGGCGATGGCAGACAAACCGCCTTCGCAGCGCACCTGGGGCGGCCGGTTCGAGAGCGGACCGGCTGCACCCATGACGCGCATCAATGCCTCGATCGGCTTCGACAAGCGTCTGTGGCGCCAGGATATCGCTGCATCGAAGGCGCATGCCGCGATGCTGCGCGACCAGGGTATCATCTCCGAGAGCGACGCTGCTGCAGTCCTCGAAGGCCTCGACCAGATCGCCGCCGAGTATGAACGCGACGGCGTCCCTGAGCGGACCGAGCTCGAGGACATCCACATGTCGGTCGAGCATCGGCTCGGCGAGCTGATCGGGCCAGCCGCGGGCCGGCTGCACACCGCGCGCTCGCGCAACGACCAAGTGGCTACAGACTTCCGGTTGTGGGTGCGCAATGCCTGCGACCATGCAATGGACGCGATCCGCAACCTCCAGCGCACGCTAGTCGAAAGCGCCGAGGAGCATGTCGAAACGGTGATGCCCGGCTTCACGCACTTACAGGTCGCGCAGCCGGTCACGCTCGGTCATCATTTGCTGGCCTATTACGAGATGCTGCGCCGAGATGTGTCGCGTTTCTCCGATGCGCGGACACGGATGAACGAAAGCCCGCTTGGGAGCGCAGCGTTGGCCGGAACGGGCTTCCCGATCGATCGCGAACGGACGGCCGACGCGCTCGGCTTCGACCGTGCGACTGCCAACAGCCTGGACAGCGTCTCCGACCGCGATTTCGCGCTCGATTTCCTTTCAGCCGCCGCGCAGTGCTCGCTCCACCTGTCGCGCCTGGCGGAGGAGCTGATCATCTGGGCCAGCGCCCCGTTCGGCTTCGTGAAGCTATCCGATCAGTTCTCGACCGGCTCTTCGATCATGCCGCAGAAGCGTAACCCCGACGCGGCCGAACTGGTGCGTGGGCATAGCGGGCGCATCATGGGCGCGCTGACCTCGCTGATGGTCACGATGAAGGGCCTGCCGCTCGCTTATTCGAAGGACATGCAGGACGATAAGGAGCCGGTATTCGAGGCCCGCGACCTGCTGATGCTGTCGCTCGAAGCGCTCGCCGGAATGGTCGAGACAGTTGAGTTCGTGCCCGAACGGATGCGGGCTGCCGCCTCGCAAGGCTATTCAACCGCGACCGACCTTGCCGACTGGTTGGTGCGCGAGGCGGACGTGCCGTTCCGCGAGGCCCATCACATCACCGGCCGCGCGGTGAAAGCCGCCGAGGAGCGCGGATGTGATCTCGCCGATCTCCCGCTGGATGCACTCCAGGCGATCGATAATCGCATCGACGGCCGAGTGTTCGACCTGCTCAGCATCGATGCCTCGGTGCGCAGCCGCACAAGCTACGGTGGCACCGCCCCGGAGCGGGTCCGCGAGCAGATCGCGGCGGCGAAGGAAGCCCTAGGCCTTTAGCCGCGCCTTCCGCTGCGCGATCGTCCGCAGGCGCAGGGCGTTCAGCCGGATGAAGCCCGCCGCGTCGCGGTGGTCGTAGCTGCCGCTGCCTTCCTCGAACGTCACCAGATCCTGGTCGTAGAGCGATTGCTTGCTCTCGCGCCCGACCACCGTCGAATTGCCCTTGTAGAGTTTCATCGTGACTTGGCCGGTTACGTGCTCCTGGCTCTTGTCGATCGCCGCCTGCAGCATCTCGCGCTCCGGCGCGAACCAGAAGCCGTTGTAGATGAGGCTCGCGTAGCGCGGCATCAGCTCGTCCTTGAGGTGCATCGCGCCCCCGTCGAGCGTAATGCTCTCGATCCCGCGATGAGCGGCGAGTAGAATCGTGCCACCGGGCGTCTCATAGACTCCGCGCGACTTCATTCCGACGAAGCGGTTTTCGACCAGGTCGAGGCGTCCGATGCCATTGTCATGGCCGAGCTGGTTGAGCTTCGTCAGCAGCGCTGCCGGCGATAGCTTCTTGCCGTCAATGGCAACCGGATCGCCCTTCTCGAAGTCAATCGTGACGGTCGTCGCCTTGTCCGGCGCATCCTCCGGCGAAATCGTGCGCTGGTGGACATATTCAGGTGCCTCGGCGGCCGGGTCCTCGAGCACCTTCCCCTCGGATGACGAGTGCAGCAAGTTCGCGTCGATCGAGAATGGCGCCTCGCCGCGCTTGTCCTTGGCGATCGGGATCTGGTGCTTCTCCGCGAAGTCGAGCAGCGCCTCGCGGCTCTGGTACTGCCACTCGCGCCACGGGGCGATCACCTTGATGTCGGGCTCAAGCGCATAATAGCCGAGCTCGAAGCGGACCTGGTCGTTGCCCTTGCCGGTTGCTCCGTGGCAGACCGCGTCCGCGCCGACCTTGCGCGCGATCTCGATTTGCCGCTTGGCAATCAGCGGACGAGCGATCGACGTGCCTAGCAGATAGTCGCCCTCGTACTGCGTGTTCGCGCGGAACATCGGGAAGACGAAGTCGCGGACGAACTCCTCGCGCAGGTCTTCGATGAAAATGTTCTCAGATCGGACGCCGAGCATCTCCGCCTTGCGCCGCGCCGGCTCAACCTCCTCGCCCTGGCCGAGATCCGCGGTGAAGGTCACCACCTCCGCGTCATATTCGGTCTGCAGCCATTTCAGGATGATCGAGGTATCGAGCCCGCCCGAATAGGCGAGCACGACCTTCATTTTTTTCTTCTTCGTCATTAGTTCTTTTCCAGCATCCAAAGCATGGCGCCGCGCGCCGTATGCATTCTGTTTTCCGCCTGCCGCCAAACCGCCGAACGCTTGCCGTCGATCACTGGCGCGGTCACTTCCTCGCCCCTCCGCGCGGGCAGGCAATGGAGGAACCAGGCGTCGTTCGCCCTCGCCATAAGCGCCTCGTCGACCTGGTAGGGCTCGAACGCCTCACGGCGCTCGTCGCTTTCCTCGCCGCCCATCGACACCCAGACGTCGGTGTAGACGATGTCGGCACCGTCGACGGCCTCTGCGGGATCGGCGACTTGGCGGACGTCGGGCGCATTTCCGAGTCCGTAGCCATCGGGGCTGGCGATGCTGAATTCAGCGCCCACCAGCGCGCAGGCCTCGGCGAGCGATCGCGAGACATTATTGCCCTCGCCGATGAAAGCGATCTTCGCGCCTTCGACGCGACCGAGCAGCTGCTTCACCGTCAGCAAATCAGCGAGCGCCTGCAGCGGGTGGTCGGTTCCCGACAGCATGTTGAGCACCGGCGCGGCATTCACCCGCGCCATTTCCTCGAGCAGGCCATGATCGAACACCCGGCCGGCGATGATCGCGTGGTAAGCGGCAAGCGTATGCGTGACGTCCACAACGCTTTCGCGCGAGCCCATGCCGAGCTCGTCCTTCTGGATGTAAACCGGATGGCCGCCGAGCTGGGCCGATGCCAATTCCATTGAGTTGCGCGTCCGCGCGCTCGGCTTTTCGAAATAGAGCGCGACGCCCTTGCCTTGGAGGACGCGCGGGCAAGGCTGTTCAGACGCCGTCAGGATCCAATTCAGGTCGGCCGCGCTGAGGTCGCGGATCGAGAGCAGATGCTTCACCAGCTCTTCTCCTTGCGCACCATCGTGCCGACGCCGTGCACGGTCAGCAGTTCGATCAGCAGCGAGTGCGGCACGCGGCCATCGATTATGTGGGCGAAGTTGACGCCCTGGTCGACGGCGTCGGCGCAGGCGTTGAGCTTGGGGATCATGCCCTTGCCGACCGAGCTCAACTTCAGCCGTTCCCGCAGCTCAGCCGAGGTTAACCGCTCGACCAGGCTGCTCTCGTCGTTGACGTCTTCGAGCAGGCCGGGAGCGGCGGTCAGATAGACGATCTTCTCCGCGTGCATCGCCACCGCGATGGCGCGTGCGGCCTCGTCAGCATTGACGTTGTAGGGCTGGCCGCTGGCGTCGGCGCCGACCGTTGAGATGACCGGCGTCAGGCCATCATCGAGCAGGCGGTGGATCAGCTCGGCGCGCACCCCCGTGACATTGCCGACGAAGCCAAGGTTCGCATCCGCCGGTGTTACCGTCAGCAAGCCCGCGTCCTCGCCCGAGACGCCGACTGCGACCGGCTCATCGCCTGCCTGGCTGTTGATCGTCGAGACGAGGTCGCGGTTGATCTTTCCGACCAGCACCATGCGCACGATCTCGAGCGTCTCGGCATCGGTCACGCGAAGGCCGTCCTTAAATTCGGGCTCCTTGCCGACGCGGCGGAGCATCACGTCGACCTGCGGACCCCCGCCATGGACGAGCACGCAGCGCACGCCGACGCTTCGCAGCAGAAGGACGTCTTGCGCCAACGCAAGGTCGCTCTCGCGGTCGATCGCGGCGCCGCCAAGCTTTACGACGACCGACTTGCCGGCGAACTGGCGGATGTAGGGCAGCGCCTCGACCAGTACGGTGGCGATCTCGGAAGGCAGGAGAACGATCTTCATGAGGTCCTGCTATTCTCTTTGATGTAGCCGGGGCCGAGGTCGATCCCGATCATGGTCGCGCTGCAATGGCCGGCGCCGAGGTGAACCTCGATCTCGACCTCGTCGCCCAGCATGTGCTCGACTAGGGCCTCACCGTCATGCTCGATGCCGACGCCGCCCTTCGCGACCCGGATCCCGCCATAAGCGACGAACGACCTGTCGACATTCATCTCGACGCCCGCCGATCCGGCCGCGGCCAACAGCCGGCCCCAATAGGGATCGCCGCCGTACCAGCTGCATTTGACGAGGTTGTTTTCCACGATGTTCTTGGCGGCGATCCGCGCTTCCTCATTGGTGTGCGCACCAGTCACGGTCAGGTGCGCCATCCGCGTCATGCCTTCCGCGTCTCGCGCCATCTGCAACGTGAGGTCGCGGCACACCGCCAGCAAGACGTTGGCGAACTCGTCCGCGTCGGCCTTGCCGCGCTTGCACGACGCCATCAGCATCGCGGTGTCGTTGGTCGAGGTCGCGCCGTCGACGTTGAGCGTGTTGAAGCTTCCGTCCGACGCGCTCTTGAGCGCTTTCTGCATAATCGAAAGCGGCACGTCGGCATCGGTCGTCAGGAATGCCAGCATGGTTGCCATGTTGGGAGCGATCATCCCGCAGCCCTTGGCCATGCCGCCGATCGTGAAGGTCGAGCCTTTGATGACGACTTCCTTGGCATTGTGGTCGGTGGTCAGGATCCCGCGGGCCGCATCATGCGCGCCGTCGACCGACAGCTTCTTCGCAAGCTTCGGCACATGACTCAGGATCGGCTCCATCGGCAGCGGAGTGCCGATGATCCCGGTCGAACAGACAAGCACATGGCTGTTGGCAACATGAAGCGCCTCCCCCGTCGCTGCCGCCATCAGCTGAGCATTCTTGTAGCCCGGGAGGCCGGTGCCTGCATTGGCGTTGCCCGAGTTGACGATCACCGCGGCAGCCTTGCCACCATTGGCCTTCAGCGTCGCGCGGTCGAACTCGACCGGCGGGGCGGCGAACTTGTTCTGCGTAAAGACTGCGGCGCAGGGCACGGGCAGCAGGTCGTCCGTGGCGACCATCGCCATGTCGAACTTGCGCCGCTTGATGCCGGCGTGGCAGCCCGACGCGACGAAGCCTTCGGCCGCGGTAACGCTCATGGATAAACTCCGATGGTGGTGAGGCCGGCGGCCTCGTCGAGGCCGAGCATCAAATTCGCGCACTGGATCATCTGGCCGGCGGCGCCCTTGCCGAGATTGTCGATCGCCGACAGAGCGACGACGCGCCCCGTGCGCTCGTCATAGCGCCCGGTAAGCTGGACGCCGTTCGATCCGCTAACCCACTTGGTCGCCGGCGGCTGGTCGGTGACGTGAACGAACGGCTCGGAGGCATAGGCCTCTTGCAGCACTGCCAGCGGATCGCACGGTCCTGTTGCCTCGGCGTAGCAGGTGGCGAGGATGCCGCGCGTCATCGGCACAAGATGGGGCGTGAACAGCACCGTCCGGCCGATCGCCATTTCCATTTCAGCGGTGTGGCGGTGATTGAGGAGACCATAGGCAGAGAAGCTTCCGTCGACGGTGCTGAAGCCGGTCGCTTCCTTCGCCTCCCGCCCTGCTCCGCTGACGCCCGAGGCTGCATCGACGATCAGGCTGTCCGGCTTGATTAGCCCGGCCTCGACCAACGGCTTCAGCGCGAGGATCGCCGCGGTCGCATAACAGCCGGCGGCGGCAACGGCCTTGGCCGCCTTGATCGTGTCGCGATGCAGCTCGGGAATGCCGTACACGAAGCGGCCGAGCAGCTCTGGCGCCTCATGCGCGTGGCCGTACCAGCGCTCATAGGTTGCCCCGTCGTCGAGCCGGAAGTCGGCGCCGAGGTCGACGAAGGGGATGCCGCTGTTGAGAATCGAGGCTGCCAACTGCTGGCTGTGCCCGTGTGGCAGCGCGGCGAAGACGAGGTCGACCCCTTCGAGCGATCCGTCGAACTTCTCGAAGACCGCGTCGGGATAAGTCGCCGCAAGGTGCGGGTGCACCATGCCGAGCGCCTGCCCGGCCTTGCTCTCACCATATAGCTTCCCGGGCGCGAGCTTAGGATGCGCAGCAATCAGCCGCAGCAGCTCGCCGCCTACATAGCCAGAGGCTCCAAGAATGGCCGTCCGAATCATGGGACGCGCCCTATCCACTGTATTGCATATTTATGCAAGTTAATGCATATTAATGCACTATGACCGACCTCAAGGAACGACGGTTGCGAGCGATCGCGGACCTGATCCGCGGCAACGCGCTATCGAGTCAGGAAGAGTTGGCTGACCG
>Ga0207644_10001550_pt1 | contig 14827 bp, 15 predicted proteins | sample KBSS73metaG_FD_184326 | JGI IMG/M metagenome (GOLD analysis project Ga0207644, IMG submission 184326) | Switchgrass rhizosphere microbial communities from Kellogg Biological Station, Michigan, USA - KBS S7-3 metaG (SPAdes) (version 2) | ecosystem: Host-associated > Plants > Roots > Rhizosphere... | reverse complement strand
GGCATCGCGAGCGCGGCGTCGACAGCGTCAGCGCCGGCGCTTCCTCGTGGGCGACGCCGAGCAGGTCGGCGCTTTCCTGCTTCCAGCCGCGCTCGAGAATGAGCGGCAGGCGATGGATCACGACATTGAGGAAGCTGCCGATGCAAAGCCCGAGGAGGGCCAGGACGAAGGGAGAGAGGAGGACTTCGGAGCTCAGACGACTTGGCCCAGCTTGAAGATCGGCAGGTACATCGAGACGACGATGCCACCGATCAGGGTGCCGAGGATGACGATGATGAACGGCTCCATCAGGCTCGACAGTCCCTTGACGGCCTCGTCGACCTCATCCTCGTAGAACTCCGCCGCCTTGCCGAGCATGGCGTCGAGCGAGCCCGACTCCTCGCCGATCGCGCACATCTGCAGGACCATGACCGGGAAGACGCCGGTCGCCTGCATCGACGTGGTCAGGGCCGAGCCGGTCGAGACGTCCTTCTGGATCTTCTCGGTCGCTTCGGCGAAGACCGCGTTGCCCGACGCGCCGCCGACCGAATCGAGCGCCTCGACGAGCGGAACGCCGGCGGCGAACATCGTCGAGAGGGTCCGCGTCCAGCGCGCGATCGACGACTTGTTGACCAGGTCGCCGAACACCGGCACGCGCAGCAGCAGCCGGTCCATGTACTTCTGCATCTTCACCGAGCGCTTCCACGACTGCAGGAAGAAGTAGATGCCGCCGCCGAGGAAGCCGAAGATCAGGTACCAGTACGACGTGAAGAACTTCGACATCGCGATCACGACCAGCGTCGGCGCCGGCAGGTCGGCGCCGAACGACTTGAACACGTCCTCGAACGCCGGGATGACGAAGATCATGATGACCGTGAGCACGACGAACGCGACCACCAGCACCGCGACCGGATAGATCAAGGCGGACTTGATCTTGGTCTTGATCGCCATCGTCTTTTCCTGATAGATGGCAAGACGATCGAGCAGCGCTTCCAGGATACCGCCCGCCTCGCCGGCCTCGACAAGGTTGCAGTAGAGGGCGTCGAAGTAGAGCGGGTGCTTGCGGAACGCCGCCGAGAGGCTGGTGCCGGTCTCGACGTCGGTGCGGATGTCGGTGAGCAGCCGCGTCATCTTCGGGTTCGTGCTGCCGCGGGCGACGATGTCGAACGACTGGATCAGCGGCACACCGGCGCGCATCATGGTCGAGAGCTGGCGGGTGAAGACGGCGATGTCCTTCTGCTTGATCGGCTTGCCGCCGCTCATGCGGCGCTTCTTCACCTTCTGGACCATCACGCCCTGGCGGCGCAGGCTCGCGCTCACCATCGCTTCGCCGCCTGCGCGCATCTCGCCGCGAACGTTCTTGCCGTTCTTGTCCTTGCCTTCCCACTCGAAGACGATCTCCTTGACCCGACCCTTTGCAGCTACCGATGCCGTTGCCATACGTCTTCGAGGAACGAACCCCGCCTTTTGCTTCTCGTTTGCTACTCGTTCGTGACCGAGATCAGTTCTTCAAGTGTCGTCACGCCCGAGCGAACCTTGATCAGGCCCGACTGGCGCAGATCACGGACGCCTTCCTTCTGGGCCTGCTGGGCGATGTCCATCGAGCTGCCCGCGGCGAGGATGATCTTCTGAATTTCTTCGGTGATCGGCATGACCTGGTAAATCCCGACGCGGCCCTTGTAACCGTTGTTGCACATTGAACAGCCGACGGCGCGGAAGGGCTTCCAGTTGCCGTCGAGGTCCTCGGCCTTGAAGCCGGCCTTGAGCATCGCCTCGCGAGGATAGTCGGCCGGGACCTTGCAGTTCTCGCACAGCTTTCGCGCCAGGCGCTGCGCCGTGATCAGCAGCACGCTCGCGGCGATGTTGAACGGCGCGACGCCCATGTTCGAGAGCCGGGTCAGCGTCGTCGGCGCGTCGTTGGTGTGCAGCGTCGACATCACCATGTGGCCGGTCTGCGCCGCCTTGAGGGCGATGTCGGCCGTTTCGAGGTCGCGGATCTCGCCGACCATGATGATGTCGGGGTCCTGGCGCAGGAAGGACTTGAGCGCGACCGGGAAGGTCATCCCGGCGCGGTCGTTGACGTTGACCTGGTTGACCCCGGGCAGGTTGATTTCCGCCGGATCCTCGACCGTGGCGATGTTCACGCCCGGCTGGTTGAGGATGTTGAGGCAGGTGTAGAGCGAGACGGTCTTGCCGCTGCCGGTCGGGCCGGTGACGAGCACCATCCCGTACGGTCGCGCGATCGCCTTCAGCAGGCGATCCTTCTCGATCTTCTCGTAGCCGAGGGCCTCGATGCCGACCTTGGCGCTCGACGGGTCGAGGATCCGGATCACGATCTTTTCGCCGAAGAGAGTCGGCAACGTGCTGACGCGAAAGTCGATCGCCTTGTTGCCGAACTTCAGCTTCATGCGGCCGTCCTGCGGCACGCGGCGCTCGGCGATGTCGAGACGCGAGATGACCTTGATCCGCGCCGACAGCTTGTCCTTGATCGCGAGCGGCGGCTGCGTGATCTCGCGCAGCTCGCCGTCGACGCGAAAGCGGACGCGGTAGTGGTACTCGTACGGCTCGAAGTGCAGGTCGGACGCGCGCAGGTTGATGGCGTCGATCAGCATCTTCTGCAGGAAGCGCACGACCGGCGCATCCTCGACGTCGCTCGCTTCCTGTGCGTCGGCCGGCTGGCTGGTGACGTCGTCGGTGACGTCGAACTCGAAATCGCCCGACGAGAGCGACTCCATCGCGTCGTTGGCCGTCGCGCCGGTCGTCTCGAGCAGCTTGGCGAGCTTGTCGTGCTCGACGATGACCCACTCGGGCGAGAGCTGGGTCGCGAACTTGATCCGCTCGGCCGCTTCCTGGTCGGTCGGATCGGCGCCGCCGATGAAGAGGCGGTTGCCGCGCTTGCCCAGGACGACGACCTGGTACTGCACCGCGAGCTTGGACTCGATGACGTTCTTGGGCAGCTTGGTCGCGTCGATCGCCGACAAGTCGAGCAGCGGCAGCGCAAGCGCGGTGGACAGCGTATGGGCGAGATCGGCCGACGAGACGGAGCCCGCGCCGATCACCGATGCGACGAAGCTGGCGCGCTTTTCGCGCGAGGTTCGAACGAGCTCCTCGGCGGTCTTCGGATTGAGCTTGCCGGCGTGAACGAGCACCCTGGCGACGCCGGAGAGCGCGGAATGCGGTGCGTCGGCGAGGGTATCCAACGTGGAAATGCCCGATCAGTGCTGCGAAAAGCGGACGATCATCGCCGATTCACCGGGGGCTGTAAACGCCGCGACCCGAGGGGTGCGCCAACAATTCACGCGCCCTCGCCGACGTCGTCACGGCACGGGTTTCGACGGCGAGCATGAAGGAGTTGGTCGGGGTGAGAGGATTCGAACCTCCGGCCTCTACGTCCCGAACGTAGCGCTCTACCAGGCTAAGCTACACCCCGTTTCAGATCCGCGTCCCGCCTGGCTTGCCGCAGCTCCGCGTTGCAGCGCGGCGAGGGCATCGCTCAAGACGAACGATCGACGGATCGAACCGACAAGTCTAGCAGAGCGTCGCGGTAGGGCGTGCCCGGCAGCACGTCGAGCGAGGCGCGTGCCTTCTCGGCCTCGCCGCGCGCCGCTTCTCGCGTCGCGTCGATCGCACCGGTGGCGCGAACGATGGCCACGATCTCGGCGAGGCGCGCGACCTCGCCCTGCTCGATCGCGTGACGAACCAGCGCCCGCTCGCTCGCCGAGCCGCGCTCCATCGCGATCAGGAGCGGCAGCGTCGGCTTGCCTTCGCGCAGGTCGTTGCCGACGTTCTTGCCGAGCTGCTCGGTCGCGCCTTCGTAGTCGAGGAGGTCGTCGACGAGTTGGAACGCGGTGCCGAGCGAGCGGCCGTACGAAGCGCACGCCTCCTCGGTCGCGCTGTCGGCCTCGGCGAGCACGGCACCCAGTCGTGCGCTCGCCTCGAACAGCTTGGCGGTCTTGAAGCGGATCACGCGAAGGTAGTCGTCGACGGCGACGTCGGGGTCGTGCATGTTCATCAACTGCAGGACCTCGCCCTCGGCGATCACGTTGGTGGCGTCGGCGAGGACCTCGAGGACTCGCATCCGGTTCACCGAGACCATCATCTGGAAGGCACGCGAGTAGACGAAATCGCCGACCAGGACGCTCGCGGCGTTGCCGAACATGGCGTTGGCCGTGCTGCGGCCGCGGCGCAACCCGGACTCGTCGACGACGTCGTCGTGAAGGAGGGTCGCGGTGTGGATGAATTCGACTGTCGCGGCGAGCTCGAAGCGCTCGCGGCCGGTGAAGCCGAGAGCGCCGGAAAAGAGAAGGACAAGGAGGGGACGGATCCGCTTGCCGCCGGCGCTGATGATGTAGTTCGCGATCTGGTCGATCAGCGCGACCTTGGAAGCGAGCCGCTTCTGGATGACGGCATCGACCTGACGCATCTCCTCGGCCATCGGCGCGCTGGTCGCGGCCTCGAGCAGGGAAGGCGTTGGAGAAAGGGCGATCGGCGGAGGCACGAGACGGCGTGTCGGGGGCGCCCGATTATAGAAACGCGGTGCCGCGAGGACTCTGCGCCGCGGCGGGCGTCGCGACATCGACTCCGGCGGGCTCGGCAAGAGGGCCGGTCCCGCCTCGGCGTGGTATAGTTGCGGGCTTTTTACGACCGGCGTTCATGCCGGGCAAAAGGCGCACCGGGTCCCTCCCGACGCCAGCAAAGCCCCCGCCCCGCAGCGCCTGCCTGGGTCGGCCAAATTGAAGGATCTCACGATGTACGCGGTCATCAAAACCGGCGGCAAGCAATACCGGGTCGCCGCCGGCGAAACGATCAAGGTCGAGCGGCTCAGCGCCGATGTCGGTCAGGACGTCACGCTCGATCAGGTCGTCGCCGTCGGCAGCGGCGCCGATCTCGTCCTCGGCGCACCCCTCGTCGCCGGCGCCAGCGTCGTCGCGAGCGTCGTTTCGCACGGCCGCCACCCGAAGGTGCGCATCTTCAAGATGCACAAGCGCAAGCACTATCAGAAGCGCCAGGGCCATCGTCAGAATTTCACCGAAATCCGCATCAGCGCGGTCAATGCCGCCTGATCGGGGCGCGCGTCCAGGAGTCTAGAAATGGCACAGAAAAAGGGCGGCGGCTCGACCCGCAACGGCCGCGACTCGCAGCCGAAGATGCTCGGCGTCAAGGTGTTCGGTGGCCAGGTCGTTCCGGCCGGCTCGATCATCGTTCGCCAGCGCGGCACCAAGTTTCACGCCGGCCCCAATGTCGGCGTCGGCCGCGACCACACGCTGTTCGCGCTCGTCGATGGCGAGGTGAGCTACGCGGTCAAGGGACCGCGCAACCGCCAGACGGTGGCCGTCAAGAGCAGCTGACGCGCTGCCGCGCCGACCGCCGAAAGCCCCGCCTGGCGGGGCTTTTTGCTGTTCGCCGGTCGCGGCCGCGGCTCGCCTGGCCGATGACGCTGAACTACCATGAGCATTCCCCATCTTCGAGCGAGGCTCGCATGAGCTGGAGCGGCATCATCCTCGTCGTCGTCGGCGCCTTGCTGCTGGCGAACAATTTCGAGCTGCTGCCATTCGGATGGCTGCGGCAGTGGTGGCCGTTGCTGCTCATCGCTGTCGGCTTGATGTCGATCGTGCGGCCGAACCACGGCTGGCGGCGGTCGCGCCAACGCGACGAAGACCGCGCCGATCGGTCGAGCCGCGACATCGACCCGCGGCCGTGAGGTTCGTCGACGAAGCGACGATCGACGTCATCGCCGGCGATGGCGGCAACGGCTGCATGAGCTTTCGACGCGAGAAGTTCATCCCCTTCGGCGGCCCGAACGGCGGCGACGGCGGCCGCGGCGGGAGCGTCTGGGCGCTCGCCGACCGCAACCTCAACACGCTGATCGACTTTCGCTACGCGCGCAGGCACGAGGCGCGCCGTGGCGAGAACGGCCGCGGCTCGGACCAGTACGGCGCCGCCGCCGAGGACATCGTGATGCGGATGCCGGTCGGCACGATCATCAGCGACGCCGAGACCGGCGAGAAGATCGCCGAGCTGCTCGAGCACGACGAGAAGGTGCTGATCGCCAAAGGCGGCGACGGCGGCTTCGGCAACCTCCACTTCAAGAGCAGCACCAACCGCGCGCCGCGCCAGAAGACGCCGGGCTGGCCGGGCGAGCACAAGAAGCTGAAGCTCGAGCTGCGCGTTCTTGCCGACGTCGGCCTGCTCGGCATGCCGAACGCGGGCAAGTCGACGCTGATCGCGGCGATCTCGAATGCGCGTCCCAAGATCGCCGACTATCCGTTCACGACGTTGCACCCGAACCTCGGCGTCGTCCGGGTCGCGCCCGAGCAGAGCTTCGTCGTCGCCGACATTCCCGGCCTGATCGAAGGCGCTGCCGAAGGCGCCGGCCTCGGCCACCAGTTTCTGCGCCACCTCCAGCGCACGCGATTGCTCCTCCACCTGGTCGACTTTGCGCCGTTCGACGACGTCGATCCTGTTCAGCAGGTGCGATCGATCGTCGCCGAGCTCGAGAAGTACGACGCGACGCTCGCCGCCAAGCCGCGCTGGATCGTCCTCAACAAGCTCGACATGGTGCCTGCGGACGAACGCGCCGAGCGCGTCAAGTCGTTCACACGGCGGCTGCGCTGGAAGGGCCCGATCTTCTCGATCTCGGCGCTCACCCGCGAGGGCTGCGAGGGCCTCGTGCGCGCCGTCTATGACCACGTCGCGGCAGAAGCTCGGCCCGCGCCCGAAGAGCGCGACCCGCGCTTCGACGCGATCGACGCCGATCACGCGCGATGAGACCTCGCGGTCTGCGGCGCACCGCCCGGTCCTCGGTGCGATCGCGCCTGCGCGCGAACCATCGCGCGACGATGTCGCGAATGGCGGCCGGCTGCCGCATTGCGCCGCTGCGCCGCTCGACGACGCGGGTCCTGTCGTGAGCGACGCCCTGCGCGACGCGCGCCGGATCGTCGTCAAGGTCGGCTCGACGCTCGTCACCAACGAAGGCCGCGGCGTCGATCCCGGTGCGGTCGGCGACTGGTGCCGGCAGATGGCCGAGCTCGTTCGCCAGGGACGCGAGCTGGTGATGGTCTCGAGCGGCGCGATCGCCGAAGGAATGAAGCGGCTCGGCTGGCCGGCGCGGCCGCGCGGCGTTCACGAGCTGCAGGCCGCCGCCGCCGTCGGCCAGATGGGGCTCGCCCAGATCTACGAGTCGGCGCTGCGCGCGCACGGCATCGGCAGCGCGCAGGTGCTGCTCACCCACGCCGACCTCGCCGATCGGGAGCGTTACCTGAACGCCCGCTCGACCCTGGTCACGCTGCTCGGCCTCGGCGTCGTTCCGGTGATCAACGAGAACGACACCGTCGTCAACGACGAGATCAAGTTCGGCGACAACGACACGCTCGGCGCGCTCGTCACCAACCTGCTCGATGCCGACGCGCTCGTCATCCTCACCGACCAGCCAGGCCTGTTCTCGGCCGACCCGCGTCGCGACCCCTCCGCGCGCCTGATCGAGGAGGGCGCCGCCGGTGAGCCGGCCCTCGAGCTGATGGCCGGCGGCACTGGCTCGGCGCTCGGCCGTGGCGGCATGCTGACCAAGATCCTCGCGGCCAAGCGCGCCGCGCGCAGCGGCGCGAGCACGGTGATTGCCTCGGGTCGCGAGCGCGACGTTCTGCTGCGACTGGCGGCCGGCGAGCGCATCGGCACGACGCTGCTGGCGACGACCGCCAAGGTCGTCGCGAGGAAGCTCTGGATGAGCGATCACCTGCAGCTGCGCGGCGCGGTCGTCGTCGACGAGGGTGCCGCGGCGAAGCTGCGCGACGGCGGCAAGAGCCTGCTGCCGATCGGCGTCGTCGCTGTCGAGGGCGATTTCCATCGCGGCGACGTCATCGCCGTGCGCCGCGCGAGCGGCGAGGAGATCGGCCGCGGCCTCAGCAACTACGGCAGCGCCGAGGCGCGCTTGATCGCGCGCAAGCCCTCGTCGGAGATCGGCCGGCTGCTCGGCTTCACCGGCGAGCCGGAGCTGATCCACCGCGACAACCTCGTGCTCGCCTGAGCGCGAGGCGGCGTTAGGCCATCGGCTCCTCCGGCAGCGGCGCCGGCTGCGTCGACAGCGGCGCGGGCGCGGTTGGCGTGCCGTGGATCGGCGTCGTCGCCAGCGCATCGAGCGCCGACGGCACCGACGACAGCGAATCGAGCGCTGACGGCATCGAGGGCAACGAGTCGCTGCGCCGGTGGTGATCGGTCGGGTCCTCGCGATGATGCGGGCGCAGCCCGGAGCGCAGATAGCGGTTGTGCTGCGTGCCGCGCGGCAGGAAGCGGGCGAGCTCGGTCAGCGCCATCTGGTAGACGTCGCGCTTGAACTCGATGACGACGTCGAGCGGAATCCAGTACTCGTTCCAGCGCCAGGCGTCGAACTCCGGGTGATCGGTGGCGCGCAGGTTCATGTCGCAGTCGCGCCCGGTCAGCTGGAGCAGGAACCAGATCTGCTTCTGGCCTCGATAGTGGCCGCGCGCATCGCGCCGGATGAAGTGCGTCGGCACCTCGTAGCGCAGCCAGTCGCGCGTTCGCGCGACGACACGGACATGGTCCGGTGTGAGCCCCACTTCCTCGTGGAGCTCGCGGAACATCGCCTGCTCAGGCGTCTCGCCGTAATTGATGCCCCCTTGCGGGAACTGCCAGGAATGGGTCCGTATCCGTTTGCCCCAGAACACCTGGTTCTTCGAATTGAGCAGGACGATGCCGACGTTGGGTCTGAACCCATCACGGTCGAGCATAATCAACCCCGATTCTTGCGTTGACCGATTATTGCACCGGCATGACGCGTTTCATACCCTCGCGCACCGGCATGAACCGGCATCGCCCCCTTCCCGGCGCCCCGCGAACGCATCCAGCGCCACCGCCCCGCCGATGAGAGCCAGCCAGTTCTTCGTCTCGACCCTCAAGGAAGCCCCCGCCGACGCCGAGGTCGTGAGCCATCAGCTCATGATGCGCGCCGGCTTCATCAAGCGCGTCTCGGCCGGCATCTACACGTACATGCCGATGGGCCTGCGCGTGATCCGCAAGATCGAGAAGATCGTTCGCGAGGAGATGGACGGCGCCGGCGCCGTCGAGCTGCTGATGCCGGTGGTGCAGCCGGCCGAGCTCTGGCAGGAATCGGGGCGGTTCCAGAAGTACGGCCCCGAGCTGATGCGCGTCAAGGATCGCCACCAGCGCGACTTCGTCATCCAGCCGACGAGCGAGGAGGTCATCACCGACATCGCGCGCCAGGAGCTGCGCAGCTACCGCGCGCTGCCGAAGAATTTCTATCACATCCAAACCAAGTTCAGGGACGAGCGGCGGCCGCGCTTCGGGCTCATGCGCGGGCGCGAGTTCACGATGAAGGACGCCTACTCGTTCGACCGCGACCTCGACGCGGCGAGCGCGAGCTACGACCGGATGTACGCCGCCTACGTCCGGCTCTTCGAGCGGATGGGGTTGGTCTTTCGCGCCGTCGCCGCCGACAACGGGACGATCGGCGGCATCCGCTCGCACGAGTTCCAGGTCATCGCCGACACCGGCGAGGACGCGCTCGTCTACAGCCCGCAGTCCGACTACGCGGCCAACATCGAGCTCGCCGAGGCGCTCGCGCCGACCGAGCCTCGGCGGGCGCCGAGCCAGCGCCTCGAAAAGACTGCGACCCCGGGCAAGAGCACCTGCGAGGACGTCGCCGAGTTCCTCGGCCTGCCACTGGCGCGGACGGTGAAGTCGCTCGTCCTCGCCACCGATCCGGCCGTCCCGGCGGAGCAAGCCAGCGCGCCGACCGAGCCGACGATCTGGCTGCTGCTCGTCCGCGGCGACCATTCGCTCAACGAGATCAAGGCCGGCAAGGTCGCCGGTCTCGACAAGGGCTACCGATTCGCGACCGCGGCCGAGATCGAGTCGACCTTCGGGTGCAAGCCGGGCTATCTCGGCCCGATCGGCGCAAAGCGGCCCCTGCGCCTCGTCGTCGACCGCGCCGTCGCAGCGATGAGCGACTTCGTCTCGGGCGCGAACGAGGAAGGCTTCCACTACACCGGCGTCAACTGGGGCCGCGACCTCGCCGAGCCGGCGCTGGTGGCCGACATCCGCAACGCCGTCGCCGGCGATCCGTCGCCCGACGGCAAGGGCGTTCTCGCCATCCAGCGCGGCATCGAGGTCGGCCACGTCTTCCTGCTCGGCTCGTACTACAGCCAGAGCATGAACGCGACCTTTCTCGACGAGAAGGGCCAGGCGCAGCTACTGCAGATGGGCTGCTACGGCATCGGCATCACGCGGATCGTCGGCGCGGCGATCGAGCAGAACCACGACCCGCGCGGGATGATCTGGCCGGACGCGATCGCGCCTTTCGCCGTCGTCGTCTGCCCGATCGGCTACGACCGGTCGCCCGCGGTTCGCGACGCCGCCGACGCGCTGCACGACGCGCTCGCGGCCGCCGGCATCGACGTCATCCTCGACGACCGCGGCGAGCGCCCGGGCGCGATGTTCGCCGACTGGGAGCTGATCGGCGTGCCGCACCGCGTCGTCTTCTCGGACCGCGGCCTGAAGTCAGGCGAATGCGAATACCAGGGCCGGCGCGATTCCGCCGCGACCTCCGTTGCCGCCACCGAGGTGCTTGCCTTCCTGAAGGGCAAGCTCGCTGCATGACGCGCCAGCTCTCCCGATGGGGGAGAGGGCGGCGGGCGGTCGTCGCGGCAGCGGCCTTCGGTCCGGCCGTGCTGGCCTGGCCGCGCCTCGCGTGCGCCGGCGCGCAGGCCGAGGAGCCGCTCGCCGACGCCGTCCGGACGGCGCTCGCGGCCGCCGTCGCCGACTCCGCGCCGCCGAAGCCGAGCTTCACCAGCATCGACGACCGTCTCGCCTACCTGCGCTGGCTCGGCGCGATGAGCGATCGCCTCCGCAAGCAGAAGACCGAGCTCGTCACCCGAGTCGAGTTCCTGCAGACGCTCTGGTATGAGGCCAAGCGTGCGGGCCTGGAGCCGGCGCTGCTGCTCGGCCTGGTCCAGGTCGAGAGCGGCTTTCGCAAGTACGCCATCTCGATCGCCGGCGCGCGCGGCTACACCCAGGTCATGCCGTTCTGGATGCGCCTGATCGGCGACGGCGACGTCGGCCGGCTCTTCCACATGCAGACCAACCTGCGCTTCGGCTGCGTCATCCTGCGCCACTACCTCGAGCGCGAGCACGGCGACCTCTACATGGCGCTCGGCCGCTACAACGGCAGCCGCGGCCGGCCCGAATATCCGAACGCGGTGTTCGGCGCGCGCCGGGCCTGGGAGTTCAGTCCGGCCTGATCGGCGCCATGCCTCAGAGCCCGGACCAAGACTTCGGCGTGGCACCGGCGACGCCGAGCAGCGCGAGGACGCGCTCGACCGTGTCGTCGACGATCTCGTCGATCGTCGTCGGCCGGTGATAGAACGCCGGCAGTGGCGGAAAGACGATCGCTCCCATCTCGGTGACGCTCGTCATGTTGCGCAGATGGGCGAGGTTGAGCGGCGTCTCGCGAACCATCAGGAGGAGGCGCCGGCGCTCCTTCAGGGCGACGTCGGCGGCGCGCGTCAGCAGGTTGTCCGCCAAGCCGTTGGCGATCGCGGCCAGCGACTTCATCGAGCACGGCGCGACGACCATCGCCTCTGCCGCGAACGAGCCGCTGGCGATCGCCGCGCCGACGTCGCCGGGCGAATAGGCGACGTAGGCGAGCGCTTCGAGCGTCTTGCGGTCGAGGCCGAGCTCGTGATGGACGTTGAGGAGTCCCGCTGCCGTCGCCACCAGGTGCGTCTCGCAGCCGCCGCGGCGCAGCCGCTCGAGCAGCCGGACCGCGTAGATCGCTCCGGTCGCACCGGTGACGCCGACGACGACGCGCGCGGGGTCGCCGGCCATGATCAGAGTTCAGCGGCGGCAGCGCCGCGTCGAGCGTGTCGCGGCCCGCGCGGGGCGAGCGAACGACGCGACACCTAGGCGGCGAGGCCCAGCGTCTGCTGCAGCTCGCCCGCCTGGTACATCTCGGTCAGGATGTCCGAGCCGCCGACGAACTCGCCGTTGACGTAGAGCTGCGGGATCGTCGGCCAGTCGGAGTAGGCCTTGATGCCCTGGCGGATCTCGTCGTCCTCGAGGACGTTGACCGTCTTCAGGTCGGCGACGCCGCACGCCTTCAGGATCTGGATGGCGCGGCCTGAAAAGCCGCACATCGGGAATTGCGCGGTTCCCTTCATGAAGAGAACGACGCGGTGGTTCTTGACGAGGTCGTCGATGCGCTGTTGAACGTCGCTCATGGTGCGAGCCGCCCTTGTTCGGTGATGCGATCGGCCGACTTTACCGGCAAACGCCGGGCGAGCGGATCAGAAGGAATACGAGACGCCGAGCTGGACGACCGGTGCCAGCCGCATGTCGCGGATCACGTCGTCGAGGTTCTGGGCGCCGCCGAAGACGCGGCCGAAGCGGACCACGTTGCCGGGACTCTGCGAAACGACGCCGAGGTCGGCGCTGAAGTGCCAGCCGCTCTTGCCCGCCAGGCTGCTGTAGCCGATGCCGAGATAGGGAAGCGTCGTGCTCTCGAGCGAGGGATCGGCCGGCGCGACGATCGGGTTCGCCGACGCGCCGAACAGGCGCCGGTCCGAGGCGAACAGGCCGCCCGTCGACGGTGACGAGACGCCGGCGAGCAAGGGGCTGCGTGCGCCGACGAGGACGCCGCTGGTGGCGCGAAAGCCGCCCGCGGACCCCCGCTCGGCCTGCGTCGAGCCGAAATACACGTCGCCGAGGAAGCCGACGCCGCCGACCTGCAGGCCGCTCCGCTCGAGCGGAGCGAGATCGGCGCGCCAGCCCGGCGCTCCGGGCGCGGCGGCGATCCGGCTCTGCACCCGCGCCCATGGCACCCGATCGGCGTCGGCCGCCAGGCCTTCTCCCTCGGCACGTGCATCGGCGATCGTCAGCGCGAAGGCGACGGCGGCACAGATCCAGACCACGTTGCGCATGGGACTCTCCTCGATGAGACCGGGAGTGCTTGGGCCCTTTGCGACCCGGAAATCATGGTACGTCCGCGCGCCGAAAAAAGGTGTTGGGCCGGCGCCGCACCGGCCGGAAATCGTCGTCGCCGCGCGGCATTTTCACGGGGAGAATCGGGGTTTGCGACGAGCGGTGATCGTTGTGACGGTGGGTTAGCCGACCGCCTTTCGACCGCCTGTCGCCCGCTCGTGACCGGCCAGGTCGCGCCGGGTCTCGATCTCGACGAACCCGGCTGCGCCGAGCAGATCGCGAACGGCGTTGCCCTGGTCGAAGCCGTGCTCGAGGAGCAGCCTGCCACCGGGCGCCAGGTGCGAAGCGGCGCCGGCGACGATCTCGTGCAACGCGGCGAGACCATCGGCGCCGGGCGTCAGCGCGACGCTCGGCTCGTGCCGCAAGGCCGCCAGATGCGGGTCGGCGGCGGCGATGTAGGGCGGATTGGCGACGGCGACGTCGAAGCCGCGCGAGCCGACGCCGTGCCACCACGAGGCTTCGACGAGCTCGATGCCCAGCCCGAGCCGGTCGGCATTGCGGCGCGCGACCGCGAGCGCCGCCGCGCTGACGTCGGTGGCGGCGACTTCGGCGCCCGGGTGGGATCGCTTCAACGCGAGCGCGATCGCGCCGCTGCCGGTGCCGAGGTCGATGATCCGGATCGGGCCGGCGCCGGACTCGCCATCGCCGGGCTCGCCCACGTCGGGCTTGCCGACGCCGGACTCGCCGACTCGAGGCTCGCCCAAGCCGGCTTCGCGCGCCGTGCTTCCGGCCTTGCCCGAACGGCGCCCGGCGAGCGCCGCCACCACCGCCGAAGCCCAGTCGACGAGCAGCTCGGTCTCGGGCCGCGGCACGAGCACGTCGCCGCTCACCTCGAGCAGCAGGCCATGGAACTCCTTCTCGCCGAGCAGATAGGCGATCGGCTCTCCCGCCAGCCTGCGCTCGAGCCAGTTTTCCCACTGCCGCGCTTCATCGGGCGTGAGGTCGCGGTCGTCGGCGGCGATCAGGCGGGTTCGCGTCGTCGCCAGCGCGCGCGCGAGCAGCAACTGCGAGTCGAGCGAGGCGACGCCGAGAGCGCGCGACCGGCCGAGCGCCTCGCGCACGGTGGTCACGGCTCGCCGCTCTCGAGCGCGGCGAGCTGCTCGGCGGCCTGCGCCGCCTGCAAAGCGGCGATCACCTCGTCGAGGTCGCCGTCGAGGATCGCCTGCAGCTTGTAGAGCGTCAGGCCGATGCGGTGATCGGTGAGGCGCCCCTGCGCGAAGTTGTAGGTGCGGATGCGGTCGCTGCGGTCGCCGCTGCCGATCAGCCCCTTGCGCGTCGCGGCTTCCTTCGCGGCGCGCTCGGAGCGATCCTTGTCGCGCAGGCGCGCGGTCAGCACTGCAAGCGCCTTCGCCTTGTTGCGATGCTGCGATCGATCGTCCTGGCATTCGGCGACGATGCCGGTCGGCAGGTGGGTGATGCGGATCGCGCTGTCGGTCTTGTTGACGTGCTGGCCGCCGGCGCCGCTGGCGCGGAAGGTGTCGATCCGCAGCTCGCTCGGATCGAGCGTGATCTCCTCGGCCTCGTCGGGCTCGGGCAGCACGGCGACCGTGCAGGCGCTGGTGTGGATCCGACCCTGCGTCTCGGTCACCGGAACGCGCTGCACGCGATGGCCTCCCGACTCGAACTTCAGCGCCGCATAGACCGATTCGCCGTCGATGCGGACAACGATCTCCTTGTAGCCGCCGAGATCACTCGCGCTCTCCGACAGGATCTCGGTGCGCCAGCGCTTCCGCTCCGCGTAACGCAGGTACATCCGTGCGACATCGGCGGCCCATAGCGCCGACTCGTCGCCGCCGGTGCCGGCGCGGATCTCGACGAAGACGTTGCGCGAGTCGTC
>Ga0207644_10001547_pt1 | contig 14835 bp, 12 predicted proteins | sample KBSS73metaG_FD_184326 | JGI IMG/M metagenome (GOLD analysis project Ga0207644, IMG submission 184326) | Switchgrass rhizosphere microbial communities from Kellogg Biological Station, Michigan, USA - KBS S7-3 metaG (SPAdes) (version 2) | ecosystem: Host-associated > Plants > Roots > Rhizosphere... | reverse complement strand
TCTCCAAGCTCTTCAACCCCGAGTGGCTGAAGAGCCAGAATCTCCCCATCCCCGAGTAGGCGCGGTGACGACGCGTCCCGTCTTCGATCCCGACGCCGCGGCCGCCGCCGGGTCGGGGATCTTCGGTCTTCCCTTCACGCCCACGGAGAGCCGCGTCGTGATCCTGCCCGTTCCGTTCGAGGCGACGACCTCGTACGGCGGCGGCGCCTCGCGCGCTCCCGCGGCCGTCCTCGAGGCGAGCCGCCAGGTGGATCTCTACGACCGCGCCACGGGACGGCCCTACGAGCACGGCATCGCGATGCTCCCGATTCCGAAGGACGTCCTGAAGTGGAACCGTGAAGCGAAGCCTCTGGCCGCGCGCGTGATCGCGGCGCAGGGAACGCCCCTGGAGCGATCCGCGCCGGTCGTGCGCGCGCGGACGCGCGTCAACGCGCTCGGCGATCGCGTCAACGCGTGGACGCGCCGCGAGACCGGGCGCCTTCTCGACGAAGGCCGGATCGTCTTCGTCCTAGGCGGGGATCACGCGGCGCCCTTCGGGGCGATCGAGGCGTTCGCAGCCCGCCATCCGGGCCTGGGGATCCTCCATCTCGATGCGCACTGCGATCTGCGCGACGCGTACGAGGGCTTCACCTGGTCGCACGCCTCGATCTTCCACAACGTCGCGGCGCGCCTGCCGAAGGTCGCGCGCATCGTCCAGGTCGGAGTCCGGGACATGGGCTCGCGCGAAGCGGACTTCATCCGGCGCTCTCGCGGACGGATCCTCCTCTTCCACGACGACGATCTGGGTGCGCGCGCGGCCCGCGGAGTGTCGTGGGAGCGCATCGTTCGCGACATCGTGTCGAAGCTTCCGAAGCGGGTCTACCTCTCCTTCGACATCGACGGGCTCGATCCCACGCTCTGCCCGAACACCGGCACGCCGGTCCCCGGCGGGCTCTCGTTCCGGCAGCTCACCGGACTGCTCGCGGGCGTCGTCGCCTCGGGGCGCACGATCGTGGGGGGCGATCTGTGCGAGGTCAGCCCCGGTCCGGAGGGCGAGTGGGACGCCAACGTCGGCGCCCGGGTCCTCTACAAGATGATCGGGTACGCCCTCGCCTCGCAGCCCGGCCCGCCCCAGAGGTCCCGCCGCGCCTCGCGGTAGCCTGGCGCGAGCCTCGCGCGTCCCTCCCCCTTGGCTCCGCGCCCACCGCACCCTCCAGGCCATCCGAGATCCGGGCGCCTCGCACAGGGTGCCCGTCCCGCCGGATGAAGGCATTTCCCCGTGACGTCTGGGTTTTCCGGACGGGGGCGGAACCACGCACTTCGGGATTGTGCAGTCCTCATCGCGTCCCTGCTCGTAAAACCCTAGCGGCACGCAACTTGCTGGTTACCTGGCTGTCGAGCCGCCCCAGGATCAAAGGCTATAATGTTCAGCCGGTCCAGGAATATGTCGATCCAAAGGCGGATTTTGGCGGGGTACGCCGTGGTCGTATGTCTGCTCGTGGCCCCCGCCGTCTACGCGCTCATGTGCCTGCACTCGGTGGCGGGGCAGGCGGAGAGGAGCCTTTCGCATGGCTTGGGCAGACTGCGCTCTCTGGAGAGCCTCCAGTCCGAATTCGACCTCGCCGCGAAGCTCGAGAGCATCGCGCGTGCGCTGCCGGATCCCGATTCCCAGGTCCGGGACCGGGCCGCGGCCAGCCTCGCCCGGCTGCGAAGGCTCTACGCGCGGGCCCGCCCGCAGTTCCTCTACCTCCACCCCGAGACCGAGCCCCGGATGGACGTCCTGCTGGGGTTCGGAGAAGGGCTCCAACCAGGCCCTGAGGGGCGCAGGCCCGGCCCGCCCTGGTCCGACGCCGAGCTCGCCGAGATTCGCGGAGAGATGTTCCGCGCCCTGGAGGCCGCCCGTGAGCGCATGCAGGCCGAGACCGTCGCGACGGCGCAGCATGCTTCGAGCGCGTTTCGCATCAGCGTCGCCGGGGTTCTCGCGGCGCTTTTCCTCGTGGGACTCTCGACCACTTTCGCCCTGCGTGCGATGCGCAGGCCGATCCGCCGGCTCATCTCCGCGACGATGGCCGTGTCGGCGGGGAAGTTCGGCATCGCGGTTCCAGTCACCGGAGACGACGACGTGTCGCGCCTCACGGATTCCTTCAACAAGATGAGCGAAAGCTTGGCGGTCTTCGAGAAAATGAGCGCAGATTTCCTCTCCATCGCATCGCATGAACTGCGCAGTCCGCTCACGTGCATCAAGGGATACGTGGGAGCCCTGCGCGCGACGCTCCCCGACGAGCTGCTCGCCAACGCGGAGATCGCGCGCTACCTCGAACGGATCGACCACGAGACCGACCTCATGGCCGCCAAGGTCTCGGAGCTCCTGACGTTCGGCATGATCGAGGCCGGACAGCTCCAGCTCGACACCCGCGAGATCATGACCGAGGGTTTCCTGCTCATGGTGGCCGAGGCGTTCCGTCCCATCGCCATCGAGCGGAACATCGGATTCACGATGGACATCGCCGGCGTGCCGACCTATTTCCAGGGCGATCCCGATCGGCTCAACCAGGTCTTCCTGAACCTCCTCGACAACGCGTTCAAGTTCACGCCCGCGGGAGGATCGGTCGTCCTCAAGGGCTCCGAGGCGGACGGCATGCTGGAGATCGAGGTGGCGGACACGGGTCCCGGGATCCCTGCGGCGCAGCTCGAGCAGATCTTCGAGAAGTACGCGCGCGTGAAGTCCGGAGGTCCGCGCACGGTCAAGGGCACGGGGCTGGGGCTTGCGGTCGCGCGCGGGATCGTCGTGGCCCATCGCGGCACGATCGGCGTGAAGAGCGAGCAGGGGAAGGGAAGCCGCTTCATCGTCCGTCTTCCCGTGGGCGGAGTGGAAGCTGCGGACCGACCGCAGGCGGAAGCGAGCCAGGAGGTCGCATGAGAATCCTGGCCGGCGCCGCGGGATCCACGATCGTCTTCTGCCTGGCCATGGGCGCGCCGCGCACCGTGACGTCTCTACCGGCCGCGTCCCTCGTCTCCGCCCCGGTGACGAGCGCCGCGCCGCCGGCGGCTCCGATGACGGGCCGAGCCGCGAAAGCGGCGAACAAGACCGCGCGTGCTTCCATGCAGAGCGGCCGTCTGCGCGAGGCGCTCGAGAAGTACGAGGCCGTGCTCGCGTCCACGCCCAGCTCGGAGGAAGCGCGCGGTGAGGCGCTCTACTGGGCGGGGCTCCTGCGCATCTCGCCGGATCCCGCGGTGCGGGACATCGACCGCGCGCGCGCCTATCTGGGCGAGCTGAAGGTCTTCCACGGGGCCAGCGGCCATCAGGAGGAGGCGGCGCTGCTCCTCGCCCTGACGGACGAGATCGGCGAGGCGAGCCGCTCCGCCGAGGCCCTCAGGGCCGAGGTCGCCTCGCGCGGCCACGACAACGAGTCGTGCCGTGCGGAGAAAGACGCCGTGAACGCCAAGCTTCAAGCCGTCCTGAGCGAGAACGAGTCGCTGAAAGAATCGGATTCCGTCCGCCGTACAGAAATCTCCGGGCTGCGCGACGAGCTCAAGCGCAAGGACGAGGCCCTTCAAAAAGTGAAGGAGGTGGTTGTCGGATGGAAAGCGCCACGATAATCCAGGGCAAACGCATCCTCCTCGTCGACGACGAGGCCAAGATACTCGAGTTCACGGCTCCCCTCCTGCGCCGTCACGGCAGCGAGGTCACGACCGCGCAGTCGGGCGATGCCGCCGTCACCCTCGCGGAAGAGCAGTCGTTCAACCTCATCGTCACCGACATGCAGATGCCGGGACTGAACTGGGAGTCGCTCCTCCAGAAGCTGCTGGCGCTGCATCCCACGACACCGGTGATCCTGCTGACCGCGTTCGGCACCATCGAGCGCGGGCTCGATCTGATCCGCAAGGGGGCGTACGACCTGATCTCGAAGCCGTACAACGAGAAGGACTTCCTGCTGCGCATCGCGCGGGCCCTCGAGAAGGAGGCCCTCAGCGGCGAGATCCGCCAGCTCAAGCTGCGGATCCCTGGCGGCGAGCAGGACTTCATCGTCGGCGACGAGGAGGTCATGGGGCGGCTCCTCGACCAGGTCGGAACGGTCGCGGCGACCGACTTCCCCGTCCTCATCACGGGCGAGAGCGGCACGGGCAAGGAGATGGTCGCACGCTACATCCACCAGCGGAGCAGTCGGGCGAAGGGGCCGTTCATCGCCGTCAACTGCGCGGCAGTCCCCTCCGAGCTCTTCGAGAGCGAATTCTTCGGTCACGCGCGCGGCTCCTTCACGGGCGCGCACGTCGACCGCAAGGGCCTCTTCGAGGCCGCCGAGAAGGGCTCGATCTTCCTTGACGAGCTGGCGGAGGTCGCCCCCGAGAACCAGGTCAAGCTCCTGCGCGTCCTTCAGGAGAACGAGGTCAAGCGGGTCGGCGAGCAATCGCCCCGCAAGGTGGACGCGCGCCTCATCTGCGCGACGAACCGGGACCTCCGCGCCGCCGTGCGCGCGAGCCAGTTCCGCGAGGACCTCTACTATCGCGTCAACGTCTTCCCCGTCGTGATCCCGCCCTTGCGCGACCGGCCGGGGGACATCCTTCCGCTGGCGCAGCATTTCCTCGCGCGCTCGCGCGTCGAGCTGGGGAGGGACGTCACCTCCTTCACCCGCGCCGCGATCGACAAGCTCCGGTCGTATTCGTGGCCGGGGAACGTGCGCCAGCTCGAGAACGCCCTCAAGCAGGCCATGGTCCGCGCCTCGAAGGACCGTATCGAGGCGGAGGATCTCGTCCTCGACGATGAGGAGGCGGAGGTGTCGACGGAGCTCTCCGCGGAGGGACTCACCCTGCGCGAGGCCCGCGACCGCTTCACGAAGAAGTACCTCGAGTCGCTCCTCGAGAGGGTCGGCGGCAACGTCAGCCGCGCCGCCGAGCAGGCAGGCAAGCACCGCAGCGATTTCTACGAGCTCCTGAACCGGTATCGGATCGACCCGTCGCGCTTCCGCAAGAGCTCGCATCAGGAATCCGGCGCCGCTCCCGCGCCCGCGTAGGAAGAGCGCCTCCGCACCGCACGCAATGCCGGCGCGACGCGCGCCGGCGGTGCGGTGCGGCCGTCGCCGCCGGCCGGCACATGCACTATGATCGCGGCCCATGCGCCGCTGGCTGGTCCGGATCGCCGTCGTCCTCGCGATCGTCCTCCTGATCGTCGTCCTGCGCCTCACCGTCTTCCGGCCGGATCCCGTCCCGGTGACCGTCTTCATCGCCGCGCGCGGGCGCGTCGAGGAGACGGTCACGAACAGCAAGGCCGGCACCGTGCGGACGCGCCATCGCGCGCGCATCAGCCCGGAGATCGGAGGACGCGTCCTCGAGGTGTCCGCGAAGAAGGGCGCGCGGGTCGTCGCGGGCCAGATCCTCGCGCGGCTGGACGACACTTCCTACCGGACGCAGGTCGTCAACGCCGAGCGCGCGTTCGACGCCGCCCGCGAGGGTCAGAAGCAGGCTTGCATCGAGGCCGAGCTGGCGCAGCGGGACCTGGCGCGCGCCGAGGGGCTGGCGCGCGAGAAGATCCTCTCCGACGAGCTGCTCGACCAGGCGCGCAGCCGGCGCGACGCGAGCGCCGCCGCGTGCACGGCGGGACGGGCGCGTACGAGCCAGCTCGACTCGCAGATCGCGACGGCCCGCGCCGAGCTCGCGAAGACCGTGGTGCGCGCGCCCTTCGACGGCATTGTTGCCGAGGTGAGCCTGGAGCGGGGAGAGTGGATCACGCCCTCGCCGCCGGGAATCCCGATGCCGGCCGTCCTCGACATCCTCGATCCCGATTCGATCTACGTGAGCGCGCCGCTCGACGAGGTGGACCGGGGAAAGGTCGCGCTCGGACTCCCGGTCCGCATCACGATGGACGCCTACGGCGGGAAGGCGTTCGCGGGGACCGTGTCGCGCATCGCCCCCTACATCTCGGACGTCGCCGAACAGAGCCGCACCTTCGAGACCGAGGCGACCTTCGACGACGTCGCCTTCGCGCGGACGCTCCCGCCCGGCGCCTCCGCCGACATCGAGGTCATCCTCAGGGGGAAGACCGACGTCCTGCGGATCCCGGCCTACGCGCTGCTGGAGGGCAAGCGCGTCCTCGTCCTCGCGGACGACTGCCCGCCGGCGCCCGGCGTCCGCGGCGCGCTCGCGCGGTTCCTTCCGGCCGGGGGCGGAGGATGTCTCGTTGCGCGCGAGGTCAGGGTCGGGCTCAAGAACTGGGAGTTCGCGGAGGTCCTGGAAGGCCTGCGCGAGGGCGAGCGGATCGTCGTCTCGCTCGACCGCGCCGAAGTGAAGGAAGGCGCGCGCGCCCGACAGGCCGCCGTCACCGAGAAATGATCTCCCTCACCGGCATCACCCGCACCTACGAGGTGGGAGGCCGGCCCGTCCATGCGCTGCGCGGGGTCGACCTCCAGATCCCTGACGGCGATTACATCGCCATCATGGGGCCGTCGGGATCGGGCAAGTCCACGCTCCTCAATCTCCTCGGCTGTCTCGACCGCCCCACGACCGGCTCGTACGTCCTCGACGGGCGCGAGGTCGCGAACCTCTCGGACGAGGACCTGTCGCTCGTGCGCCGCCACAAGATCGGGTTCGTGTTCCAGGTGTTCCACCTCGTCCCGCGCCTCACGGCCGCCGAGAACGTCGCACTGCCGCTGCTCTTCGCAGGCGCGCCGGCGCGCGAGCGGCTGGAGAAGGCGGCGCGCGCGCTGGCCCTGGTGGGCCTCGCCGAACGGGCCGATCACCGTCCCGACCAGCTCTCCGGCGGCGAGCGCCAGCGCGTCGCCGTGGCGCGCGCCACCATCATGGGTCCGTCGATACTCCTGGCCGACGAGCCGACCGGCAATCTCGACACGAAGAACGGGCGCGAGGTGATCGAGCTGCTCGAGTCGATGAACCGCGGCGGGCTGACGCTCATCGTGGTCACCCACGATCCGGGGATCGGCGGACGGGCGCGGCGCCGCCTGCGCCTCGTGGACGGGCTGGGGGAGCTGGAGGAAGGGAGCCCAGGCGCGTGAGCGCGCTCGAGCTGCTTCGCTTCGCCGCCGGCGCGCTGCGCGGGCACCGCCTGCGGACGATCCTCTCGGTGCTCGGCGTCGCGATCGGCGTCGCGTCGGTGATGGTCCTCACGAGCCTCGGGGAGGGCGCGCGCGGCTACATCACGGGCGAGTTCATGTCGCTCGGCTCGAACCTCCTGATCGTGCTTCCCGGCAAGACGGAGACCGAGGCCGAGGCGCCCATCTTCAGCCAGGCCCCGCACGATCTCACGCTCGCGGACATGGAGGATTTCGTGCGCCGCTCCCCGCGCGTGCGGCGCGCGGCACCCATCCTTCTGGGCACGGCCTTCGCAGCGCACGGCGAGCGGCGCCGTGAGGTGAGCGTCATCGGCACGACCGCCGAGATGCTCCCGATCCGGCGCATGAGCATGGCGATCGGACGCTTCCTGCCCGAGGGCGAGCTGGAGCGCGGGGCGCGCGTGTGCGTCATCGGCACCAAGATCAAGCAGGAGCTCTTCCCGGACGAGAACCCGCTCGGCACGGTGCTCCACGTCGGCGGGGAGCGCTTCAAGGTCATCGGCGTCATGGCGCCGCGCGGTGTCTCGCTCGGCTTCGACCTCGACGACATGGTGGAGATGCCGGTCTCGGCGGCGATGTCGCTCTTCGACCGCACGACGCTCTTCCGCATCTTCGTCGAGGCGCGCTCGCACGACGAGCTGGACGCCGCCGCCAAGGACATCGTCGGCGTCCTCAAGGAGCGCCACGAGGGGGTGGAGGACGTCACCGTCATCAAGCAGGATTCCCTGCTCTCGGCCTTCGGGAAGATCCTCTCGGTCCTGACCGGGGCGCTCGCGGCGATCGCCGCCGTCTCGCTGGGCGTCGCCGGGATCGGGATCATGAACGTCATGCTCGTCTCGGTGAACGAGCGCACGGGGGAGATCGGCCTGCTCAAGGCCCTCGGCGCGGGGAGCCGACAGATCCTCGGCGCCTTCCTGCTCGAGGCCTCCGTCCTCTCGACGATCGGGGGGGCCCTGGGGGTCCTCGGCGGCTACGCGCTCGCGGCCCTGATCCGCTACCACTGGCCGGTGCTCCCCGCCGTCCCTCCCGGCTGGGCCGTGGTCTCCGCGCTCGTCGTCGCCGTCGGCGTGGGGCTCGCGTTCGGCGCGCTCCCCGCCCGGCGCGCGTCGCGGCTCGACCCCGTCGCGGCCCTCGCGAAGAGGGGCGCATGAGACGCGGCGCCGGCCGGGCCGCCCGCGCGGGGGCCGGGGCACGGACGAGAGTCGGCGCCGCGAAGGCCGCCTCATGAGAACCGTGGACCTGCTTCGCAACGCCGCGGGATCGATCTTCTTCCACCGCCTGCGCTCCGGGCTCACGATGCTCGGCGTCCTCATCGGGATCGCGTCGGTGATCCTGCTCACGTCGATCGGTGAGGGGACGCGGCGCTACGTGATCGGCCAGTTCACGCAGTTCGGCACGAACATCATGGCCATCAATCCGGGCCGGACGCAGACGAGCGGTATGCCGGGCGCGCTCGGCGCGACGGTCCGCAAGCTGAGCGTGGACGACGCCGAAGCGATCCGCCGCATCCCCGACATCGAGTCCGTCGTTCCGCTCATCGCGGGGACCGCGCGCGTCGAGAGCGGGGAGCGCGCGCGCAGCGTGCTGATCGTCGGCGTGACCTCGGACGTCCCGGCGGTCTTCAACTTCCAGGTGCGGCAGGGCTCGTTCATCCCGGCGGGAGACCCGCGCGCGGGATCGACGGTGGCCGTCCTCGCGCCGAAGCTCAAGCGGGAGCTCTTCGGCGAGGCCAACGCCCTGGGCGAGCACGTGCGCGTCGGAGGACGGCGCTTCCGCGTCATCGGGGTCATGGAGCCGAAGGGGGAGCTGCTCGGGTTCGACCTCGACGACCGCGTCTACATCCCCGTCTCGCAGGCGCAGACGCTCTTCAACAGCGACGGACTCTGGGAGATCGACCTCAAGTTCGCCCTGGGCGCGCGGACGGAGAGCGTCGTGAGCGAGATCCGCCGCACTCTCAAGGAGCGCCATCGCGGCGAGGAGGACTTCACGATCACCACGCAGACCGAGATGCTCGACGTCTTCGGGCGCGTCCTCGGGATCGTGAGCGTCGCCGTCTCGGGGATCGCCGCGATCTCGCTCGTGGTCGGCGCCATCGGGATCCTCACCATGATGTGGATCGGGGTCAACGAGAGGACCCCCGAGATCGGCCTCGCGCTCGCGCTCGGCGCGAGCCGCCGGCAGGTGCTCTCGCTCTTTCTCGCGGAGGCCTCGCTCCTCGCGACGCTCGGGGGCGCCGCGGGCGTCCTGATCGGGGTCGGGATCGCGCGGCTGGGGCAGCTCCTGCTGCCGGGCCTGCCGGTCAAGACGCCGGCCCTCTACGTGGTCGCCGCGCTCCTCGTGAGCCTCGGCGTGGGCCTCGTCAGCGGCGTGCTGCCCGCGCGGCGCGCCGCGCGCCTCGATCCGATCGAGGCCTTGCGGACGGAGTAGCGCCCGCCGCGCCGCCGGCGAGCTTCCAGAACCTCTTCTCGTCGAGGAGCACGATCCGGTGGCCCTTCTCGCGCAGGCGCTTGACCTCCATCAGCTTGAGACCGCCCTCGCGGCCCGCGGCCTGCAGGGGATTGGGGCGCCCGCGCACGACGACGTTCGTGCGGGCGGAGGGCCCGCCGTGCACGACGGCTCCCGCCCGCCGCGCGGCCTTCGCGACCTCGCTCCGTTTCGTCGCAAAGATCCCCGTGAAGGCGATGTGCGCGCCCTTCAGGCTGCGCAGGGCTCCCGTCGCGAGCGCGGCGGGGCGCGCCTTGAGGGCCTCGATCAGCTCGTTCGCGTCGTCGTAGCGCTTGCGCCGCTCGCCGATGCAGCGGTGCACGATCTCCTTGAGATGATCGCTGCAGGGGAGCGCGCGGATCTCGCCGGTGCGGACGCGCGTCTTCGCGTCCCCTTTCACGAGCATCGCGAGGAGCTGGCCCACCTGGTAGACGTCGTCGCGCGCCTGCCACTTGGGCGCGCCCCCCGCGAGGACCTCGCTCGGGGCCATGAACGGGTTGAGCGTGTGGGCGGCGACGCCCTGACGCTGGCTCTGATAGCGCACGATGCCGAAATCGCCGAGCTTAAGGCGGTGCCCGTCGCAGACGAAGACGTTGAGGGGGGTCAGGTCGCGGTGGAGCAGTCGTCCGCGGTGCAGCTTCTCGAGCACCGAGAGGATGCCCGCGATCTCGCGGCGCGCGAGGCTCTCCGCCCATCCCTTCCCGGACCGCGAGCGGCCGAGGAAGGAGCTGAGGTCGCCGTGGCGCGCGTACTCGAGGACGAGGTAGTAGAGCGCGCGTCCCTGCGGATCCGCGAGCGCGAAGCGGTCGAAGAGGCGGATCGCGCGGGGATGGTCCTCGAGGAGCTGGCCGAAGTACGCCTCGCGCACCCAGCCGTCGATGTGGGGGCTGACCTTGACGATGACGACGGGCGGGACCGATCGCGAGCGGCCGATCCTCTTCGCGAGGAAGGCCTGGCCGAATCCCCCCGCGCCTGCCATTCGGTCGATGCGGTAGCGCAGCCGCGTCTCGGGGCTCGCGATCTCCTGACCGGGCGCGAGCAGATGCGCCGAGAAGGGGGGCGACGAGGACCGCAGGGTGAGGGTCGCCGCGCCGCTGTGGCGTCTCGCGGGTCGCACGATGCGGGTGATTGTATCCCCGGGAGGAGGGCGCGCGCGCACGCGGCTCGGTGAGTTCGGCATTGCCTTTTCGGGCCGGATTTCGTACATTGAAAGACAGCCGCCTCTCGATGATCGCGAGCGCGGCATTCCCGTCCGCCCGGACGGCGCCTTGCATGGAGGGCCACCCGATGACTGCCACCATCCTCGTCACGGCGGGCCCTCGCTCCGCGACCTGATCGACGCTCCGGCCTCGCCGGCCGCGTCGTGATTCACGTCGCTCTCATCGCGAGTTCCCGCCCGATTTCGATCGCCTGCTCACGAACACCGTCGGCTCGCTCGGTCCGCAAGGTGCCGAACGGCGCGCTTCCGGTGGTCATCACGTCGGTCGTCTGAAATCGTCGTTTCCGGACCTGCGTGTCCGGAGAAGGGAACTGCATGTCGCACGAATCCGACGTATCACGACTAGAGTCGCTCGGGTGGACTCCTGTCTTCGAAGCGCACTGGCAGGAGCATCTCCTGCGCATGGGGTCCGAGCCGGCGCCGGGAGCCGGCGCGGGCGCATCCCCGTTTCCCGCCCGGGTCGTTGCGGAGGAGCGCGGGCTCGTGCGCCTCCAGACCGGACCCGGGGAGCCCTTCTGGGGACAGCTCACCGGTCGCGCGCGCGAAGGGGAGATCCCGGCCGCCGGAGACTGGGTCGTCTGCACCCGCGGTCCCATGGATCCGCGCGCGAGGATCCACGCGGTCCTGCCGCGCCGGACCTGCCTGACGCGGCGCGCGGCGGGAAGGCAGGACCGGCCGCAGGTGCTCGCGGCGAACGTGGACGTCGCGTTCATCGTCACCTCGCTCGACGCGGACTTCAACACGCGCCGCGTCGATCGCTACCTGACGACGATCTGGGACGGCGGCGCGCGGCCCGTGGTCCTGCTCACGAAGCTCGACCTCTGTGACGACGCCGCCGTCTACATGCGCGAGATGGAGGCCGCGGCGCCCGGCGTCGCCGTCCTCGCGCTCAGCGCCGTGACGGGTGCGGGGATGGAGGCGCTCGAGGCGCACCTGCGTCCGGCCGAGACGGCCGTCCTCCTGGGCAGCTCGGGGACCGGCAAGTCGACCCTCATCAACCGGCTCATGGGCGAGGGGGTCGCCGTTACGGGACCGATCCGCGCGGGGGACGGGCGCGGGCGTCACACGACGACGTCGCGGCACCTGTGGAAGCTCGCCTCGGGCGCGTGGATCGTCGACACGCCCGGCATGCGCGAGCTGCAGCTCTGGGCGGACGAGGCGGGGCTCGCGCGCGCGTTCGGCGATGTGTCGGAGGTGGCGCGCGCGTGCCGGTTCACGGACTGCGGGCACGAGTCCGAGCCCGGGTGCGCCGTCCGCGCGGCGCTCGCGGACGGCACGCTGCCGCCGGACCGTCTCGCTTCCTATGTGAAGCTCGGCCGCGAGATGGCGTTCCAGGCGCGCAAGGCCGACCGCGCGGAGGCGAGCCGCGAGAAGGAGCGCTGGAAGAAGATCCATCGCGAAGCGCGCGGCCATGTGAAGCGCAAGAGGTGGGAGGCGTGATCGGGCGGCGGATCGCGCGGCGTGGCCGCGGGGCGTGGCCGCAGGGCGTGACCGCGCGGCGTGGCCACGGGGCGTGGCCGCGGGGCGTGGCCGCGCGACGTGGCCGCGCGACTGAGCGCGGGGCATGGCCGCGGGGCGTGATCGCGCGGCGGGAAACGCGGAGCGTGATCGCGCGGGGGTGATGTAGGACAATCGTGTCCATGCTCTTCGCAGAGCTCACGTCCACCTCGCGGCGGATCGGCGCGACGCGGGCGCGCCTGGAGAAGACGGCGCTCCTTGCGGGACTGCTGCGGCGATTGGAGCCGGACGAGATCGACCCCACCGTGGCGTTCCTCTCCGGCCAGCTCCGGCAGGGGAGGATCGGCCTGGGGCCCGCGGCGGCGCGCGAGGCGGTGCGCGGCACCACCGCCGCGGCCGAGCCGTCGCTCTCGATCGCCGAGGTGGACGCCACGTTCACGCGCCTCGCCGCCGTGTCGGGCGCGGGCTCCGCCGCCGAGCGCCAGCGGCTGCTCGGGGCCCTGCTCTCGCGCGCGACCGAGGACGAGCGCGAGATCCTCGCGCGGCTCGTCCTGGGAGAGCTGCGCCAGGGCGCGCTCGAGGGGCTGATGGCCGAAGCCCTCGCGAGCGCCTCCGAAGTGCCGGCGGCCGAGGTCCGCAGGGCGCTCATGCTCTCCGGGGACCTCACGGCCGTCGCGAGGGCCGCCCTGGCCGAGGGGAGGGCGGGGCTCGCGCGGTTTCATCTCACGATGTTCCGCCCGCTCCAGCCGATGCTCGCCCAGCCGGCCTCGAGCGTCGAGGATGCGCTCGGGCGGCTGGGGGAGGCGGCCTTCGAGTACAAGCTCGACGGGGCGCGCGTACAGGTCCACCGCGCGGACGACGAGGTCCGTGTCTTCACGCGCGGGCTCCACGAAGTCACCGCGGCCGTCCCGGAGCTCGTCGAGGTCGTGAAAAACCTGCCCGCGCGCGAGCTGATCCTCGACGGCGAGGTCCTCGCGCTGCGTCCCGACGGGACACCGCATCCGTTCCAGACGACGATGCGGCGCTTCGGGCGCAAGCTCGACGTCGAGGCCGTGCGCGCGGAGCTGCCGCTGACGCCGTTCTTCTTCGATCTCATCCGTCTCGACGGCTCCGACCTCTTCGACGCGCCGGCGCGCGAGCGCATCGCCGCGCTGGGCGCGCTCGCGCCCGGGCTCGGCGTGCCCCGTCTCGTGACCGGGGACGCGGAAGCGGCGGAGGCCTTCTTCGACGAGGCGCTCGCCCGCGGGCACGAAGGGGTCATGGCCAAGGACGAGGCCTCTTCCTATGAGGCCGGGAGCCGCGGATTCTCGTGGCTCAAGGTGAAGCCCGCGCACACGCTCGATCTCGTCGTCCTCGCCGTGGAGTGGGGAAACGGACGCCGCACCGGCTTCTTGAGCAACATCCACCTCGGGGCGCGCGACGCGGGGACGGGAGCCTTCCTGATGATCGGCAAGACCTTCAAGGGGATGACCGACGCCATGCTGGAATGGCAGACGAAGCGCTTCCAGGATCTGGCCGTCGCGACCGACGGCTACACGGTGCAGCTCCGCCCCGAGCAGGTCGTGGAGGTCGCGTTCAACGACGTCCAGGCGAGCCCGCGCTACGCCTCGGGCATGGCCCTGCGTCTCGCGCGCGTGAAGCGCTACCGCGACGACAAGGCGGCGGCGGAGGCGGATACGGTCGAGACGGTCCGCGCCATCCTCGAGGGACGGACGCCGAAGTCGCGCGCCGGCTGAGGAATTTCCGCCAATTGTGAAGGGTTGATTGCACTATTTGGGGTAGAAGGCGCACACTGCTCGCGGTATGGGCTCCCGGCCGCCCTTCGGGGTTGTTGCTTTTTCGGGATGCCTGCAGATCATGTTGCCGCCTTCACATTCCGTTCAAGGCTTTAAAAGAGGGTCGGAGTGGCTTCGCTGGATTCCGATCGCCCGGGAGGACAACGTCATGTCGAGGAACCGAAATCTCATCGTATTGCTCTGCGCGTGGATGGCCGTGCTCTGCGCCTTCGGACAGGGGTCGCTCTACTCCGTGACCGTTGAATCCGGATCCACCAAGGCGATCGACTACGCCGGGATGGGCGGCGGCGGAAAGATCCAGTTCCGCGGGACCGTTCTGGCGTCGGGCGCCACGGGGTCGGGAAAGGTCAAGAGCCAGGGGGGCGTCATGTCCGTCACCGCGGACTTCAAGGGCCTGGAGCCGGCGTCGAAGTACGGACCCGAGTACATGACCTACGTGCTCTGGGCCGTGTCGCCCGAGGGCCGCGCGCTCAACCTCGGCGAGGTGATGCTCAAGGGCAGCAAGGCTTCCATCGCCGTGACGACGCGCCTGCAGACCTTCGCGCTGATCGTGACCGCGGAGCCCTACTTCGCGGTCACGCAGATCGGCAACGTCGTGGTGCTGGAGAACATGGTGAAGGAGGGAGACTCCAAGTTCGAGGTTCCGGTGAACTACGAGCACCTCCAGCGCGGGCAGTACACGATCAACGCGGACCCCGCGGACCTCAAGCCCGTGACCATGGAGAAGAAGGTGCCCCTGGACTACTACCAGGCCGGCAACGCCGTGAAGCTCGCGAAGGCCGCCGGAGCCGAGCACTACGCCGCGGAATCCTACAAGAAGGCGACGGACATGCTC
>Ga0207644_10001545_pt1 | contig 14836 bp, 10 predicted proteins | sample KBSS73metaG_FD_184326 | JGI IMG/M metagenome (GOLD analysis project Ga0207644, IMG submission 184326) | Switchgrass rhizosphere microbial communities from Kellogg Biological Station, Michigan, USA - KBS S7-3 metaG (SPAdes) (version 2) | ecosystem: Host-associated > Plants > Roots > Rhizosphere... | reverse complement strand
CGTCGAGAACCGTCGGCAGGACACCGCAATGCCGGTCAGACCGACCCCCAACCACCATATGCGCCCCGGCCTGCTGCGCAGACGAGATATAGGACATGACCCGGTTGCGCTGTGTGGTTCCTGCGAGCGGACCAAACCGGGTGTCGACGTCCAACGCGTCGCCCACGACATATTCCCGTGCGAGCTTGGCGAGTTCGTGGAGGAGTTCCTCTTTGCGCGATCGGTGAACCAAGAGGCGACTTCTAGCGACGCAGAGCTGGCCCTGATTCGTCAGGATTTCGTCGAGGATATGCGGCGCGAGGTCCGTTGCATCCGGCGCATCTGCGAAGACAATCTGCGGAGATTTCCCGCCACATTCGAGCATGACGGGGCGAATGTGCCGGCTCGGGGCAAGTGCCATGATCGCGCGGCCGGTTGCTGTCGAACCTGTAAAGGTTACCATGTCGATGTCAGCATGGCTGACGAGGCTCGCGCCTGTCTCAACGCCGTCGCCCGGCAGCACGTTCAGTACGCCCTCCGGCAGGCCCGCTTCGAGCGCAAGCTCGCCGAAGCGTAATGCCGACCCGGGCGTCATCTCCGAGGGCTTAAGGACCACGCAATTGCCGGCAGCGAGAGCCGGAAGCGACTTGATGATCGCGTTGGCGAGAGGATAGTTCCACGGCGCAATGGCAGCGACCACGCCGCGCGGTTCGCGCAGACTGAAAGCAATGCTGCCACCGTCGCTGCCCGGAACCTCGCCGTAAATCTTGTCGGCGCATTCGGCGTAGTAGCGGCACAGAACGGGCGCCAATCCGGCGACCTCGCTCAGTGCGATGCCGATTGGCTTGCCCATTTCTAACGTGTCGCGAAGAGCAAGTTCTTCGTGATCGCGGACAATGAGTTCAGCGAGGCGCAACAGCTTGCTCGCTCGAGCCTGCGGGCTGATGCCGCTCCAACTCCCGCTTTCGAAAGCGGACCGCGACGATCGCACCGCGCGGTCGATCATCGCGGAATCACACAGCCCCGAATTATAGAGGTAGCGACCATCAACCGGTGAGAATATCTCGATTTCTTTAGAAGCCTCTATCTTTTGGCCATGGATCAGCGCTTGGCCATCCCATGTCAAATCGCGAGCGCGCTTATTCCAGTCTGGTTTTGGGTGCTTGGTTGCCATCATGTCGCGCTGACCCTCAATAATCGAATTGGTCGGTGGCCAAAGCGTCTTACGACCACCAATCGCAAGCAAACTGGACCGGCCTCCCGGATGCGACTTTTGCGTGACAATCAGTCCTATTTGATTGGCCGAGGAGGATCGCTGGGCGACTTGCTTACCATCCTGACCTTCTCGTAGCCATCAACCCTAAAGCTCAACGCCGAGTGGCAATAGAACCAAGGTCGGTCCTCAAAACATGACAAATACGTTCGACATCATAATCGTCGGTGGTGGCATAGCTGGCTTTGGCATAGCCGCCTTCCTGAATGAGAACGTCCGTGTTCTGCTCCTGGAAAAAGAAGCGTTCCCCGGCGTTCACGCGACGGGTCGGTCCGCAGCATTGTTTTCCGAGACCTATGGCAGCGAACCGATCTGCGCTCTTTCGCGCGCAGGCAAAGCCTTCCTATCCAATCCTCCTGAGGCGTTTGAGTTGAAGTCTCCATTGCGACCGCGCGGGTGTCTCTACATTGCGACCAAAGAGCAGGAGCAACGGCTTCTGCAGGCCGCCTCCAGGCCGTTGATGAAAGCCGCGGCGCAGATCATCGCTGTTCCCGAAGCGACTGCCCGATGCCCCATTCTTAAACCGGGCTACGCAGCAGCGGCATTGTGGGAGCCGGGCGCGCAGGACATTGATGTCGATGCATTGCTGCAATCGTTCGTCCGCAAATTCCGCTCCTCCGGCGGCACTGTCCTGACGAGTGCGAAAGTGACCGCGGTGACGAAGTCCACAGAGGGCTGGCGTGTTTGCACCGGCGAGGTTGAGTATACAGCTCCGATCCTTGTCAATGCAGCCGGCGCATGGGCGGATCAGGTCGCGGAACTGGCCGGCATCGCACCGTTGGGCATTCAGCCGTATCAAAGGACGGCGGTGCTCGTCGATCCTCCAGCGGGTGATGAAATCGGTGACTGGCCATGCGTCATTGATATTGACGAGAATTTCTATTTCAAACCGGACGCTGGCAAGTTGCTGCTGTCTCCGGCCGATGAGGAGCCCATGGCACCCTGTGACGCGCAACCCGAAGAACTGGACGTCGCCATTGCGGTGGACCGCGTCCAGCAGGCGACAACACTTCCCGTTCGCAGGGTGGGGCATCGCTGGGCAGGGTTGCGCAGCTTCGCGCCCGATCGCTTGCCGGTTGTAGGGTTCGACCCAAGAGCGCCTGGCTTCTTCTGGTTGGCAGGTCAGGGTGGATATGGCATTCAGACGGCCCCCGCGCTGAGCCGTCTTGCTGCCTCGCTGGTCACGGGAGAGAGCGTCCCGATCGACATCAGTGACGCCGGGCTAGATCCGGGCGTGTTATATCCTGCCCGCCTTGTGGACCATATCGCGACACCGCGGCAAGCTGCTGCCCCTCAATAGGATCAAGACCGTCAGATGCGCGTTTTTATTTCTCAGTTGGTGATGGAAACTAACACCTTTGCGCCGATACCTTTGGGCCGTAGCGCATATGAAGAGATGGGTATTCACCATGGCGACGCCAGTCTCGTCGCCCCGGAGGGCGTCTTTGCGACCCTGGCGCTCTGGCGCCGCCTGGCGGAAAGCGCTGGCCATGAGGTGATCGAGGGCCTAGCGGCACAGGCCCAACCAGGTGGACGCACCTTGCGTAATGTCTATGAAAGTTTCCGCGACGAAATTCTCGAAACTATCCGTGGCGCCCTGCCGCTCGATATCATCCTGCTCAATCTGCACGGGGCCATGTCTGCGGTGGACTATGATGATTGCGAAGGGGACCTGCTGGCACAGATCCGCGCCTTAGTAGGCCCAGACGTCGTCATAGGCGTGGAGTTGGACCTGCATTGCCATGCGACTGCACCCATGCTGCGCTGTTCGGACATATTGATCGCCTACAAGGAATATCCGCACACCGACATTGCCGAGCGCGCGCATGAGGTTTTCCAACTCTCGATCGCGACAGCGGAAAAGCGGATCAAACCAGTTATCTCCGCTGTCGATTGCAAGATGGTCGGCCTGTGGCACACGACGCGCGAGCCGATGGTCGGTTTCGTCGAAACGATGCGCGCGCATGAGGTGGCTGGCGATGCACTGAGCATCTCGCTCGGGCATGGTTTTCCATGGGGTGACGTCGCGGAAGGCGGCGCGCGTTTTTGGGTGATCACGGACGACCAGCGTGAAAGGGGCGATCGACTCGCGCTGGAACTTGCCCAGCGCTTCTTCGCTATTCGCGATGAGACGGCGCCGCCTTTGATGGCGATTGATGAAGCTCTGGATCATGCGATGGAAAGTGAGGCTTTCCCTGTCGTCGCCGCGGATGGCGCGGACAATCCGGGCGGCGGCGCGCCCTCGGACAGCACTTTCATTCTGGAGAGTATCCTTGCCAAGGGAGTGGATAATGCCCTTATTGCGTTTCTCTACGACCCAGAGGCGGTAAGGATGCTCGTCGATGCTGGTATCGGCGCAAAGATCAACCTCCGCATTGGGGGCAAGACCGGTCCTTCATCCGGAAACCCCATCGATCTTGAGATTGAGCTTAAGGCCGTTCTGCACGATCACTTCCAGTCGGGCCTGGGACTGGTGTGGCCGCTCGGAACTGCGGTGTGGGTACGAGCCCCTAATCAGTTGGACATCGTGCTCACCAGCGTTCGCAGCCAGCCTTTCGATCCGGCCAGCCTGGAGAAGCTCGGGATTGACCTAGACACCAAACGGCTGATCGTTGTGAAGTCGACCCAGCACTTCTATAGCGGCTTCGCGCCGCTGGCGAAAGGCGGCGTCATCTATATTGCCGCGCCGGGTGCTCTGACCCCGGACTTCGTAAGTATACCGTATAATAAAAAATCTCTTTATTATTGGCCACGGGTTGATGCTGTAACGCCGTGCTTGCTCACAGACTGGAGAAACGAGGCATGAGCCGCCCGCCGCATTTGTCGCCGGCCGTGGTTGCCGGCGATTTGCTATTCCTTTCTGGCCAGCTTGCTTTTGGCCCTGAGGGGCGGATCGAGGGAGAGGTCAGCGTCCAGACGACGCACTGTCTGGAACGGCTGGAGACTGTACTTCTGGAGCATGGTCTTGATCGCTCGGCGATCGTCAAGGTCTCCGTTTGGTTGACCGAACGTTCGGCCTTCACCGCGTTCAATGATGCCTATGCCGCCTTCTTCGGCGAGCAGCGCCCAGCCCGATCGACCGTGATCTCCGGCTTGGCGATCGATGGCGCATTGGTGGAGATCGATGCCATCGCTTTACTGCAGGCGACGTCGTGAGCAGTTCGGTTTGATGGCAACCGCCGGCTCAACGGACCGTGTGTCGAACTCAACCGGTAGTGGACCTGGCGAGTCAGCGCCGTGGCCGTCTAGTTCGCGTGGTTGGTTCACCGTCGCTATTTTTTTCGTGACGGCGATCCTTTCATACACCGACCGTCTGATATTCAGCCTGCTTGTGGATCCGGTCAGAGGCAGTCTTGGGATTTCTGATTTCCAGGTCGGGTTAGCGCAGGGCACGTCGTTCGCAATCGTCTATGGCGTAGCAGGCCTCCCGGCAGGCCGGCTGGCTGACATTGCCAACCGCCGCAATTTGCTGCTCATCGGCACGATCACATGGAGTATCGGGACGGTAGCGTGTGGTTTCGCCACCGGCATGGCTTCGCTCATTGGGGCGAGAATATTAGTCGCTGCCGGCGAAGCGCTTCTCGCGCCGGCTGCCTTGTCCATGATTGCCGATCTGTTTCCCCAGGAGCGCAGGGGCAGCCCGACGGCGGTGTTCCTCTCTGGAATGAACGTGGGAAGCGGGTTGGCGATCGTCATTGGCGGCGGCGTCTTGTCGCTTGCACAGTCTGGAGCTTTCAACGCTCTCGGTGTCGACCATGTCGAACCTTGGCGGACGACACTTACGCTAATCGGCGTTCTCGGAGTTCCAGTTCTTGCTTTGCTCCTGCTCATCCGTGAGCCGCAACGAAGAGCTGCCGGAGACCAGGGCAAGCGGCCTTTCACGGATGTCTTGAAGGAAATGTGGCGCGGGTGGAAGCGCCTGCTCCCGATATTTGCGGCATTGGCGGCATTCACGACTGTCGATTTTTCGCTGATCAGTTGGGTGCCAACGCTGTTGTCACGCGATTTTGCCATTCCCGCTTGGGAGGTATCCAACGGCTTTGGACTGGTGATCCTGGTCAGCGGCTTTCTGGGAACAGTGGTGGGCGGCTTTGCTGCGGATAAGCTGTTCAGAAGAGGGGGCAATGCGCATCGGCTTCGGGCCACTGCCTGGTTGGCACTGTCAGGTGGCCTTCCGCTCATCTTCCTGACCATCGCTCCCGCCGCTTACATCGTCGCAATATCTGCCTTCTGGCTCTTCATTTCCGCCGTTGCGACAGTCTGCGCCATTGCGACCGCACAGGATCTGGTTCCGGCTGATGCAAAAGGGCTGTGTATCTCTTTCATCGCCATGGGAAACATCAGCTTGGGGCTGGGCATTGGCGCCTCGCTACCCGGTGCCCTGACGAGTGGCGCGGTCGATGGTCCTTCCGGCCTGTCATGGGCGATCACTGCCGTCGCGGTACCACTAGCGGCGATGGCGGCTTATCTGTGCGGCGTTAACAGCCGCTCGGCTCAGGGCGGCTCGCCCCATGCAATGCCACGCGCAGCTTCCTAGGATAAAAGGCCGTGGAAAGACTCGATATGACGGTGGAAAAGTCCTCGGCGGAGATTGTCGAGGCTGACCGTTTCTCCGGTATCGCCATGGTCGCCCTAGGCGAGGAAGTAATACACAAGCGCCGTGATGGTCCGGACTCGGCAGATCAGAACAATCATGTCGATGGGCGCTTCCGTGTTGGTTCCCTAGCCAAGCAATTCACTGCTGTCGCGTCCATGCAAATGATCGAAGCGGAAAAGCTACGGCCTAGAGCGGATTCTGATCAGTCTGGATCATAACCGCATGAGCTGAAGTAGTTGGCGCACTCGTCGGGCGGAAGAGATCAACGAGTTTGCCGATGAGGGCCCAGAGGCCGGAGACGGTGCGCTCGCCGACTTTTCTGAGCATGGCCTTTGAGACGGGAGCAGGCCTTTTCGATCGTATGCGGCTCAGCGGCCGGCGATGGGACTGAGGTTAGACGTTCCCATGGTCCTCGCGGATCATCGCGGCCGCCTTCTCGGCGATCATGATGACCACTGCGTTGGTGTTGCCCGAAGTAACCGTCGGCATGATGGATGCGTCGACCACGCGGAGGCCTGCGATGCCTCTGACTTTCAATCGTGAATCGACGACGGCACCGTCATCCTCGCCCATGCGACATGTTCCGACGGGATGATCCCCCCTAAACGCCGATTGTCTCAAATAGGCGGTCCACTCGTCATCGCTCTCCGGGATATCCTCCGGCGCGATCATCTCGGCAAGAACGTCGTCGAGCGGAGGCGTACGGAGCAACTCGATCGCGCTTCGGCAGCCGGCGACAAGCTCCGCCATGTCTTCGGCATCGCCGAGCAGTTGATGTATAATGCGGGGCGGTGAGGCGGGATCTGCATCCCGCAATGCGACCGTTCCGCGCGCGCGAGGCTGGAGCTGACAGACCGCCAAGCTCATCGCTGGCTGCGGATACAGTTTGAGACCCTCCTGAAGCGTTTCCATCTGATAGGCCATCGGGATCAATATGGTCTGGATGTTAGGCCGCTCGTGACGCTCCGACGTCTTGGAGAACAGCTGCGCGTGGCCCACCGGGCTGGTGATCGGCCCCCGTCGGGTCGTTAAGAACCGCGAGCCGTGCCACAAGGCTTTCCACCAGACATTTTCGGTATTGAGCGTCGAAATGCGCGCGGCCCGGCTGATCATAACGCAGGGATGCTCCTGAAGATTCTGCCCGACTGAAAGAGCCTCCAGGGTTACCGCGATTCCGTTGGCGCGTAGCATCACTGCCGGGCCTATACCGGAATGCATAAGGATTTTGGGGGAGGCAAGGGCACCGGCCGATAGGATGACCTCGCGCCTTGCCTGCGCGATGCACAGCTGCCCGTTGGACATAAAGCTCACCGAATTAGCGCGCCCTTCCGATACATTGATACGCGTCACCGTCGCGTTCGTTCGAACGAGAAGATTACGGCGTTTGACGGCCGGCTTCAGAAACGAGCGAGCGGTGCTGTAGCGCAGTCCCCGGTGCTGCGACGCCTGACATGGTCCGATCCCTTCTTGCACCCGGCCATTCTGATCGGAATTGAAGAGGTGTCCCAGTCGTTGGCCGGCAGCGATGAACCGGGACGTCAACCCATGGTTCATCCGCACGGCGGATGCGGGCTGGGGCCCGCTCCCGCCACGAACGTCAGATGCACCCGCCTCGTTGGTCTCGGCGCTCCGGAAAAATGGCAGTACATCGGCATATGACCATCCTTGGCAACCACTCTGTGCCCAGAGATCAAAATCCTTTGGGTTGCCGCGAACCCACATCATCCCGTTTATCGAGCTGCTGCCGCCGAGCACCTTGCCGGCAGACCAGATGTCCTTGAGGCCGTTGCGCGATGGATCGGGGTCACCAGGATAGGCCCAGTTCAAAGATTCGCCGCCCAACCACTTGCCGAAGCGTGAAAAAAGCAGAATCTCGCCTGCCGGAATGTGGATGAAGGGTGAGCTGTCGCGCCCACCTGCCTCCAGCAGGAGAACGGTGGCCCCGTCCTCCGAAAGACGATTCGCCAGCACACAGCCGGCCGACCCCGCTCCAATGATCACATAGTCGAATATCTGCTGTTCTAGCGCCATGGCTCGTATGTCCGAATTTGATCCCTCCGGCACTACCAGTTTCATGGTCGAACTTCTTTTGCCCAAGGCATCCCTTAGGTTGCGCAAGGCTTAGATTGCGTAAGCTCCAAAACCGCTTTTGGACAGCCGCACCGGGCTATTTGCGCCCTTGTCGGCAAAAGAAATAGAAAGGCGCGCAAAGGCACGAAGGCCGGCTGGCGCCTAGGCTCGGGGGTAATTGAAGGGAGGCGACACTGGAAAGGCGGGACGGCATCGGGAAAGGGGCGGGGCCAGCGCTGGTCTGGCTTTGCAGTATCGCCCCCCTCACGATCGTGCTCATCCCGCTATTGCTTCCCGCTCTGCAGGCCCTTCATGGCCTGAATGCCGCGCAAACCGGGGTGATCGCATCTGCAGATATGGTGGGTGCAGCGATCGCTGCGGTATCAGTCCCAGTTTGGCTCAAGCGCGTAGGGCCAAGGCGGGGTTCTAGTGCAGGGCTAGTAATTTTGATCCTTGCCGCTCTGGCGACGCTTATGGCCCATTCCTTCTTCCTGCTGGCGATCAGCCGGGTGATAGCAGGTCTTGGGGCCGGGATGGTGCTCAGCAGCGGGGTCACTGTCGTTTCCATGAGCCTCAAACCGGCTAGGATGATCAGCGCCATTCAGGTCTTGCAGCTGCTCGTGGCCGGAGCGGCCCTGTCGGGAACTGGGAGACTTCTCGCTAGTGCGGGGTTAGGGGCTGTCCTGTCGCTCGTGGCGCTGATCAGCCTGCTCTCCATTCCGGCAGCTTTCCTTTTGCCGGGCGCGTCGGCGGATACATCTAACCGGGCGGCTGTGTTCGCCGATTTTCGGCCCTCCATCCCGGTGCTCATAGGCATTCTGCTCTATTTTACTTCTGTGGGTACACTCACCAACTATGCGGGCAGCCTCGGCCTTCAGCACGGCCTGGGCCTGTCCGTAACGGGGTTCGTCCTGGCATTCGGGATGCTCGGTGGTTTGCCGGGATCGGCGATCGCATCATTCGCTGAAAGTGGTCGCCGTGAAATCGCGGCACTGATCGGCGCTAGCGGGGTGCAGGCGATCGCTATTGTCATGATATTGAACGAAAAAAGTGCGTTCTCTTTCGCTGCAGCCTATCTGGTAATACAGGCTTGCATCACCATAATCGCCCCGCTGCAAGTTTCTGCTCTGGTCAAGCGCGATCAAAGTGGCCGCGCGATCGAGGGATTGGCGGCAATGCAACTCGTCGGCCAAGCGATTGGTCCGCTCGCTGCCTCACTTTTCATCAGCGCGATCGCGGTCGATGGAGCCTATTATTTCGGGATGATACTCGTCCTCTCGAGCGCGGGGCTCATGCTAACAGGCTGCAGAAAAGCGGTCTCGGCTTGAGATCCGCGATCCACCGCCTCGCCGTCAGCTGCGGTCCGGATGGCCTTCTGGACGCCATATTGCGGAGTATCTACGGGCCGGCAAAAGATTCTCTCCGGTAATCAAAAACACCGATCGGGAGGGGGCCTATTCTCGGATCGACCTGGAATTTTTTGAAGGGATACGGGCAATGGGGAAAACAGGGGTCGCGAGGCGGTTCGCCGCTTCCAAACTAAACTCAATTCAGATCGTTCGATTGTTGGCTCTCGGAGCGGCAGCTATGCCGACCATGGTGTACGCGCAGACAGCTTCGGAACGCGATGATGCCGTCCCTGATATTGTCGTAACAGCGCAAAAGCGCGTTGAGCGCATCCAGGATGTACCGATCAGCATCACCGCTATTACTGCAGATGCTATCGAGAAGCGCGGATTTGCACAAATGGGTGACTATTTGCTCGCGCAGCCGAGCGTTGTCATTCAAGATCGCGGCCCGGCACGCAACCAGGTCATCATTCGAGGAATCTCAACTGTTGTCGGCAACGAAAGTCCGACCGTCGCCTTCTATATCGGTGAAACCCCTGTCACGAGCGGACTTGGCTTCGGCGCAAATGGTTTTCCTGATCTGCGCACCTTCGACGTCGGACGCGTGGAGGTGTTGAGGGGACCGCAAGGCACATTATATGGTGCCGGATCAATGGGCGGCACAGTAAAAGTTGTGCCGAATGAAGCGTTGATTGGCCGTTGGCAAGCGAAAGCAGAGGCATCCCTTTCAACCACAGAGCATGGTGGCACGGGGAGCAGCGTGGCAGCCGCGGTCAACGCCCCGCTAGGAGAAGTGGCTGCTATACGGCTAGCCGGCTACCATTATCGTGATGCCGGATTTATCGACAATCTATATCCGGGATCACCTGATCCATCGCTGCCAGTGGCAGCACTTGGCGGATTGTCATGGATGGACGTTGGGGTGTCTGCGTTCGGTGTTCCCGCGCGTAACGACCACAATGCCAATTCCCGCTATGTCGATGGTGTGCGGGGCGCAATTACATTTCAGCCCACTGGGCGGCTCAAGTTGGTTGTAGGTGCGCTATATCAGCGCTCTGTGGCCAATGGGCTTACTGAGAACCTGCCTTCTCTCGGCTATTATATGCAGTCGCGCTTCAGGGGAGAACGCCTGAAAGATAAATTCCAACTCTACAACGTTACGCTTTCCTACGACCTTGGCATCGTGGCGCTTACTTCTGCGACCGCATATTTCAAGCGTAGCCAACTGCAAGATCGTGACGTGTCGCCCTTCTTCCTGGGCGCCCCACTCTCATTGGCAGACAACAACAGGAATAAGAACTTCACCCAGGAAATTCGGATCGCTTCGACACCTGGGAAGCCCCTAAGTGTATTGCTTGGCGGCTTCTATTCAAGAGCGACGTCGCGCGCGACGCAGGATCTCGCATGGGGTGGCACGCGACAATCGCTGTCGGAATTTGCCGCAGCAACATTGGGGGAAATCGTTACGCCGGGTGACGCGCTCTTCCGCCGGAACGATCACAACAAGGGAGAGCAGATAGCCGGCTTTGGTGAACTGTCCTATTCCCCGACTAAAGCTGTCAAACTTACGGCCGGACTTCGTGTTGCACGCTATAGTTTACCAACGGATGCCTTCGCCACTGGCGTGTTTAACGGCGGCACCACCAGCTATTCGATCGGTACAAAAGAAACCATTTCAACGCCCGACTTCCAGGTGGAGTTTAAACCTGAGAAGGACCGGCTCTACTACATTCGTGCCGCCAAGGGATTTCGTCTCGGAGGCCCTAACCAGCCGCTTCCGTCGACATGCAGTGCTGACCTAGCCGCGATTGGCCTCACCCAAGCTCCCTCGTCGGTCAAATCTGATACACTGTGGAGTTACGAAGCCGGTGCGAAGCAGAGCTTTGCGGGCGGCAGGGCGGTAGTAAACGCTTCGATCTTCCATATCGATTGGAAGGACATACAGACCGGGTTCCTGCTGCCGAATTGCGGGTTCGCGTTCGGTGGAAATGCCGGAAATGCCAGCAGCCAAGGCGCCGAGTTAGACTACACTTGGCGGGTTGCGCGTGGCCTGACGCTCAACGGCGCGGCATCGTATACAGACGCCAAGTTGAAGAAAGACTCGCCCTCCTCTACGGGCATCGGAGGGAAAAAGGGTGATCGCCTGCCAGGTATCCCGCGCTGGAGCATACAGGGAGGCGCGCAGTATGATTTCTCGATCGTCGACCGATCGGCTTTCGTGCGCGGCGACGCGCGATACCTCTCGGATTACTTCAACCGCTTCCTCGGCGCTGCCGCAGGTGCCGCCCCCAGTGGTGATTTTGTTGTCGTGGATGCACGATTGGGAGCAGATCTGGTCCGTGGGGTGCAAGCAGAACTGTATGCAACTAACATTTTCAATACCAAGCAATTGCTGGTTGTAGATACAGAACTGCCTGATCAGCGCCAGGTCCTAGGGCGTCCTCGCACAATCGGCGCGACGATCCGTGCCGATTTCTGAAGTAACCCTTGATAAAGCTCTAAAAAGGGCCTTGAATCTAGGGGGTGTCGTACAAACCGGATCGCCTTTTCTTCCTATCTCAACCCACGTAGCTCTTTTCCCTTACGTCTCCGCCGCTGAATGAAACCGAGTAAGTTCCCAAGGTCTGGGCGGCCAGATGGATGTGCTGCGAGACGCGGGTGAAACGGGACTATGTGGCGGATTTCATATCGGGACACCAGCGCTGAAAGCAACGTCGTAGATCGCCATCGAGGGTGTGGTTCAAATAAATTCAGAACACTTGAAAAGCAGAGCTCCAGCCTCCGCTACAAATGAACCTAATTCATAAACGTCGATAATCAATAAGGAAAGTCGAACAGGTCTTACCTGTGATGATTCCCGAAAAATATATAAAGGCAGTGACCTATGAAGAGTAATCAAACTTGTTGTATCGCTAGAGATATAATCTCCCGAAAAGGTTCTTATATGCGCCCTTTAATGAGAATAGATGCCGGACGTGCTGCGTTTCATAAGCCAGTTAAAGCACCTACACGCCCATGACCGACGCAGAAATCGACGCGAAACTCGCTGAGTTCGACCTTATATTGCCACATGCGGCAGTGCCGATCGCAGCATACGTGCCCGTATTTATCGTGGGCAGGTTCGCGCATGTCTCGGGGCAGTTGCCATTCATCGGCAGCGACTTACTCAAAGGGCGGTTGGGCGATAACGTCAGCCTGGAGGAAGGGGTCAAGGCCGCACAGGTTTGCGCCCTGATGATTCTCGCGCAACTCAAAGCCGCACTCGGGTCGTTGTCGCGGGTCGACCGGGTGGTGAAGCTCGGAATCTTTGTAAGTTCGACCGACAAATTTACCGACCAGCCCAAAGTCGCCAACGGCGCATCTGAACTGATGGTTGCGGTGTTTGGCGAGGCGGGCAAGCACGCACGCAGCGCGGTCGGCGTGCCGGTCCTGCCTCTCGGCGCTGCGGTGGAGGTCGACGCGATTGTTGCCGTCCACGATTGATCAGTTGCTCGCGCCAGTTTCGCCGCCTGAGCGCATTGCGTGGCTTACTTCGCACTTTACGGATCGTGAATCGGGCGAGCAGCTCGCTATCAGAAATGAGGAACAGATGCAGAATTGGCGACTGGTAACTCGAACAGCGCGGCATTTACTGGATAGCGAACATTGCTGAAAATGCACTTGCCGCCATTCTGCTGCCGACGCCGCGTCACAAGGCCCTCGCGGTCAGAAGTTATATGATCCCGCGGGCGAGCGTCACCTCTTCGACCTTGCATTTGCTTTGCATCGACGTTGAGCATGAGGGGTGCCGCCCGCGCGTGCGCGAACCGTTGACATCGTCGCACTGCAATTCGCGGCCGCCGATCAGACCCGAGGCTGGTTCAGCGGTCCCGGCACGTTCGCCGAGACCGGAGCGAAGGAGGTGGAGATTTCCGCAATTCTCGATGATGGTCGGATCTGCCTGACGGCGCTGCCATTTTCGCGCTACTTAGCACGAAATCAAACAAGCGGCTCTCGAGAGCAGGTCCAGCTTTTCGGAAAATACAGATACCAAGATTGAGTAGCTACCGCCGAAAGAACGTATTGGTGCAACACGCGGTGCCAGCGTATCTATTGAAGCCGAAGTAGCTCGAGACGTGGAAAGCGCCGCGCCTGGCGTCGCGCGGGGAGCATTTGCAGCAAATTTCCCGGCTGTGCAGAAAGGCTCGGTCGGTGTCACAGGTTCTGTCGCAAATGTTCACAAGCTACGGCCGCTGCTTGTCATAAACCAGAGACACTCTGCCATCAATTTGGCGGCCTTAGAACGGACCTTGCCGGATAGACGTCAAACCAGTGGCGGCTTCACATTGCATCAGTTCGTCCCGTGCCAATGGACTTCCTCATATCCTCGCAGGCTCGGCGGCCCCTTGCTGACCCAAGCAGCGATTTCGGGTGTCTCCCTGTCGAGAGACATGATCACAGAGCCGGTCGTGAAGCCATTGACATTGGTCGATCTCTTTCGCTCTGCATCGCTGGGCGGCGTGCGGCAAACTGGATTGAGCGGATCGTCACTTGAAGACAGTGCTGCCTGTAATTCTGTTAGGCTCGGGATGCTGCCGCCGAGTCGATTGGTCAGCGCCGATAGCCTTGCTTGGGAATTTGCTCCGTTCGGAGCATCGGCAAGTGCGATATTTGCGGGTGCCAACGGATGATTGGTGTGAAGCACATGGTCGGACCCTGCCGAAAATTGATGGACTCCTGTAGCTGATGCCTCAAGCGAGCGGATATCGGATGTGTCCGCCATCAGGTAATGCTGACCTACCGCATGGGGCACGGACTTGACGAAGCTCGCCGCCTCATCGAGCGTATTCGATTGAAGCGCCTTGCGGATAACAAAGGCGACAGGCAGACCGCGGGTCGACGTGGGCAGCTGGGGCAAATAATTAACGCAGACGGCGATGCGCCGGGCGTTGACGCCGAGCAAGGCGACCAGACCGCCCACCGTGAAGACGAAAGTCGCCGGATTGCCGCCATCTGCCGCGGTCATCACTATCAACTGGTGTCCGTCAGTGAACGCATCAAGGTCCATGTTCTGCCCGATCCACATTCTGCTTGATGCAGCGCGGATTGCAAATGAACTACATTTATCCCCTAACGAAGATCCGCGCGTAGCTTTGCGATAAACCCACTCCTCGTCCATTAGCTGAGCCGCGAGGAGTAACTCGAAGGGAATATCCGCCCCAACTGCCATCGCACGCAGCTCGTCCAAAAGGTCCGATGCGTATGCTTCAATGGTCGGCATGAATTCGGTGTCGCGAATGAAGTGCCCGACATAAGCGCGGGCATCGCTGATCCCAGCCAAGGCAAGGCTTTCCAGCCAGTCGTCTAGCCAAGAGCGGATTTGTGCTCGACGCAGATTGCCGAACGCTCGACCGCGCTCGCTGGGAGAGCCAGAAAGATTGATTACATCGAGAGTCATATCTGCCTCATTCACAACCTGCATGCAAAGCAGCCCGTCACCGCGGTTGGCCATCCAGCCGGCCCCTGATCGTCGACATACGCAAGCGACGAGCTCGGTTGAGCCGGCAGCCTCAGCGGTATGTTCGCAGC
>Ga0207644_10001540_pt1 | contig 14851 bp, 15 predicted proteins | sample KBSS73metaG_FD_184326 | JGI IMG/M metagenome (GOLD analysis project Ga0207644, IMG submission 184326) | Switchgrass rhizosphere microbial communities from Kellogg Biological Station, Michigan, USA - KBS S7-3 metaG (SPAdes) (version 2) | ecosystem: Host-associated > Plants > Roots > Rhizosphere... | reverse complement strand
CCGCCTGCATGAAGGTCCCCGGCCCTCCCGCACCGCCCTATCACGCGGTCGGCAACGAGCCTTTCTGGAACCTGCTGATCGACGAACATGACGTCACCTTCGCCCAGCCCGACGCTCAGCCGATCCGACAGCCGACGCCCAAGGTGATTATCGGCATCGCCGGCGAAATCTACCAGACGCAGCGGATCAACGTGAACATCGTCCACGCCGTATGCAGCGACGGCATGAGCGACCGCAAATACCCCGACAAGGTGCAGGTCACCGTCGACGGCAAGCGTTTCGAAGGCTGCGGCGGCCTTTAGGTCTATTCGGCCGCGATCTGCGGCGGGTCGTTTTCATCGAACCCCGTCAGCTGGACAATCTCCGCCCCTTCGTCTTCGGCGTAGCGCGGTAGCGCCTCAACAGCCTGGAGAACTTCGATCTCCCGCTTCGTCGGCTCGATGTTGAGGTCGCGAAACTTGCGCGCCGTAACCAGAGATCGGCTCTCAAAGCTCGACACGAAGCTATTGTAATTATTTACGGCGGTAGCGAGGCCGCCGCCCACCTTGCGAAGGTCATCGGCCGCCTTGGCAAGCCGCTCGTACAGCTCCTTGCCGAGCTCGCCGATCTGCCGGGCTTCTTTCGCCAGCTTCTCCTGCCGCCACACCGCGGCGACGGTTCGCGCGATGGCGATCAGGTTGGTCGGCGTCGCAAGGAGTACCTTCCTGTCGAAGGCATAATCCCAAAGGGCATGATCCTGCTCCAGCGCGGCGCTGAGGAAATGCTCGCCCGGGATAAACATCACGACGTAATCGGGCGCATCGGGGAACTGGGACCAATAGGCCTTGGCGCCCAGCGTGTTCACATGCGCTCGGATGGCGGTGGCGTGCGCAGCAAGGTGCGCTGCGCGCTCCGAATCGTCGACCGCTCCGAACGCATCCTGGTAGGCGTTCAGCGAAACCTTTGCGTCGATCACGAGCGACTGGCCGCCGGGCACGCGGACGACCACGTCGGGCCGAAGCCTGCTACCCTCTTCGCCCGCGATGCTGACCTCGGTCTGGAAATCGCAATGTTCAGACAGGCCGCAGCTTTCGAGGACGTTGCGGAGCTGCTGCTCGCCCCAGCGGCCGCGCGCCTTGGGCGCATTCCTCAACGCGTTTACGAGCTTTGCGGCTTCGGCTGAGACCCGCTCGGTTCCCGACCGCATCGCTTCGATCTGCCCAGAAAGGATACCGAACGCATCGCGGCGCTCGGCTTCGACCTTCTGGACCGTGGTCTCGTAACGCTCAAGCCGGTCATGGACCGGCTGAAGCAAGGATTTCAGTTCCTTGCCGGCGCTTTCTTCCGACTGCCGGAAACGCTGGTCGGCGCGCTTGAGGAAGGCGTCCTGCGCTTCCGCCAACAGCTTGTTGCTGATCTCAGCGAACTGCCTGCCGAGCGAATCCCTAGCCTCGACCAGCTCCTTGATCCGAGCCTCGAACGATTTCTCGCGCTCCTCGAAGCGCGCCAGTTCATTCGCTGCCGAGCGGTTCGCATCGCGCTCCGTCACAACCTCGTCGAGCTGGAGGCGAAGCGCCTCCACCGTCTGCTTGGCAGCGGCATTTTCACGGCTTGCCCAAAGCCAGCCGATGACTCCGCCGACAAGAAGGCCCAAGACAATGAATGCGACAGTCTCCATTCCAATCCCCTCGCGGAACAGAATGGGAACATTATAGCGAAACGTGGATGAGGCTCAAGCGGAACACCCCGGGCTTTCCACAGGTTTGGTGAAATCGAGGAGAAAAGCATGTCCATTCGCAAAATGATCGGCCTTCACCCGGATGTCGCCGGTCACGTCAATCAACCGCTCGGCGATGCGGCGCACCACCTCATGTATTGCGCCCGGATGTGTCTCAGCTGCGCCGATGCCTGCGCGGCCGAGAAAATGGACATGAGCGAATGTATACGCTCGTGCCTAGATTGCTCGGACGTCTGCGAGGCCACGGGCAAGCTTGCGGTGCGTCGCACGGGCGCGAACGAGCAGGTGCTGCGCGAGGCGCTCGAGTTCTGCGCGCGGGTGTGCGACGCCTGCGCGGCAGAGTGCCAGAAGCACGAGCACGAGCATTGCAAGCTCTGCGCGCAGATGTGCCGGGAATGTGCGGAGGACTGCCGCAACGCGGCTGCGTCAATCAGCGGTTAGGCCGCCTTCTTATCGTGCTCTTTCCGCCACTTGGCGAGCTTCTTTAGCACCATGTCGCGCTTCAGGCGCGAGAGATGGTCGATGAAGAGCACGCCGTTCAGGTGGTCCATCTCGTGCTGCAGGCAGACCGCCAGTAGCCCGTCGATCTCTTCCTCGTAGGTCTTGCCCTCCACGTCCTGCCAGCGGGCGCGGATGCGGTCGGGGCGCATGACCTCGGCATATTGCTCCGGCACGGAGAGGCACCCTTCGGTGTACGGCACTTCATGGTCCGAGTGCCAAAGCACCTCGGGGTTGATGAAAACCTTTGGAACCTTGATCACCGGGCTTTCGGGGTCTTCCGGATCCTTCGGCTCCTGGAGGTCGATGACCAGCAGCCGGATCGGTTCGCCGACCTGGACTGCGGCAAGGCCTATGCCCGGCGCGTCGTACATCGTCTCGAACATGTCGGCGACGAGCGTCTTCAGCGCGTCGTCGAATGTTTCCACCGGCTTCGAAATCTGCCGGAGGACGGGTTCGGGCGTCTCATAGATGCGGCGGATGGCCATGGGCCCCATATGGCCGAAATCGCTTGTTTTTCAACTGGCAGGCGCCAAGGGCCCCGAGCCGCTTTACGAAACGGGCCGGCGCGCCCGCAACGCTTGCGCAAGCGTTCCCTCGTCGAGATAGTCGAGCTCGCCCCCCACCGGAAGCCCGTGGGCCAACTGACTGAGACGGATAGGAAATTCTTCGAGCCGCTCTGCGAGATAATGGGCCGTGGTCTGGCCTTCTAGGGTGGCGTTCATCGCGAGCACGACCTCGTCGATCCCGCCCGCCGACACCCGCCGGACGAGGCCATCGATCGCGAGGTCCTCGGGGCCCACCCCCTCGAGCGCCGACAAGCGTCCGCCCAGCACATGATAGCGGCCCGGGAAGAGCCGCGAGCGATCCAGCGCCCAGAGGTCGGCGACCTCTTCGACCACGCACAGCATCTTCTCGTCGCGCCGCGGGTCGCGGCAGATGGAGCAAGGGTCGGAGGTATCGACATTGCCGCAGGTCGAGCAGGTCGAGAGCTTGTCCGCGACGTTCTTGAGAGCAGAGAGCAAGGGCTCGAGTGCGGTCTGCCGTTTCTTCATCAGGTGCAGCACCGCGCGCCGCGCCGACCGGGGGCCCAACCCCGGCAACCGCGCGAGCGCCTGGCTCAATGCTTCGATTTCCTGACTTGCCACTCTGTCTAGCGAGGTAGGCAATTCCGCGGGCTTTCGCCATAGGGCGGCCATGCGCATCGTCTTCATGGGATCGCCGGAATTCGCGGTGCCGAGCCTCAACGCGCTCGTGGAGGCCGGGCACGAGGTCGTTGCGGCCTATGCGCAGCCGCCCCGTCCCGCCGGCCGAGGCAAGGCGGATCGCAAGACGGCGGTTCACGAACGGGCCGAGGAACTCGGCATCGAAGTTCGAACACCCAAGACGCTCCGCGACCCGGCAGAACAAGCGAAGTTCCGCGCGCTCGACGCCGATCTGGCTGTGGTCGCGGCCTACGGCCTCATACTGCCGGCCCCCATCCTCGAAGCGCCGAAGGGCGGCTGCATCAACGTTCACGCCTCGCTCCTTCCTCGGTGGCGTGGCGCCGCTCCTATCCAGCGGGCGATCCTGGCCGGAGACGAGGTCAGCGGAGTGACCATCATGCGGATGGACGAGGGCCTCGACACTGGCCCGATGCTCCTCAAGCGCGAGCTCGGCATCCGGGACAAGACTGCCGGACAAGTCACGGAAGAACTTGCGAAACTTGGCTCGGCGGCACTCTTGGAATGGCTTTACCATCCCCAGAGGCCGGTCGGGCAGCCCGAGGATGGCGTGACATACGCCAAGAAGATCGACAAGGCCGAAGCGCGGATCGACTGGTCGCGGTCCGCCGAGGAGATCGAGCGGCAGGTGCGCGCGTTCAATCCGCTGCCGGGCGCCTGGCTCGAAGCGAATGGTGAGCGCATCAAGCTGCTCGACGCAGCTGCCGGGCAGGATGCGCCGGGCCAGCCGGGCGAAGTGCTCGATGATTGCCTGAGCGTCGCCTGCGGATCGGGATATGTCCGGCCCCTCAAGGTTCAGCGCGCAGGCCGCGCCCCGATGAGTGCAGGCGAACTACTGCGCGGGTTCAAAATCCCCAGGGGCGCCATCCTGCCGTGACCCGCTGGCGGCTGACGATCGAATATGACGGCGGGCCGTTCATGGGATGGCAGCGGCAGGACCACGGCCCGTCGGTCCAGCAGGCGCTCGAGGAAGCGCTTGAACGCATGACCGGCGAGCAGGGGCAGTTCATCGCCGCCGGGCGGACGGACGCCGGCGTGCATGCCATTGCGATGACCGCGCATGTTGACGTCATGAAGTCGCTCACGCCGCATCGATTAAGAGAGGGGTTGAACGCACTCGTTCGGCCGCAGCCCATCTCCGTACTCAATGTGACCGAAGTGGCGAACGACTGGCACGCGCGCTTCTCCTGCGTCGGCCGCCGCTATCTGTACCGGATCCTCGCGCGGCGAGCGCCGCCTGCCCTCGACGCAGGCCGCGTGTGGCACATCGCGGTGCCGCTCGACATCGAAGCCATGCGCGAAGGAGCCGCTCACCTGATCGGCCGGCACGACTTCACCACCTTCCGCTCGGCCCAATGCCAGTCGGACAGCCCGGTGAAGACGCTCGACAGGCTCGAGGTGGCCCAGGTTGGCGAAGAAATCCACATCACCGCCGCGGCGCGAAGCTTTCTCCATCACCAAGTGCGTTCGATGGTCGGTTGCATGGCGATGGTCGGGCGCGGCCAATGGCAGCCGGACGACATGTCTAAGGCGCTCGAGGCGCGCGACCGTTCGGCGCTCGGCTTCAATGCGCCGCCGGATGGGCTCTATTTCGTCGAAGCGATCTACCCTTAGACGCTATTCCGCTGCGAGGACTTCGAACTCCTGCGCCGCGAGATATTTCTCGGCGTCGAGCGCGGCCATGCAGCCGGTGCCGGCCGCCGTCACCGCCTGGCGGTAGACCTTGTCCATGACATCGCCGCACGCGAACACGCCGGGAACGTTGGTCTTGGTCGTTCCCAGCTCGACGTTGATGTAGCCGTCCTTGTCGAGGTCGAGCTGGCCCTTGAACAGCTCGGTCGCGGGCTCGTGGCCGATCGCTACGAACGCCCCTTCGACCTCGACGCGGCTGACCTCGCCGGTCCGCTTGTTGCGGATATCGAGCCCGACCAGGGCTTCTGGATCTCCGCCGCCGACGAACTCGACGACTTCGCTGTCCCAGATCACCTTGATCTTCTCGTTGGCGAAGAGCCGGTCCTGAAGAATCTTCTCGGCCCGAAGCGAATCGCGGCGGTGGATCAGGGTCACGTCATGGCTGTGGTTGGTGAGGTAGAGCGCTTCCTCGACCGCGGTGTTGCCGCCGCCGATCACCGCGACCTTCTTGCCTCGATAGAAGAAGCCGTCGCAGGTCGCGCAGGCCGAAGCGCCCCTGCCCTTCATATGCTCTTCCGATGGAAGGTTGAGCCAGCGCGCCTGGGCTCCGGTCGCGATCACCAGCGTGTCGGCGAAATAGTGCGTGCCGCTGTCCCCGGTCAGCCGGAACGGACGCCGCGACAAGTCGACACTGCTGATATGGTCCCACACCATCTTGGTGCCGACATGCTCGGCCTGAGCCTGCATTTCCTCGACGAGCCAAGGACCCTGGATGACCTCGCGGAATCCAGGATAATTTTCCACGTCGGTGGTGGTCGTGAGCTGTCCTCCGGGCTGGATGCCCTGGATGACAATCGGCGAAAGTCCCGCGCGAGCGGCGTAGATGGCTGCCGTCAGGCCGGCCGGGCCGGAGCCGAGCACGGCCACGCGCGTCGAAATACTGTTGGTCATTGGCGCCATTTAGGGGCGCCCGCGGCGCCCCGCAACGGCGAGAAATTCGCCGCCTAGACCGTCCTGCGCCCGGCGACGAAGTTCCAGATGAGGACGATGATGCCGATAATGAGCAGGAGGTGAATCAGGCTCCCGGCCACATGGAACGCGAAGAAGCCGAGGGCCCACAGGATGAGCAGGATGATGGCGATCGTAAGAAGCATGGCTTTCCTCCACCGAATGTGGAGCGGTAACGACAATTCCAGCTGTCTGTTCCGCTAGGGAAACAAACACGCCGCGACCGATTAAACCAGTCGCGACTGCTTGACCGCTGCTTCGATGAAGCCCGCGAACAACGGGTGCGGTTCGAAGGGACGGCTCTTGAGCTCCGGATGGAACTGCACGCCGATGAACCAAGGGTGGTCCGGCCGCTCGACGATCTCTGGCAGCTGGTCGTCGGGAGACATGCCCGAAAAGACCAGCCCAGTCTTCTCCAGCGTATCGCGATAGTGCACGTTGACCTCGTAGCGGTGGCGGTGCCGCTCGCTGATCTGGTCGCTGCCGTAGATCGAGCGAACCACGCTGTTGCCGTCGAGCTTGGCGGGATAAGCGCCGAGCCGCATCGTACCGCCTAGGTCGCCGCCGGCGGCGCGCTTCTGCAAGCCCTCCTCGCTCATCCACTCGGTGATCATGCCGACCACCGGCTCGGGCGTATCACCGAACTCGGTCGTCGAGGCCTGCTCGATGCCCGCCATGTTCCGCGCTGCCTCGATGCAGGCCATCTGCATGCCGAGGCAGATGCCGAAGAAGGGGATCTTGCGCTCGCGGGCGAACTGGACGCTGGCGATCTTGCCCTCGCTTCCGCGTTCGCCGAAGCCGCCGGGGACCAGAATTGCGTGGAGCGGCTCGAGCTCGGCGACGATGTCCGATTCGGGATGCTCGAACAGCTCGGCGTCGATCCACTCGATCTTGACCTTGGCGCGATTGGCGATCCCTCCATGGACCAGCGCCTCGCGCAGGCTCTTGTAGGCGTCGGGAAGCCCCACGTACTTGCCGACGACGCCGATCGTCACCTCGCTGTCGTAATGGTCGATCCGGTCCATGATCTCGTTCCAGCGCGCGACGTCTGGACGCGGCGCGTCTTCGATCCGGAAGGCGCGAAGCACTTCGTCATCGAGGCCGGCCGCATGGTACTGCAGCGGAACGTCATAGATATTGCGTGCATCGAGTGCCGGAATGACCGCTGACTTCGGCACGTTGCAGAACAAGGCGATCTTTTCGCGATCGCTTTCCGGCAGTGGGCGGTCGCAGCGGCACAACAGCACTTCCGGCTGAACACCGAGGCTCGACAGTTCGCGCACCGATTGCTGGGTCGGCTTGGTCTTGAGCTCGCCCGCCGCGGCAATCCACGGCACGAGCGTCGTATGGACGCTGACCGTCTTGTCGCGGCCGAGGTCGTTCCGAAGCTGCCGGATCGATTCGATGAAGGGCAGGCTTTCGATGTCACCGACGGTCCCACCGATCTCGCAGATCACGAAATCGCAATTGTCGGTGTCGGCGACCGCGAATTCCTTGATCGCGTTGGTGACGTGCGGGATGACCTGCACCGTCGCGCCGAGATAATCGCCGCGTCGCTCCTTCGCGATGATGTCGCGGTAGATGCGCCCCGTCGTGATGTTGTCCGACTGCCGTGACGAGACGCCGGTGAAGCGCTCGTAGTGACCGAGATCGAGATCCGTCTCAGCGCCGTCGTCGGTCACGAAGACCTCGCCGTGCTGGTACGGCGACATCGTGCCGGGATCGACGTTCAGATAGGGATCGAATTTCCGGATTCGGACTTTGTAGCCGCGCGCCTGGAGAAGTGCCCCGAGAGAGGCAGAAAGGAGACCTTTTCCAAGCGATGAGACCACGCCGCCGGTGACAAAAACAAACCGCGCCATGGGTTTTGAGGCTTAGGGGGACAGGCGCCGCGGGCGCAACCCGCGAGTCGAAATATATTTTTTGTCGGAGCCGTTACTGAGCCAGCGGAACCGCCGGCGCCGACTTGTTCTGATCAGTGCTGGGCGGAGTCTGCGGCTGCGGCTGCGGGTTCATTGCCGGCTGCTGCTGTTGGGGCGCCTGCCGGATCGGCGCTGCCGTGTTTGCGAGCGAGGTGTCGATCTTCGTCGGCTGACGGGTCGCGCCAGCGATCGCGGCCATCACGATTGAAAGGACGATGAAGGCTCCACCGAGGATCGCTGTCGAGCGGGTCAGGAAGTCCGCCGCGCCGCGCGCGGTCATGAAGCCCGACGAGCTGCCGCCGACGCCAAGGCCGCCGCCTTCCGACCGCTGCATCAGGATCACCGCGATGAGCGAGACGGCAATCAGGGTCTGAACGATCAGCAGGAATGCGAACATGGGGGGCTTTCTGGAAAAAGACGGGCGTGGCGCCACTTAGGCGGCACCGCGGCCGCTTTCAACTCAGGCTTATTCGACGCTCGCGGAGGCCGCAGCGGCAACGATTGGAAGGAAGTCCGCCTCCTTCAGGCTCGCTCCTCCAACGAGCGCTCCGTCAACATCGGCGATCGCAAAGATTTCAGGCGCGTTCGTGCCCTTCACCGATCCCCCGTAGAGGATCCGCATGCCCTGCCCCCGCTCGCCATAGCGCTCCACGAGCGCTCCGCGAATCGCCGCGTGCATCTCCTCGATTTCGCTCGTGGTGGGGATCTTCCCGGTCCCGATCGCCCACACCGGCTCGTAAGCGATCGCGAGCTCGGCTTCTCCGATTGAATTCGGGAGCGATCCCGTGAGTTGGCCAGTCACGACTTCAACGGCGCGGCCCGCTTCCCGCATCTCCAGCGATTCTCCGACGCAGAGGATAACATCGAGGCCGCAGCCAAGTGCCGCCTCCGCCTTGGCCTTAACCTCGGCATCGCTTTCGCGGTGGGCGACCCGCCGCTCGGAGTGACCGACGATGGTGAGCTTGGCGCCGGCATCGAGCAGCATGTGCGCCGAGGTTGAGCCCGTGTGGGCGCCCTTCTCGGCATGGTGCACGTCCTGGCCGCCGATCGCGAATCCGGGGACCGCCCGCACCGACCGCTCGATCAGGATCGACGGCACGCACAGGGCGACATCCACGTCGGGATAGGCCTCGGCGGCGGCGGCGATCGCCTCTATCTCGGAAATGTCGGACGATGTGCCGTGCATCTTCCAATTGCCGGCGACGAGCTTTCTAAGTGACACTTGGCATGACCCCCTGTTCGAAGCGGCACTAGCGGCCCCGCCTTGATGCCTGCAAGACTGGCCCGTAAAGCGGCCATCGAACTGCCTCTCCGTCCCCAGGAATTCGATGCTCACCTCCCTTCGCCGTTTGTCGAATACGAAGATCGGCACCGCCGTCGTCGCGGCCTTCTTCATCATGATCCTCATCGGTTTCGCTTCGACCGACATCCGCAATTTCGGATCGGGTGACATCGGCTTCGGCATGGGCGGCTCAACGCTGGTCAAGGTCGGGAGCGAGCAGGTCACGGACCCGGAGATGAGCACTGCGATGCAACGCCGTCTGCAGCAGGTGCGGCAGGAGAAGCCCGACGCCGATTATTCGAGCATCATCGGCGACTTCGATCAGCTACTCGACGAAATGGTCGACCAGAAGACTCTCGCCGCCTTCGCCGACAAGTTCCGATTCCCGGTCTCGAAGCGGCTCATCGATGCCGAAATCGCGCAGATTCCGCAGACCAAGGGCTTCAACGGGCAGTTCAGCGAAACCGCTTATCAGCAGTTCCTCTCGCAGCAGCGGATGACGGACCGCGATGTTCGGGAGGTTCTTTCCTCAGGCCTACTCGAGCGCTTCCTGCTGACTCCGGTGGCGGCGAACGCCCGCGTGTCGGTCGGCATGGCAACGCCTTACGCCTCGATGATGCTCGAAAATCGCGAGGGAGAAGCCGCCATCGTCCCGGTCGATCCGTTCCGCTCGGCGTTCAAGCCAACGGACGCCGACCTCCAGCAATATTATTCGGCCAACCGCAGCCGCTACATGGTTCCCGAGCAGCGGGTCCTCAGGATTGCGCGCATCGGGCAGGAGCAGGTGGCCAATGTCGCGGCTTCGGACCAGGACGTCGCGGCCTATTACAACAGCCACAAGGCGGATTACGCAGCGAACGAGACGCGCAATATCAGCCAGGTCGTGGTGCAGGACCAGGCGACCGCCAACGCCATCGCCGCCCGCGCCAAGGGAGGCGCGACGATCGCCGCAGCCGCTGCGCCCGCCGGCACGAACGCAGCAGTCACGACGCTGACGGACGAAAGCCGCAGCGCCTATGCGGCGGTAGCAGGCGACAAGGCTGCGGAGACTGTCTTCGCCGGGGCCTCCGGCACGGTCGTCGGGCCGGTGAAGACCGAGTTCGGCTGGGCCGTCGCGAAAGTCGATGCGGTGAATGCCAAAGGCGGCAAGTCGCTCGACCAGGCTCGCGCCGAAATCGCCGCGAAGGTCACCACCGACAAGCGCAAGAACGCGATCGAGGATCTCGTCGACAAGGTTCAGAATGCGGTCGACGACGGCGGCAATTTCTCGGAAGCCGCAACGGCGGCCAAGCTTCCCGTCACCAACACCCCGCTGATCACGGCAAACGGCATCTCGCGGGCCGATGCCGCCTTCAAAATGCCTCCCGATCTCGCCCCGGCGCTCAAGACCGGGTTCGAGATCGACGCCAATGATCCGCCGGAGATCGTCACGCTGGCGAATAATGCCGGCTACGCGATGGTGTCGCCCGCTCAGGTGGTTACCGCGGCGCCGGCTCCATTTGCGCAAGTGCACGACCAGGTCGCCAACGACTGGATCACGGCCAAGGCCAACGAGCGCGCCCGCGCCATCGCCGCGCAGATCGAAGCGAAGGTCGAGCATGGGACGCCTCTCGCCCAGGCGGTGAAGGAAAGCGGCGCCCCGCTTCCGCCCGCGCAGCCGCTCGCCGCACGGCGAATCCAGATCGCCAATGCGCAGGGCAATGTGCCGCCGGCACTGCGCATCCTGTTCACCCTCGGCCAGGGCAAGAGCCGGATGCAGGCGGACCCGCAGGGCCGCGGCTTCTTCATCATCAAAGTGAACAAGATCGTTCCCGGCAATGCGCTGCTCGCCCCCAGCCTGATCGGGCGAATGCAGAACGAAATGCAGCAGGCAGTGTCGGAAGATTACGGCCGGCAGTTCCTGGCTGCGATCCGCAAGGAAGTCGGCGCAAAGCGCAACGACAGCGCCATCCAGGCGCTGAAGACGAGGATGCGTAACAACGGCGGCTAAACGCGCTTGACCCGCGCCGCTTTGTTGCCTACACGTTCTCCGTTCGTTCCATTACGGGATGACGGGGGACACTAGATGCTCACCGCCAAGCAACGCGAACTTCTGCTCTTCATCGACGGCCGCCTGAAGCAGGACGGCGTCAGCCCCAGCTTCGACGAGATGCGCGAGGCTCTCGACCTCAAGTCCAAGTCAGGCGTTCACCGGCTGATCTCGGCGCTGGAGGAACGCGGGTTCATTCACCGTCTGCCCAACCGCGCCCGCGCACTTGAGGTGCTGAAGCTTCCCGAAACCACGCCGACCGCCACGGCTACGGTTACGCCGCTGCGGCCGGTTGCTCCCGCGCCCGCGAACGACACGATGGAAATCCCGCTCCACGGCAGGATCGCGGCCGGCACGCCGATCGAGGCGCTGCAGGGAACCGAGACATTCTCTGTGCCTGCCGCTTTGCTTGGGCCCGGCGAACATTATGCGCTCGAGGTTTCGGGCGATTCGATGGTCGAGGAAGGAATCCTCGACGGCGATTTCGCTCTCATCCGAAAGGTCGACACCGCCCGCGACGGAGAGATCGTCGTCGCGCTGATCGATGACGAGGAAGCAACCCTCAAGACCTTCCGCCGCGAGGGGAGTATGATCCGGCTCGATCCCGCTAACCGCCAGTACGAGCCGCAGCGCTACGATCCGCGCCGAGTCCAGATCCAGGGCCGCCTCGCGGGACTGATCCGCCGCTACTGATTTGCCGCGAAGCCGGGCTCCATGGGTGGGAGCCGAGCCTGTCGGCCACCGTGTCGATGCGGGGCTTGCGGCGATATGGTCGACTGCCTCCACCCTTCCCGCAACCTTGGCAATGACCGGACGATCGAGGCGCCGTTGTTCGACCATGGCCGCTCGAGTCCAGATCAGCGCGCAGCGATCATGCCCACAAGCGCAAACCATCCGAGCGCCCTCCCCGCGCGCCCGCCGACCTGGTGAAGCCGATGATGGAGAGCGCAGCGGCGATGAACACGAAAGCTTTCCACTCGGCGGGACCGGAGAGCGCGAACCAGGCAGCGATGCCGCTCCCCAGCCCGACGACCGTCCACGGCGGCAATTGCGCGCGCTCGACCTCGAGGAGCTTCTCCAGCTCCTCGCGGGCGGCGGAAAACCGCGACTTCCAATAGCTCCGGGCACGCTGTGGAAGAGGCGCTTCCCCCATGCTAGGGGCGCTCGTCCATTGCATTGCAGCATTAAGTGAAGAGGAAAGCGCGCCTCAGCGCAAGCATGAGTTCAATTCCCCCCAATTCACGGCCGGTCGTTACCCGCTTCGCCCCCTCGCCTACCGGGTTTCTCCACATCGGAGGGGCGCGAACCGCTCTCTTCAACTGGCTCTTCGCCCGCCACCACGGCGGCAAGTTCCTCCTGAGGATCGAAGACACCGACAAGGCCCGCTCGACCAAGGAGGCGATCGACGCGATCCTCGACGGGATGCGCTGGCTTGCCCTCGATTGGGACGGCCACGAATATTACCAGTCGCAATTCTGGGCGCGTCATGCGGAGGTCGCGTACAAGATGCTCGAGCGCGGCCACGCCTATCGCTGCTACATGACTCAGGAAGAGCTCGCCGAGCAGCGCGAGGTCGCCCAGCGCGAGCGGCGTCCATTCCGGATCAACAGTCCCTGGCGGGATGTCGCTGAGGAACAAACCGACAAGCCATTCGTGATCCGTATCAAGGCGCCTCGCGAGGGGGAGACGGTGATCGAGGACCGCGTCCAAGGACGCGTCACCGTCCAGAATGTGGAGATCGACGACTTCATCCTGCTGCGGTCGGATGGGAGCCCGACCTACATGCTTGCCGTCGTCGTCGATGATCACGACATGGGCGTCACTCACGTGATCCGCGGCGACGACCATCTCAACAACGCCTTCCGCCAGATCGCCATCATTCGCGCCATGGGCTGGCCGGAGCCGACCTACGCCCACGTGCCGCTGATCCACGGTCAGGACGGGGCCAAGCTCAGTAAGCGCCACGGCGCGCTCGGAGTCGACGCTTACCGCGACGAGCTGGGCTTTCTGCCCGAGGCGGTCTCCAACTACCTCCTGCGCCTCGGCTGGGGCCATGGCGACGACGAGATCATCAGCCGCGAGCAGGCGACCGAGTGGTTCGACCTCGACCATGTCGGCAAGTCGCCGTCCCGCTTCGACTTCAAGAAGCTTGAGAACCTCAACGGCCATTATATCCGCGAGGCCGATGACGAGCAGCTCGCGGCGATTGTCGCGGAAAGGCTCGGCCTGGACGATTCCGAAAAGGCGCTTCTCGTGAAAGCCATGCCGGAGCTGAAGCCGCGCGCGAACACTGTCCTGCAACTTGCTGACGGCGCACATTTTCTCTTCGCCCAACGACCGCTCGAGGTCGACGAGGCTGCGTCCGCGCTGCTCACGGCTGATGCCCGTTCGTTGCTCGCTGCGGCGCATCAAAAACTAGTTGCACTTGCGAACTGGGATGGAGCGTCGTTAGAGGCGGCCATCCGCGAAGTCGCCGAGGCGAGCGGCGCCAAGCTCGGCAAGCTTGCGCAGCCTCTCCGGGCCGCCCTTACCGGCCGAACGACCTCACCGGGAATATTCGATGTTCTTGCGTTGCTTGGGCGCGATGAAAGCCTCGCCCGCATCGCCGACCAGATGGAGCCGAACGAATGACCGACAATGCCGTCTCGATGAAAACGCCGGCGGGCGATTTCGATTATCCGGTCCTCGACGGGACGGTCGGCCCAGAGGTCGTGGATATCCGCAAGCTTTACGGCCAGACGGGCATGTTCACCTACGACCCGGGCTTCACCTCCACGGCGAGCTGCGAAAGCAAGATCACCTACATTGACGGCGAAAAGGGGATTCTCCTCCACCGCGGCATTCCGATCGACCAGCTGGCCGAGAATTCCAGCTTCATGGAGACGGCGTATTTGCTTCTCCACGGAGAGCTTCCGACTCAGAAAGAGCTCGACCAGTTCGTGTACACGATCAGCCGGCACACGATGGTGCACGAGCAGTTGGCGACTTTCTACCGTGGGTTCCGGCGTGACGCTCACCCTATGGCGATCATGTGCGGCGTCGTTGGCGCTCTGTCGTCCTTCTATCACGACAGCACGGACATCACCGATCCAGAGCAGCGGATGATCGCTTCGCACCGGCTGATCGCGAAGATGCCGACGATTGCGGCGATGGCCTACAAGTACAGCATCGGCCAGCCGTTCATGTATCCCCAGAACAGCCTGAGCTACACGGGCAACTTCCTGCGGATGACCTTCGGCGTGCCGGCCGAACCGTACGAAGTGAACCCCGTCGTCGAGCGGGCGATGCGCCGAATCTTCATCCTCCACGCCGACCATGAGCAGAATGCGTCGACGTCGACGGTTCGCCTGGCCGGCTCATCGGGCGCGAACCCGTTTGCCTGCATCGCGGCCGGTATCGCCTGTCTCTGGGGACCGGCGCATGGCGGTGCGAACGAGGCGGCGCTCAACATGCTGCGCGAGATCGGCGACGTGAAGCGGATCCCGGAATATATCGCTCGGGCCAAGGACAAGAACGACCCGTTCCGACTGATGGGCTTCG
>Ga0207644_10001539_pt1 | contig 14856 bp, 11 predicted proteins | sample KBSS73metaG_FD_184326 | JGI IMG/M metagenome (GOLD analysis project Ga0207644, IMG submission 184326) | Switchgrass rhizosphere microbial communities from Kellogg Biological Station, Michigan, USA - KBS S7-3 metaG (SPAdes) (version 2) | ecosystem: Host-associated > Plants > Roots > Rhizosphere... | reverse complement strand
CGACGCTTTCGCGTGGCTCGAGCGGAACGACGAGATGTTCGACGCGATCGTCGTCGACTTCCCCGACCCGACCAACTTCTCGATCGGCAAGCTCTACACGCGCAGCTTCTACGAGCTGATCGAGCGTCATCTTTCGGCGAGCGGCTACGCGGTCGTGCAGACGACCTCGCCGCTGATCGCGAGGAAGAGCTTCTGGACCGTGGCGACGACGATCGAGGCGGCCGGGCTCGCCGCGGCGCCGTATCACGCCCACGTGCCGAGCTTCGGCGAGTGGGGCTTCATCGTCGCCAGCCGGCGGCCGTTTCGGCTCGCGACGACGCTCCCCCCTGGGCTGCGCTTTCTCACGGTCGGCGGCCTGCCGGCGCTCTTCGACTTCCCGCCCGACATGGCGCGCGTGCCGGCCGAGGTCAACCGCCTGTCGAACCAGGTCCTCGTCTCGACCTTCGAGGAAGAGTGGGGCAAGGTGCAGCGGTGAGCCGATCGCGCCGGGGCGCGGCCGGGCCGACTCGCCGCGACGTTCTCGCCGCGTCGCTCGCGTTTGCGCCGATCGCCGCGTGCACGCGTACCGATCCGCCGCGCTGGCAGGGCGGATGGATCGGCGCGGGCGACGAGCGCGGCCACCTGCTGCGCAGCGGCTGGCCCGAGACGAAGTCGGGCAGCGCGCCCGATGTCGCGCTGACGCGCCGCGTCGGCGCCGTCGTCGTCGGCGCAGGCATCGCCGGCCTCGCCGCCGTGCGGGCGCTGCGCGCCCACGGCGTCGACGACTGCCACGTCCTCGAGCTCGAGGACACCGCCGGCGGCAACAGTCGCGGCCACGCGATGGCGGCGATGCGCTGCCCGCTCGGCGCGCACTACCTGCCGGTGCCGGGGCCGGCGGCAATCGAAGTGATCGAGCTGCTCGACGAGCTCGGCGTGCGTCGCGTCGAAGGCGGGCGCGCCGTCTATGACGAGCGGATGCTCTGCCACACGCCGCAGGAGCGTCTCTTCATCGACGGCGGCTGGCGCGACGGCCTGCTGCCGCCCGTCGAGGCGCTGCCGGCGGCCGAGCGGGCGACGACGCTCGCGGACTACCGCGCTTTCGCCGCCGCGGTGGCGGCCGCGGCCGGCGCCGACGCGTTCGCGATTCCGACCGCGCGCTCGCGCTGGAGCGACTCGCTCGCCGGTCTCGACCGCGTCACGTTCGCGGCCTGGCTCGATGGCAAAGGTCTCGTCGCGCCGGCCTTGCGCTGGTACCTCGACTACTGCTGCCGCGACGACTACGGCGCCGGCAGCGCCGACGTCTCGGCCTGGGCGGGCCTGCATTACTTCGCGAGCCGGCACGGCTTTCGCCTCCAGGACGACGCGCGCAGCGCCGACGCCGGCGAAGCCGGCGTCCTCACCTGGCCCGAGGGCAACGCCTGGCTCGCCGGGCGCCTCGCCGCGCCGCTCGGCGATCGCCTCCATCCGGGCCGCGTCGTCCTTTCCGTCGACGAGGGGCGCGCCGACGTCGCCGTCGACGCCTGGAACGCCGCGACGCAGCAGCGCGAGCGCTGGATCAGCGCGCGCGTCGTCATGGCGACGCCGCTCTTCGTCGCCGCGCGCCTGCTCGCGGCGCCGCCCGACGCGCTGCGCGACGCCGCCCGCCTCGTCCGCCATGCGCCCTGGCTGGTCGCCAACCTGCAGCTCGACGCCGCCCTCGACGATCGTCCGGGCGCGCCACCGTCGTGGGACAACGTCGCCTACGGCGCGCGCGGTCTCGGCTACGTCGACGCGATGCACCAGAGCACGCGCGCCGTCGCCGGGCCGACCGTGCTCACCGCCTACGTCGCCCTCGGCACGGGCGGCGACGCGGCGCGGGTCGAGCAGCGCCGCCGACTGCTCGCCGACGACTGGCGAACATGGGCCGAGGCGGTGATCGCCGACCTCGCGCCCGCGCATCCCGACCTTCGCGCCAAGCTGCGCCGCGCCGACCTCATGCGCTACGGCCACGCGATGAGCATTCCGGTGCCCGGCCTGCGCAGCAGCGCCGCGCTGCGCGCGCTCGCCGTGCCGCAGCGGCGCATCCAGTTCGCGCATTCCGACCTCTCGGCGTATTCGGTCTTCGAGGAAGCTTTCACGCACGGCATGCGTGCCGGCCGCGTTGCCGCCGTACAGTGATGCTTCCACTGCCGGAGAAACACATGACCCTTCGCCGCATCGGCCTCGTCGCCTGCGCCATCGCCCTCGCCACGATCGCCGCGGGCGCGCGCGCCGCGGCATCCGCCGAATCGGTCGATCGGCTGATGCAGGCGATGCGCGTGCAGGCCCAGCTCGAGATGATCTACAACCAGACGCTGCCGGCGATGCAGAACGCGATGAAGCAGTCGCTCGGCGCGCAGTTGAAGTCGGACGAGGCGCAGCGCATGTACGACACGGTGATGCCGCGCGTCAACGCCGTCATCCGCGAGGAGCTGAGCTGGGCGAAGCTGAAGCCCGACTTCGCGACGATCTATGCCGAGACCTTCACGCAGCAGGAGATCGACAGCCTGATCGCGTTCTACCAGGGGCCGGTCGGCACCATGCTCGTCTCGAAGACGCCGCAGCTCTCCCAGCGGTCGATGCAGATGATGCAGCAGCGAATGGGTCCGATGATGCAGAAGGTGATGCAGGTCGCCAAGGACGAGGTCGAGAAGGAGCGCGCGCGCTCCGGCAAGAAGAACTGACGGCGCCGGCGGCGGCGTGGTCGCTCGCGCCGCGCGCGCGACGGCGTCGCCGCCGCGCAGTACCGATGCGGTGGGCATGGCCCTTGCCGAATCCGATCGATCGTCATTCGCATCGGAGATTCGTTCATGGCATCGTCATCGCATCGCTTCGCCATCGTCACCGGCGCCTCGTCCGGGATCGGCTACCACCTCGCGCGCGAGTGCGCGCAGAACGGCTTCGACCTGCTCGTCGCCGCCGATCGTCCCGAGATCGAGAACGCCGCGCACGACCTGCGCGGCCTCGGCGCCGAGGTCGACGCGCTCGAGGTCGACCTCGCGACCCCGGAAGGCGTCGACCGGCTGGTCGAGGCAACGCGCGGACGACCCGTCGACGCGCTCCTCGCCAACGCCGGCCACGGCCTCGGCAAGGCGTTCCTGGACCAGGACTTCGGCGAGATCCGCCACGTCATCGACACCAACGTCACCGGAACGATCTATCTCGTCCACAAGATCGCGAAGGAGATGCGCGCGCGCAGCGCCGGCAGGATCCTTTTCACCGGATCGATCGCCGGCTTCATGCCGGGAACGTTCCAGGCGGTCTACAACGGCACCAAGGCGTTCATCGACTCGTTCTCGTTCGCGCTGCGCAACGAGCTCAAGGACAGCGGCGTGACGGTCAGCGTCCTCATGCCGGGCGCGACCGACACCGAGTTCTTCGCTCGCGCCGACATGCTCGACACCAAGGTCGGCGCCGGCAAGAAGGACGACCCGGCCGACGTCGCCAAGGTCGGCTTCAAGGCGATGATGGCCGGCGAGGGCGACGTCGTCGCGGGTTGGAGGAACAAGATCCAGGCGACCGTCGCCAACGTCACGCCCGCGTCGGTGCTCGCCGAGATGCACCGCCACGAGGCCGAGCCGGGGTCGGCGAAGTCGAAGCAGGCCGAACCCGACGCCGCGAAGAAGTAGCCGCGCGGCGGCGACCGAGCGCGCGCCCGATGCGGCGTCGCCGCGGATACGATGCTGCGCCTGCAACATCGTCGAGCCGTTGCGCTCGGCCCGCCATGAAAAGTACGGACCCGGCTCCGGCGCGTGCCTTCGATCGCAATGCCTTCCTGATCCTGCTCGCCCTCCTGACGGTCGCGCTCGCCGCGATCATCTGGCCGTTCTACGGCGCCGTGTTCTGGGGCGCCGTGCTGGCGCTGCTGTTCGAGCCGCTCTACCGCAAGCTGGCGGCGCGCCTGCGCAACCGGCGCACCCTTGCCGCCCTGGTGACGCTCTCGGTCATCCTGGTCATGGTCATCCTGCCGCTGACCCTGGTCGCGATCTCGCTGATTCAGGAGCTGACCGCGATGTACCAGCGCGTCAGGAGCGGGCAGGTCAATTTCGGCGCCTACTTCGCGCAGATCCTCGCCGCGCTGCCGTCGTGGGCCAGCGGGCTGCTCGAGCGCCTCGGCCTGGACGACCTCGCCGTCCTGCAGACCAAACTGACGGCGGCGATCAACCAGCGCGGCGAGACGTTCGCCAGCCGCGCCGTGAACTTCGGCCAGGACGCCCTCGACCTCGTCGTCGGCTTCTGCATCGCCATGTACCTGCTGTTCTTCCTGCTGCGCGACGGCGCCGCGGTCGCGCGCGAGATCCGCGCCGCGATCCCGCTCGATCCCATCGTCAAGGCGCGCCTGCTCGAGCGCTTCACGACCGTGATCCGCGCGACCGTGAAAGGCAACGTCCTGGTCGCCGCCGCGCAGGGCGCGCTCGGCGGCCTCGCGTTCTGGTTCCTCGGCGTTCATGCGCCGATGCTGTGGGCGGTCGTGATGGCGTTCCTGTCGCTGCTGCCGGCCGTCGGCGCGGCGCTGATCTGGGGCCCGGTCGCGGCCTACCTGCTCGCCACGGGCCAGCTCGCGCAGGGCTTCGGCCTGATCGCCTTCGGCGTCTTCGTGATCGGCCTGATCGACAACGTGCTGCGGCCGATCCTGGTCGGCAAGGACACCCGGATGCCCGACTACGTGGTCCTGATCTCGACCGTCGGCGGACTGGCGCTGATCGGCATCAACGGCTTCGTCATCGGCCCGCTGATCGCGGCGATGTTCATGACGGCGTGGCAGCTGCTCGCGGAGGAGCGCGGCCGCGCCGATGCCGAAGCGGCGACTCCGCGCTGAGGAGGATCGGCGCCGGCTGTCGGAGACCTCCTACCCGGCGCGGATCGATTCTCCGTCCCGCGAGCGCGCGCGCCACGCTCGCACGATTGGTTGGCTTGGGCTACCCTCGCGAGCGCGATGGAAGACGCCTCCGAAAGAATCCGCGAGCTCGAGGCCAGGCTGGTCGCGCACGGCCTCGTCCTGAAGACGATCGCCCGCCTCCTTTCGGAATCGACGCTCGCCGAGCTCAAGGCGGCGGCGCAGGGAATCGACGACGAAGGCATGCAGGAGGCCAATCCGAACCTGCACATGCGCCTCGTCGCCGAGGAGATCTGGAGCATCCTCGAGATGGTCGGCTGAGGTCGCGCCGGCGCGGGACGAGAGCCCCGGCGCGTCGGTCCCAGAATCGGGTGCATGGAGTCGCCCGATCGGAGCCGTCCGCGATTCGGCTCGAGCAAGACCTGGCTGCGCATCGCGAACGGCGTGCTCGCACTGGTCGTGCTATGGAGCGCGGCCTGGTTCTACATGCCGCCAATCATTGCCGCGCAGGCCGAGAGCGCGGCGTCGCGCCTGCTCGGGCGACAGCTCGCCGTCGGCCGCGTCACTTTCAATCCCTGGACGCTCGAGCTGATCCTCGCCGACCTCGCCCTCGCCGGCCCCGCCGCCGGCGCACCGGCGCTGCTCGAGGCTCCGCGCGTCTATGCCGACATCGCCTGGATCTCGCTCGTGCGCCTCGCGCCGGTGATCGATCGTCTCGAGATCGAGGCGCCGATGCTTCGCCTGACCCGCACCGGCGAGAGTCGCTACGACGTCGACGACGTCCTCGAGCGCATCGCCGCGGCACCCGCGACCGGGCCGGCGCGCTTCGCCATCCACAACATCGTGCTCAGGCGCGGCGCAGCCGACTTCGTCGACCGGCCGCTCGCCGCGACGCACCGCGTCCGCGACTTCGAGCTGGCGATTCCCTTCGTCAGCTCGCTGCCGTCGGAGCGCGAGATCAGGGTCGAGCCGCACCTCGCCTTCGCGCTTGACGGCAGCCGCTTCGATTCGGCCGGCGTGGCGACGCCCTTCGCGGAGCGCGGCGCCGGCGAGCTGCGCGTCAAGCTCGACGGCTTTGCCGTCGCCCCCTACCTCGGCTACCTGCCGCGCGGCCTGCCGGCCCGACTGCGGGCGGCGACGCTGGACGCCGACGTCGTGGTCGCGTTCGAGCAGCGCCCGCAGCTGTCGCTCAAGGTCGCCGGCGTGGTCGGCGCGAGCGGAATCGAAGTCGTCGATGCGGCGGCAAGCGACTTGCTGGAGGTCGGCAACGTCAAGGTCGAGATCGACGAGCTGCGCCCGCTCGAGCGGCTGCTGCGCCTGAAGCGGATCGAGATCGATGCGCCGCATGTCGTCGCCGCGCGCAACGCCGCCGGCCGCGTCAACCTCCTGCTCACCGCCGCGGCGACCAGCGGCACCGTGACGCCGGTCGCCCGCGTGCCGCTGCCGACGGCGAGCAGCGCGGCCTTGCGCACGCCTCCGCCGACGGCGAGCAGCGCCGCCCTGAGCGCAGCCGGCGCGACGAATGGCGCCAGCGGCGCGGGCGCTTCGGTGCCGGCGCCGCCGCCGTGGCGCGTCAGCGTGGCTGCGCTCGCGCTGCAGGCCGGCCGGCTCGACTGGATCGACCTGACGACGAACCCGGCGGCGTCGCTCGCGCTCGCCGACTTCTCCTTGAACGCCGAGAAGATCGCCTGGCCGCTCGCCGGCCCGGTCGTCTTCCGCGGCATCGGCCTGCTCGGTGGCGGTGCCGAGCGCGGCAAGCTCTCGTTCTCGGGCCAGGGAGACACGTCGTCGGCGACGCTCAAGCTGTCCCTGGCCGCGCTGCCACTCGCGCCCCTGCGGCCCTATCTGCGCAGCGTCGTCGTGCCGCCGCTCGCGGGCGAGCTGAGCGCCGAGCTCGATCTCGACTGGCGCGCCGGCGGCGATTCGTCGCAGCTGAAGATCGTCGCGACACGGCTCGCGCTCGCGCGCTTCACGCTCGGCGATGCGGCTGCGCCCGAGGCGATGGCCGAGTTGCTCGAGGCGAGCGATGCGCGCATCGACACGGTCGCCCGCACGGCCTCGATCGGCCGTCTCGCGCTGCGGGCGCCGCGCCTGCGCGTCGAGCGCGAGAGCGAGCCGGACGGCGTGCGACGCTGGGGCTTCGAACGCTGGCGCGCGGCGGCGGCAAAGGCGATCGTCGCGGCTCCGAGCCGTGGCCAGAGCAGCGCCATGAGCGGGACGAGTGCCACGAGCCCCGACGCCGGGACTGCATCGCGTGCTGCAAGTGCTGCGCGTGCCCAGACCGTAACGCTTCCCGCGATCGTCGTGGCGTCGGCGCCTCGCGCCGCGACGACGGCGAGCGCCGCGTCCGCCTCGGCCGGCGACGCGCCGTGGCGTGTCGCGGTCGGCGAGTTCGCCATCGACCGCGGCCGGGTCGCCTACGTCGACCGGGCACCGCCCGCCGCGGTCGCGCTCGACCTCCTCGACCTCGCCGTCGAGCTGCGCGCCTTCGCCGTCGACAGCACGGCGGCCGCGCCGTTCCACGTCTCGGCGCGCGTCTCGGTGCCGGTTGGGCCGACCGGCAAGGCGGTCGGCAGCGGCGTCGTCGGCAGCATCGACGCACGCGGCGAGCTCGCCGGCTTCGACGCCGGCGTGCCGCCGAGCGGCCGCGCCGCCGTGCTCGTCAAGGACCTGCCGCTCCACCTCCTCGATCCCTACCTCGATGACGTCCTCGACATCGACGTCCAGAAAGCGTCGACGAGCTTCAAGGGCGACGTGCGCTGGGCTCGCGCCGCCACCGGGACGAGCCTCGGCGTGCGCGGCGACGCGACCGTCGACGACTTCCGCGCCACCAGCGCCGCCACCGATCGCGCCGCCGGCCCGCGCGCTCTGGCGATGGTGCGCGAGGGATCGGGCGGCCGCCAGCTCCTCAACTGGAAGTCGCTCTCGCTGCGCGGCATCGACCTTGCGATGGCACCCGGCGAAGCCACTCGCGTCGCCGTCGCCGAGACCGCGCTCAGCGATTTCTTCGCCCGCGTCGTCCTCGACGAGAACGGCCGCCTCAACCTGCAGGACGTCGCGCGCGCGGCCGCGCCGGCGGCGTCGGCGAGCGCGGCGTCGGCGTCCGCGTCGGCGCCCGTGGCGGTGGCGGGCGCCGAGGCCGCGCCGGCGCCGGCGACACCGCCCGCCGTCGTCAAGATGGGGCCGATCGCGGTCGTCGGCGGCCGCGTCAACTACAACGATCGCTTCGTCAAGCCGAACTACAACGCCAACCTGAGCGAGCTGAGCGGTCGCCTCGCTGCGTTCTCGTCGGAGGAGCCGGCGCCGGGCCAGTCGCAGAAACTCGCCGAGCTGATGCTGCGCGGCCGCGTCGAAGGCACGGCGACGCTGGAGATCGAAGGCAAGGTCAACCCGCTGGCGACGCCGCTTGCGCTCGACCTGCACGCCAAGGTGCGCGATCTCGAGCTGCCGCCGCTGTCGCCGTACGCGATCAAGTACTCGGGCTACGGCATCGAGCGCGGCAAGATGAGCGTCGATCTCGGCTACGTCGTCGAGCCGAGCGGCAAGCTGACGGCGAGCAACAAGATCGTCCTCAACCAGCTCGCCTTCGGAGAGAAGGTCGAGGGCTCGACGGCAAGCCTGCCGGTCAAGCTCGCCGTCGCGCTGCTTGCCGACCGGCACGGCGTCATCGATCTCGATCTGCCCGTCAGCGGCTCGATCAACGATCCGCAGTTCTCGCTCGGCGGCGTCATCTGGAAGGCGATCGGCAACCTGCTCGCGAAGGCGGTGACCGCGCCATTCGCGCTGCTCGCGTCGGCGGTCGGCGGCGGCGGCGCCGAGCTGTCGCGGGTCGAGTTCGCGCCCGGCGTCGCTACCCTCGACGCGAGCGCGCGCGAGGGCCTCGACAAGATCGCGACCGCGCTCGTCGAGCGGCCGGCGCTGACGCTGACCGTCACCGGCGAGAGCCGCCTCGACCGCGAGCGCGAGGCCTGGAAGATGGAGCGGCTGGCCCAGTTCGTCCGGGCCGAGAAGCGCCGCCAGGCGATTGCCGGCGGCGCGAGCGCGCAGGCCGACGTGACGGTGAGCGAGAGCGAGTACCCGGCGTTGCTGAAGGAGGTGTATCGCCGCGCCGACATCGTCAAGCCCAAGAACGTGATCGGCGTGGCCAAGGACCTGCCGCCGGCCGAGATGGAGGCACTCCTCGTCGCCAGCATCACGGTCGCCGACGACGCCATGCAGCAGCTCGCGGTGCGCCGCGGTGTCGCGGTGCGCGACTACCTGGCGGCGCGCTCGATCCCGGTCGAACGGCTCTTCCTCGGCGCGCCGAGGACGGCGAGCGACGACGCGTCCTGGACGCCGCGAGCCGATCTCAAGATCGCGCCGACCTGAGCGCGTGCCCCGGCGTCGCGCGTCGTCGGCAACAATGCGGCCGGGCCGACATCGCGCGCGCACCCGCACCGCGGTCCCTGGGGAGGACGCGAATGATCTTCGAGCAGATCGCCACCGGAGGCTGCCAGTCGTACCTCGTCGGCTGCGCCGACACCTGCGCCGGCGCCCTCATCGATCCCGAGGTCAGCCAGATCGACCGCTACCTCGGCCTGGCGACGCGCGACGGCTTGCGCATCCGCTTCGTCATCGACACCCACACCCACGCCGATCATTTCTCGGCATCGCGAAGGATCGCCGAGCGGCTCGACGCGATGACGGTCATGCACCGCGCCAGCCCGGCGCCGGCGATCGCGATGCGGGTCGACGACGGCGAGTCGATCGTCCTCGGCAAGCTGCGCCTGCAGGTGCTGCACACGCCGGGCCACACCGCCGACTCGATGTGCCTCGTCGGCGCCGATCGCGTCTTCACCGGCGACACGCTGCTGATCGGCGGCACCGGCCGCACCGACCTGCCGACGGGCGATCCGGAGGCGCTCTACGACAGCCTGTTCGGCAAGCTGCTCCCCCTCGATCCGGCGCTCCTCGTCTATCCGGCGCACGACTACAAGGGGCGCAGCCACTCGACGATCGGCGCCGAGACCCTGACCAATCCGCGCCTGCAGCAGCGCGAGCGCGGCGCCTTCGTGGCGATGATGAAAAGCCTCGACCTGTCGATGCCGACCCACCTCACCGAGGCGCTGCGAACCAACATGAGCGGCGGCAAGACGGTCGGCGAGATGCTCGCCGAGGCGACCGCGCACGTGCCGTTCATGAGCATGGCCGAGCTGCGCGCGCGAGTCGAAAGCGGCACCCACGAGCTCGTCGTCCTCGACGTCCGCGAGAAGGACGCCTACGAAGCCGGCCACATCCCGGGCGCGCGCCTGCTGCCGCGTGGCCAGCTCGAGCTGCGCGTCGACAAGGAGCTTCCCGATCCGACGGCGCGAATCGTCACCTGCTGCGAGTTCGGCCGCATCTCGACGCTCGCCGCGTCGACGTTGCGGACGATGGGGTTCCAGCGCGCGGTCGCTCTCGACGGCGGCATGAAGGCCTGGCTCGAGGCCGGCTATCCGACCCGCGCCGGCGCGCAGCCCTGAGCGCGCCAACGAGGCGCCGCCAAGGTTGCGCCGGCGTCAGCCGTGCGCCGGCAGCAGCCGGCCGCGAACGAAGGCGCTGAGCGAGTCGACCGCGAAGACGAGAACGAACATCGCGATCAGCAGCGTCGACGCCTGCGCCTGCTGGAAGATCGAGAGGTGGAAGTAGAGCAGCTGGCCGAGGCCGCCGGCGCCGACGAAGCCGAGCACCGCCGCCATCCGGATGTTCATTTCGAGCCGGTACAGCGCGTAGGCGACGCCCTGCGCCGTGACCAGCGGCAGCGTCGCGTAGGCGAACGCGGCGACGCGGCCGCTGCCGCCTTCGCGCAGCGCCCGCTCGGGTGCGGGCGACGCGTTCTCGAGGCTCTCGGCGTAGAGCCTGCCGAGGACGCCGGTGGTGTGAAGGGCGAGGGCGAGCGTTCCGGCGAACGGACCGAGCCCGGCGGCGATCACCATGAGTGCCGCCCAGACGAGCTCGGGAACGCTGCGCAGGAAGTTGAGGACGAGCCGTGCCCCGAGGCGCGGTGCCAGCCCGAAGCGGCCCGACGCGGGCAGGGCGATCGCGGCGCCGGCCGCCACCGCGAGCAGGGTGCCGACCGCCGCCACGGCAAATGTCTGCAATGCGCCCCAGGTCGCCTTCGCGAGAAAGGCTGGCGCAACGTCGGGCGGAAAGAATTCGCCGACGAATTTGGCCATGAGGCGCATCGACTCGTGGCTGAAGAGCTGGCGATAGTCGACGGCGAGGTAGGCGAAGCTTGCCGTCACCGCCGCGACGACGCCGATCGCGAGGGCGATGCAGCCCCAGCACGGCGGCAGGCGGGTCGGCGGCGCCGCGGCCGCGGCGCTCGCGCTCATCGGCAGACCTCCACGCCTTGCGTGGCGATATTCGCCTTTAAAGTGGCCCGGCCGGTCACGACAGCACGCGCCGGATCAGAGCGCTCATCGCGTCGGCAACGATGACGAGGGCCAGGAAGGTGAGCAGGATCGTGCTCGCCTCGCCGCCGTTGAGCATCTTCATCGACTGGTCCATCAGCTGGCCGAGGCCGCCGGCGCCGACGAATCCCATCACGACCGATGCGCGCACCGCGCATTCCCAGCGATAGACGGTGTACGACGCGAGCTCCTGCGCGGTGCTCGGAACGAGCGCGTAGAAGAGCGCGCCGAGGCGCGGGCTGCCGGCCTCGAGGAGCGCCCGCGCCGAGCGCGTATCGCCCGACTCGAGGATCTCGGTGTAGACCTTGCCGAGCATGCCGCCGTAGGTCACGGCGAGGGCGAGAACGCCGGCGCCGGGGCCGAGCCCGAGGGCGCGAACGAAGACGAGCGCCCAGACGACTTCCGGGATCGCGCGCAGCACCGTGAGGACGCCGCGCGTCGCTGTCCGGATCGATGCGCCGGCGGCGCGGCCGGGCCCGGGGCCGATTCGCGACACGGCGAGCGCGCGCGTCGCAACGACCGCGAGCGGGGCGGCGACGACGAAGGCGAGCGCGATCCCGGCAGTCGCGATGGCGAGGGTTTCGAGCGTCGCCCTGGCGAGCAGGGCGAGGAAATCGGGCGCGGTCGCCGGCGGCAGGAAGCCGGCGAGGAAGTTCGCCATGACCTGCAGATGTGACGTGTCGAAGAGCTGCCACGGCCTGAATTCGGCAAGCGCGAGCAGCGGCCAGAGGACGACGACCGCGGCGACGAGCGCGGTCGCTCGCGCCGTCGTCGCCGGATCTCGCAGCGGCGCGGCCGGGCGCTGGATCGTCGCTGCCGTCGCGCTCACGCGAATGTCCTCACCGCCGCCGTCGCCAGGGCCGTCGTCGTCACGGGTGCGTTCTCGTCGTGATCGCTCACTGGCATCCCGGCCGCTTCAGCGAGACGACGTTGTGCCGGCGCACTTCCTCGACGATGTCGACGCCCTGCTCGGGCAGCGCCCGGCCCTCGGTGGCGTAGAGGTCGTGAAGCATGGAGCTCGTCACCGCCGCGTTCGGGCGATCGAAGACGACCTCGCCGGCCTTCATCCCGACCAGGCGCGGGAACCACTTGAGCGCGAGGTCGACGGCGTGCAGCGAAGCGACCAGGGTCGCGCCGCGCGTCTCGCTCTCGGCGACGAGCGCGCCGACGCTGAGGTCGGCGAGGGCGGGGTCGAGCGCCGAGACCGGCTCGTCGGCGAGGACGATCTCCGGCTGCTGGTAGAGAACGCGGGCGATGCCGACGCGCTGCAGCTGGCCGCCCGAGAGGCGGTCGCAGCGGTCGAAGACGCGGTCGCCGAGGTCGAGCCGGTCGAGCATGGCGCGCGCGCCGGCGGCGTCGCCCGGGACGACGAGCGAAGCGATCGCGTTCCACGCCGGCCACGTGCCGAGCCGGCCGGCGAGGACGGCGGTGACGACGCGAAGGCGCCCGGGGATCGGTGGACTCTGGTGGACGACGCCGATGCGTGCGCGCAGGCGCCGAAGCTCGTTCGCGCCGAGCTGCCACGGATCGCCATCGTCGATGAACAAGCGGCCCTCGCTCGGCTTCAGCGAGGTGCCGAGCAGGCGAACGAGCGTGGTCTTGCCGGCGCCCGACGGGCCGATCACCGCGACGCGCTCGCCGCGCTCGAGCGCGATCGAGACGTCGCGCAGCGCGCGATGGCCGTTGGCGTGGACGAGGCCGGCGGCTTCGAGGCGAAGGCTCATCGCGCCATTCCTGCACCGGCTCGGCATTGTGCGCCTTCTTCCTGGCCCGCCTCATGAGCGACCCTCGCCGGCGCAAGCCCGCCTGCGCCGAGGATGCCTTGCCGGCGCATGACGACGGCGCCTACTTGACCAGCCCGGCCGAACGCGCCGCCGCCTCGATGCCGTCGTAGTTCGAGTTCTGCGTCGCGATGAACTTGCTTGCGCGCTGCAGGTCCATGATCTCCTTCATCGCCGGCTTCGACGCGTCGAGCTTCAGGAACGCGTCGGTGAGCTTCTTCGTGACGGCCGGATCGAGGCCGGGCCGGACCGTCCAGTTGTAGTCGTAGTACGGCGGCGTGACCGCCAGCACGCGGACCTTCTCGGCGTTCGGGTTCTTGCTCTCGAGGAGCTTGTCCATCACCGACGCGTTGAGGACGCCGGCCTCGGCGCGGCCGGCGGCGACGAAGGCGACGGTCGCGTCGTGCGCGCCCGAGAACGCGACCGACTTGAAGTCGCGCTCGGGGTCGATTCCCGCCTGCAGCAGGAAGTAGCGCGGCATCAGGCTGCCCGACGTCGACGACGGCGCGCCGAACGCGAAGGTCTTGCCCTTGAGATCGGCGAGCGTCTTGGCGGGGCTTGCGACCGGGACGATGAAGCGGCTCGTGAAGACGGCGTCCTCGGCGCGCTGGGCGATTGGAACGACGCCGCCGTTGGTGCGCAGGCGCGCCTGCACGTAGGTGAAGCCGCCGAGCCAGGCGAGGTCGAGCTTGTTCGTCGCCAGGCCCTCGACGACGGCGGCGTAGTCGGTGACGGGGACGAACTGGACGTCGAGCCCGGTCTCCTGCTTCAGATAGTCGCCGAGCGGCTTGAACTTGCGCTGCAGCTCGGTCGGCGCTTCGTCGGGAATCGCCGATACGCGCAGCACGCCGGCCGTTTGGGCGAGCGCGGCCGACGATGCGGCGAGACCGGCGGCGAGAGCGGCGCTACAAAGGAGCGAGCGAAGGATCGGCATGAAGTTGCTTTCGGATGTCAGCGTGAAGGGGCGGCGGTGCGAAAGCCGGCGAAGACGTCGCTGCGGTCGGCGACGAAGAAGTTGCGATAGCGCGCGTCGTGCAGCCGCTCGTGGGTGGCGAACGAGCCGCCGCGCAGCTCGCGATGATCGCCGAACCACGGCTTCGAGTAATCGGCGTAGGGACCGGCGACGAAGCCCGGATACGGCAGGAACGCGTCGGCGGTCCACTCCCAGACGCTCCTGCCCCACGTGAAGCGCGGGTCGCGCGCGGCGAGCTCCCATTCGGCGGCGCGCGGCAGGCGCCGGCCGGCCCAGCGGCAATACGCCTCGGCCTCCCAGGCGCTGACGTGGACGACCGGCGCCGCGAGGTCGAGCGGCTGCCAGCGATCGAACCAGCGCGTCTGCCACTCGCCATCGGCTCCACGACGCCAGCGCTGCGGATGGCCGACGTGCTGGTGCGCGCGCCAGGCGCCGGCGGGGCCGGGCCAGAAGGCGGCGTCCTCGTAGCCGCCGGCGATGACGAAGCGAAGGAAGTCGGCATTGCAAACCGGCGTCGAGTCGATTTCGAACGGCGCGACGTCGACCTGCCATGGCGGCTGCTCGTTGTCGAAGGCGAAGCCGGGCTCGTCGGGCGAACGGCCGAGCGTGATCGTTCCGCCGTCGACGCGGACCGGGTCGCTGGTGGCGAGCGACCGCATGACGAAGCCCGTCGGCGCCGGCCACGCGAGGGTCGCGCGCAGCCAAGCGAACGCCTCGCCGTGCATGTCCTCGTGGAAGAGGGCGAGGCGATGAAAGTAGTTCGTGCCGTCGTCGTCGCGGTCGCCCGGGATGGCGTCGATGCACGCGTAGAGCTGGCGCGCCAGGCGCGCGCCGAGC
>Ga0207644_10001538_pt1 | contig 14857 bp, 17 predicted proteins | sample KBSS73metaG_FD_184326 | JGI IMG/M metagenome (GOLD analysis project Ga0207644, IMG submission 184326) | Switchgrass rhizosphere microbial communities from Kellogg Biological Station, Michigan, USA - KBS S7-3 metaG (SPAdes) (version 2) | ecosystem: Host-associated > Plants > Roots > Rhizosphere... | reverse complement strand
ACAGTTTAAATTAAAAATATTGTAATTAACTTTAATTTTTGATAAAATATCTTAAGTTATTTATATACCTGCGAGGCGAATCGCCCCATATAAAACTACTATGCCCACTAGAGTGGCAAAAGTCGTCCACGCCGTGGGATGGCTGTGATGGCTCTCCGGCAATAAATCCGAAGCACCAATATAGAGAAAAAACCCTGAAAATATAGCTAAAATAATGCCGAGAGCTGATGCTGGGATTGAAAAAAACATCGTCGAAACTACCCCCAAGACCGGAGCGAGCGCATCAAGTACCAACCATTTAAATGCCTGGCTTCTTGTGCCGGAATTTTTAAGAATAAGATTGATGGTATTTATGCCGTCGGAGAAGTCGTGTACCAAGACCGCGATAGCTACTATGCCGCCTACAGCTGCGGATACTTGAAAAGCCAAGCCTACAGCTACCCCATCCAAAAAGCTATGCACCGATAGGCTGCCTGCGCCCAATATTCCTCTTTTGGTCACATGAATTTCTTCGGCGGGTTCGCCATCGTGCGCATGAGAGAAAACAAACCTATCTAAAACGATATACACCACAAATCCAAGCGCTGCAACAGAAGTGATGAAGCTTATGTCGTAATTTTTGCTGCCGAGCTCGATAGCTTCGGGCAGCAAATCAAAAAAGGCGACGCCGATGACCGCGCCTGCAGAAAAACCTAAAATAAGATGGAGTTTGTCCTTAAACCGAAGAGCAAACATTCCTCCTAAAAATGTAGAAACTAGTGCTGCGATGCTTATCCAGATAATCATATATTCTTATTATACAATTTAAAAGTTTATAAAAACACCTGTGCGGGATAGGAGAATCGAACTCCTGACCTCAGTTTGGAAAACTGATATTTTACCATTAAACTAATCCCGCAATGCTACATATCACATTATACATATAATCCTTTATTTTAAAACTTATTTTAATTTTTAGCTTGAATAAATAAATGCCCTTCTTTGAATGAAGCACCGGAATACCAAGGCCGCTCTATGACTTTTTGCAGAGTGAAACCACTCTCTTCAAAAACTCCAATATTTTTAATTCTGGAATAGGGCTTGCAAGCATAAATTTTACAGACTAATTTCCCTAAGGAATTATTCCTCACCGGCGAGTTAAAAAAGTACCCTCCAGGCACTAAAAATCTAGCTAGGTTTTGTATGGTTTTTTTTGGTGGCACGTATTCCAAAACACCTGCGGTAATTATTAAATCAAACTTTTGGCCATAAATTTCTTTAAGCTCACTCTGTATATCGGCAACGAATAAATTTGTTCTATTCTCAACTTTTTTTCTGGCTACTTTTACTCTCAAATGTTTGACCAGCTCGCTATCAAGATCAAAAGCGGTAATTTGAGCATTGGGATATTGCTCCAGGATAGCTATAGAGTAAAGCCCAGTACCACAACCTGCATCTAGAGCTTTGAACGTTGCTTCTGTGGCAAATGGTAACTGTGATATGAAATCCTGTACTGATTTTTTATATCCAGTTAAGGATAAGCCCACATCATAGATAGATGCAACCTGCCCTATGGAGGAATATATTTTTTTGGAATCCATTGTCGGGCTGCTGGGAATCGAACCCAGTCTAAACGCTCCCAAAGCGCTTGTACTACCGGTATACTACAGCCCGAACTAAACATAACTCACTATTTCAAAAGTATATCAGCGTTTAAACGCTCTCAAAATGAGGGCGCTTTTACTACCGGTATCCTACGGCCCGGAAACTCGAAAAGCAGAGTTAATATATCACAAAACTATATCACTTACTACTTTTACTCTGGCCTTTTTTTCTTTAGGGTTCAAAAAGACGACCAATAAGTCTACCTGCCATTCCTTTTCATCAGGAATTTTTTCGGATAGAAGATAAGTTTGTATTGTCCGCGATATGCGCTTCAATTTCCAAGAATGCATATTATCCTCCGGCCGGTAATCGTCTTCTGTCCCTCGATGCGCAAGCAGGTCATGAGTAACGGTTGGCAGAGTTTCACAAGAAACACTTTTTACCTCAATGAAATACAGTTTGCTATCCTTTTCAGCTATAATATCAATTTCTCCCCACTTCCTGGTATAGTTTCGCTCCACAACCAGAAATCCGTGTCCAATCAAAAATTTGACTGCGATTGTCTCGCCCATTTCTCCTGTTTTTTGTTTATCTGAAGTAAATTGTTTGGGCATATTATTGTTTCATGTAGAACATTCTTATAAAATGTTTCACGTGAAACTTACTTCCTAATTATGATGTCTTTTATTAAAATACCTTATATTTAAAGGATATTTTATATAAAATGTGCTCTAAAAGACACCTCGTTCAATGTCCTTTATAAACATTACCAACATAGTTATCCACAGTTTTGCACAATAACCTTATAATTTAAGCTACAAGTAAAGGACAAAGTCTGTTGTGCGGCCAGGGAGAATCGGACTCCCGTCTCATCCTTGGCAAGGACGTGTTCTACCACTAAACCATGACCGCAATCCATAAAAACCATTTAATTAATACTTAACTTCTTAAATCCCATTATAATATTTAATTACTCTTAATGCAATTATAAATTGTCCTTATTTTATAAGCTTTATTTGTCAATTTCTAAAAAATAGTATAGAATTGTTAGGTATTATTAAAAATTAAGTTGCACCCGTGGTGAAATGGATATCACAACAGTCTTCGGAACTGTCGTTGGGGGTTCGAATCCCTCCGGGTGCACCCTCGGCCGTAGCCTTTAGGCGAGGCATGCTCTCATCGTTCAATGGATAGGACGCAAGATTCCGGATCTTGTAATTGAGGTTCGACTCCTCATGAGAGCACAGTCGCGTCAGGCACGCAAGCTACAAAGCAATGGCAACAAAAGATTTGAGTTTACAAATCCCTATAGAGGTTTCACGAGTAACCGAAGCTCTAGAAAAGGCCGGTTTTGAGGCGTACTTGGTGGGTGGCTGCGTGAGAGACCTGTTGATGGGCAGGGAACCAAAGGATTGGGACGTAACCACAAATGCTAGGCCTGAGGAGATAATGGGGCTGTTTGAAAAAACAGTTTATGAGAACAAATTTGGCACTGTGGCTGTTATTCAGGAAGATGTTTCACAGGAAACATTACGTCAGATTGAAGTCACTCCTTACAGGATTGAGACAAAATATAGTGATTTTCGACACCCGGATGAAGTCAAATTCAGCAAAGACCTAAAGGACGACCTAAAAAGACGTGATTTTACAATCAATTCGCTGGCCTATAGGAAAGGACAACTAACGGACATGTTCGAAGGCTTAAAGGACATTGAGGAAAAGGTCTTAAGAACAGTGGGTAGTCCAGATGAGCGTTTTCAGGAAGATGCTCTCCGGATGCTTCGTGCAGTCCGGATAAGCATAGAGCTCAATTTCACTATTTCTGCAGAAACCGCGGACAGTATATTCAAAAATAAAGATTTACTGAAAAAAATTTCCAGTGAAAGAATACGGGACGAATTTGTAAAAATAATCATGTCTCCGAACCCGAGCGGTGGCATAGTGCTTTTGGAAAAGTTCGGCTTGTTGGAGTACGTTCTGCCGGAGCTCAAAGAAGGCCTCGGCTGTTTTCAGTCCGGAGAGCATGTGTATGACGTCTGGAATCATCTCCTGTACGCTTTACAGCATGCTGCGGACAAAAATTGGCCCTTGGAGATAAGGCTCTCCGCGCTCTTGCACGATATAGGAAAACCGCGCTCCAGGCGTACGCGGGTGCAAGATTTAGCAGCCGGAAGGTTCACGCCAAAGGCGGGAGGAATGGCAAGAAATCTTGCGCCCGCGCCGCCTAAAAAGGAGTTCACTTTTTACGGCCATGAAGTCATCGGCGCTAGGATGACCAAGAAGATACTAGAGCGGCTGAAATTCCCTAAAAAAGAAAGTGAGCTTATAGAAAAACTGGTGCGCCACCATATGTTCTTCTCTGATACTGAACTCATCACTCTCTCGGCCGTCCGGAGGATTATCACCAAAATAGGCAAGGAAAATATTTGGCTCCTCATGAATCTCCGGGAATGCGACCGAGTGGGCACTAACAAGAAAGAGACGTCCTACCGCCTGCGCAAGTACTTCGCCATGATAGAGACCGCGCTCCGGGACCCCATATCCGTCTCCCAGCTCAAGATAAACGGAGAATACATGATGCGCGAACTTGGCATACGCCCAGGCCCGCGGATGGGCTGGATACTAAATGCGCTCCTCGAAGAAGTATTGGACGCGCCGGAGAAAAATACTGTGGAACATCTCTCCGAACTCGTAAAATCAATGAACATGCTGGGTGACGCGGAGCTCAAAGCTCTTGGCGAGCGGGGCAAAGAGAAAAAAGAAGAGCTAGAAGAGCGTGAGATAGAAGACCTCCATAAGAAACACGGGGTGAGGAAGTAATTTAAGACACCTCTTGCTGGTAGCAAGTCTCGCAGTAGATTTTTTCGGTGCGTTCGGGAGCGTAAGCCGTCTCAAATTCATTGGCGCACTTGATTTCTCCGTGAATATGGTTTTTCAAGTCGCACATGCAAGCCCGGTGCCAGAGCTTGCGGGGGTTGCGCTTTGCCATACGGTCCTGATGCCGGCACTCAAAATCCTTGTGGGGCAAGGGTAAATTCATCCTTTTGTAGAAATCGAGTTCGGACTTGGTGATGCGGAAATTCTTCTTGCAATCCTTGCAGACCAGCACTTCTTTCAAGATGTCTTCACTCACTTCGCCTATAGTCTCTGGCATTTCGGACTCTTTTATAGTTTCTTTGCCGTAAGTCCCGCTCGTTTCTTCCTGCCAGTTGAATCCTTTGGCCTTAGCTTCTGCTTTGCTCATAGCAAAATACTCCTGGGCGAGCGTTTCATTGTAGCCAAAAGGAGAAAGCGCGGCCGGGAAAAATTCTCCGTAGGCATTTTCTTCTTTCAGGCTCGCTACAATTTCTGCCTTTAGCTTTTGGTATTCTTCTTTCGTATATTCTTTGTTTAAAATATGATAATTTTTTTTGTTTAGCCCCGCACAGCCGAAGCAATTGACGCAGTTGTAGCAGCTGTCGGAATAATACGTCTCGTTGCAATACATGATAAAAACTCCGCCGATGCAGTTGGTGCTCTGGAGCGAGCCCATCACGTTGTAGCAGCGCTCGGCATTGAAATACATATTGCTGACATCCTGGCAATCTATCGGGTCTTCACCGTCAGCCACGTAGGAACAGTTCTTGACATTTCTGACATCAAACAGATTCACGCCGTCATGGCAATTGTACATGTAGTCTCCGGTAGCATTGTTGCATTTTATCGCTGAGGCATATTTTACAGTGGCTTTGCCGCGCAGTTCGTTGTATTTTTGTTTTGCTTTTTCCAAAGACTCATGAGAGCTAAATATTTCGGCTTTCTTCTTTTCAAATTCCTCTTTGGTATATTGCTCATTTTCTATGCAGTAATTCATATTGCGGCCATTAGTACAAAAAATGCAGTTCTGGCTGTTTCTCATATCGAAAGAAAAAAGTACGTCGATGCAATCCTGCAAGCGCTCCGAAAACATGCACCGGAAGCATTTCTTGCAATCGATAGTCTCATAGCAAAGTTCGGATTCGTAAGTGGAAACACAGTCTATGCAAAATTTGCAGTGATGAATGAGCCGGCTATACATGCAGTCTTCATCGTTCTCTGATGCAAAGATAAGGTAGCAATTCTTATTCTCGGCGCTGTTGTTCGTATAGTCGCTGTTTATGCTGTCGATGACGAGGAGTGCGATGCGCGGCACTTTATTTTTGAGTTCGGCAAACTGCTCCAGGAACGGCCGCGATTTGTCGTAGTCCATTTTATAGGCAGTAGGGTCCCAGCCGTCGCCCCACCAGCATTTATGGCAGTAAACGGGAAAAGGAGTGCCTGTGGGGTATAGGGAAATGCCATCTTTCTTGCAAAGGTCGCAGGCCCTTTTGTATAAGGTTCTTTCATTTCGAAAAGCAATGCGCCGCTGCATCCGGCAATCCGGGCAGCATAAAGGCGGCGGCACCTTTATCTGGTCGTAGAAAATCAAGTCTTCTTTTCGTATTTCAAAATCTTTTTTACAAATTTTGCAGACTTTTTGCATGATTTTTATATATTTTAATAATATCACTTAGTTTGATTTTTCGCCCTTTTGGGCTCATCAGGGAAGACACGCATCTTCCGAAATCAGTCCGTGTCGTGGACTAGCCGGATAGTCCGATATCAGCGAAGAGAAAGTACAAGGTTGTCCTCCACTCGTCTTACAACCCACCCGTGATTTAAACATTCTTTCTCTACAGCTCTCAAGGAATTCCTGGACAAGCCTTCAGGCACTCCAATGGCAATTTGCTCATGGACTTCCCAATCGTTATCCACGATAGCGTTGGAAATTTTATCCAGAAGCCCTGTTTTAAGCGCTGCTTGTTTCTGTGCGATCTTAGCAAGAATTTGTTCCCTGCTTAGCATGGATTACTCCTTTCCTTGACACCTTTTAAGATAAGACAAGGCGTCTTTAAGAAATTCGCGGTCTTTTTCAAGGTCGCTACGGTATTGTTCAGCAGCATACTCCAGCTTGGGATTAGAAGCTGCCACTAAACTCGTCTTGAAGGTTAGCTCATAGCTAAGATCAATCCAGTCACCTAATTTTTTTTCCTGAATCTTCACGTCGGCCGCCCTGTGGTTGACAACCAACAAAGTGAAAAGGCAGCAAAGCACAAAAACTGGAATCACGGCCTCCCACCGTAAGCGAATGTCGTGGTTCAGCTCGACAAAAAGAAGGTGAGACGCAAAGGGCACAAAAAAACCTAGAACCATTGCGCCAATTATTGAGAATAAGTAAGCAAGAGTTAGCCGGAAGAGCCAAACCACTGCCAGATTCTTGAAAACTTCCCACTTAATCCTTCCTGCAAGTTGAGGATTCGCGATGAATTCTTTTTTCATTTGAAGAACTCCTTTCAGTTAAATAATAAAACGGTAATTTATAAATGTCTATAAATTTCCACGTAATTTTAATTGAAATACTCAGTATTTATATAATAATTTTATAAACTAACTTATTTTTGTCGAAAAAATTTGACACATTTTATTTTTCTGATAGGATAAAGCCATGCATCAAGAGAACGATGGACTCCGAAAGTCATTACTGGAAATCGGTTTCTCCACCAAGGAAGCCGACGTGTATTTAGCCATTCTGGTTCTCGGCAAGGGTACAGCCTCCAACATCGCAAGGCGGGCGCATATTGCACGGACTACGGTATATGATATTTTGGGTTCCTTGTTTGACAGGGAGTTGGTGACGCTCTCCGGCAAGGAACCCAAGCAAGAGTACGTAGCTCTCTCGCCGGACCAGCTCCAAATAAATATAGCCGCAGAGCTCCAGAGAAAAGAAAAGGACTTAAAGCAGGTCGAGGAATCTTTGGTGCCGCAATTAAAATCCATTCACAACGTCAAAAACCGCCCGAAGGTTTTATTCTACGAAGGCAAGGAAGGGCTGGAAAAAGTCTACGAAGACACGCTCTCTTCTCATGAGACGATACGCGCTTACGCCAATGTGAGCGAAATGCACGAGGCCTTGCCGCATTATTTCCCACAGTATTACAAAAGAAGAACAGAAAAAGGCATCTCTATCCGGGCAATATTTCCGAGCAACAAGACCGGCTTTGAAAGAGCGCGCGAGGACAAGAAAGAAGCGCGGGAATCCGCCATCGTCCCTGCTGATAAATATTATTTTTCTCCGGAGATAAATATTTACGACAACAAAGTCATGATAGCTTCCTGGAAGGAAAAGCTAGGCATCATCATAGAGAGCTCCGAGGTTGCGGACGCCATGAAAAAAGTCTTCGAGCTCGCCTGGCCGGAAGCTAAGCGGTTGGATAAAGAATTAAGGAAAAAGGAATTTTAATAAACCTAATCGGCAAAATGGCCTTTGGTGTCTTCGCCAAAAAATAGGCGGTGAAGAGTCTTTAAAATATTTTCAAAAATGACAGTACTGTACGTAGAGAGATTGAAAATCACCGCTAGGGTAAAGAGCGTCAAAGAAAGCCGGATACTCCAAAAGCAAAGTGGGATGGCAACCAGCGCAAAGAATACGGGCACCAAGGTGCGGATGGTGCTGCCGCGGATTTCGCGGCGGCTTATTTCGGGATTAACGATATGCCTGGAATACAAGACATATTTCCGCATCCAGTACAAAGTAAGGCCGATGAGTATGATGTGTATACCGAAGATTATGACCGCGAGCTCGCTCCGATAAAACTGCCCTAAAATGCTGGCAGAAAACGGCACCAGGCTGATGAGCATGAAAAAAAGCGCGTTGATATTGGTGAGCATGGAATCGATGGTCTTAGCATATACGGACACAAAGAAATGATGCGCGCGCCAGTAGGTAAATAGGAGCGCAAAGCTCAAAATGTAAGTGAGAAAAACGGGGAAGAGGTGCCGGATGGAAAGCCAGAGGGTCATGTTGTCGAGCGGGCCCCAGATGGCCGGCACGCGTATCTCAAACACTAAGATGGTCATGACTATGGCAAAGATGCCGTCTGAGAGCTGGTCTAATCTAGCGTGATTCATTTCTAAAATATAACATTTATATATCTAAATGAGAAACTCGGTCGATATTTTTTTGCATCAGGGTTTCTGCCACTTTTTTAAACTTATTTTTATCGCCCGTGGTATAAAACTCGTCGACTTTTTTATGTTCCGCCAATATAGAATTATTATTTAGTATAAATGATAAACGGTGGGCGACTGCACTACCGGAATCCACCAGGCGAACTTCGTCGCCTACCACTTCTTGGATCTTACCTCGTAAAAACGGGTAATGCGTGCACCCTAATGCTATGGAGTCTACTCCTTTTTCAATTAAGGGAATAAGTTCGCTTTGGAGTATGGTAGTAATTTTGGGAGAATTCAAATCTCCTTCTTCTACCAATTCTTCCAAGTTCGAACCGCCGACTTTATAAATCTCCACATTGGGGGCAAACTTAGTAATGAGTGCTGTCAAATAAGGACTCTCGGCAGTGGCAGGAGTAGAAAAAACAGCCGCTTTCCTGCTCTTGGAAATCTCGCCCAATGTTTTTACTACTGGCACCGTGCCGATAATAGGAATATCAAATATAGCGCGCATTTCGTCTACGGTATAGACAGTGGCGGTATTGCAGGCCATCACTACCGCTTTTACATCACAAGAGACGAAAAAATTTATGATTCTGGTTACTCTGTCGACGAGTTCTGCCTTGCTTTTTTTGCCGTAAGGCACAAAAGCCTGGTCGGCCACGAAAATAAAAGTCTCCTCTGGCAGGAGTTTTTGTATTTCTAAAAGTATTGATAGCCCTCCCACTCCGGAGTCAAAAATACCAATCGGTCTATTGTCCATAGTATAAGATTATAACAAAAAAATACTCTCCGGCTAAATCTCTATATAGACCGGGCAGTGGTCGGAGCCCATGACGTCGGATAGAATGCCGGCATTTTTTATTTTCTTCTTGAGCCTTGCACTGACGAAAATGTAATCTATCCGCCAGCCGACATTCCTCGCCCGCGCATTGGCAAAATGGCTCCACCACGTGTAGTGTCCCGAGCCCGAAGTAAAAAGGCGGAAAGTATCTACAAAGTCCTGGTCTATCATATTTTGAATGCCTTCGCGCTCTTCATGCGTAAAGCCTTTTCTCCCTACATTTGCTTTCGGTCGGGCCAAGTCTTCTTCGGTGTGAGCTACGTTAAGGTCCCCGCAGAATATAACCGGTTTTTTCTCGTCGAGCCCCTTCATATATTCCAAAAAAGCAGGGTCCCAATTTTTATGCCGCAGTTGTAGGCGGGACAAATCATCTTTGGCGTTCGGGGTATAAACGCTGACTACACAAAAATCCTTGAACTCAAGCATGATTATCCGTCCTTCCGTCATCGGGTCGCCGTAATTATCTTTAATTAGTTTGTATTTTTTTGCGAGCTGGGTAGGCAGGCCTAATTCTACCCGCATAGGCTCTCCCAGGGACTTATGCACAAAAATAGCCGTGCCGCTGTAGCCCTTGCGAGTGGCGGAATTCCAGTATTCTTCGTAGTCCGCAAGGTCCACCTCGCCCTTATGCGTACTTTGTTCCCTTTCCGCTTTGGTTTCTTGCAAGCACAAAATGTCGGGCCGGTATTTTTTTATAAAAGGAGCAAAAAGGCCCTTCTTATGTACTGCGCGTATGCCGTTTACGTTCCAGGAAATTATTTTCATGTTTTTAGGTTTTGTTGTGAAACTTCTTGTGCACCTCTCGCAAATGTTTGTCGGTCACATGCGTATAAATTTGCGTAGTGCCGATGTTCGCATGCCCCAGAATGGCCTGCACCGAGCGCAAGTCCGCGCCGTTACTCAGTAAGTCGGTCGCGAAACAATGCCGGAGCACATGAGGAGTGACCTTTTTGGAAATACCTGCCTTGACGGCATGCTGTTTCACAATGCGCTCGATAGACCGGCGGGTAAGCGCTCTCAACATCTTGTTCTTTGCATCAGCCCCGCTGTTCGCGTTAATTTCGGTAAAAAGCGCATCGCTCATATCTTTGCGGGCGTGCAAATAATTTTTCAGGCTTTGCTTCGCGGCATCAGAAATGAAAACCACTCGCACCTTGCCGCCCTTGCCGCGGATGGAAAGTTCGTCGGAAGAAAGATTGATGTCCGCCGTAAGAGAACAAAGCTCGGATACCCGAAGCCCGGTCGAAAAAAGCATTTCCAAAATAGCTTTGTCGCGCAGGTCTTTCAAACTGCCGGAATTGGGAGACTCGAGCAATCTTCCAAGTTCACTCGAAGTGATGAGGTCGAGGTCGCGCTCGGAGACTTTGGGGAGTTCTATCTGGTCGGCAGGCATAGAAGATATGCCCCGCTTATGCAGGAATTTCAAAAACATCCTAAGCGCAATCATATAATAGTTCTGGGTTTTCTTGGAAACCGTGGCGCCGGTCGCGCGGTTGTTGCCGGTGGACTGCCTGTTTAACCATAGGCGGAATTCTCGTACGGAAGAGTCCGTGATGTCTTTAGTGCTTTTTATCTTGCCAAACTCAAAGTAGCGGTCAAGGTAGTGTTCGTAATTCTCAAGCGTGCGAAGCGCCAAACCCCTTTCAATCTCCAGGTATTCCAAAAAACTCCTTTTAAGTCCGTTTATTTCGGATGCCATAAATAAATTATAGCATGTCGCACAATAAAGATTATTAAACATTAAAATGTCCAACAATCTAGAAATATTTTACAACATATAATGTCGCAAAATATTTAATAAAAAATAAGTTTGCAATTTTGGCTGTTTTGTGCTAATATATTTTTTATGTTAGCTACCAAGAAAAAGCAGACAATTATCAAGAAAAATCAAATCCACGAGAAAGATACAGGCTCTCCGGAGGTGCAGGTAGCCGTTATTTCCGCTGAAATCGACGAACTGGCTAAGCATTTGAAGAAACATAAAAAAGACAATCACTCCCGAAGAGGGCTCATAAAAAAAGTGGCAGACAGACGCGCTCACTTGAAATACTTGGAGCGGACCAACAAAGCCCGTTACAATGCTCTCATGAAGAAAATGGACCTAGCTTAAGGTTTCAGTAGTTTTTCTCTCCGTGTTACAATTAAAATAAATATGACAGTCATCAAGCATAAAGAACAGAGAGTCGGCGTATTTATCGATACTCAGAATCTTTACCATTCCGCCCGGAACCTCTACAAGGCCCGGGTCAATTTCGGCGCCGTCTTGAAAGATGCCGTATCCGGCAGGAAGCTCGTGCGCGCAGTCGCTTATGTAATCACCACCGAGGCAGGGGACGAGAAGAATTTCTTTGAAGCCCTGTCAAAGCTTGGCATTGAGACCAAGACCAAAGACCTTCAGATATTCGCGGGCGGCAGCAAAAAAGCCGACTGGGATGTGGGCCTCGCGGTTGATGCCATCAAGATGTCGCCGCGGCTCGATTCTGTAGTCATAGTCTCCGGAGACGGGGATTTTATACCGCTAGTGGAATACCTGCAGACCAATGGGGTGCAGGTGGAAGTGGTTTCTTTCGGCAAATCAACTTCGGGCAAGCTCCGGGAAGCCTGCGACGACTTCGTGGACCTCTCCGAAAACCCGCGGAAATACCTCCTAGGCATCTCTAACCGATAATATTGACAAATAGCCTAAAATAATGTATACTATAAGCACATTTATGGGCGATTTGGAGCTGGAAACTGTATAATAAATAAATTATGGAAAAAAATAGTGAAAGGCTAACTGCCCGAACCAAAAATACTGGAGAGGGAAAAGGCGCGTCTATCGGGAGCGTACCCATAAATTTGATCGACGCTTATATGCGGTCCGGAAAAAAGAGAACCGAGAGCGCTGTCGCGGATTACTTTGGAAAACAGGGCTTCAATCTTGACTTAAGAAACGCAATCGACATAGCCCGATATATGGAAAGCGCCAACAAAAAAGAAGTTGGGGCAAAAATGGAAGAATTCTGTGCTGCCAGTCCCGGCTTGGACATCCGCGATGCGGCAAAAATAGTAAAGGCTGGCTGGCCGGAATTGTTTGAGAATTTAATTTTAAGAAAAAACGAAGGCAAAAGGGTTGGTACTGAAGCTTTAGATGAGCTAGTGGACACACTGTGCGAACATAGATACACGCCGGATATGTCTAAAATAGAACGTGAGAAATTCAGGGCGGAATTTAAATCAGAAATTATCAGCAGTAACCTAGAATGGTTTTTGCCGGAAGATAATGAAGAAGAAAACTTGTACAGAGAGGCTTTCAGCGCCACTTGTGAAACCTTGCGGGCAAAGCACAAGGATTGGGGAGATATCGCGATAGCCTTGGCGGCAAGGCGCGTGCTCGCTGGAGAAGAAAATTAAAATGGAAATGAATCGCCAAATTATTGAATCTCAAAAAACCCTACCAGAAACCCATGCCCAAGCTAGCGCAGTACCAGAATACGCGGAAAGGATTCGGGAAATAGATGCGAGAATGCTGGTGCTGACTCAGGAAATAGCGAAATTGGAAGCAAAGGCACAAGCGGAAGAAATAGGTCTGGTCCCCGAAACCGGAGCAATAAATATTGAAAGACTGATAGACGAAAATATTTCTCCGGACGAAGAAAAAGCAATAAAGCTTGAAACACCAGACAGCAGCGTGGTAGCAACCGTCAAGGCAGAAGTTTTAAGCGAGCTAAATGATAAAACATCTGACGAAAAACAGGATAGGGCGAGTAAAAGAAAAAAAATTGTAAAAACTGTAAAGAAGGTACTGCTGGGAATCCTCGCCATAGCCACTTTTGAAGGAACTACCAGCTTTATGCCCAGAAAGCCCGACAAGGTTCGAGCCTATGAAAATATAAGGGTTACGGATTTAGAGGCTTGGGAAAAACTTAAGTTGCACCAGGACGAAATAAACAAACTCAATAATATACTAATAATAAACGAAGCCAATAAAAACTCTAAGGAAAAGTATGTGATTGTAGATAAATCAGCTGGTTTTGCTCACTTATATGAAGGCGAAAAGCTTATCTCCACCTATGAAGTTGGGGTTGGAAAAAATGTTGGCGACGAACAAACAAGAACAATTGTCGAAGATGAAAAAGTATATTGGGACGCAGGCAACAAAGAAACAGGGGCCGGTATTTATACCATAACCCACAGGGGAACATACGAAGGGGTACCCTCGTGGAACATGAAAAATGAAAGAGGAATAGAAGTCCCGACAGCCTTTCACCGAGCGGTATCGGGCAGAGAAAGATTCTTCAATAATAAAGACCCGAAAGACAACAGGATGTCTAACGGCTGTCTCAACTTCCTGGCACATTCCTTAAACGACCTGGCACAACAAAAAGGATTCGGCGCCGGAAGCAAGGTATATATATTGCCGGACAACCCTCATAATCAATTCAAAATTGTGGATGGCGAATTGGTATTTACTTCAAACGAGCAAAATGTAAACAGAACTGTCCGGCCTTACTCGCCCCAGCCGATACTCCTTAGGACCGAAAGAAAAAATGTGAACGAAAATGAAGTGGATTTTTTACAGACCCTCGCTGATTCCAAAGGGCAATTAATGAATTTATATCCGACTGTATCCAATGATGTTTACAATGAACTTGCCAAACTTGCCTATGGAATTTTCGGACAAGAAAGCAGTTTTGGTACGTATGGCGGAGTAAGAGGCCAATACGGCAGAGTCAGCGACTATGTAGGCGCAATAACGGGAAAAAATGTCAGCGCCGGAGTGACCCAAGTAAGGATAACTTCGGTAAACCCAAAAATTAAGGAAACTTTTAATATTCAAACTACTAATGATTTATTTGATACCAAAAAAGCGGCAATTGCGACTATGGGCTTGCTTTTAGACATATATACCAACAATATTCCGGACACCCAGAAAGACCACTGGGTAGACCTGACGGCTTACTATTACAACAACCCGAAGGGTTCTCAAAAAAAGATAGAAGCGGATGAAAAAACGGATTCCACTTATGTAAAAAATGTAAAAAAATATGCGGAGCAAGCGCATGTTTATTACTACCAGTTTGTAAAGAAATAAAAACCGACTATGGAAAGAATTCCACCGGAAATTTCTGAAAAACCCGCGGGTATTAACCAGAAAGAAGCTGAATATGCGGAAAGGATTCGGGAAATAGACGCGAGAATGGCCGAACTGAATAAAGAAATATATATCCTGGAACTGCAGGAAAATGAGAACGTTAAAATAAGAAAAAGGGCCGCAAGAGTAAAAAACTTCGCGAGGGGAGCGACACTGCTCACTGTAGGAGCAATATTAGGAAGCCAAACCTCCGATAGGCCCTTGCGAAATAGAACAATAAGGCCGGCGGTTTCTAATGAAAAAAGCTTATTGAAAGAAAAAAAGGAGACCGTGGAAGATAAAATAGA
>Ga0207644_10001536_pt1 | contig 14871 bp, 10 predicted proteins | sample KBSS73metaG_FD_184326 | JGI IMG/M metagenome (GOLD analysis project Ga0207644, IMG submission 184326) | Switchgrass rhizosphere microbial communities from Kellogg Biological Station, Michigan, USA - KBS S7-3 metaG (SPAdes) (version 2) | ecosystem: Host-associated > Plants > Roots > Rhizosphere... | reverse complement strand
GCCGACTCCCTCGACGGGTACGTGACGGCGTCGAGGGTGTCGGCGATCCCCGCGGTCTCGTTCATGACCTGCAGCGACACCCGGACGGACGTCGGCGAGCCCTCCAGGATCTCCGCCGCCAACGCCCGGGCGCCCGCCAGCGCGGTGCCCGCCTCGACGACCCGGTTGACGAGTCCGTGGGCCAGGGCCTCCTCGGCGGTGAGCCGTCGGCCGGTCAGGATCATCTCGGTGGCGAGCGTCTCCGGCACCTTGCGGGGCAGCCGGACCAGGCCGCCCGCCGCGGCCACCACACCGACCCTGACCTCGCTGAGCGCGAACCTCGCGGTGGTGTCGGCCACGACGAGGTGGCACGCCATCGCGATCTCGCACCCCCCACCCATGGCGAAGCCGTTCACCGCGGCGATGACCGGCTTCGTCATGCCGCGGCGCGAGGTGAGGCCCGCGAAGCCGTTCTTGGGCACCCACATCGGCTTGCCGGACCCGGAGTAGACGAGGTCGTTGCCCGCCGAGAAGGCCTTGTCGCCCGCCCCCGTCAGGATCGCGACCCACAGCTCGGGATCGGCGAAGTAGGCGTCGAAGACCTCGTCGAGCTCCTCGTTGGCCATGGGGTGCAGGCTGTTGCGCGCCTCGGGCCGGTTGATGGTCACTTCGAGGACGCGCCCCGCACGCCGCACGACCAGGTGCTCGTAGTCGTGCTCGGGATCGGCGCGCAGGACCGCGGGCCGCGGCGGGAACAGCTCGTCCATCCGGGCGGCGTCGGTGGTGACGCGGTTCCCGACGCCGAACGACCGCACGAACACGGCCCTCCCGATCGGCTCGCCGTCGCGCAGGAACTGCAGCAGCGCCTCGTCGTCCGTCTCGCTGCGGGCGAGGAACCGGCGACCGTCCGCGTCGAGCCGCCCGATGACCACGGCGTAGGCGCGGCCGCCGCGGCCGTGCACGACGGTGTACGTCTCGATGGTCGCCGGGCCGTCCGCCTGGTGCGCCACCTCGGGGGCGGGCCAGGAGTCGATCTCGGCCTGGAGTGCGCCGCTGTCGGCGGACGGCCACTCGGTGGGTGTGGTCGAGTAGACCCCGACCGAGTACTTGGAGAGGAACCCGCCGTTCGCGCCGACGAGGCCGAAGGCGCCCGGCTCGGCACGCAGCCGCTGCACCGTCTCGGCGATCGCGTGCATGGAGTAGTTGTTGCCCGCCCCACCGAAGAACGGCAGTCCACCGGTCAGGGTGAGCCCGCGGGGATCGTCGGCCGCGAGCCCCAGCGCGTCGGCCACGTTGGACACCGCGATCGGGAAGCAGGAGTAGAGGTCGATCGTCGCGAGGGCGTCGGCGCCGAGGCCTGCCACCGCCAGCGCGTGCTCGACGGCCAGGACGGAAGCGGGGCTGCGGCTGAGGTCGCGGCGCTCCAGCAGCATCCGCTCCCGGACGTCGGCGTGGCCGTGCAGGTAGACCCACCGGTCCTCGGCGATGCCGAGCCGGCGGGCCTCGGCGACCGAGGTGAGCAGCACGGCCGCGCCTTGGTTGACCTGGTCACGGGCCACCAGGTACCGCGGATACGGGTCCGCGATCATGCGGTTGCGCTCGGTGACGGTGGCGAGGTCCTCGGCGGTCCGCTCGAGGGGCGCGGCGGAGTACGGGTTCGCGGCCGCGACGCGGGTGAACGGGGCGAACAGCTCTCCCATCGTGCGGCGGTACTCGTCCTGCCCCTGGCCCAGCCGTGCGCGCCGCGCGTTGTCGAACAGCGCGTAGTAGCCGGGTGCACCCACCAGGCCGTGTGCGGACTCGGCACGCGTCGACATGCCCGCGAGCCCGTAGCCACGGTCCTCGAGGTCGCCGTCGACGTGCTCGGTGAAGTCCGGCCGGTCCGCGCGCCCGGCGAAGTGCCGCACCGTCGAGATGGCCTCGGAGCCGAACAGGAGGACCGCGGACTCCCGCCCCGCTGCGATCGCGGCGCCGAACTCGGTGACCAGGTGCTGCGGCGCCTGGCCGCCCACGACCTCGAGCACGGCCCGCGGCGGCTTCGCCCCGAGGCGCTCGGCGACCGAGCGCGGGTAGTTGTCCGAGCGGCCGAGCGGTGCCCTCGCGCCAGGCGTCGAGATCTCGAACTGCCGGACGCCGACGACGGTGGTGAGCGCCTCGGCGACCGCGGCGGGGTCCACCCCGGTGTCCGCGAGCGCCTGCGCGGACGCCGCCGCGGCGAGCCCGACGGCCGAGAGACCGGCGTAGTCGGGGTCGTCGAGCCGTTCGGCGGCCTGGCCGACCCCGACCAGGACGGGGGTGTTCGGGTCGATCTCGGCGGTCATCGCAGGGCTCCGGTCGGTTCGGGGGTGGTGTCCGGCGTCGTCGTGGCGCGGCCCGGGTCCGTGGGCGGCTCGCACGTCTCGGCGATCCCGTCGGCGACGGCCGAGGCGATCTCGGCCGCCGAGAGCCCCAACCACTCGTGGAGGACCTCGGCGGTGTGCTGCCCGGCGAGCGGGGCGGGCCGCAGGGGCGGGTCGGCCAGCGTGGAGAAGCGCGCGGGCGCGTTCTCCGTCGGCAGGTCGGCACGGATCAGGGGATGCCGCATGGTGCGGAAGAACTCCCGGCTGTGCAGGTGCGGGTCGTCGAGGAGGTCGGCCACCCGGTGCATCATGCCCGCAGGCACCCCGGCCTCCTGGAGCAGCGTCATCGCCGCCCGCGGCGCGTGGCGAGACGTCCAGTCCCGGACGAGGGCGTCGACCTCGGAGCGCAGGCGGAGGCGGTCGGCGGTCCCGGCGTAGCGCGGATCGGCGGCCGCGCCCCCCAGGACGCCCGCGAGCCGGGCCCAGTCCTCGTCGCCGCGGATCTCGACCACGCACCACTCGTCGTCGCCCGCACACGGGAAGAGTCCGCGCGGCGCGTCGCCCGGCAGGTCGTTGCCGACCGGCCCGACGGTCCCCGGCTCCGCGATCGCGCTGGCGAAGAGCGGAGCGAGATGGTCGAGGAACACCTCGGACTGCGACACCGCGACGTACCCGCCCCGCCCGGTGCGGCGCCGCGCGAGCAGCGCCGCCAGCACCGCGGTGGCCTCGACGCGGGCGGCCACGTGGTCCGGGTAGATGGTGACCGCGTCGCTGAAGCCGTCCTCGTCGGCCGGGTACCGCCAGAGCCCGGTGAGGCCCGAGGTGGCCCGCACGAGCGGTCCGTAGCCCATGCGCCTGCTCCAGGGCCCGGTCGGGCCGAAGGCGCTGCTCTCGGCGATCACCAGCCGCGGATTGAGCGCCAGGAGCTCCTGATGGCCGAACCCGAGCGACTCCATCGTGCCGGGCTTGAAGTTCGACAGCACCACGTCCGCCTCCGCGGCGAGCCTGCGGAACAGGGCCGCGCCCTCGGGGTGTCGCAGGTTCAGGCCGACGCTGCGCTTGTTGCGCTGCCCCCACGCGAACCCGGGCGTCATGGCCGACCCGTCGTAGGACTGCCGCGTCCCGTCGGGGAAGTCCGAGTTCTCGATCTTGACGACGTCCGCGCCCAGGTCGGCGAACAACCGGCCGGTCTCGGCACCGACGACGATCACGCCCAGGTCGAGGACGCGGAGCCCGGCGAACGGGCGGGACGACCCGAACCCGTTCTCCTCCCGGGGGAACGGGAGCGTCCGCGCGGGCGTCCCGCCGTCGATCTCCGCGAAGACCGCGTCGGTGTCCTCGCCGTCGACGTGCAGCGGCAGCCGGATGCCCGTCCGCCTCCCGTCGATCTCGACGGTCCCGTCGGGGACCCGCAGGCTGCCCCCGCCGGGGAGCGCCAGGTCGGTGACGACCTGCCGGGCGCGCAGGTGCTCGGTGTCCGCCACCTCGGCGAGGCCCAGCAGGGCCGCGGTCGGCACACCGTGCGCCTGGCCCTCGGCGACGATCTCGTCTCGGGTGCGGGTCGCGAAGAGTGCCCCGATCGCCGCCGCGAGACGCTCGGCCTCGGCGTGCCGCCTGCCCAGGCTGTCGTACTCGGGCGACGCGAACTCCGCGGGCTCGCCCAGCCACCGGAACATCCCGCGCCACTGGCGTTTCGACAGCACGCAGATGCGGACCCGGCCGTCGGCGCAGCCGAAGATCGGGTAGAGCGTGCGGGCGTCGGGGCGCCCGCGCGGCCCGGTGGCCGCGGCTCGCCCTCCCGTCGCGCTGCCGCCGATGCCGAACCCCGGATCGATCACCTGGGCCGTCGCCTCGAGCAGGGACACGTCGACGAGCTGGCCCTGCCCGCTGTCGACGCGGTGGGCGAAGGCCACCAACGCGGCCCATGCGGCCTGGGCCGCGGCGGACCCGTGGACCAGGCCCGCGGGCGGGATCAGCGGCTCCCGGCCGGGCAGCCCCGACCTGCTCAGGACCGAGCTGAGCGCCGCGTGCACGGCTTCGCCGCCCGCCCAGGCCCGGTAGGGCCCGGTCAGCCCGAAGTCGGTGACCGCGACCACCACGAGATCGGGCCGCCGCGCCAGGATCTCCTCGGGCCCGGTTCCGCGGACCCCCACGGCACCGGTATCGGTGACCACGATGTCGGCGGTGTCGACCAGGGCCTCGAAGCGCGGCCGGTCGTGGTCCCGAAGCGGGTCCACCCGCACCGAGCGGGAGTTGGCGGCTCGTACGAGGGCGCCCGGATCGGCCGCGGGCGGTTCCTCGACCGACACGACCCGGATGACGTCCGCCCCGAGGTCGGCCAACCCCCGCGCCACCGCGCGGGCGGGACCGGTGCACAGGTCCACGACCCGCACCCCGGCGAGCGGGAGCCGGGTGACGCCATGGTCCGGTGTCGACGCAGACGTGGTCATGCAGGCCTCCTCGTGGGTGCCCGACGCCGGGTGCGACGCCGCACCGCCCATGTCACCCGTCGCCGACGCCCGGCGTCCAGTGCTGATGCGGACACGTCCGTGCCGCCGCGCGCAAGGTGCCCGGCGGGCCGGGTTGCCCACCGTCGACCCCACCGGAGAGACTCGCGGCATGGAGTTGGCCCAGCTTCGCAGCTTCCTCGCGGTGGCCGAGGAGCTGCACTTCGGCCGGGCCGCCGCACGGCTGCACCTCACACCGTCGCCGGTGAGCCGGGCGGTGAAGGACCTCGAACGGGAGATCGGCACCGATCTGTTCGTCCGGCAGTACCACCAGGTCGAGCTCACGGACGCCGGACGGCACCTCGCGGACCGGGTCGCCACGCTGCTGCCCGAGATCGACCGGCTGGCCGCGGACACCCTCGCGGTCGCCGGGCGGCACCTCGAGGTGCGGGTGGGCGGGGCGCACCTGGCCCCGCCCGACGTGCTCGACGACGTGATGGTCCGCGCCGGGCACGCCCTCCCCGGGCTGCGGGTGGACGTCGTGCTCGGCTCGTCGGCCGAGCTGCTGGACCAGCTGCGCCACGGCACCCTCGACATCGCGGTGGTGCACGTGCCGGTCGAGGACCCTGCCCTCGAGGTCCTGGAGATGGCCTCCTACGGCTTCGACCTCGCCATGCGATACGACGACGTCCTGGCGGACCGCCAGGCGATCTCCCTGACCGAGATCACCGACCGCACGGTGGTCGTCGTCAGCGACTCCGTGCAGCCCGCCGTGATGGGCCACATGCGGTCCGCACTCGCGGCCGCCGGGATCAACAGGCTCGTCCGCCAGCCCGACGCGGACGTCGTCAAGATCGTCGAGCACGTCCGCCGGACCGGGTCGGTCACCTTGACCAGCTCTGCCTCCGGCGTCGGCAGGCGGCTCTTCTCGGGCCCGGAGTTCGCGATCGTGCCGCTGACGGACGGCCCGATCTTCCGGGTGGGGGTGGCCTGGCTGCGCACACGGGTGCAGGAACCGGTCGTTTCCCGCCTCGTGGCGGCGATCCGCGCCCACCACGAGACGTCCACGGCGGCGTCTGCGGCGTCCGCGGCGCGGTAGCGGCCGAGAGCCACTCCGCCGCGACGCGGCACGTTGCGCCGTCCGGCACGTAGGTGGCGCAACGGGCACTGGACGGGCCACCCGGGCCGCGGTGTGCCGGCGGCAGGTCCATCCCCACACTGCTCGACCTCGGCTTCCGCGTGGTCGCCGTGGACCATCGTGGACACGGCCGCTCCTCCGCCCCGGCCACCGACTATCGGCCGGAGACCTTGGCCGACGACGCGGCGGCGCTGCTGCACCACACCTCGAGGTCGCTCCGAGGAGTTCCACGCGCTGCTCACCGCGTTGCTGACTCGGCTCGGCCTCGTCCCGGCGCCCGCGCCGGAGCCCGCCGACGCCGGATGAGTCCACCGGTGCGGGGCCGAGTTCCCCATCGTGACCGCGACCCGCATCGGAGCCACCTCGCGACGGTGCTGCCCGCGAGCCTGGTCGAGCCCGGGCTGCGGGACGGCACCGGCAGCGGGTGTCATCGTCACGTCTGGTTGAGAAGCACCCCGGTGATGACCTGACGGTTTCGGGCCGCGTCGAACGCCTCGGCGATCTCGCCCAGGGCGTAGGTGCGTGACACCATCACACCGGCGTCGACCAGGCCGGACTCGATCATGCGCGCGAACCGAGGGACGTCACGACGCAGGAAGCCCCCACCGCTCTGGCTACTGCGGATCTGCTTGCCGAACAGGGCGTAGGCAACTGCCGGCAGGGTGACGGTCGAGGTCATGATGGGTACGGCCACGCTGGTCGGCACCACGATCCCGCCGTTGCGGGCCAGGCCGAAGACCTGCTCGAGACCGGCAGCCGTGCCGGTGGCCTCGAGGGCGACGTCGGCGCCGCGCCCGCCGGTGAGGGCGCGGACCTGCTCCGCCGGGTCGCCGTCCGCCGGGTCGATCAGGTCGGTGGCACCCAGAGCGCCTGCGAGCTCCCGACGACGGGGGAGGGGCTCGATGGCGAAGATCCGCTCGGCACCCGAGGCCTTCGCCGCCTGGACCATCCACAGCCCGAGGTGACCGAGGCCGAGCACGGCCACCGAGTCTCCGGGCTGCACCTGCGCCACCTCGACCACCGCCCCGATGCCCGAGAGCGCGCCGCACCCGAGCAGGGCGAGCTGCTCGACCGGGAGGTCGCTGTGCACCACGGCGAAGCAGCGCTCGTTGTAGACCATCCGTTCCGCGAAGGCCCCCGCGCCGCCGTCGGCGACGACCTCCGCTCCGTCGGAGTCGGCTCGACCGATGGCCTGCGGTGCTGAGAACATCGTCTGCCACAGCCTGTCGCACTGGGAGGGCGTACCGCGCTGGCACTGGTAGCACGCCCCGCACTCCATCGTGCCTGCCAGGACGATCCGGTCACCGGTGCGCGCTCTCGTGACGCCGGGTCCGACCTCCTCGACGATGCCGGTCGCCGAGTGGCCGGGCACGAAGGGGCGGGCCGACGGGGAGTCGCCGTCGACGCTCACCGTGTCCGTGGAGCAGACGGCCGATGCGTCGAGCCGGACCACCACCTGGCCCTCGCCGGGGTCGATCAGCGTGAGGTCCTCGACGGCGATCTGGCCGTCCGACCGGGAGACTGCGCTCTTCACCGTCATCGCTCAGCTCGCTCGGGGGATGCCGACGACGATGCCGCCGTCGGCAGCGAAGGCGCTGCCGGTGGTGTACGTGGCGTCAGCGATCAAGAACACGGCCAGTGCCGCGATCTCCTCGGGCCGCCCGAACCTGCTGATCGGGATGCCGTCGGTCGCCTGCTTGGGCACGGCGGCGTTCATCGGAGTGTCGATGAGACCCGGGTGGATCACGTTCACCCGGATCCCGTACCGGCCGAGCTCCAGCGCCGCCGCCCTGGTCAGGCCGACCACGCCGTGCTTGGAGACGCCGTAGGCGGTGAGGTCGGTCACGGCGAGCGTGGCCACCATCGAGGAGGTGTTGACGATCGCGCCGCCGCCGGCCGCCTTCATGCCGGGAAGCACCGCCTTCAGGCCCAGGAAGTGCCCGGTGAGGTTCACGTCGAGAGTTCGCCGCCACGAGGCCGGCGTGAGGTCCTCCAACGGAGCGGCCTCGGAGATGCCGGCGTTGTTGACCAGGATGTCGACGGGGTCGCCCCAGCCGGCTGCCGCGGCCACCGCCTGCTCCCAACCGTGCTCGTCTGTCACGTCGAGCTTGAAGTACTGCACGCGGTCGCCGAGGTCGCGCTCGAGGGTGCCGTCGCCGGGGGTGAGGTCAGCGTTCAGCACGCGTGCGCCGCGAGCCACCAGGGCGCGGGTGTGGGCGGCCCCGAGACCGCTCGAGCCCCCGGTCACGATCGCTGTGCGGCCGGAAAGGTCGGTCGTGGACATCGTGGACATCATCGTCTCCTTGCTGCGCGGGTACTCCGCGAACTCCGGTCACGCTAGGCAGCCACTCGGGCCGTGCGTAGGGTGAATTCACCTGTCGCCTCGCGCGTCGGACGCGGGGCCGCGTTCCTGTACGTCCGGAACGCCGAGTCGGCGATGCATCTCGCGGTGGCCACGGAGGATGCGCCCGTCACCGCCTAGCGGCCCTTTCCGCCTCACGCAGCACCAGCCGATGACCTCCTCGCCCATGGCGAGTGGCACGTCGAGCTGACGAGCCAGGTCACCGGTCGGCGAGCACCTGCGCGATGGAGACCGATCCGTCCGCTCGGGGGCTGGACTTTTTGAGTGCGACTATTGAAAATAGCCACGAGCTCACCGAGGAGCTCCACCCGGGAGGTCGCTCGACGTGGATCACAGAGGGCTCGACCGCAGCCTGCTCGAGCGCGTCGGGGAGGTGGCGCAGACATCGCCCGCGGCGCTCGTTCGGCACCTCCACCAGGCGCCGGGGCGGACCCCGTCCTGGACACCGTCGTCGTCGCCCTCAGCGCCGGCCCGCTGCCCCGGGTCGACGACAGTCGCCGCGTCCGGCGGCTCTCCGACCTGGTCGTCGGTGCAGCGATCTGACCAGACGATCTGATCAGACGATCTGACCGGAGAGGACGTCATGACCGACATCATCGACCTGGAACCGAGGAGCCTCGCGCTGCCGCAGGACCTCATCGACAGGCTGACCGCAGTGGTGGGGCCCGAGGGGATCGAGACCGAGCGCTCCGTCGTCGACGGTTTCCGGGACCCGTTCTGGATCAAGGGTGACGACACCTACGCGGCATCTGCGGTGGTGCAGCCGACGACCACCGAGCAGGTGCAGGAGGTCGTGCGCCTGGCCAACGAGTTCGAGGTGCCGGTGTGGCCGCACTCGCAGGGACGCAACAACGGGTACGGCGGTCCCTCGCCCCGCGTGCGGGGATCGATCCAGATCGGCTTCCGCCGGATGAACACGGTGCTCGAGATCAACGAGGAGCTCGCCTACGCGGTGGTCGAGCCGGGCGTGCGGTGGTTCGACCTCCATGCTGCGCTGGAGGAGCAGGCTCCCGGCCTGACTCACTCGGTGCCCGACATCGGCTGGGGCAGCTTGATCGGGAACTCGATGGACTCCGGCATCACCTACATGCCCTACGGCAGCGACTACCAGTTCCCGTGCGGCATGGAGGTGGTCCTGCCCGACGGCGAGCTGCTGCACACCGGCCACGGAGCGATCCCCGACGGCAAGGCGTGGCACGTCTACAAGCGCTCGCTCGGGCCGACCGTGGAACCGCTTTTCATCCAGTCCAACCTCGGCATCGTCACGAAGATGGGGGTCTGGCTGAAGCGCAAGCCCGAGGCCTACGCCCCCCTGCTCATGTCGATCTCGGACGACGCCGACCTCGGCCAGGCCATCGACACGATCCGCGAGCTGCGCCTGGCCGGGCACCTCGAGGGTGTGCCCACCCTGTACCCCACCCTGCGTGCCGCCGTCATGCTGACCGACTCACCGGTCGTGCCGGCTCGCAGGCAGTTGCGGCCCGAGGACTACCGGGAGATCGGTGAGCGCACCGGCGTGGGCGCCTGGGCGCTCCGCGCCGCCGTCTGGGGCGATCGCGACATCGCCGAGCTCAAGATCGCCAAGATCAGGGCGGCCTGGGAGCGGATCCCCAGCGCCACCTTCACGCCCAACCGCATCTACGCCCCGCACGAGTACGGCGAGATCACGCTGGCACACGAGAAGATCCAGGCCGGCATCCCGACCCTGAAAGCCGTGGAGCTGACTCCCGAGCACGTCGGCCACGTCGGGTTCTCCCCGGTGGTGCCGATGCAGGGGGACCAGGTGCGCTTCGTCGTGGACCAGCTGCGCTCGCGCATCCTGGCCCGCGGTCTGAACTTCTCCGGCGGCATCATGGTCACCGGCGAGCGCTCCGCGGTGATCGTGTGCGGCATGCAGTTCGACCACACCGATGGGGAGAGCGTCCGCAACGCCTTCGACCTGGCCAAGGAGCTGGTGCAGGAGATCGGGGCGCTCGGCTACGGCGAGTACCGCGCTCACCTGGACTTCATGGACCTGGCCTCGGATCAGTACTCCTTCAACGACCACGCCTACCGGCGCCTGGTGCAGAAGATCAAGGACGCGCTCGACCCGAAGGGGGTGCTCTCACCGGGGCGTCACGGGATCTGGCCGAAGGACTACCGGGCCGTCGTCGCGCAGTCGCCCTGGGAAGAAGACACGCGGCGGGCGAACTCCGGCCGCTAGTTCGTCGGACAGCCGAACAGCTAGACAGCAAGACAGCAAGACAGCAAGACAGCAAGACAGCAAGACAGCGGGAGCGTGCATGGCCGCGCGCCCGTCCACCGTCAATGGAGAGGGTCGGAGATGACTGAGAACACGCGGGTCGCGTTGATCACCGGAGGTGCCGGAGGCATCGGACGCGTGACGGCGAACAAGCTGGCGCAGGAGGGCTACACCGTCGTCGTCGCCGACGTGAACGACGAGGGGACCAAGGCCGCCGTGGCCGAGATCGAAGCCGCAGGCGGTGTCGCCGAGGCGATCCACCTCGACGCCACCCACCGCGATGACGTCCACGCTGCGCTCGCGGGCATAGTCGAGCGCCACGGGCGGATCGACCTCTCGGTGAACAACGCCGGCCTCCAGCACTTCGCTCCGATCGCAGAGATCACCGAGCAGCACCTCGACTCGCTGGTGAACCTGAACTTCTCCGGATACGTCTGGGTCGCCCAGGCCACGATCGAGCACATCCGGCGTCAGGGCTTCGGCACGGTCGTGAGCGTCGCTTCGGTGTCGGCCTTCCTCGGCGTGCCGAACTCGACGATCTACAGCGCGCTGAAGGGCGCGATCGTGTCCTTCACCCGCACGCTCGCCGCCGAGGTCGGACCTGAGCAGATCCGCATCAACGCCGTTGCGCCAGGTTCCGTGCAGACGCCCGGTTCGAACGCGCTGCACGACCCGGCCGCCTTCGAGCGCCGCGCCCAGAAGGCGGCGATGAAGCGCCTGGCCCAGGCGGAAGAGGTGGCGGACGCCATCATCTGGCTCGCCTCGGACAAGGCGAGCTTCGTGACGGGCCAGACCATCCTGATCGACGGCGGCGCCGTCGGATCCCTCTGACGGCGACCCGAGAGCGGAGACGACCATGACTGCCACAGCGGCGACCACGCCCCGGCTCTACGCATTCCGAGCGCCCCGCGGCACCTTGCCGAAGAACGACATGGTGGTGGGGCTCGAGGGCGAGATCACCATCCCGACGGGGCTCTACCTCGTCGAGCACCCGAGGGGCCGGGTGCTCTTCGACACCGGGCTGGCATTCGACGCCTTCGACGACCCGTACGCGGTCTACGGGCCGATGGTCGACGCCCTCGAGATGGAGATCGACCCCTCGCTCCGGATCGACCGGCAGCTGGCCGAGATCGGCCTCGAGATCGAGGACATCACCCACGTGGTGCTGTCCCACGCCCACCTGGACCACACCGGCAGCCTGTACAAGTTCCCGCACGCGAAGTTCTACATCGGCCCGGGCGAGTTCGACTTCGTGGCGACGGCCACCGGACTGCTGGCGCAGAACATCCGGCACGCCGACCTCGAGCCGACGCGCGAGTTCGACTGGACGGACGTGCCGCCTGCGGGTCTCGACCTGTTCGGTGACGGGGTGCTCGAGCTGATCCACGCGCCCGGGCACACGCCCGGACAGCTGGTGCTGAAGGTCGCCCTCGCGGCGCGCTCCTTCATCCTCACGTCCGATTCCGTGCACCTGCAGGTGGGACTGGACACCGAGGTGCCCGACCGCTTCGCCTGGAGCGACGAGGAGTCGATCGCGTCGCTGCGCAAGCTCAAGCGGATCGCCGCCGAGAGCGGTGCGGAGATCTGGGTGCACCACGACCCCGACCACTACGCCGCGCACGTGAAGCTGCCCGAGTTCTACGCGTGAGGGCCTCGACGACGCACGACCGAACAGCCGATCCGGCGAGGGAGAGTTCGCACCGATGAGCGATGAGACACCCACCGTGGCGGAACGCGGAGACCGGATGCGCCGCCAGGTGCTCGGCGACGCGCACGCCGAACGGTTCCGCGCCCACACGACCGAGTTCACCCGTCCCCTGCAGGACCTCGTGACCGAGTACTGCTGGGGCGCGGTGTGGACCAGGCCCGGGCTGGAGCCCAAGACCCGCAGCCTGCTCAACCTGGCGATGCTCACCGCGCTGGGCGACATGGACGAGTTCGCCGTCCACGTGAAGGGCGCCGTCACCAACGGCGTGACCGCGCTGGAGATCCGGGAAGTGCTGCTGCAGGCGTCGATCTACTGCGGCGTCCCCGCGGGTGTGAAGGCCACCCGCACCGCGCAGACCGTGCTCGACACGCTCGAGCGCGACGGGCTGCTGCCGACGTGAGCCTGCTCCACCGGTGGGACTCGTGAGCGTCGGGGAGGACTCGTGACCATGACGTCGTCGTCCGGGTGGGAAGTGCTGGTGGTGCGGCACGGCACCCTGCTCACCACCCGTGGGGCCATGTTCCAGCACCCGGACGACCCGGGGGCGGCCCAGCGGATCGACTACTACTTCTGGGTCCTCCGGTCGCGCGACGAGACCCTGCTGATCGACACCGGCTCTTCGGCCGATGCCATGCGCGAGCGGGGGCGGACGGTCACCGTCGCGCCCTCGCGGGTGCTGGGCGCCCTCGGCATCGGAGCCGAGTGGGCGGGCACGGTAGTGCTCACCCACGCGCACTGGGACCACACCGGCCACCTGGCCGAACTGCGGTCCGCGCGGGTGGTGATGGCGCGCTCCGAGTTCGACTTCTGGCACTCGCCCGAGTCGGAGGAGCCTGCCGTGCGCGCCCTGGCCGACGAGCGCGATCTCGAGGTGATCGACCGGGTCTCGGCCGAGGGCCGGCTCAGCCTGGTCGCTCCCGGTGCGGACGGGTACGAGCTCAGGCCCGGTGTGCGTCTGCTGCCGGCCCCCGGTCACACCCCCGGCCAGCTGATGGTAGAGGTCGACACCGCGGTCGGCCCGGTGCTCGTGACCTCCGACGCCGTCCACTTCGACGAGGAGCTGGCCCGCAGAACGCCCTTCCGTCACATGGTCGACGTGGTCAGCGCGCACCGCAGCTACGGCGCCATCGCGGACAGGCAGGAGGCGCCGGACGGCACCCGGCGTGCGGTCGTGGTCCCCGGGCACGAGCCGGGACTGCTCGACCGCTACCCCCGCGCCGACGGTGTCCTCGGCCTGCACACGGCGGTCATCGGGCGCCTGACCGAGCCGATGGCCTGACGCGCTCGACCGCAGGCCCACCGCGGCCGCGGTTCACCGTCGAGGGGTCTGCGCCGACCAGTGGGCCGGCCCAGACCCCCTCGACGGGCGTCACAGTCAGCGCAGGCCCGCCTGGACCTCCGCCATGGAGACGACGTTGGCCAGCAGCATCGCGCGCGTCATCGGTCCGACCCCGCCGGGGTTCGGTGACAGCAGGCCCGCGACACCGGCGACCTCGGGGTCGACGTCGCCTGCGAGGCGCGCTTTGCCGCTCGCGCTCGTGCCCACGCGTGTGACGCCGACGTCGAGGACGGCGGCCCCCGGTGCGATCCAGTCCGGCTTCACGAAGTGCGGGCGCCCCAGCGCCGCCACGACGATGTCCGCGCGGCGGACCTCGTCGGGCAGGTCGCGGGTGCGCGAGTGGGTCAGCGTCACCGTCGCATCGATCCCCTTGACCGTCAGCAGCAGTCCCAGGGGGCGGCCCACCGTCGTTCCTCGCCCGATGACCGTCACCCGCCGCCCGGCGATGTCCACACCGCTGTGCTGCAGCAGCTCGACGATCCCGGCGGGCGTGCACGGCAGCGGCGAGGTGATGTCGCCGGATGCCCCCAGCACCAGGCGACCCAGGTTGATCGGGTGCAGCCCGTCGGCGTCCTTCGCCGGGTCGATCGACTCCAGGACCCGGTTCTCGTCGACGCCGGCAGGCAGCGGCAGCTGGGTGATGAAGCCGGTCACCGCGGGGTCCTCGTTGAGCTCGGCCACCGCGGCGAGGATCTGCTCGATCCCGGCGCCCGCCGGCAGCTCCTTGCGCACCGAGGCGATGCCCACCTCCGCGCAGTCACGATGCTTGCCTGCGACGTAGGAGCGCGAACCCGGGTCGTCCCCCACGAGGAGGGTGCCCAGACCCGGCACCCTGCCCGCCGCCGCCAGCGCCACGACGCGCCGGCGGAGCGAGTCCTTGATCGCCCCCGCGACGGCGGTGCCGTCCAGCGCGGCGGCGCGCTGGGACCGGGGGGTCCGCGTCACGGCGGGACCGCTCGTCATGCGCTCGCCACCGCGTCGGCCGCGGGAAGCAGGCTGGGGATGCCGGCGACGTCGATGGCGCCGTTCCTCTCGAGGTCCAGGAAGGGATAGCGCGCGACGGTGGCGCGGATCTCCTTCTGCGGCGTCCCGGGGCGTCCCCACAGCACCTTCAGCTCGTGGCCCTCGGTCGCATGGCGCTTGTCGATGAAGCCCAGTGAGATCATCCGTCGGTAGTAGACGCTGTGGATGCGTCCGGTGGACGTGCCGATCCGCTCACCGTCGGCCAGGACCCAGTCCGCGTGGTAGATGAAGCCCATCCGGCCCTCCAGGTTGGAGTGGATGTCGGAGGGCAGGTCGATGCGGTCGTAGGGCTCG
>Ga0207644_10001532_pt1 | contig 14889 bp, 13 predicted proteins | sample KBSS73metaG_FD_184326 | JGI IMG/M metagenome (GOLD analysis project Ga0207644, IMG submission 184326) | Switchgrass rhizosphere microbial communities from Kellogg Biological Station, Michigan, USA - KBS S7-3 metaG (SPAdes) (version 2) | ecosystem: Host-associated > Plants > Roots > Rhizosphere... | reverse complement strand
GGCTTTTCTATTTTGCCGGCGTCAACCGTGCGACGCCGCCGGCTGCTGCCTTTGAGCCGTCGGATCTGATCCGCGTTAGCGGCGTATTCGAACGGGGTCGGCTATCGCCAACGCCGACCCTCCACAATTACTCAACCGATCGAGCGTATCCGCCCTGCCGCCGGTGGGCCGAAGCGCGCGCTGTATTGCCATATGCTACGATACTCGCGACTGGAACCGCGGCATGGCGGCGACATGCGGAAAAGCCGGCAATCTGTCCGGGTCGCGCAGTCCGAAAATTGAGGAGACGCCCCGATGAGCGCATTGGCCTATGAATCTTCACCGGCCGACGTTGATCGCACGTTGGCCGATGTCCTTGGGCAGTTCGCCCTGCAGCTTGCCTATGACGACATTCCGGCCGCGGTTCGCGAGCGCGCCAAGCACTTGATCCTGGATTCGGTCGGAATAGCGCTAGCGTCGACAAAATATCCTTTCGCATCCGTTTCCCTGGCTGCGATGGAAGAATTGGGCACCGGCACGTCGGCCGTCATCGGCGTCGGCCGCCGCCTGTCGCTTCGCGACGCCGTGCTCATGAACGGCATCCTCGTCCACGGCCTCGACTTCGACGACACCCATTCGCGCGGCGTCATTCATGCGACTGCGAGCAGCTTTCCTTGCGCCCTGGCGCTCGCCGACCGGGACGACGCGGATGGCCAAAGACTGCTGGCGGCATACGTCGCGGCGATGGAAGTTGCGACGCGGCTCGGGTCGGTCGCCAAGGGCGGCTTCCATCAGGTCGGCTTCCACCCGACCGGATTGATCGGCGCGTTCGGCTGCGCGCTCGCGGCGGCGAAGCTTCTCGGCCTCGATGCGCACCGTGCCACCATGGCGCAAGGCATCGTGCTGTCTATGGCGAGTGGCAGCCTCGAGTTCCTCGAGGACGGCGCCTGGACCAAACGCATGCATCCGGGCTGGGCCGGCGTTGCCGGCATCACGGCGGCGACGCTTGCGAAGCACGGATTCGTCGGGCCGCGGGGCGCCTATGACGGCCGCTTCGGCCTTTTCGCCAGCCATCTCGGCAGCCATTTCGCGCAGGCGGACCTTGCGCTCGCCACTGAAGCTCTCGGCCGGAGCTGGCAGATCGACGAGGTCGCGGTGAAACCGATTCCCGCCTGCCACTTCGCGCACGCCGCGGCCGACGCGGCCGTGGCGCTGCACGAGAAGCATCAGCTGGCGGCCAAGGACATCCGCCGGGTGCGCGTGCTGGTGCCGCAGGAAGTGGTCAAGACGGTCTGCGAGCCGATCGCCAACAAGCGCAATCCCGCCAACAGCTACGACGCGCAGTTCTCGATCCCCTACATCGTGGCGACCGGCCTGTTGAAGGGACGCTTCACGCTCGCCGAGCTGGAGGACAAGGCGCTACGCGACGCCGCGGTGCTCAATCTGGCATCGCGCGTCGACTACGCCGTCGATCCCGCCTCGACCTTCCCGCGGCATTACACGGGCGAAGTCATCGTCGAGGCGGAGGACGGACGCAGCCTGCGTCATCGCGAGGCGATGAATCGCGGCTGCGCCGATCGGCCGTTGAGCAATGACGAGGTGGCGGCCAAGTTCTTCGACAATGCCGAGCGCGCCGTGTCGCGCGAAACGGCGGACCGCATCGCCGATGCGGTCTTGCGGCTCGATCGTCAAAACGCCCGTACGCTCGCCGACGCCCTCTGCGCTGGGCGCTGAGGAGCAAACGATGGACGCCGTCACCGACAAGGTCGAAACGGCCGCGAACGAGCGGCTCGTTCTCGACATGGTCGACAAGTTCCTGGCGACAGAGGTGAAGCCGCACGTCCACGCCTTGGAACACGACGACGTCTACCCGGCGGCCATCGTCGAGAAGATGAAGGAGATGGGGCTGTTCGGCTGCGTCATCGCGACCGAGTACGGCGGGCTCGGCCTCTCGACCTCGACTTATGCGAAAATCATCGAGCGCATCTCGGCGGTGTGGATGTCGATCAGCGGCATCATCAACTCGCACCTGATCATGGCCATGGTGGTGCAGCGCAATGGCACCGAAGGGCAAAAGGCGGCGTTCCTGCCGCGCTTCGCGACCGGCGAGTTGCGCGGCGGCGTGGGTTTGACCGAACCCGACTGCGGCACCGATCTGCAGGCGATACGAACCACGGCGCGGCGCGTCGGCAGCGACTACGTCGTCAATGGCCGCAAGACCTGGATCACCAACAGCCTCTACGGCAACTGCCTCGCCCTGCTGGTCAAGACCCACCCGGACGCCAAGCCGCGGCATAAGGGCATGAGTCTCCTCATCGCCGAAAAGGGCCCCGGCTTCACGGTGTACCGCAAGCTGGAAAAGCTCGGCTACAGAGGCATCGACACCTGCGAACTCAGCTTCGATGACTACAAGGTCCCGGCCGATCGCCTGATCGGCGGCGTCGAGGGACGCGGGCTGCAGCAAATCCTCAACGGTCTGGAGCTCGGTCGTATCAACGTCGCCGCGCGCGGCGTCGGTATCGCCGACGCCGCGCTCAAGGAGGCGGTTGCCTACGCGCAGGTGCGCAAGACCTTCGGCAAGCCGATCTGCGAGCATCAAGCGATCCAGCTCAAGCTCGGCGACATGGCAACGCGGCTGGAAGGCGCGCGGCTCCTGACCTACCGCGCCGCGGAAGCCTATGACCGCGGCGAGCGCTGCGATATGGAAGCCGGCATGGCCAAGCTCGCCGCCACCGAAGCCGCGGTCGAGAACAGCCTCGAGGCGATGCGCATCCACGGCGGCTACGGCTACTCGAAGGAGTTCAGCATCGAGCGGCTCTACCGCGACGCACCGCTTCTGGTCATCGGCGAAGGCACCAACGAACTGCAGCGGATCATCATCGCTAAGCAGTTGATCGAAAGGAACCGCGCATGAGTCTGCCGCTGTCCGGCATACGCATCGTCTCGGTCGAACAGTATGGCGCCGGGCCGTTCGCTACGTTGCACCTGGCCGACCTCGGCGCCGAGGTGATCAAGATCGAAAACTTCCAGGAAGGCGGCGACATGGGCCGCGCGGTCGGGCCGCTGTTCTTCGCTCCAGGCGACAGCTACTTCCACGAAGCCTTCAACCGCAACAAGCGCAGCCTCGGCCTCGACCTCAAGCAGGCCAAAGGCCAGGAGATCTTTCGCAAGCTCGTCGAGACCAGCGATGCCGTGTTCGACAATCTGCGCGGCGACCTGCCGGCGAAGCTCGGTTTGACCTACGCGCAGCTCGCCAATGTGAACCCGCGCGTCGTCTGCGTTCACCTCTCCGCTTATGGCCGCAGCGGCAGCCGCGCGGCCTGGCCGGGTTTCGATTATCTGATGCAGGCCGAGGCCGGCTATCTGTCGTTGACCGGCGAGCCGGACGGGCCGCCGGCGCGGTTTGGATTGTCGATGATCGACATGATGACCGGCACGACGGCGGCGATGGCGCTCCTCGCCGGGCTCGTCGAAGCGCGATCGAGCGGACGCGGGCGCGATCTCGACGTCAGCCTGTTCGACGTCGCGCTGCATAATCTCGGCTACGTCGCCACCTGGTATCTCAACGCCGGCGTCGTCACCAACCGCGAGCCTCGCTCGAGCCACCCCTCGCTGACGCCGAGCCAGCTCTATCGGACCAAGGACGGCTGGCTGTTTCTCATGTGCAACAAGGAAAAATTCTGGCCGGTGCTGGCCGAAGCTCTGGGTAAGCGGGAATGGGCGACCGATCCGGAGCACGCGACTTTTGCTGCGCGGCTGAAGAACCGCGAGCGGATCACCGAGGAGCTTGACGCCGTGCTGATGACGGCGACGACCGAGGAGTGGATGTCACGCCTGCGCGGCAAGGTCCCGGTCGCGCCGGTCTACGACGTGCGCCAGGCGCTGGACAATCCGTTCGTCGCCGAACAGCAGCTCGTGCTCGATTTCGAGCACGCCGAGCATGGCAACATTCGCGGCGTTGCCTCGCCGGTGCGCGTCGATGGCGGTGACGCGCATCCGCGGCGGGCGGCGCCGCGGCTCGGTGAGGACACTGATGCCCTGCTCGAAGAGCTTGGCTACGCGCCCCACGCCATCTCGGCGCTGCGCGAGCAGGCGGCGGTAGCGTAGCGGAACGTTGGGCCCGATCAGGTTAAAGAGCCAATCGGCCATTCACAAAATTTAACTGACTTTCTGCAAATTATTTGCTCGCTCGCGCCGTAGCCTTTACCCATTGCGCTTTGTGAAAGTCTTCGCTGGCGCGAACCGTCCGCGTTGCTCAGGGTAGCAATAAAAATTTCGCGCGAATTGTACGGATGGAACCAATAGCTCGAGAACAGCTTCGGTCCTAGTTAAATGAGGAACGTCATGAGTAGGCTGACCATAACGAGTGTTGCCGTGGGTGCCGCTCTCTTGAGCGCTGCTCCCTTCTCACTTCGCTTCTCGCCAGAGAACAGCGTGTCGCTTGCTATCGACACGGCCAACGCGGTGATTGGTCGTCCGCTCACGCCGTTGAGCGTTGCGGGCGTTCATCGCCGAGCCATGCGGCGCTGGTCTTACGGCTACGGTGGCGGCTACTATCCCTACAGGTCGTACGGATACGGGTACGGATCGTACAGCGCATATCAATCGAATACGTACGGATACCACCCATACCGAATCACCGGTTCCTGGAACAGTTACAGCTCCACGTGGTATTCCCCATACTGGGCGAACGGCGGCTACAGCTCCCCAGCGTACAACCCGTGGAGCGCCTATGGTTCCACAGCGTACAGCCCGTTTCCGTGGGGCGGGTATAGCTCCGCAGCGTACAACCCGTATTGATGCGGTATCGCCGCCACGGTGAACTACGCGCGCTAGAACGCGGCCGGTTATCGGTCACAGCGGCGACACAGCAATAATTCAGAAAACCGGGATTAACTTTGTACTTCTGCGCGATTGGCCAGAACCTGATTGCGTAGCGCGCCTCGATCGACCTTTCCGGTGCGTCCGGTCGGCAGCTCCTCGCCGAAATGATAGACGTCGGGCCATTTGAATTTCTCAACGCGCGCCGACACCCATTGCCGTAAATCCTTCTCGTCGATGCTGGCATTCGCTCGCGGCACCACCAGCGCATGGATACGCTCGCCCACCATCGGATCAGGCACGCCGGCGGTGAGCGCAGCGGCCACGTCGGGATGCTGAGCGAGAAGGTGATCGAGCTCCAGCGGCGAAACATTGGCGCCGCCGCGGATGATGATGTCCTTGATGCGTCCGGCGAGTTCGACACGGCCGTCTTCACGCGCCCGCGCCAGATCGCCGGTGCGGAAATATCCGTCGACAAAGGCGGCACGAGTGAGCTGCAATTCGTCAAGATAGCCGTTCATCGCGAAGGGCGTGCGGATCTGCAGTTCGCCCGTGGCGCCGCTCGGCACCGCGCGGTTTTGCGCGTCGGCGATGCGGAACTCGACGCCCGGGCCGGGCCTGCCGATCGTCCCGGCGAACGGTTCGCGCTCTTCCGCTGTAAGGAAAAAGTCCGAGCTGCATGTCTCGGTCAGCCCGAAGATGTCGACCACGCGCACGCTGGGCAGGAACGCCTGCAGCTGCCTGCTGAGTTCGCGGCTGAACGGTTCGCCGCCGGTCAGGATGCGCTCGAGAGGGGCGCCGGCGATCAGCGGCCGCGCCACCGATTCATCTAAAGCGAGGATCTTGCGCAACATGGTGGGGACGAGCGCGACGTCAGTTATGCCTTGCGCCTCGAGCGCGCTCAGCAGCGCTGCGGCTTCGAACCGCGACTGCATCCACGCCGTGCCGCCCCTGAGCAACGTCAGCAGCAGGACCCACATGCCAAAAACGAACGTGATTTGCAGCACCAGCATGGTGCGCGTGCGCGATGTGAAGCCGAGCATGCTGTCGATTGCTTCGAGCTTGCCCACAAAGGCCTGGTGGCCGAGCACGACGCCCTTCGGCTGTCCGGTCGAGCCCGACGTGAAGACGATCAGGGCCGCTCCCTCGAGCAGCGGCCGGAATGGCGGCGCCACGTCGGCGATCGTGGCGACGCGCTCGTCGTCGGCGTTGGTCACGGAAAATCTGGCGCCGGTGGCCCCGCGTATGGCTTCGATCGCATTCGCCGGCGCATGGCGCGCGACCGGCACCGCAACCCCGCCGGCAAGCCAGGTGCCGACCAGAGCCGCAGCATCGCGCGGCTCATTCGCTACCGGCACAAGCAGCGGCTCATCCGGGGTCAAGCCGGCCTTGCGCAGAGCGTGCTCGACGGCAATCGCCGCTTGGGCAAGCTCGCGGTAGGTCAAGGCGCTGCCCGCATCGGCGAGCGCGGGGCTGTCGGCATAGGCCGCGAATCTTTCTGCGAGAAGGCGACCGAGGTTAGTCATCGGCGCTTCCGGCGAAACGCGCGTCGCGCCAGGCGATGGCTTTGCGCAGTCCTTCGCTGCGCGCGATCTCCATGAACTTGCGCTTGTCCTCGCTGCCTTCGCCTTCAATGGCGAGGTCGATGTCGAGCGCAGCTTCGAGCGCGCGAACGAGTCCCATCATTTCGAACGATTGGTTGATCGCGCGCTTGGTCCGCTGCACCAGCGAGGGGTCGATCACCGCGATGTGGCGGGCAAGCGCGAGCGCGGCGGATTCGACCCGATCCGGCGGCACCACGCGGTTGACGAGACCGATGCGTGCTGCCTCCGCCGCCGGGATACGGTCGGCGCCGCTGAGGATGATCTCCTTGGCGCGCTTTGGACCGACCAGCCACGGCAGGATCATGACCACGATGCCGGCGCCGAATTTCAGTTCCGGCTCGCCGAACATCGCGTTCTCGGCGGCGATGGTGATGTCGCACGCGAGCGCCAGCTCGCAGCCGCCGGCGAGGCAATAGCCCTCGACCGCGGCGATGGTCGGCTTCTTGCAATGCCAGAAGCGCATCACCGCGGAAAAATCCCGGTCGAGGATTTCCCGCCACGCGTCGAAGCCGGTCGGGCGCGCCTCCATCTGCTCCTTGAGATCGAAGCCCGAGGAGAAGTTTCCGCCGGCGCCCTTGACGACGAGCGCACGGATTTCGTCGTCGCGCTCCACGGTATCGACGGCGCGCTCCAGCTCGCCGAGCATGCGCTTGTTGATGGCATTGAGCCGCTCCGGCCGTGACAAGGTCAGGAGCGCGACGACGCCGGACCGCTCCAGCAGAATGGTCTGATAATCATCGCTCATGCTGACCTGAGGACCGTGCTGGGCGCGCAGCTAGTGTCAGCCGCGAGCCGAATATCCGCCGTCGACCGCGAGCGACACGCCGGTGACGTAGTCCGAGGCCGAACTGCACAAGAACACGGCGGCACCGGCCAGATCGTCAGGCTCTCCCCATCTCCCCGCCGGCGTGCGCGAAACGACGATGGCGTCGAGACCTTGGATCTGCTCGCGCGCACCTCGGGTGAGGTCGGTATTGATCCAGCCGGGCAGGATGGCGTTGACCTGGATGTTGTCGGGCGCCCAGGCGGCGGCGAGCGAGCGGGTGAGCTGCACGACGCCGCCCTTGCTGGCCGCGTAGGCGGCAACAAGGGGCGCCCCGAACACCGAGTACATCGATCCGATGTTGAGAATCTTCCCGCGCCCGGCGGCTTTCATATGCGGGTACACCGCTTGCGCGCAGAACATGGTGCCGCTGAGATTGACGTCCAGCACCTCGTGCCAGTCCGCTTCGGAAAACTGTTCGGGGCGTTTGCGAATGGTCGTGCCGGAATTGTTGATGAGGATGTCGCAACGGCCGAAATCGGCCATGACGGACTCGACCATTTTCAGGCACGCCGATCGCGATGAGATCTGAACGGGGTAGAATTGACAGCGAATGCCGGCATCGCTCAGTTCCTTGACTGCCTTCTGCGCCTTGCGCTCGTCGCGCGCCGCAATCGCTACAGCCGCTCCCGCCTGGGCGAGGCCGCGCGCCATGCCGAGACCAATTCCGCCGTTGCCGCCGGTAACGATGGCAACGCGGCCGGTAAGATCAAATGACTTCAAGGCAGCTCCCTCCGTATCGCCGGCCGAAGTTAACCCGGCGCGTCAGCTTACGCATCGGACGAACATTCGCACAACCACCTACGCGTGCCGCGACGGCCTTCTGGCTTGCGTTTTGGTCAGTGCGACTACTCGACGGGTTATCGCGGACTGCCCAGCGTAGACGCTAGGCGCGGAGCGCGCCCGCTTTCTCGGGAACCCCGCGGCATGCTATCGTACTTCTCCGTTGCACAGTTTATCCGGGGAAACGGCGGCATGTCGGCAACGAAAGTCCTGAAAGTACGGGTCGACCGCGAGCGCTGCCAAGGCCATGCACGCTGTTTTGCGCTGGCGCCGGAACTGTTCGAGCTTGACCAATTCGGCAATGGACGCGAGCGCGGTGACGGCAGCGTTCCGCCGGCGCTCGAGCACAAGGCCCAGCTCGCGCAGGCGAACTGCCCCGAGCTTGCGGTCGAGATCATCGAGGAATGACGGGGCGCGACATGAGCACACGGCCACCTTCTGCCGACTGGTCGACTGACTTCGATCATCTCGATCCGCGCTGGGCCGAGGATCCGTACCCGATCTGGGACGAGCTGCGGCAAAAGTGTCCGATCGCCCACACCGAGCGCTTCCAGGGCGCATACTTTCCCAGCCGCTACGAGGACGTACGCGCCGTCGCCTATGACACCGAGCATTTCTCCTCGCGGCGCCCGGTCGTGCGCGAAGTGCGCCCGCCGCTCATCCCGGCGCCGCCGATCACCTCCGACCCGCCCGAACATCGGCCGGCGAAGCAGGTTCTGCTGCCCGCTTTCACGCCTGACGAAATCACGCGCCACGAGGCGCGCACCCGCGAAATCTGCCGCGAACTCCTTGCGCGCATTGGCGACCGGAAACGCTGCGACGGCGCGGTCGAGTACGCGCAGGAAATTCCCGTGCGCGTCATCGCCCACATGCTCGGCGTGCCAGAGCAGGACGGCAATCTGTTCCGCAAGTGGATCAAGGAAATACTGGAGATCGGCATCACCGATTTCGACGTGCTGATGCGGGCCCAGCGCGAGATGATCGCCTATTTCGCCGAGAAGATCGCGGCGCGGCGGGCGGACCCCGGCAGCGATCTCATCGGCTATCTCGTCAACGTGCGCGTCGAGGACCGCCCGCTGACTGACGACCACATCAACGGCACGCTGCGTCTCCTCCTGATCGCCGGCATCGATACGACCTGGAGCGCCATCGGCTCGTGCCTCTGGCACCTCGCGCAGCACACGGACGACCGGCGCCGGCTCACCGCCGAGCAGGGTCTCATGAACTCGGCCGTCGAGGAGTTCCTGCGCGCTTACGCGCCGGTAACCATGGCGCGCGAAGTCGTCAAGGAAACCCAGATCGCCGGCTGCACGTTCAAGCCCGGGCAGATGGTGCTGCTCTCGTTCCCGTCTGCAAACCGCGATCCGGCGATGTTTCCCGATGCCGACCGCGTGATCCTCGATCGCGCCCAGAACCGCCACGCCGCTTTCGGCCTCGGCATCCACCGCTGCGTCGGCTCCAATCTGGCGCGCATGGAAATCCGGGTGGCACTCACCGAGTGGCTCGCGCGCTTTCCCGAATTCCGGCTGGATCCCGATGCCCGGATGACTTGGTCCAGGGGCACCGTGCGCGGACCGCGCGAGCTGCCGCTGCTGCTGGGCGCGTAACTTCCTGATCGCGACGCAGCTGGCTTAAGTCTGGAGAGCCGCTGCCCTCACAGCAGGCCGCGGCGTGCCAGATTGCGCATCAGGTGGCTTATGCCGAAGCGCCACGGCTCGCAGTCCGGGCAGCGCCGCATGCGGTTGATCAGGCTGCCAAGCTCGGGCGCGGCGACGGTGACAACGTCGCCGACGTGATGGGTGAACCCTTGGCCGGGCGCGTCGCGGTCCTTGGTCGGCGCGAACAAGGTGCCGAGGAAGAGCACGGCGCCGTCCGGATACTGGTGGTGCGGCCCGACCATCTGGCCCACGAGGTCGACGGGATCGCGGCTGATGCGGTTCATGTGCGAGACGCCGTCGAGGCGGAAGCCGTCCGGACCGATCACCGTCAGCGTGATCGTCATGGCGCGCACCGCGTCGAGCGTGAAGGTCGCGTCGAAGAAGCGCAGGAAAGGACCGATTGCGCAGCTCGCATTGTTGTCCTTCGCCTTGGACAGCAATAGCGCCGAGCGGCCCTCGATGTCGCGCAGGTTCACGTCGTTGCCGAGCGCGGCACCGACAATGCGGCCGTCGGAGGCAATGGCGAGCACAACCTCGGGCTCGGGGTTGTTCCAGTTCGACAGCGGATGCAGCCCCGCATCCACGCCGCTGCCGACCGCGGCCATGGTCTGTGCCTTGGAGAAGATTTCCGCGTCCGGCCCGATGCCGACCTCGAGGTACTGGCTCCACATGCCGCGCGCGATCAGCGCCTCCTTGAGCGCCGCCGCCTCGCGCGAGCCGGGCCGCAGCGCCTGAAGGTCGTCGCCGACGATGTTGACGATGTCCTTGCGGATCCCTTCCGCCGCTTGCGGGTTGCCGCGGGCGCGCTCTTCGATCACCCGCTCGATCATCGACACGGCGAAGGTCACGCCCGCCGCCTTGATCGCCTGCAGGTCGACGGGAGCGAGCAGCCACGGCTTCGACGGGCTGCGTTCATCCGGCGGCGTGTTGGCAAGGATGTCTTCCAGCGCGCCGAGCCGCTCGCCCGCAGCCGCCCGCAAGCTTGCGGCCGGGTTGGCGGTCTCGCACAGGTCGCGCATGGTCGAAAACGTGGCGCTGATGTCGAACACCCCGCCGGCGCGGACGGCGACGACTGAGGGCCCCTCGACGTCGGGCCGCCACACGCGGCCGGCAAGCGCGCCGGCGTAACCGTCGGCGGGCAGAGTCTGTTCGGCATTCAATGTCACTGTCGCGGTCATGCGTACCGTCCCGGTGCTCTTGCGGCGTTGCTTGCGGCGTCAATCATCGATGATCGATTTACCGCAGCAGGGCCGTGGCTTCATCCTTTGTTCGGAGCAGGAGCCGCGGCGGGCGGCGCTTTCTCGAGCGCGTGATCATGGCCGAGCAGCAGCACAATGATCATGGCGACGACAGCAAGCGCGGAGATCAGCAATAACCCGCCGGTGAAGCTGCCGGTCGCGTCCTTGATCCAGCCCATGGCGTAAGGCCCGGCGAAGCCGGCGAGATTGCCGATCGAGTTGATCACCGCGATGCCGGCCGCGGCTGCTGTGCCGGAGAGAACGGCGGTTGGCAGCGTCCAGAACACCGGAAGCGTGCCGAACACGCCGCAGGCGCCGATGGCGAAGGCTACGACGGTCAATGTTGGGCTTCCGGCCAACGTTGACCCGGCGATGCCCGCGGCCGCTATCGCGAGCGCGACGGCGGCATGGACCTTGCGTTCGCCCTGCGCGTCGGACCGGTAGCCGTACCAGACCATGAAGGCGGCGCCGACCGCATAAGGAATCGCAGTGACCCACCCGGTCATGGCATTCGACAATCCGAAGGCCTTGATGATCTGCGGCAGCCAGAAGCCGACGCCGTAATTGCAGGCCACCAGACCGAAATAGACGAGCGCCAGCGCCCACACCCGCGAATTGTACATCACCTCCCAGACCGAGAGATTGTGCACGGCCTCTCGCTGCTTGCGCTCGGCGGCAAGCCGTTCGGTCAGCCACGTGCGCTCGTCAGGCGCCAGCCAATGCGCGTCGGCCGGGCGGTCGGTGAGATAGAAAAAGGTGACGAAGGCAAGCACGACCGCGGGCGCCGCCTCGAGAATGAAGAGCCACTGCCAGCCCTCCAGACCGGCGATGCCATGCATCCCGAGGATCAGACCTGAAATTGGCGACCCGATCGCTGACGATAGTGGAATGGCAGCCATGAACGCGCCGATGATGCGGCCGCGATAAATCGAGGGGAACCACAGCGTCAGATAGAAGATGATGCCGGGGAAGAATCCGGCTTCGGCGGCGCCGAGCAGAGCGCGGATGACATAAAAAGTGGTCTCGTTGCCGAGGCCCGTTGCGCGCGCGATGGCCGGAATCGCCGCCATCAGGCCGGACAGGATGCCCCAGCTGATCATGATACGGGCGATCCACTTGCGGGCGCCGAAGCGGTCGAGAAACAAATTCGAGGGCACCTCGAGCAGGAAGTAGGTGAGGAAGAACACGCCGGACCCGAATCCGAACATGGTCGCGGTGAGACCCAGCGCCTTGTTCATGGTGAGCGCCGCAAAGCCGACATTCACCCGGTCGAGATAGGCGATGAAATAACAAATAATCAGGAACGGGATCAGCCGCCTGGAGACCTTCCCGATCGTCCGAGCCTCTAAGTTCTGCATGGTCGCTCCTTCGTCCCCGGGACGACCGACCTGCGCTGACGCGACATGGTTCTTGGTTTTCCGCCCCCGATGCGGTCGTTATAGCACAGACGGCAAGCGACGAGCCGCCGGCGCGTCGGCTTGTTCGCCGGCGCGAGCCGCCCTATTGGTATCCCCATGCAGCCTTTCCGCATGAGCGCCATTGCGCTGCTCGATGCTTATCGCAGCCGCGCGCTGTCGCCGCTCGAGGCGATGCGCAGCGTGCTCGATCGGGTCGCGCGCTTCGAGCCGCATATTCACGCGACCTATCTCCTCGCCCCGGAGCGCGCGCTGGCTGAGGCGCGCGCATCCGAGGAGCGCTGGCGGCGAGGTGAGCCGATCGGGCCGCTCGATGGCGTGCCGATGACCATCAAGGACAACATCCCCACCAAGGGCGAGCCCGTCCCCCTGGGCACCGCCGCGAGCGATCTCTCGCCGGCAGCGGAGGACGCGCCGCCGGCCGCGCGGTTGCGCGAAGCCGGCGCCATCGTCTTCACCAAGACGACGATGCCGGATTTCGGCATGCTGTCGTCAGGGCTTTCGAGCTTTCACCCGCTGACGCGCAATCCCTGGGACTTGACGCGCAACCCAGGAGGCTCCTCGTCCGGCGCGGGTGCGCTCGCCGCGGCCTGTTGCGGGCCGCTGCATCTCGGCACCGACATCGGCGGCTCGGTGCGCCTGCCAGCGGGCTGGTGCGGAATCTTCGCGCTCAAGCCGAGCGGTGGGCGCGTGCCGATCGATCCGCCCTATCTCGGACGCGTCGCCGGGCCGATGACGCGGAGCGTTGCCGATGCGGCGCTGATGATGGCGACCTTGGCACAGCCCGACGCGCGCGACTTTATGAGCTTGCCGCCGCAGCGCCTCGACTGGCGCGTCGCGCCGGCGAAGCTCGACGGCGTGCGGATCGGCGTTTTGCTCGAGGCGGGATGCGGATACGCCACGGCAGCGCCGGTGCGCGCGGCAGTCGAGCGGGCGGGGCGCGACTTCGCTGCCGCCGGCGCGATCGTCGAACCGCTCGCGCCGTTTCTCACTCAGGAAATGCTCGATGGACTTGACCGCTTCTGGCGCACGCGCGCGCTCGTCGACATGCGCGCCATGCCCCCGGAACGGCGCAAGACTATTCTGCCGTTCATTCTCGAATGGGCGGAATCGGCGGCGAGCTTTAGCGGCGAAGTGGTCTTTCAAGGCTTCAGCCAGATCATGGCCATGCGCAAGGCGGCGGTCAGGGCGACGCAACCCTATGATTTCGTGATCCTGCCGACGGCGCCGATCACGGCATTTGAAGCCGAGCTGGCCTCGCCGAGCAAAGATCCGCTCAATCCTCTTCCACACGTGTGCTGCACGGTCGCCTTCAACATGTCGGAGCAACCGGCCGCGTCGATCAACTGCGCCTACAGCGCCGAGGGTCTACCGATCGGGCTGCAGATCGTCGGCCGACGCTTCGACGATCTCGGCGTGCTCGGCGTCGCGATGGCGTTCGAGGCGATGCGCGCATCCGAGGCGCGAGCCTGGCCCGAGCCGCCGGCGACGTAGCCGTTCCATTGTGCTGCAACCAACTGGTAAGCGGCAGCGGCGGCGCGCTACGCCGCCGGCATCGGTGGCAGGTCGATGCGAAAGTGCCGTTTCAACACATAGGCGATATCGGCATAGCATGAGCCGAAGCGGACCACTTCGAGCGTCTCGACGTTGAGCAAGGTCGAAGAGGCGCGATAGAAATGAAACGCCTGCAAGCCGTGGTCGATGACGATGTCGGCGATGGCGATGATCTCCGGCTCGATGTCTTCGATCCTGAATTTCGTGCCGCTGAGCGAAAGATTGGCCGATGAGCCGAACAGCGGGAAGAGGGCGTCGTGGCTGAGCCGCGTCAGGGCGGCGTGGAAGCGGCCGGCATTGAGCAGCATCGCGACGTTGCCGTCGCTGGTGCTGGCGGCAAGCGTTTCTGCATCGAGCCCGGCGAGCATGGGATGGTCGAGCCGGCACGGCGCGACGCAGCCGAGCGGCAGGTCGTAGTCCTCGACGATGGCGCGCATGATGTCGCGGCCCCGCGGCGTGCAGCGCTGGACCTCGGCCTGGATCGCCAGGTTGGTGACCATGGCATTGCGCTTCGCGGGACCGCGCCGCTTGGCTTCGAAGATGCGGCGGAGCGCGGCGGCCGAACCACCGAGCGCGGCGTAGCCGATCGAGTGCGGGACGATTGCTGTTCCGCCGCGCTTTAGAACCGCAAAGGCGCGCTCGGCGTCCCCGGCAACGTCGAACAGGCTCATGGCGCGCGTTCCGCGTGGCAAACGCGTCAATGTCACAATCGTCAGACTTTGGGCAAGCGCGAAGTCGAGCTTCGGGTCTCTCGAATAGAAACGCGCGCCGACGCGTCTACTCCGCTGCTTCGTGCACGTCCGCCGGATCGCCATGGCGCGCCACAACGATCCGATTGCGGCCCGAGCGCTTCGCCTCGTAGAGCGCCTGGTCGGCATCGCGCATCAGCGCTTCGATTCCCGACGTCCGAATGCTGGCGCCCGCGATCCCGACGCTGATCGTGACCGGGATCGCCTCACCGTTGGCGGTGAGAGCACAATCGACGATCAGGTGGCGCAGCCGTTCGGCAAATCG